>JGI12053J15887_10000435_pt1 | contig 16825 bp, 15 predicted proteins | sample MedBloCAOM1_O3_FD_15887 | JGI IMG/M metagenome (IMG submission 15887)
CTGAAGTCGCGCCCGATTGCCGGATCGAACAATTTTGCCGTCTTCCCCGGCCCGATCGGGACCTCGGCCGGATATTCCTCCAGCCCCGCCGGCGCTTCGAGGATCAGGCCTCGCACGGCGTCCGGCCAGATCGTGGCATAGCCCATCACGACCTGTCCGCCGAGCGAGTGGCCGAAATAGAACGCTTGCTTGACGCCAAGCTGGTTGACCACTAGCTCGTGCACGACGTCCCGCATGTCCTGCATGCTCCGCGCCGGATTCTTGTCGAGATTGCCGGGACCCGACATGCCATAATGTCGGCAAATCTGGCGCGATCACCCGAATCCCGCTCTCGAGCGCCTGCTTCATCACGTTGCCGTAATGGCCGGCAAACGCACCCTTGCCGTGGATGATCACCAGCACCGGAGGATTGGATCAGTACCGGCATACTCGTCCATATAGCCGATCTGCCATGATGTGCCGGTGTCATCCTTCACCGTTGCGTACTTGACCGGGAACGGATAGGTCACAAAATCCTTCCAGAACGATTTTCTTCGGGTCGATATCGGTCGCGACCGCCGCGACGCGGTAGTTCTTCGCGACGAACTGCTGCTGCTTGTTCAGGCGAGCAACGTCCTCGAGGAAGGACACGAACTTCGGATCGTGGATCTTGTGGTTGATGATCGAGAACACGCCGTAATGGGCGACCGGGCTCTCTTCGGCGATCAGATCAGCGCCCGGAATCCGGTCGACGGCGCGTTGGGCCAGCTTGAAATTCAGCCACAGGTCAATGGTGATATGCATCACCAGTGTCCTCGACCGGATGCGGCCGAGATATGGATTTATGCTGTAAATTTCGCCGACGCGGTTGCGCCAGACGAGATCAACGGCATCGTACAGCGTCGCCCGCTTGGTGACGCTCGAACCCGCCTTCTCGTTCGGAGGATCCCAATAAAACACTTCAGGCTGAACCGCCTCGAAGGTCTGGGAGGTGCGGAACGCAAGGTCATAACCGGTCAGCCCGAGCACCGACCAGCCGAAGGCGACGCCCGGCAAGGGATGTTTTTCCTTCGGCAAATTGTAGTAATTGCCGTTAGTCGCCTGCCAGACCGGGTCCGATTCAATCGCGTCCGTCATCAACTGGAACGTCCAGTTGCCGACCGGATCCTCGGCATCGGACTGCGTGGTGCCGCCAATCGGCATCAAAGCCTGGACGAATTCCGGATGCATGACGCCCCAGACATAGGTCTGCGTGCCGCCCATCGAGACACCGGTGGCCAGCGCGACATTTGCGATCCTCAAATGGTCACGCAGCAGGCGGTAGTTGGCCTGCAGCCATGTCGTAATAACTGTATGGGCAGCGGAGTACTTTACTCGCCGGTGCCGACGGCGATGTAAGCTGTTCTCAACTTGCCGGCGCAATGGGTCAAGGGTGCGGCGCTGTCCGGCGGCGTTAACGGCGAGTTCGACTTCCTTACCCCGCGTACGCTGCATGAAACCTTACGCCTGCAGATTCCCGACAGCGCGCTGCGCTGCCGGCTGACCTCCTTTCCCGGTTTGCCGAGGATGTTCTTTCCGGCAAATGGAACGGTAACCGCTCGGTGTGGATAGCCCCGGAGCAAGCGGGCGATCCGCTCATCCCCTTCCCTCCGGGCCACGACCATCTACGCGCCATTCCGGCTCACGAGGTGCCGGCATGAGCATGTTCCTCGGTCCCCTCGACGCGACGGGTCGCGTGCCACCTCGACAGCAGACGCGCGTTGCCGCGTTTCTGGTGTCCTGTCATGGCGCGATGGCCAGACAGCTCGCGCTCGCTCTCGCCTGGCCAATGAAAGCGGCGTGGCATACAGAATTGAACGCGCAATTCTATCGCGAAAGCGAAATCGTCTCGCTGTTGTTGCGGGCGACTTCCTGGATACCCGATCCGGAATTGCTTTTCCTGCTTCCATCGTGGGAAGCAGCCTGGCTGCCTAGGGCCACCGAAGGCATCGCCGACCGGGCGCAGGGACTGACGATCGACATCGCAGCGCTGGGCCACGCACTACACTCCGTGATACGGCCGGCAGCTTTGCTGCCGCAGGAAACGTCCGCGCAGGATCCGTTTGCGCTGGCCTCGCGTAAGATCGAGTTCGAGAGCGGTCGCGTGATGCAGGCGCAAATCATGTTCCTGAAGAGCGCCGATCTGCTTCCGCTTCGCAACGCCGTGACGGCGGCTGTCGAAAGCCGCCACCTTCAGGTCCGCAAGCTCTGGGAAGAGACGCTGACGGGTCTAGGCGTGGAGCGCTGCGAGCCCTAATGAGCGCCAACGACCAGAGAAGGACCTTTGATACAGATCAATGGTCCATCTTCCAGACTGCAGCTTCAATGGCAAGCGTCCAAGCGACGATCGTTGGAGCCTGCAATGAAAGCCCTTTCTCCGGAAGAAGCGGTAGCGATGATTCCCAATGGCGCCACCGTCATGGTCGGCGGATTCATGGGAGTTGGGACGCCGGAACGCCTGCTGGACGAACTGGTCCGGCAACGGAAATCCGAACTCTCCATCATCAGCAATGACGCTGCGATCCCCGGCAAAGGCGTCGGAAAACTGTTCGACGCGGCGCTGGTCTCGACGCTGACGACCAGCCACATAGGACTTAATCCGAACGTACAGAAGCAGATGATGGCCAACAAGGTGGCGGTCAATCTTGTGCCTCAGGGCACGTTTGTCGAGCGCATTCGGGCCGGCGGTTGCGGCCTTGGAGGCGTGCTGACGGCAACCGGCGTCGGCACGATTGTCGAGGAAGGCAAGCGCAAGATCGAGGTCGACGGCAAGAGCTTCCTGCTCGAGACGGCTCTTCGCTCGGATTTTGCGTTGATCCACGCGTTTTTGGCCGACTACCTCGGCAATCTCACCTATGCGTTGACGGCCCGCAACTTCAATCCGGTCATGGCCATGGCAGCCGATACGGTCATTGTCACAGCCGAGCATATCGTTCCAGTCGGTGTCATAGCGCCCGACCATGTCGTGACCCCAGCACCGCTCGTCGATTATCTCATCGTCAACGGGTAAACCATGGATGCTCAATCGATCATTGCGCGACGCGTGGCGCTCGAACTTCGCTCCGGCGACCTCGTCAATCTCGGCATCGGGATTCCGACCCTGGTCGCAAACTATGTTCCGCGCGATCTCAAGATATTCTTTCAGTCGGAAAACGGATTGATCGGCACGGGACCGATTCCGGAGCAAGGCATGGCACATCCGCTTTTAACGGACGCCGGCGGTCGACCGATCAGCGCCCTGCCCGGCGCGTCTACCTTCGATAGCGCGATGTCGTTCGGACTGATCCGAGGCGGGCATGTGAACGTGACTGTTCTTGGCGGCCTTCAAGTCGACGCCGAAGGACACCTGGCGAACTGGATGATCCCCGGCAAGATGGTGCCGGGGATGGGTGGCGCCATGGACCTGGTGGGCGGCGCCAAGCGGGTCATCGTCGCAATGCAGCACGCCGCAAAAGGCAAGTCGAAGATCGTCCAGAAATGCGCCCTGCCGCTGACCTCTTCCCGGACGGTCGATCTGGTCGTCACCGATATGGCAGTGATCGGCTTTTCCGATGGGCGGATGACTCTGCAGGAGACCGCCCCAGGGGTCACGGTCGCAGAGGTTATGGCGGTGACGGAGGCGGACCTGTTCATTCCAGCCAACGTTCCGGAAATGAAGATCTGACACATAAAATGCACGTTCGAGCGAGGCGACATGCGCATCTTCAGCGACTTCAGTGAGTTCAAGGCTGCGGTTGGCACCGAGATCGGAGCCAGCGAATGGGTTGAAATCACTCAGGATCGTATCAACCGCTTTGCGGAGGCGACCTGCGACGAACAATGGATCCATGTCGACCAGGACCGAGCGAAAAAGGAGCTGCCAGGTGGCAAGACCATCGCTCACGGTCTCTTGTCTCTGAGCCTGGCGCCGATGTTCATTCGCTCCGTGATCGGACTGAAGGGGCTGCGAAACACATTGAACTATGGCGCGGATCGCATCCGCTATCTCTCTCCTGTTCCGGCAGGCTCGCGGATCAGGGGCCGCATCAGCATCGCGGAAGCGGAGGACGTGCCGCCCGATGGCCTGAGGGTCAACTATCGCATGGTGATCGAAATCGAAGGCGGCCAGCGACCTGGCTGTGTCGCCGAGCTTATCGCACTGCACTATCGCTGAGGCCTGCAGGCGAGCCCTTTCTGCCGGCAACCTAACTTGACGTCGCAAAGTCGACCATCTGCGTGTCCCCGGATCGCCCGCTCTCGGCAAGCTCACGGAACAGATTTACCCGGATGCTGCGCCGTGCCTACCGCACCAACGGCTATGGATCGTCGTCGCTGGCCAATGGTCGGGCGGATAATAGCGCGGCGACAGCCGGCTTTCAGTATTGTCAGCCAAACGAATTGAAGAATTCTGACCCGAATTAGGCAGACCCGAATGTGACGAGACTCATGGCTGCCATTCGAGTATAACCGTGCTCTTCAATTCGGCTCGCCTGAATCGATCCAATTGTCTGAATGCTCCGGACGACGGCAATGAAAGTTGCGCAAGTCCATCAGGCTGATTGTGGAACGGCCCCGTTGCCGGAGGCCGCAGTCGAAGACTCTCTTAGAAAAGAGGCGCAAGACTTCCCATTAGTGATCGCAACGATGCCAGCAACCGGGCGGCAACGGACGATAGCGGTCGGCATCATCATCCTTTTGATCGTCGCGGCGGTTGTTATCGCACCGTTCGCGAGCATACAGCTGGCCCAAGTTGATGCCTTCATTCCCGTTTTGCAGACCGTCTTAAGCGTTGTCGATTTTATCACGGCAACCCTTCTGTTTGCTCAATTTTCAATCCTGCCTCAGCGCGCCCTTCTCGCGCTCGCAAGCGGTTACATATTCAGCGGCTCGTTCGCATTCTTGCAGACGCTGGCCTTTCCGGGGGCGTACGCCCCGGCTGGTCTGATCGGTGACGGATTCAACACTCCAGGCTGGTTCTTCGTGCTTTGGCACACTACGTTTCCAACCGCGATCCTCATCTATGCGCTCTCCAAGGATTCGATCGGAGTCGCCACGCTACCGGGCAGATCGACGATGACCACTGTTGGAATAACTGTCGCCTGCGTACTTGCGATGACAGCTGGACTGACTTGGATCGTGACAGCGAAAGCGGAATATCTCCCGAGCCTCTACAGCGCCAACCTCACGTTACAGACGCGGTTTGCCAATCAGATAAACGTCGCGCTTTGGCTATGGGGCGCTATCGCGCTGGCTGCGTTATTAGCTCGCAGACGTACGATCCTCGATTTATGGCTGATGGTGACCTTGCTCGCTTGGATGCCAAACTTCCTGGTGGCTGCCATCGCCAGTTCGGTGCGATTTTCCATCGGTTGGTACGCGGCTCGTGGCTTCGTTCTGATCGGCAGTTGCATGTTGCTGGCCGTGTTGCTCATTGAAACAACGCTGCTCTATTCACGCCTTGCCAGCGCGATCATTTTACAGCGACGCGAACGCACCAACCGGCTCTTGAGCGTGGACGCGGTCACCGCCGCTATCGCCCATGAGCTAAGGACGCCTTTGGGAGCTATCGCACTTAATGCCGGTACAGCCCTCAGTCAGCTGCGTTCCAACCCTCCCGAACTGGAAGGAATAGACGACATCCTTACTGACATAGAGGCCGAAAGCCTTCGCGCGGGTGCAATCATTTCGAGCATTCGCGAACTGTCGAAAAACACGACTAAGCGAATGGCGCTGACACGCGTTGAGGATGTTGCTCGGCTAGTACTTAGATTGCTGCAACACGATCTTCAAATCATCGAAGTATCCGTCGCTACGGAGTTTCAAGACAACCTTCCCGACGTGCATCTAGATGGCACGCAACTCCAGCTAGTACTCTTGAACCTCGTCAAAAATGCTATCGAGGCAATGAGCTTCGTTGTCCCTGAAGCACGACGTCTGCGGCTCACAACGAGTTTCGACGGTCACTCGACCGTATTTCTGTCGGTCCAAGACTCTGGCCCCGGAATTCCTGTGGAGGATCGAGAGCGCATATTCGATCCGTTCTTTACGACAAAATCTGGCGGTATGGGATTGGGGCTCGCTATCTGTTTTACTGTGGTCGAAAACCACGGGGGCAAATTGCGGCTCGTCAAGTCGGACTCCGACGGCTCCATTTTTGAGCTCGCAATACCAGTCGGCGGACAGCACTCGGCTAAGTAGGCGCATGCGGAGGCATGTCGCCGTTGCACCGATGCCGTCGGCACTACGCTCTGCCGCTGGTATCGGGAGGCTGACGAACGCGGCCAAGCACAGGATTGATACAGATCAATGGCGCCTATCGGTTGAAGAACCCGCTACCCGGGCCACCAGCGTTTCTCCTGCTTTTCCGCTTCGTCGCCGCTCGCCATCAGCGTCATGCGCAACACCTCAAAGATCACGGCCGTCGACCAGCCAAACAACAGCACGCCGTTCATCGCGGTCATCGGCCCAAGCAGATGCCAGCGCTCGACTGGCGTCACGTCGCCATAGCCGAGCGTTGTGTAATTCACGAACGCGAAATAGATGAGATCGGTGCCTTCAGGTGCGGCCCTCGTCACCACGTAGATCAACGACCAGACGAGCACCTCGGCAAGGTGCGCGATCATCAGGACGGTTACGGTGGCAATCATGACTGCGATCAATCGAAGCGTTTGGCGCGTCGTGGCCAGCTCATCGACGACCCGCGTCACCTTGATGACCGCGACCATCACCAAGGCATGAATCGCGATGTTGCAGATGCTGGCGGCCGCGCCCACGAGATATTGACGCAACATAGGGATGCCCCCGGCGCTCGGGCTGATCTGGCTGCAATTCGAAGTCCGCATTTGGCTGAGCGTTAGTCGATGATGTGATATCCGCCATCGATATACATAACGCCGCCCGTAATCAGCTTCGCGCCATCGAGCGCCAGAAAGGCCGTCGCGGCACCTACGTCGTCAATGCTCACGAGGCTCCGGGCGGGAGCCTTGCTCTGCGCCTTGTCCATGAGCTCGTCGAATTCGGGGATGCCCGACGCGGCGCGCGTGGCCAACGGACCCGGCGAAATCGCGTGCACCCTGATGCCCTTGGGACCGAGTTCGGCCGCGATGTAGCGGACGGCGGCTTCCAGCCCTGCCTTCGCAACTCCCATGACGTTATAGTTCTGCACCACCATCTGGCTGCCATAATAGGTCATGGTGAAGAGCGTACCGCCGTTCTTCATCAGCGGCTCCGCCAGATGCGCCATCCGCATGAACGACCAGCAGGAGACATCCATCGTCTTGAGGAAGCCGTCGCGCTCGACATCGACCACGCGCCCGTGCAGCGCCTCCTTCGGGGAGAACGCAATCGAGTGGAGGAGGAAGTCGAGCTGGCCCCACTCCTTCCCGATACGTTCGAACACCTGCTCGGTTTGTCCCTCGATATTCACATCCATCGGCATGAATATCGGCGCTTCGAGCTCTTTCGCCAGCGGTTCGACATGCTTCCTTGCCCGGTCGTTCAGATAGGTGACCGCGAGTTCGGCGCCCAGCGCCCGAAACGCCTTGGCGCATCCCCACGCGATCGACTGATCGTTGGCGATACCGACGATCAGTCCCTTTCGTCCCTTCAGCGCAACCTTGGTCTCTGGAAACACTGGAATTGTCATAACGCTCTCTCGCGTTTCAGGCTGAAGGACGAATGCCGATTCCACAGCAGCGACAATGTGTGCTGTGCAATCATCAACTCTTCATCGGTCGGCACGATGTAAACGGGGATGCGGCTATCGGCGCGCGAGATCCGCGGGGCGTGACGGGCGTTCTCGATCGGATCAAGGGACACGCCGAGCCATTCCAGCCGCTCCGCAATCCTCGCTCGGATGCCGACAGAATTTTCGCCGATGCCTGCGGTGAAGACAAAACCGTCGAGGCCTTGCAAAGCGGCCGCCAGCATCCCGGCATGAAGCGCAATCCTGTAGACGAAGTAGTCGACGGCAAAGGCCGCGTGGGGATCACTGCTGTGCTGAAGCTCCCGCATGTCGTTGCTGACACCGGAAAGCCCCTTCAGCCCGCAATCGCGGTATAGAAATTCCTGCACTTCGACGGGAGACATGCCCTTTGCATTCATGAGATACAGAACGACTCCGGGATCGATCTGGCCGGTTCGTGTTCCCATCGGAAGGCCATCGAGGGCGGTGAAGCCCATCGTGCTCTCCACGCTGCGGCCGCCGTGGATGGCGCACATGGAAGCACCGCTTCCGAGATGCGCGACGATGACCCGCGCGCTCGCGATATCGGGCGCGACTTGCCGCAGGGCCTTCGCGACGTACTCATAGGAAAGACCATGAAACCCGTAACGCCGGACTCCCTCGTCGTACAGCCGGCCGGGTATCGCGTAGCGGTCNGCAACCTCGTCGTGGTCGCGGTGAAAGGCCGTGTCAAAGCAGGCGACCTGAGGCAGTGCGGGAAAGTTAGCGAGCAGGGCGCGGATNGGCGCCAGATTATGGGGCTGATGCAGCGGCGCCAAAGNCACGAAACGCTCCAGANGCGCAATCACGCCATGGTCGATCAGCACTGCCCGATCATAGTCAGGACCGCCGTGCACCACCCGGTGGCCAACGGCGAATGGACTTAACNGAAGTTCATCCCGTAGCCAGGTGCTCGCAAGCATCAATGCTGCCGGAACGTCCGGGACACTCTCGATCGGAAAGGCCCGGTCCGCCATCGTATCGCCCGCAGCTGCTGTGGCACGTAATCTGGGACGACTACCGATACCATCTATTTGACCCTTGATCTCCCGTCGCAGCCTTCCGTCGCGGTCGAGAGCGAACACCTGGAACTTCACGCTTGAGGAGCCGGCGTTGACGACGAGGATCGTGTCCATGGCAGTCACGCGGCGGCTGTCTGCGCGCGACGCCTGCGCGCGTCGGCATAAAGAGTGGCAACCGCGCAAGACGCCAGGCGGGCTCTCGGCGTGTCGGCTCGAGAAGTCAGTACGATCGGAACGCGGGCGCCGAGCACGATGCCGGCTCCGTCTGCCTGGGCGAAATATGCCAGGTTCTTGGCCAGCATGTTGCCCGCCTCGAGATCCGGCACTACCAGTATCTGGGCGCGGCCCGCGACTTCCGATTTTATTCCCTTGATCCGAGCCGCTTCCCTGTCGATGGCGTTGTCGAACGCCAGTGGTCCATCGAGCAGCCCACCCGTGATCTGGCCTCGATCTGCCATCTTGCAGAGCGCGGCGGCCTCGATCGTGGACGGGATCTTCGATGTGACGGTCTCCACCGCCGAGAGGATGGCGACCCGGGGAGATGTGCCAAATCCGGCCTGGGTATAAAGATCGATCGCATTTTGCACGATGTCGCGCTTGCCATCGAGGTCCGGAAAAATATTGATGGCGGCGTCGGTGACGAAGATGGTCTCGCTGTAGGCCGGGACATCCATCACGAACACGTGGCTGATCCGCCTCTCCGTGCGCAGTCCGCCGGCCTTTGCGGTCACGCTTCGCATCAGCTCATCGGTGTGCAGGCTGCCTTTCATCAGCATCTCGCCCTTGGCTGCGTGAATCAGCTCGACGGCCTTTGCCGCCGCAGCTTCGCTATGGGGGGCATCGATCAGCTCGAAACTGCTGATATCGATGCCGTGCTTGAACGCGGCCGCCCTGATCTTCGCCGAGGGCCCGACAAGAGTTGGCTTGATAATGCCGGCTTCGGCGGCATCGGCCGCCCCGCGCAGCGAGCTTTCATCGCACGGGTGCACGACGATGGTCGCCGCCGCGGGGATCGCTTTCGCTGCTGCGATGAGACGATCGTATTTCGCGCCGGGTTTGGCTTCGCCGGCTTCCAAGGATGCAACGCTCATGTCCAGCTCCCAATCATCTCAAAGGCCTACGACGCCTTCGCCTGCGGTTCGGCAGTCAACCCAAACAGCTGTGTCACGCGATCGAACCGCCTTGCGGTCTCGCCGGAGATTTTTCCACTTGCGGACAGAACGCCGCGGATGGCGTCCAGGCCCGCGCGGCGTTCGGCCTCGCTTGCCGGGAGCAATTTTGGGATGGCTGCGAGGCTCGCCTCCGGCTCCAGCAGCAGCATGAAGAATTGCTCGCGCACGATCGTCTTGAACTGCGCAAGCGTTAGGCGCGAGCCGGCATCGCCCGCGCGGACCCGCCGCAACGCCTCGAGGCTGCGCTCGTCGGCCATTCCGCGGGCCATGCCGACGTACAGCAGGCCGCGAATCACGCATTCCCTGAGCCCGCCGCTGCCGATCTGCGACTTCAGCTCCGCGATACGCGCCTCAAGACGCCCACGATGCTCTGGCGACATCTCAGGCTTGGGCGATACTTCGGCATCCGGCTTGATGCCGACCGCGGCCTGCAGCACCGGCGATCCATAGATGCCGAGGAAGAGCCTCTCGCTGAGGGCCTCCTGCGTGTCACGCCACTTGTCGAGTACGCCAACGATGTTCTTCGAGACGGTCTCCTGGAAGGTGAGGAACGGATTGTTTTCCTTCGCCGGCTTGCGGTGCTCGCGAGCATTGTCAGCCGCCTCCGCGACCGCCTTCATGGCAACATTGTCGCCGCCAAAGACTTCGTACGAGACGCGGAGCGGATGCAATTTGCGCATCCACTCCGCGAGTTGGGGAGTAACTGTGGCGCGGATCCATGGCTGAACAAAATTCCGGTAGTTGGCGAGATTGATCTCGGATACCCGGGCGGCAGTGGCGAACCGCCGTTCGTCCTCGGCTGTATTGCCGCCCATGGCCCTGATATCGTCGAGGCTGCGCTGCTCGCAACGCATGATCCACTTCCCGCCCGCAAGCTCCGGGTGGGCAGTATCGGCGGATTTGGCCTCGAAGGTCGCCTCGTAGAGGCCCGGTGGCAGCACATCGATCAGATCGATGTTGCTTGAGAATTCGCTATGCTCCTTCTTGGCGACCCCGCCTGAGACGAAGATTCCGAGGTGTCCGACCGTTTCGTGAACGGTGTAGACGATGGTTTGCCCGTAGGCCCGGATCTCGTCGACGTCGCTGTAGAGATCGAGAATCCAGCCGAGCGCCTGCTGCGGTGGTGTGATGTTGTCACCCTTTGAACAGAACACCACGATTGGTGAAGTAATCCGCCGGAGGTCGACGACGTGGCCGTCGGATGTCTTGATGCGTCCTGCGGCGAGATTATTGCCGACGAACAGCTCGTCGACAATGAACTGGATCTCCTCGGCATTCAGATTGACATGTCCGCCCCACCAGCGCTCGAACTCGAGATAGCGATCGGCCTCGGTGTCGACCTTGGAATAGACATTATACTGCTTGGTCCAGAGCGTGTTCGAGGGATTCATGTTCTCGAAATTCTGGACAAGCCACGCGCCGTCAAACTTGCCGCCGCCGAGATCGCTGGTCAGCGCGGTCAGCCAGCTTCCGCCGAGCAGGCCGCCGGAGTAGCGCATCGGGTACTTGCCGCGGACGCCGGCCCAGTAGGATAACGGCGCGCCGGCGATGATCAGCGGGCCAAACAATTCCGGCCGCAGCGAGGCCAGGATCATGACCGCCCAGCCGCCCTGGCAATTGCCGATCACGCACGGCTTGCCGTCGGCGTTCGGATGCAAGGCGATGACTTTTTCAATGAAGACGGCCTCGGCTCTGGCGATATCCTCGATGGTCTGGCCAGGCATTGGATCGGGCAAGAAGCCGATGAAGTAACAGGGGTGACCGGCTTCCATCGCCACGCCGATCTCGCTGTCCGCCTTGAAGCCGCCAATTCCCGGCCCGTGGCCGGCGCGAGGATCGACCACCACGAACGGACGTCGCTTGAGATCGATTTCCACTCCGCTCGGCGGAGCGACGCGCACGAGCCCATAATTGACGGGCCGTTCCAACTTTCTGCCGTCGATGATCAAATCGACGGCATAGTTAAGGACATGAGGTGCGGTCTCGGCCAGATGCTCACGGTATTGAACGCCGCGCTGGCGCATGACATCGAGGAACAGGACGCTGCGTTGTGCCGTATCCACCAGATATTCGGAGNCGGATGCAAAAAGACCGGGCACCGCATCGCCCGATGTCGCCAGCTTTTCGGTAGACATGCTCAATCTCTCACGCCTGTAGCCCATCACCAGGATTACCTAGAGGCGGAGGCGACCATTGACATAGGTCAAGGGAGCCTGACGTTCGCTTGGCGCGTCGTTCCGGTCCGGGTTTGTCCGGCAACGGGAGGATAAGAGCGTTTATCGGCGGGCCTGAACATTAGCCTTCTGCGGCGACTTGCGCGGCAGCTTTTTCTACGCCGTGGGCCGGATCAGGCGGGGCTGCCTCGGCCCGCTCTTCGCGGATCCACGCCATCATCAATTCCCACGCCACCGCCAGTATGATGGGCCCGACGAACAGACCAACGATGCCGTGCGCGATCATCCCGCCCAAAACACCGATGAAGATGACAAGCATGGGTGTGTTCAACCCGCGTCCCATCAGGATTGGCTTCAGGATGTTATCAGCGAGCCCCACGATTGCCAGGTAGATTGTCAGCGGGAGAGCCAAAGCAAAATCCGTGGTCGCCCAAATCCATATGATGACGGGAAACAGGACGATCGCCGACCCGATCTGCAGGATCGCAAACACCAGGACGGCGAATGCCAGCAAGCCCGCGTGCGGCACGCCCGCGAGTTTCAATCCGACACCGGCCAGCAGCGATTGAAGGGCCGCAACGCCGATGACACCTTGTGACACCATGCGTATCGTCAGCCCGGCCAGTGCAACAAAATCCTCGCTCCGTTGNNTCACGAGACGCGATTGAATCCGTCTTATGGCCTCGACCAGGCGCGGGCCGTAGATGAACAGGAAACCGGACAGCGCCACGGACAGGATGAACTTGAGTGTCCCGACGCCAGCGCTGCCTGCAAAGGCCAGCACCGGGCCGGCCAATGGCTTCAGGTGCGGCGCTACCTGGCGCAACACCGCCGCGAGATTTGTCGACGCCTGCTCCCAGAGGCCGTAGATTTGCGCGCCGAGGATCGGCCAATCCTTCACGCCCTCCGGCGGAGACGGAATGGTCAAGGTGCCCGCACCAAGCTGGCCAGCGAAATTTTGCAAGCCTTCGATCATGCCTAGTCCGAGCCACGTTGCGGGGCCGATGATGATCAAGAGACAGGTGACCGTCACGATCGCGGCCGAAAGCTTCTGCCGGCCGCCTAAATGTACCGACAGCCAATTATATGGCGGGTAGAGGGCGACGGTCAGAACCATGCTCCACGCCAGCATAGGGATGAACGGCCGAACCAGGACAAAGGACCAATAGAGCAGGAAGGCCAGCAACGCGAGGCGAACCGCCAGCTGGATGATCTCGTCCCCTGATTTGTTCTGCCGAAATGCCCTCAACGCCATGGTGCCAAATCCCGTCCGCCTGATAGGCACGCGCAAACGGCGACGCTCGCGCCCAAGCCAGAGCCTTCCCTCGCGTCCTGAGGCTATTGCCGCCCGCGCAAGCCTGCGCTTGATCTGGATCAAGCACCAACGAAGAAGCATCATTCTCTCTCATCCAAGGCCAGCGGAGCACCTCGCTCGGGAAGAGATCGGGAACCATTTCTCATGCAGGAACGCGCCGACTATTCGGCTGTCGAGCAACTCCGCGATGGTCGCCCGATCCAGATTCGCGCGCTTCATCCCGATGACAGGGCCGAGATGCTCGCGGCGATCGGGCGAACCAGCCCGCAATCGCTCCAGCGGCGCTTTTTCGCGCCAAAGAAAGACTTCTCGGAGCGGGAGATGGCTTTCTTCCTCAACATCGATTTCAAAAGCCACGTCGCGCTCGTCGCGCAACTTGATGAAGACGGACACCCCGTCATTGTCGGCGGTGGACGCTATATCGTTGTCCAGCCCGGCCATGCAGAGATCGCTTTCGTCGTGATCGATGCCTATCAAGGCCAGGGGATCGGGACGATTCTGATGCGGCATCTGGCTGACGTGGCGCGCAACGCGGGCCTCCAAGAGCTAATCGCCGAGGTGTTGCCCGAGAACACCGCAATGTTGAAAGTGTTCAAGAAGTTCGGCTTCCGCCCCGGCTCGAAACGGGAGCCTCAGGTCATACATCTGACTATGCAGCTTGCCTGACGGCGAGAGCGACTGCTGTTGGTCTGTCGCGGGGCGCGGATGCGCGGTTCCCGACGACTCAAATGGCCATACAGTCAACGCAACCCAAGCAGCGAACGGCGATAGCCGCTCCGGCGAGCTTCGTCCCGGCACACAAAATTTCCATTAAAGCCCCTGGCGTATTGTCGCTGTCCTTTGGAATAGTAGATACCCTTTCGGAAATCGAGCCAGATGACTGCGTCACCGGGGCAATGTCGTTGCGCTTGAGCTTCATGGCGAAAGGGAGTCAGCGGAATCGCAAAGACAACAGTGACATTGCAAGTGACAATCGACGCTGCGATGACACCGATAGCGCACAACGGAGCGCAGTGCGCGATTTCGCCGGCGCGGCACCTCGATCCAAGCAACCTCATTCACCTCGCCCCCCGCCTCTGCATGTTAACCAGATAACGTATCTCGTTGCTCGCGCAAGTCCGCAATCCATTTCGTCCATCCGCCGCTCAGCTCAGATAAAAATGCACGCCAGCGGCTGTCGTCGTCTGGCGTTTGTCGATGGCACTCTTTGCCATGACGCCCGATCCCCATTGACATAGGTCAAGGGTCTTCGGCGCCAAACGCGAATGACTGGCGTGTACGGGAGCGTGCACCATGGTGCTCAGGGCATTTCTTTGCTGCGTCCAGGTGGCGAAATGAAACATGTGCTCGAAGAGATCCGCCACAATCCCTTATTGTGGCTGCTGGCCCTAGTGCCGGTCGTTCTCTTCGTCCAATTTCTCACTCCTGAGGCCCATACGCTTCTGTTCCTGCTTTCTGTGGCTTCCATCGTGCCCTTGGCTGCCCTGCTGAGCCGCGCAACCGAATCTGTGGCCTCCAAAACCGGCGATATGATCGGCGGTTTGCTCAATGCCACCTTGGGCAATTTGACAGAACTGCTCATCGCGCTGACCGCGTTGCGCGCCGGGCAATATATCCTCGTGAAGGCCTCCATAGTCGGAGCGATCGTCACAAATGCTTTGTTCATGCTGGGTGCGTCATTTCTGCTCGGCGGCTTTAAATACCATGTGCAGGAATACAACCGCAGTGCCGCGCGTCTTCAGGCTGGCCTGCTCTTCCTGGCAACGATTGCAATGCTAATCCCGTCGCTGCTCGCCGAATCTGATGCCGCATCCACGAATCCTACGTTTACTCAGTCCCTGAGTGTCGGTCTGTCCATCTTGCTCATAATCACCTACGTGCTGGGTCTGGTGTTCACGCTCAAAACGCATCGCGAACTCTTCGCCAGCGAGGACCACGGCGAGGCAGGTGAATCTGAATGGCCATTGCGTTTGGCTCTGGTAACGCTTGCAGCCGTCACTGTGCTGGTCGCGCTCGTGAGCGAAGTGTTCGTCGAATCCGTGCAACAAGCAGCAATTGCGCTCGGGATCACGCCTGCCTTTGTCGGAGTCATCATCGTGGCGCTGGTCGGGGGTGCCGCAGAGATGGTTTCGGCGTTTTCTGCCGCGCGCAAGAACAAACTGGACCTGAGTGTCGGAATCGCGCTGGGAAGCGCCGTTCAGATCGCACTCTTCGTTGCACCCGTGCTTGTCCTTTTAAGTTATGTGATCGGTCCGACGCCGATGGATCTGCAGTTCTGGCGAGGCGCGGTGGCGATGACGCTGATCGCGGCGATTACTGCGTCCCTCGTTACCAACAGCGGTCGCTCGGCTTGGTTCCTCGGAGCTCTCATCGTTACCGTCTACGTTATTTTCGGCATGACCCTCTACCTGTTGCCACCTCGGACGTAGCGGCTCGCCGCTTGGCCTTAGCAACCGAGGGCGGCGACAAATCCCGACGGACCGCTGCCGCCCCGAAGCGCTCGTCGCGCGCCTCAATACTGATATTGATTTGGGCAGACCACGTAGCCGCAGGTGTCGCGGTAGCAGCCGTTATTGTAATAGCCACCGTAGTAAGCGGCACCGGCGGCTGCGGCGCCGACCGCGGCGGCAATCAGTCGTCGGTCACGCGACGGCAACCACCGAAGCAGCGCAATCAGGCCGGCGATCGCAACTGTGGCGATGCCTGACCGCGGCGTAAGCCCAAGCCAATCCCGATCCAGCCCGCGCCCGCGATGATAAGATCGATTCCGAGCAACAAACCGAGGATATAAACGCTGTTGATCGGCCAATGCGCGAGGATCAGCAAGCCGAGCAGCAGCGTGATGATGCCGGATAGCGCCACCCAGATCCAGGGTGTTTCGCGCTTCATGCTGAATGCCAAAATAATCCGCATGATGCCCGAAGCGACCAGCGAAGCGCCTAGCACCAGCGTGAGCAGCGCGGCGGCGAGCAGCGGATTCTCGAATGTCACGAAGCCCGCGATGACGTAGAGCACGCCGAGCAAAGCCCAGAGCAGGAATTTGCCCCAGCTCTTGACCTGGAAGGCATTAATAACTTCGGCAATGCCGGCGACGATCATTGCCACGCCGACGACGAGTACGCTCGCCACCGTCGCCACAACAACGCTGCCCAGCGCAATGAATCCGACGATCACGTAGACCGCACCGAGGGTGACGATCCAGCCCCATTTGGCGCGCAGCGGTGCGATCTCCGAAGCGGCCCGGGAATTTTGCAGGATATCCGAAGCGCTCGTCATAACGGTCCTCCATTGCGAAGCTGTCCGACGCGCGTCTGCGAGTCACACTTATATTAATCGCAAGCTCTCCGCGCTATTGCTCGGTCGTCGATTGATCAAAGGTAGCCAACTCAGACAATTCTCTCGCAGTCTCCAGGATCATATCC
>JGI12053J15887_10000436_pt1 | contig 16822 bp, 19 predicted proteins | sample MedBloCAOM1_O3_FD_15887 | JGI IMG/M metagenome (IMG submission 15887)
TTGCGATCAGTACTTTGATCGGCTACGGATTGCGAATTTTGTGAAGATGATTGTCCGGCCCGTGCTGGTTGCGCCGCGCGATCACCAGATGCCGAAAATCCCGCGGGGGCAAACATCGAGGTAGTGAAAAATAGAGCAAGCTGCGCGACAAAGAAAACTCGGCGCAATGTGGCAGATAAAATCGTGCGGCATTTCAACGATCCGCCGACGGGAAGAGTGCGTGCTGAGGTTTGCAAAGAGTTCCGGTCCGTTCTAGGCATAACAAATCCGACTTTCCTCGGCGAAACGAAAGCGGCTTTATTCAACTTCAGCCAATTGCTGAAGAGCGTGAAGATCGTTGACAGAGACAGCTTCACGGCGCGTGCTGACAATCCCGCGTTCATCCCAATCAGACAGTAACCTGCTGACTGTGAACAGCGTAGTTCCCGTCAACTGCGCCAACTCTTCGCGCGAAAGCGCTATCTCCACCGTCCCGTTTACGACGCGGCCCACTTGTGCCAGAAGCCGCACGATCTCGCGACTGAGCCGCGATGCTACTCTCTCGGTAGAGATTTCCCTGAAACGCTGTTCCAGTTCCTCCATCTGGCTCGCGAGGCTGCGCAACGTATTCCTTCGCAGTGCCGGGAAACGGACAGAAAGAGCCTCGAACACCGAGGCGTCCCAGATTAGCGCGGTGGACGCACTGAGTGTCTGGGCCTTAGAACAATGGCGCGCGTGCTTCTGTACATCGACCTTTCCGATGACGTCGCCGCTGCCGTTTAATCTGAGGATGACCTCGGACCCGTTCTCGCCCAACTGGGTGATCTTGACGCAGCCCGATATCAGCAGAATAGTCCGCCGTATCGAATCACCTTCCTGGTAAATCGTTTCACGACGCAAAAATTCTTTAGCCTGGGCCTGAGCCACGATTTCCCGACACCCCTCAATAGGGATGTCGGCAAATAAAGGAAAAGAGTGTACTAGTGCCGCCCTCCTACACATCGCACTCTCCTCCAAGGTGGACGGTGACGGTCGCGGTGCGGGCTGGGTGCCCTGCGACGGAATCTGTTCGTGCATTAGTGTCATCCTCGTCTCGGACTTAGTTGAATTTTTCAAATCGAACAAGCGTTAAGTTTAATGACGCACCTGCAGTGCATCAAAGACTCACACTCCATGATAAACATCGGGGACATACTCACCCTGCAACAACTTGTACAGGGTGTTATAAAACGGGGGACAAGCGTGTTCTGCAGTCTGAGGCTTACGGAATTGCTATAAGTTCACCTGTGATCCTGAAATCACTATGGAAACTGCAACCACATGTTGTGGTCATACGAGCAATTTTTTCGCCACTGACTTATCTAGGGTAAATGCTGTATAAGGAGCGCTGTTTCAGCGAGAAGGGTAGGAATGACAGAAAACGTCACATGTATCAAATGGGACAGATCGTGCCTAAGGTGGGAAATTCCTTACCGTTACAGTTGCACGATCGAGGGCTTGGTTCGAGCCGAGTTTTCAATAAGTTGCCCGTATCTACGGGCTGGAGTGGTCTTGGCCTCCCGTTGCGTCGTGCTTCGGCGTGGACGGACGCAAGATCGCCGGGACCGAAGTCGTCATTCCAGACGGGCGCGGCCGGATAACTGGGGGACCCGGAGCGGCCCCTTCGGGAGCGCTCGTCTTGGTCGGTTCGATCACCCGTGTCGTGGGACCTGAGCCCGGGGCGATTGCGGCCCCTTCGGGAGCGCTTGTTCGATCGGTTCGGTCACCCGTGCCGCCGGAACCGGCTTCACGCGCTTCTGTGCGGATGGCGAATCTGGCGAATTCGGTGTATCTGTCTTCGCGGGCTTAAGCTCCTTTTTGTAGCGTAAGCCGATGGTATTGCCGGTGCCAACCTCGATAAGCTGCCGATTTTCATCGGTGATTTCTTCAGCCCGAATGATGTGCGGCGTAATCGCGAAGATGATTTCGGTTTGGCGGTGGTCTTTATTCTCCTGCGCAAACAAGTACTTCAAGATCGGTATTTGTGACAGCCAAGGATATCCACTCAAGGATTGAGTTTCAGAGTCCTCCAGGATGCCGCCAATGAGGTTGATATCTCCATCCTGCAGACGTGTTTCGTGCTCGATGCGACGTTGTCCGATGACCGGCTGGTTGATTCCCCCGATGTTCTGTGTGCCCGTCACCGAGGAGATCTCCAATACCATCTTCAGCGTAACTTCGTGGTTCGAATGGATGTGAGGGGTAATGTCGATATTTACTCCCACATCTAGATATTGAAACTGCGTGTTCACCAGCGGGCTGATCCCTCCAGCGCCGATACCCGGTGAAAACGAGCCTGTTGCGATCGGCACACGGTCACCAATCTTTAGCGTCGCTTTCTGATCGTCCAGGGCTCTAACCTGAGGCCGCTGCAGTATCTTGGTGTTGCTATCCGAGGCCAGAGCGGTAAATGTAGCGCTGGGGAGACTTGCAACCAAACTGTTCCCGAACAGCGAGCCAACCTTAACAAGCGCTCCAGTGCCGCTCGCGAACGCCGCGGCATTTTCAAAAGCGAAAGTGGTCGACGTTGGAACCGTAGTGCCCAAGGTATTCAAACGATCCCGACTTACCTGCATTACGGCAATATCAATGACCACTTCTGATTTTGCTTTGTCGATATCCGCAACGAGCTTTTCCGCTAATACCATTTGATCCTGCGTCCCGCGCACGGTAATCGTTCCATGAGTGGGGTTGACCTGAATTCGGCTGATGTCCAAAAGTCCTTTGAGCGTCCCGACCACTTCCTGAAGCTCAGCGGCATTCGAGGTATTGCGTAGGTAAAACGTCTTCATGACGTTGCTTTCAAATTCCTTGCGTTTTCCTTCCGCCGCCACAAAGATCGCGTTTGAGGAAATCGGGCGCCAGAAGGTCTTCGATTCCATGCCGACCATACGGAGCGCGTCGACCATCATGACATCGTTAAAGTCGACGGTAATTTTCTGTGGTTTGTAGTCCAAATCGAATAGCACACTAACGCCGCCCAGCTTACCGATCGTCCGGTAAATATTGTCGGCGGTAGTCGTCATGTGCAGTGTAATTGGTGTGTTTGGAGAGGGAGTTAACTCTGCCGGGCCCTCAAGTTCAACGGGTTTGACCGTCTTGTAATTTCCCGCGGACTTCTCGGCTTCCGCTTCCGCCTGCTTCCGCATTAAAAATATTGTGCGTTGCACTTCTTGCACGGCGACAAAGCTGGTTCCGTCGATGCTCGAAGCACGCTGAAATTCCACTAGCGCTTCGTCGTACTTGAGACTTTCGCGGAGTTTTATACCGTTGGTAACGTGTTGGGAGGCGGCCGCAGCTCTGGATCGCAGATACGCAGTTATATATTTCGGTTCTCTGGATTTGAGGGAGTATGCCTGCCGGTAGGCCTCAAATGCGGCATCGTATTCATTCTTCAGTTCGGCCCGTTGGCCTCGTCGATAGGCATTCTTTGCGTCGTCCGAATGGATCGGTATAACGAGTATCAGGCCCAACATAAAAACCAGGACAGTTCGCAGACACATCATGATGTCGCTGCCTCACTAGCATTTCTTATCGATCCTTCAATTGGAAATGGGGCCGCCGGGTTAGCTAATGGGACTGGAGGCCTGGATATAACTCGCCAAAAGATAGGATGGTGCATCAAGTGTCCCGCAATGGTTCTTAGCTATGACTTCGGCAATCGTAGCCAAATGTGTCGTTTTTGTATTTGTCGGCCGACAAACTACCAGTACTACTCCGCGGAAACTTACGGGGCAGGACTTTCAGACGCGTTCTCTTCAGTGCTAAGGCGCGGAAGTTGTGTGGCTTTTAGCGGGCTCGGCCGGGGAGCGTAATTTCTGAGTATTGTTGACTGTTTCGACTTTTCGCGCTTGATCCTGGCCAGCTTGCAATCGAGCCCGCTTGTGCCTGCTGAAATCGCCAATTACTTTCGCCAGGTATGCACGGGTCTCGGTGTAAGGTGGAACCCCACGATATTGATCCACTGGTCCTGGTCCGGCATTGTATGCAGCCAGCGCCTTGCTTAGGTCATTGTTATAGCGGTCGAGAAGTTGTCGCAAATATCGCGTTCCACCTTCCACATTTGCGGCGGGGTCCAGCGCGTCGTGCACTCCTAACATAGCGGCGGTCTGTGGCATCAGCTGCATGAGGCCTTGCGCGCCCTTCGGGGAAACTGCATTGGTTCGAAATGCACTCTCGGCGCGAATCACGCTTAGGATCAATTCGGCGTCAACTTTATTTCTTTGACTGGCATCCTGAACCAATTCACCCAGACTCATCACTCTCGACGGGATTGGGGCAGTTACCGCCGCGGGAGGTGGCGGTATGGTTTCTTCGGTCTCGAACTGCGCGATCTCTTCGGTTGGGACATCGGCGTAACCCCCCGATGTTCCGGGAAAGTATAACCGGGTCATTTCTGCGCGTAGTTCGCGTCGTTCGTATCGTATGGTAAAGCCATTCCGCAAAACGGCCAATTCACTCGCGGATATCCCATTACTCGCCAATGCCAGAAGGCCAACCGCTAAACCGAGCTTGAAGAGTGCCGTCATTCCTATAGTGTCTGCACTGGCTTCCGCCGAAATATCGGAATACCCGGGGAGCCTGAGTTCAACCTGTGAGTTTCCAACCAAACGGGAGGAACGTCCTTGCGCAATCGCAAACAACCGGCTCGAACCATACCGGACTTAGAGTCGTTAAAGAACCGTTGCCACCTATCTAACGCCCGTCAAACAGTTATGGCGTCGCCGAGGCGCATTGGGGCAGCCGGGCCACAGATATCAGGATTTTGCACGAGTCTCGACCCCGGTGCGCAATTCTTGCGGCGCTTCACTCCAGTCACCTGGATATGAAGCGCCGATTTGCACGTGCAGTTTAATTTGTCGAGTTGTTAATCGGCCGCTACAAACTTGTATTCGGAGCTATGTGTCTTGTCGATGCTCAGGCCCAAGGCGTTTGCTACGCCGGCGCCGTACGCAGGATCGGCCTGAAAGAAGTGTTGGACCTGCAGCTCCTGAATACGCTGCGGGGCCTGGTTCAGACTAGCGGCGATGTTACCGATCAAGCGTTCACGGGCGTCAGGCTGCATAAGCCGGAAGAGATTGCCTGGTTGCGTGTAATAGTCCCCGTCCAGGCGGTGATTGTGGCGGTCGACTGTGCCGCTGACGGGCCGGGGACGCTCACGGAATGCCGGGTCCTGAGTGGGACCGCCAAAGCTGTTCGGCTCATAGTTCACCGACGCACCGGAATTTCCATCGAAGCGCATGGCGCCGTCACGGTTGTAAGTATGAAACGGGCATTGGGGCTTATTGACCGGCAGCGAATCGTAATTAACACCCAAGCGATAGCGGTGGGCGTCCGGATACGAGATTAAGCGGGCCTGCAGCATTTTGTCGGGCGAATAACCCATGCCGGGCACAATATTCTTGGGATCGAAAGCTGCTTGCTCGACTTCCGCGAAGTAATTTTCGGGGTTGCGGTCCAGAACCAGTTCGCCCACCTCTACAAGCGGATAATCTCCGTGGGGCCAGACTTTTGTGAGATCGAACGGGTTGATGTGGTAAGTCTCGGCTTCTTTTTCCGGCATGATCTGCACGCAGACACGCCATTTAGGAAAGTCACCATTCTTGATCGCTTCGAAAAGGTCGCGCTGCGCGTGATCAGGATCCTTGCCGCGCATGTCGTCGGCGCCTTCGCGATTAAAATTCTTAATGCCCTGCTTGGTCTTGAAGTGCCATTTCACATAGAACAATTCATTCTTCGCATTGATCAGACTAAAGGTGTGACTGCTGAAGCCGTCCATGTGCCGATAACCGTCGGGAGTACCGCGATCGGAGAACAGGATGGTGACCTGATGAAGCGATTCCGGGGACAGCGACCAGAAATCCCACATCATCGTGGGAGATTTCAGATTGGTTTGGGGGTCGCGTTTCTGGGTGTGAATGAAGTCCCCGAATTTCAGCGGGTCGCGGATGAAAAAGACTGGTGTGTTATTCCCGACCAGATCCCAATTCCCTTCTTCGGTGTAAAACTTCAGTGCAAATCCGCGGGGGTCCCGCTCGGTATCCGCAGAGCCTTTCTCGCCGCCTACGGTTGAGAATCTCAGGAAGGTTGGGGTTTTCTTTCCAGCGCTCGAAAACAGTTTCGCAGTGGTGTATTGGGCCAGGGGATTGGTGCACACAAAATGTCCATAAGCGCCCGAACCTTTGGCGTGCACCACCCGTTCGGGAATGCGTTCACGATTGAAGTGTGCCATTTTCTCGAACAATAAAAAATCTTCGAATACGACTGGGCCACGCGGACCCACGGTCAAGGAATTCTGGTTATCGCCTACCGGTCGGCCTGCGTCGGTGGTCATTCTTTTATTTTCTGACATTGTTACTCCTTCCGGGGAGAGAGTACGACGACGCGAACTATACATCCAATATATTGTTCGCATAGAATGGATAGGCATTGCCTATAGGACATCCAAATGGAATTTCACCAGTTGCGTTACTTTTGCGCTATTGCCGACAGCGGTGGCTTCAGCCGCGCGGCACGCCTGACCCACGTGTCTCAGCCGTCGCTTTCGCAACAGATTCACAAACTGGAAGAAGAGCTGGGTGCGCGACTCTTCGATCGCATCGGCCGTACCATTCGCCTTACGGAACTAGGGCGGGCATTTCTGCCGCGCGCCAGGGCACTTTTATTTGACCTGGAAGCGGCGCGCAGCGCCGTTGTGGAAGGCAGCACATCGATCGCCGGGCCAGTGTGTGTCGGCGTAATCCCTACCATCGCGCCATACTTTTTGCCTCCATTGCTGGCCACTTTTTCTCGCAAATATCCGCAAGCGCATGTGACGGTTGTGGAGGAGATTACACCGCTGTTGCTGGACAGAATGCGAAGCGGGAACGTGGATGTAGCGGTCGTAGCTGTGCCGCTGCAAACGCGCGGGCACGAGTTTCAGTCATTCCCATTGATCGAGGAAAAACTGTACGCCGCGCTTCCCAAGCACCATGCATTGGCAAAGCGACGGAACGTGACCCTCGGGGAACTGCACGATGAACCGTTTTTGCTGTTACGCGATGGCCATTGCTTCCGCGAAACGGCGGTAGCCGCATGCAAGCGAGCGCGGGTACGACCGAAGATTATTTTTGAAAGCGGTCAATTCAGCAGCATTCTCAGCATGGTGTGTGCCGGGTTGGGCGTATCGATCATTCCAGCCATGGCGCTCGAGAAGCGGCCTGGTTGCCAGTTCGTTCCGCTTGCCGACGGCCGCGCGACGCGGGCGATCGGCGCCGTCACCTTACACGGCCGTTCGCTCAGTCGCGTGCAACAAGCGTTCCTCGCGCATCTTACCGAAACTAACATCGCGACTACGTCCACCAATCTTGAAGGGTGAAACTTTGGCCGCAGCTAAATGCCCTTCGCGAGCCTTGGCGCGCTGGAGTTCATGCAGCAGCCCACGCAATTGGGCGCGCGCTTTGTGTAATTGGGATTTCGAATCACCCACCGAGCGTCCCAGGATTTCTGCAATCTCGTGATGCTTGTGTCCTTGCACGTCATGTAAAACAGATATGGTGCCATAGCCGGTCGGCAAACGCTTTATGCAACGCTCCAGATTGAGGCGGTCAAGCGAACCCTCAAGAATTGAGTCGCGAGAACCTAGATCGATGGCTGACGGACCACTCGCCTCGTTCGGATCGTGGGGCTCGTCAAGGGACACGGCCGGCAATGACTTCCTGCGTAAGCACATCAGCACGCGGTGACAGCCAAGCGGTGCAACCAGGTGGAGAAAGCCGATTCGCCACGAAAGGTGTGAATTTTGCGGAACACCAGCATGAATGCTTCTTGCGTGAGATCTTCTGCTTCGGTGGGATCCTTTACCATGCGCACGCAAACGGTATAGACGCGCCGGCTATGCCGCCGGTACAACTGCTCGAACATGGCTTCATCGCCATTTTGCGCTCGCTCTATAATTTCCGCTTCAGTCAAATTATTGTCCCTGGCACAAGTTGACCGCGCAGATTTCCCCAAGGCAGACTCCGAAGTGGACCGTGCCGTTCCGTTCACTGTGGGAGCTTCAGTTATATAAACCAACGTCAGCGCGATTTATTCCGAGCCCACCACGATGGGCCTTCTGGCCTATTCACGAGATGTAGGTACGACTACAACAAGCTACAAAGTATTTGCCCCCTACGGTTCGACGACGAGCTGACCTTTCATTCCGCCGTGACCGAGTCCGCAACGATTGCAGCAGTGGAACGAGTAGGTTCCTGCGGTGCGCGGAATAAACTGCATCACCGTGGGAGTTCCCTTTTCGAGCTTGAAGCAGTCTTCCGTCGAACTAAAAACGAGTCCGGGTTCACCTTTGGCATCCGATCCGTCGGGGTACAGATTGATCTTGAAGCCGTGAGTCTTATCGAGGGACGTGAACCTCAACTGCACCGGAGCGCCCAGCTTCACGCGGACCGGCGACGGCGAATACTCATATTTCTTGGCGGTGACTGCGATGATCTGTACGCTCTGATCCGATTGGAGGCTATTTGGTGGAGTGGCGGACCCTGAGCTGAGGGCAAACGCACTCAGCAAAAATAAAGATGTAATCTGCAATGCGCTGTTCAATTTGATCTCCCTGAAACCGAAAATATGACGCCCCGCTGCGAAGCGATATGCGAATAGCCTGGGCATAACCGCAGTGACATAGACCGGAACGAGGAGGATTTATTTCACGTTTGGGCGCAATAAAAGCTGTCGGGTCGTTAGGCTCATGGGTTATTTTCGGAACATATGCGGAATGTACCAGCGGGCGTAAGTAGCCCAGCCCAACAAAAGAACGGCCCACCACAGCACTAACACAGTTCGCATCCACAGCTTGTAGTTCCTGATGCGTAATCTCGGCGGCAACAGGTTCGTGCCAACGGCGAGCAGGATGTACAAACCTCCTACTTCGGCCAAGGTTCCCAAGGCCGCGTGCGCTGCCGCCACGGCGTAATAAGCCTTACCGAGTTTCAAGGGAATCCGCGGAGCGACGTGCACGCGAAATGACGGAAGCATCGCGACTACAATCAATAGAAGGTTGACGAGCACGATGACTGACTGGCACCACGCGTGTTGGCGAAAACGCTTCAGGCGCGCGAGGAGAGCGCCGGCGAGCAACCCGACTCCCATCACCAGTTCCAAAAGCAGAGTGAGGTTGGCGTAGAACGGCGCGGCGGTCACCAGGCCGCTCAAAGGCTTTTAATCGCCGTATGAGTCGGCCGTCGAATCATGGTCCGTCCCACCCAACACCGGGCAAGCGTCAAATTCCTTCCACGATTCCCTGCCCTTTAAAAGACTGCCTGAGTTCTTGACCTTCAGCAGAAACACGCGCTGGATCTTGCCGTTGCTTGCGTTCTCGTCCGGGCCAGTAACGCAAACATAGATTTCAGATGATTTCTGCTCCAATATTTTGATGCTAATTTGCGTTCCCGTCGGCGTAGCTACAACCGCCTGATTCTCGTCCAGCGAGGTTGCTACGTACCCATAGTCGCTGAAGGTTTTCTTGCCGTGATCGCGTTTTGGTCGTATGCCCGCTGGTAAAGTGGTGACATCCAGGTTTTCGACCACGAACTTTGTGACCTTATCTTTTGGAAGAGACGCGGCATTATTTGCTACCGCCACGGAAGCGCTGACCAGAACGATTATTCCACATAACATTTTCATAGCTGTTCTCCTGTTCTTTAAAAATTTCCTTCGCAACTTGTTGCTGTTAACAATTTCCTCGATTTATGTGGGCATGAATCCGGGGAATGTACGTCCCGAACTAGCCCGGGCCGTTTACGCCGCTGAGAAACCCACCCAGATGCCCGGTGAGACCGACAAGAAGGACGGCCATGGCTTCCAACGACAGGCGATACGTCGGCAAGGAATTCTCTGGATGGCGCCGCGCACGCAAGTGAATTAGAAACACCACCCAGATCACCACCGCGGATATACATCCGAGCACCAGATGCATCAGCAGAATTCCCTTTAGCTTTTGGCCTTCTAACGCCCACTGCCACGCGGCAAGGCCGGTCGCGACCACCGGCACGGTGAAGCCCGCAGCCAGCAACAAATTGCAGTACGCCGCTGCGGCCAGGCTCCGGTTCTTGGTCCACTGCCCTAGAAAGTCGAACGCTACGGCCACCATGAACAGCGCGATAGGAAAGTGAACCAGCACTACATGCTGTGCGTGTTTGGCCAGCAGAACGGTTTTCAGATCGAACGGATTTACGCTCATTGCCCGCTCACTGAACTACGACTTTGCCGGTCATCTTCGGATGAATTGAGCAGAAATATTCGTAAGTGCCGGGCTTGCTGAACGTGAATGAGAATTTTTCGTCGGTATCCAGCACTTTGGACTTAAACGTTTTGTCGGTACTGACCGCGGTATGCGGAATATCGTCGCGATTTGTCCACGTGACCGTTGTTCCCACAGCAACCTTTAGCTCCGCGGGTCCGAAGCTGAAATTGTCGATCTTTACCTCTGTCATATCGGTCTTCTGCTGCGCAGCGGCAGGTAAACTTCCTGCCCCGGCGCGCAGACCCGCGAATGCAATTCCCAACGTCGTCGCAAACAAAACTGCAGTAGACACAATTCTCCTCATGTTTTTTTCCTCTCTTTTCTTGGACCGCTTTTATGGAACTGTTTTTGTAGCGCTGCTTACGCCAGCGAAGAATCCACTACCGCCAAAGCATGCTGGCCGTGCACGTAATTCACATCGGTGATTCCCAGCACACTCTTCAATTGCTCGGCGGGAACTTTCATCGGGCCGGGTGATGGGGCCTTGCCAGGTTCCGGCTGCGGAAACGCAGTCGAAGCGGCGGTGTGGAAGGTTACGTTGCCTTCCACCTTTTGCATGGTCTGGTGAATGTGACCGTTCAGCACGGTTACGGACCCGAACTTCTTCAAATACGCGAGCGCCTGCGCACTGTCTTCCGTTCCCCAACCCCACTCCGGATAAACGGACCACAGTGGAATGTGCGCGAACACTACGATCGGAGTGCTGCTCTTCAGGTGCTTGACGTCATCTTCCATCCATTCGAGCTGCTCGTGTCCCAGCGTGCCTAGGCCGCCGGCCTTCAAATTCAGCACGTTGACCAGTCCGATAAAGTGCACGCCTTTTTTGTCAAAGCTGTACCATCCAGCGCCCTTGGTGTTTTTTCCATAGCGCTCCAGATACTGCTTGCCGTCGTCGTTCAACATGTCGTGCTCGCCCGGAACGTAGAAAATATCTTTAGGCGTTGCGCTCTTCAAAATCTGATCCACGGTGTCGAACTCTTCCGGTTTCGACAGATGGGTGATATCGCCGGTGTGCAACATAAATTCTGCTGGTGTTGACAATGCGTTGACCTTGTCCACGGCGGCCTTGAGCGTTCCCACGACATCCGGATTCGCCGCTTTGTTGAAGCCCATATGGCTATCGCTGATCTGCACAAAGCTAAGCTGGCCCGCGGTTACCTTGCTGGCCACCTGGGACATCTGGCTCATGCTGTAGGACTTCAAGACACCGCCTTGCATGACGCAGAAAGCGCCTGTTCCTGCCCACGCCATACACTTCAAGAATCCACGCCGGTCAACGCCATCGTGGTTGTGATCGTGCATCAGCTCATCGTTGGACCTTGTGGTCATAAATTCCTCCTAGACGTTTCGTTCCTGCAATATTTTGTGTCGCTCAATTTTCACCATCGTCCGAGCGCATCTGCTCTGAAACGAGCGGCGCAGGTTTGCTTAACGAAGGGGTTTCTGCGCCGCTCTTGGACGTGTTTCATGTATGCAGACCATGGGCCTTCGGGTTTTATTCCATCAACGCGAACAGTGAATCTTTTTGCAAATTTCAGGAAATACGGACGAAATGGGAATAAAGTCATGGCATAAGGAGTTCTAGTAGTGAGCAATGCTGTCCAGGGGAAAGGTTCGGACGTGCTGGACTCGCAGGAGCAGGTGCGCTTCGAGATGTTAGTGCTGCCGCATCTCGATGCTGCTTTCAATCTGGCCCGCTGGCTGTTGCACAGCCGCGCCGACGCCGAGGACGCCGCGCAGGAAGCACTGTTGCGTGCGTACCGCTTCTTCCACGGGTTTCATGGCGGAGACGCGCGGGCTTGGCTGCTGCAAATCGTCCGCAATAGCTGTTACACCTGGCTAGATAAAAATCGTAGGGTCAAAGATATGACCGAATTCAACGAAGAAGTGCACGGGCTGCCCAGGCCATCACCTGAAACCTTGGCCATCGCCGGCAATGATCGTGAGCGCCTTTCCAAGGCGTTGAATTCTTTGCCACCGCGTTACCGGGAGGTGATCGTGCTACGGGAGCTGGAAGGATGTTCGTACAAAGAAATTGCGTCAATCACTTCGATTCCCATCGGGACAGTGATGTCCACGCTTTCACGCGCCCGACGGCAGCTGCAACTGGCGCTAGGCAATGCTGCACCCAAGGAGGCCACCCATGGCGTGTGAACGCGCTGATACCTTGGTTCACGGTTACTTCGATAACGAGTTAGACGCGCTCAGGGCCGCCGAATTCGAGAGTCATCTCGAAAAGTGCCCAGAATGCGTAGCCGCGCTGGATGCTTTGGAGTCTCTGCGCTCGACCATAAACGTTGCGAAACCTTACGAAAAGATGTCTGCGTCGTTTCGCAAGAAAATCCTTGCCGACCTGAATCTGAAGACCCCTCCCGTGACAGCCACATCGCGCGCCACAACCAATTGGCGGTGGCTGGCTATGGCGGCCGCATTTCTGCTGCTGATTTACGGCGGGTGGCGAGTCGCCTCTCTTAGTCGTGGGGATAGCCGCGAAGCTTTGATGGCCAGTAAGATTGTCGATGCGCATCTTCGATCGTTGCAACCAGGGCACTTGGAAGATGTCCTCTCTACCGATCAACACACCGTGAAACCGTGGTTCGACGGGAAGATCGACTTTGCTCCACCGGTCCGCGATTTTTCGGAACAGGGTTTTCCACTCCAGGGCGGGCGCCTTGATGTGGTCGACAACCGTACTGTCTCGGCGTTGGTGTACGGCCGTCGCAAACATGTGGTGAACGTTTTCATTTGGCCTAGTTCTGAAAAGGACGCAGCTCCGCGCACCGGCTCGATCCAAGGCTACCAGTGGATCGATTGGCGAAAGCAAGGAATGGAATTCTACGCTGTCTCGGACGCATCAGCGCCTGACCTCGATCAGCTTCAGCGTCTATTCTCAAATTAGTTATCCGGGATCGAAGCACCATGCCGGCAACCTCATGCCCAACGAAAATCTTTTGAGCGTTCCTCAGGAAGGATGGACTTAGAAAATTGAACCACAGGTCCACCCTCCTCTGAAAAACAGTCGATGTAATACTCTTCACTGCCTGATGAAAAGCATGACTTGATCGCTGCCGTTACTACTTCAACTTTAGTGCGATGGTACTCTTGTCTTCGCCGGTTTTCTGCGCCACCATCGCAGAGGATCCGCAAGCTCCGTAATTATCCACCACCTGATGAACACTAAAAGCGTTGATACCAGATTTTTCGCTTAACACCGCACCCTGCAGTTCAACGCGCTGTCCGGGCTGGAGTTTCGTGCCGCCACTGGAAAGAATGGTGTAAGTCAGATTGTCATTTTCATTCTTCAAGGTGACTCCGGTTAGCGAGGATTGCGTGCAGCCAATGATGGAAGCTTCGGCTTTTGGTGTTTGTACCGCCTGAGCGGCTTCATTGGACTTGGCGTGACGGTGATGCATGTATAGGGCAATGCCGACCGCGGCCCCTGCTGCGGCTCCTACGCCGATGCCGATCGCTTTGCCGTTGCCGTAACTGTAATTGGGACTTCCGTTGACGCCCTTGCCCCCGGTTCCCATTCCGGTCCCACCTCCGGTACCTCCGCCATATTGAGCGGAAGCGGTAGTGCCCACTGCGAGACAAAATACGACGACGGCTGAGATTTTCCCTAGTGATCGTGAAAGCATAGTTTTCCTCTCCGAGATTGTTGGGGCCAGAGAATTTTCCCGCTGGCTCTTTTCAGCAGGAATTGTGCTTGGCCGGCAAGACGAAGGTTGTCGCGGCCAGGCAAAAAGGTTGTCAACGGATGGCCATGGAATTGTCCCGGCACGCGCAATTAGGAAGGTAGAAGCTGAATGTTTATGCTAGCAAAAATTAAAGGCTGACTGCGTGCGCGGCTTCATGTACGGCCTGTGGCTCGCGCGGCAACCTCACCAGGAAAGTGGTTCCTGATGTGGAAGTCTCTTCCACCGCCACCGAACCGCCGTGGTCATGAATTACTTTGCTCACGATGGCCAGTCCCAATCCGGTTCCATTTGATTTTCCGAAGCTCACAAACGGATCAAATAACGTGTGGGAAATAGTTGATGGCACGCCGGAGCCGTGATCGATTACGCGAATCTCAAACAGTGTGGGCGAGGAATACAATTCAATCTGGATTTCACTTTGGGTAGTGATGGAAGCCTCACAGGCGTTCAGCACCAGGTTAAAAAAAGCACGTTCAATCTTTTGCGGATCGAAGGTGCCGCTCATGTCACCCGACGTTCGAATCGAGATTTCCCGATTGCGCATTTCCGGCCGCGCGCGGACGGCATCCNCNGCGTGACGAATGGTGTGGTCGATGGAGGCGGAACGCAGCGAAATGGAACGTTCTCCGCGGGAGAGTTCGCGCAGGGAATCCAACAAGTCGGTCATTTGCTCGGAAGCGGTTTTGATTTCGCAGTAGATGTCGTCGCGGTTGAGCTTTAACTTTTCCGCTTCATATAGGAATTCGGCGTTGGCCACCACGGCAGCCAAATAGTGCCGCAAATCGTGAGATATCGAACTGGCGGCTCTGCCAAGCGCGGCGATTCTTTCATTAGCAAAACGCCGTTGCTCCGAAGCGAGCAGTTCGCCGCGCATTTTTGAAAAAGCTTCGCCAAGTTCCGCAACTTCGCTGCTGCCTCGCGGATTAATCGAGTAAACGTAGTCGCCCCTGGCCAACGCTCTAACACCTTCCACAAGATTATCGAGGGGATGCGTGATAGTGCGCGAAACGAAACTCAGCAGCAATCCCGCCAAGACGATGGCAGACACGCCAAGAAGGATGATGGTGCGATTCAGCCGCCGGAGAAACGCATTGGCGGGCTCAAGGGACATGAGTACATAGCATCGTACGTCGGCTGGCGGCCCCGCGTGTAACAAGACATTGGCCGCCTGGTAAGAGCTGGGGCCAAGCACCACTTCACGAGACTTGCTGGACCCGGCCCAGTCCGCGTGCATCTGGCCGAGTGCCTTCTCTTCCAAAGGAGAGAGCGTTGATGCAATGATTTGATCGCCGGTAACCAGCGCGATTTGACTGCCCGATGCCAACGACAATTGCGCCGCGACACTCGAATCGATTTGATACCCAACGGCAATGATGCCGACCTGTCTCTGGTTGTTTCCGGCCCCCGCTAAGACGGTATGGAGAAAAACTCTGTAGAGCTGGCCATGCCCGTACCACCACGCAGAATCNTCGCCTTGCTCGATGGACCGTTTGAGACTGGTTTCAGCAAGTCTGGCATCCCATCCCTGCTGGGACACATGGAAAGCGTAGATCTGTCCGTCCGGACCGGATAAAACGAAGAGTTGGCTGCCAGCCAGCTTCCAGAAAGGTTCCGAGGCGTCTTGAATCGTCAGTGCGTGTTGCGTTGCCAAGACCGCTATGAGGGGCGGCAGTTCCGACATCAACGCTGCGGTACGCGACAGTTCCAGGTCGCGCTGCTGTTGCACATTTTCAAAGGCGTGCAGCGAGGCGTCCGTGCTTTGTTGCACTCCATCCGCAATCTCCGCGCGCACAATGTGACGAACGATTACGAGCAACGATGCCAATAGAGCGCAGATGATGAGCAGGGTGCCAAAGAGAAGCTGGGTGCGCAATCGCAGTCGCGCCAAGAGTCTCCAGGCAGGCGGCATTACTTTTCGGAAGCGAGCCCCGTATCGGTAGGTGAGAATTTGTAGCCGGAGCCGTGCATGGTGAGAAAGTAGCGTGGATTGGCCGGGTCCGGCTCCAGTTTCTGCCGCAGACGCAGCACGTGATTATCCACAGTCCGAGTGGTCGGATAATTCTGGTAGCCCCACACTTCGTTCAGCAATTCTTCCCTGGAAATAACTCGCGAGGGGGAATTTGCGAAGTATTTCAGGAGCTTGTATTCCTGGGCGGTGAAGGTGAGGGATTTTGTGCCTCGCGTAGCCACCATGCTAGTAAAGTCTACCAACACTTCATCAAAGGCAAGTACATCGTGTTCGGGCCCGGGACTAGACGCCTCAGCAGGCTGTCCGCTCCGGCGCATCGCGCGTCGCACGCGCGCTAATAGTTCCTTAGGGCTGAACGGCTTGGTTACGTAGTCATCTGCGCCCAGTTCGAGCAACAGTACTTTGTCTTCCACCTCATTGTTAGCGCTCAACACAATCACCGGTACAGATGCGGCATGCGCCTTGAACGCGCGGCACACTTCTTTGCCAGGCATGAACGGAAGCTTCAGGTCCAGCACCACCACGGTGGGGCTGTGCTTGCGAAAACTTTCTAGGCCAGCGACGCCGTCCGAGGCAATCTGCACGGCAAACCCGTCAGACTCGAACAAGCGCTGCAAGGTTCGTTGCATCGGGCGGCTATCTTCGACTACCAGTACCGTATCCATGGACTCCTTTGGACCGAGCAGCACTCCGTCGAGCGGCTTCACCTTATAGGAGAACGGTAGNGCTATTATACCGCCACGCCCCACAGAACTGCGGTTTCTATGCTCTTGAACAGCATGGCCCGTCAAAATGGCTTGGTCATCCACTTAGACTCCTGCGGGCGTAGTTTTATTCGCCTGACGTTGGAGACACTAC
>JGI12053J15887_10000437_pt1 | contig 16818 bp, 11 predicted proteins | sample MedBloCAOM1_O3_FD_15887 | JGI IMG/M metagenome (IMG submission 15887)
GCGTATTTTCTTGCGACAGACTTTTGGGCTGGGCGGTGAGCAGGAGACGATCAGCGACGGTCCCAACCAGCTCGCCGGCAAACAGGACGTCTCTCGAATTACGGTCACCGCGGGAAAATTCGCCGTTACCGACGCCTTCAATGGAAATGTTTACGCCAATGATCCGCGCACGACCTTCCTCAACTGGAATATTTATGGCGGCGGTTCTTACGACTGGACCATGGACAAGTTAAGCTGGACATGGGGCACTTTCGTTGACTTCAATCAGAAGGACTGGGCGTTCCGCACCGGCTATTTTCTGCTTCCAACTGTTTCCAACAGCGATAATTTCGACACTCACATTCCGGACCGCGGCCAATACACGGCTGAACTGGAACTGCGATATCAGCTGTTTTCCCAACCCGGAAAATTGCGGTTCTTTGGCTGGCTCAACCACGGCACGATGGGCGGTTATATGGATGCCCTCGCACTGCCTTTGACAAGCCCGAATTATCCCGACATCACGTTGACGCGCCGCACGCGAACCAATTACGGCCTGGTCGCCAATATCGAGCAATCGATCACCGCCGATCTCGGCATATTCTCGCGCGCGACATGGAGTCCGGGATTAACCGAAATTATGGGTTGGACGGATTGCAGTGAGAGCCTTTCCTTCGGAACGGTTTTGACCGGAACAGCGTGGGGACGGCCCAACGATAAAATCGGTGTCGCGGGTGTCGTCGAAGGTCTCTCGGCGGAAGCGCGCTTGTACTTCGCCGCCGGCGGTATGGGTATTCTAATCGGTGACGGCCAACTCAACTACCGGAGGGAACAAATCCTCGAAGCGTACTACGCCTACAGCCTCAACAAATGGGCGACGCTTACCTTCGACTACCAGTTCATCAACAATCCCGGATACAATGCCGACCGCGGACCCGTTTCGGTATTTTCTGGCAGATTTCACGCGGAGTTCTGACGAACCAGGGCACATACATCCATTCTCGATCGTCCTCTTATTCCGGTTCGGAAATCGGTGTCGCCAGCACCTTGTCGATGCGACGTCCGTCGAGATCAACGATTTCGAAGCGCCAACCGTGAGCATCGACCTGCTCACCGACATTCGGGATAGTGCCGAACTGCAGGAGCAGAAAACCCGCAATGGTCTGATATTGCCGCGAAACCGGCAACGGGACCTTGAGCAACTGCGCGAACTCGATTCGCCGGCATCCCGCCCGAAATGAGATAAGATCCATCGTCGCGTTTCACCGCCGCCGGTTCTGCCGGCCCTTCTTCCGTGTGGAAGCTGCCAACGATCGACTCCAGGATATCGACACTGGTCACCACGCCCTGAAACGTACCGTATTCGTCGTGCACCAACCCCATGTGCACAGGCGAGTCTCGCAGGATCGAGACGACGTCTCGCGCATCGAGGGATTCCGGAATGACTGGCGCGTCATCAACCCCGTGTCGCAGCCGACCCTCCCGGCTGTCCCCCGGGGCGGGTTATCTTTTTAATTCCGAATGATTCATTCCGTGTGCGGTGTTGCACGCACGTCACTAGACGATGCCATTCAACAGCATCTTTTGTGTTCGTTCTTCCAATTGCGAATGACTTGCAATAACGCTTGAGGTGACAAGACTGGAGCAATAACACCGAGAATGAATCGCGTCTCTCACCGGGAATCGGCAACTCCGAACCGGCGGGGACAACTAGCTTCATTTCTTTGGTGGCAGCGCGCCGGTATAATTGCAGTGGTGGCGAAAGAGACCTGCGGAATGCTCGCGCTGGAAATAATCGCACGATGAACCGCTGCTACATATCCTGGGAATGCGTATGCGCTGGCATCGGGCTAGGCATGTTCGTGCTGGATAGCCCCGCGATTGCCGCCGACATGCCTGCAAGCCTACCGGTCAAGGCGCCTGTGGCCTACGTCTCGAAGGATTACGATTGGAATGGCTGGTACGTCGGCGCCCATGTGGGCGTGATCAGAGGCGCTTCGAACTGGTCCGCGACCCAGCCGGGAGCAGGCGGCCCGGGTTTGAGCGGATCATTCGATCTTCCGTTCAATTTCGATTTCATGGCCGGGACGGGCAGCTATGTCGCCGGGTTGCAGGGCGGCTACGACTACGTTCTTCCGTCACGCTTGATGCTGGGCTTCGAGGCCGACGCTTCTTTTCCGAATTCGGACGTGCAGGTACCCTTTTCGGTCCGTGGCAGTCAGACGATCACCTCGCCCTTGACCGGCCAGGTGACCTATGGCGAGGCGGTCGTTCATTACGGGACCGCCCGCGCTCGCGTCGGTTATGCGTTCGACCATTTTCTGCTCTATGGAACGGGAGGGTTGGCCTGGACCTATGATCAGGTGACGCGGACCCAGGTCGCCGGCTTTCCCGTTGGCGGTTTGGCAACACCGGGGACTGTGGACACGGCGCGGTTGTGGCGATTGGGGTGGGCAGCAGGAGCCGGTGTCGAGATCCCGCTCGCCGGCAACTGGACGGCAAAAGCCGAATATCTGTCGACCGGGTTTGGCCGCAAGGGCGCGATCTTCCCGGCCGGCGCGCAGGCTTTCGAATCCGACCTCGCCATGCAAAGCATCAGGCTTGGCGTGAACTACCGGATCGGAGATAACGCCCACATTTCGGACTTCTTGGCCAAGGGACCATCCGCTCTGGAGACGGACAACTTCGCATTCCACGCCCAAGCCACCTACGTCAACCAGTATGACCCTCCGTTTCGGGCTCCCTACAAGGGCCAGAACAGTCTCATACCGGACATCGGCCGCGAGACCGCGGACGTAACTTTGTACGCGGGCGTCCGGCTCTGGAAGGGTGCCGAAGCGTGGATCAGCCCGGAAGTGGATCAGGGTTTTGGCCTGAGCGCATCGGTAGGCGCTGCCGGTTTCCCGAGTGGCGAGGCGTACAAGGTCGGAGCGGACTATCCCTACACACGTCTGCACCGGGCGTTCCTGCGGCAGACCATCGACCTCGGCGGCGAAGTCCAGAAAGTCGACGCCGGGCTCAACCAGTTTTCCGGATCGCAAACTTCGGATCGGCTGGTGTTCACTGTCGGCAAATTCAGCGTCGGCGATATCTTCGATACCAACAAATACGCCCATGATCCCCGCGTTGATTTCATGAACTGGACCATCATCGATACCGGAACGTTCGATTACGCAGCGGACGCCTGGGCCTATTCGGTCGGCGCAGCCGCGGAGTGGTATCAAGGTCCCTGGACCTTGCGCGGCGGCCTGTTCGACCTTTCAACCGCTCCGAATGCGACCCACCTGGATCCACAGTTCGGACAGTTCCAGTGGGTCGGTGAAATCGAACGGCGATATGTCATCTGGGATCAACCCGGCAAGCTGGCGATCAACGGATTTCTGACGCGGGGCCGGATGGGAAGCTTCCAGGACGCAATCGACCTGGCCGCGCAGACCGGAGGCCCCGCCGATATCGCCGCCGTGCGGCGCTACAACAGCCGGGGCGGCATCGGCATGAACCTGGAGCAGCAACTGATGCCCAACGTCGGTCTGTTTGTCCGTGCCGGGATCGCGGATGGCGATAAGGAGCCCTATGAATTCACCGATGTCGACCGGACCGTCGCCGCCGGCCTCTCGGTGTCGGGAAAGCAATGGGGGCGGGATGACGACACGTTCGGCATTGCCGGTGTCGTCAACGGCATTTCCGGCGTGCACCAGGCGTTTCTCAATGCCGGCGGACTGGGAATCCTGGTTGGCGACGGCAAGCTGCCAAATCCGGGCAGCGAAAAGATCATCGAGACGTATTACAGTTTTCCGGTGTTTTCCACCAAGGTTACGCTGGACTACCAGCTCATTGCGAATCCTGCATACAACCGCGACCGAGGCCCTGTTTCGGTGCTCGGCTTTCGAGTGCATTCGCAATACTAGGACTTCCGACCGTTCAGGAATTCGTTGCACTTTCACCGCCGACTATCAACTCATCGCAAACCCCGCCTACAATGCGGACTGCGGGCCGGTCTCGATTTTCTCAGGCCGCCTGCACGGCGAGTTCTAAATCTTCGTCGTCCTTGCGAGCGAACGGCGCAAGTGTTAGCCGGCGTTTCCCTCCCGAAGCGACCCTGCTATCTCGGCTTGCCTGCGAACAATCCGTCAAACCGAAATGAATGTCCTATTCCGACAATATAGCTCGGGGAATTATGGTTGAGTCCGAAAGCGACATGAAAATCGACCTGTTGAGTCGGGCTCAGATGATATAATCCGCCCGAATTCAGGAGCTGGCTCGGACCAGCATTCTCGGGGTAATCGCCGACATATTCCACGAACAGGCTGGCCTTCTCGGTTACCTTTTTTTCGATCGCAAAGGTGGCTTCCGTCATGCGTTTGGTCGCTACGTCCGAGGGACGGAAGAACTCGGTCAGCATACCGCTCATGCCCCAACTTTCATTCAATTCCCACGACCATGGCAATTGCAGGTAAGGCTGCGCGCCGCGGCCCGCTATGTCGACCGCACCGGTCGGAAGCGCCATGCCGAAGACCACGGACAAGTCGACCTTTCCCGGTATCGGGCTGACTTGCCACTTTATCGCGGGAGCCACATCCGAAAATCCCGAGCTTCCCGGTTTGCGGATGTTTGCAAAGTACGTCGGCAGATCCAGCAGCAGCTCCAGGCAAGGCGCTACTCCCAACCGCCATCGGGTGTTTGTGCCATCGATCGTTCGACCGCCGTCCCGAGCGCTGACATTCACTCCGTTCTCACTCTGAAGACTGCCCCCGGGCACGACGAGACTGGAGTTCGTGACATCCGGCCGGTCCGTTGCGATTTGGTCCTTGGCGGTCGGACAACCCTCCGCCTGTGCGTCGACCGCGCCGAGAACCGTAAACGCCGACAGCAAACATGTCTGGAGAGTTCGTCTGTGCACGAGAACCTTGATCGAAGGACAACCGACTGAAGGCATTGGCGGAAGACAACAGAACTAATTGCCCGCATCAGCCTCGCGCGACCCAACATGGGCCGCTACCAGTCATCGACTTGATCTCCCGAAATGAGCGCTTATTCCCACGGCCGCCGCTAAATTATCATTTTACAAAAAAAATCCGCCTGTAATTGCTGGCGTCAATTGTTGCCGAAGGCATCGAACACACTGCAGGAGACGTCAGTCCGCGCCGCCGCGATGAGCGCAATTGCGCTCACGCTGGGGGTCCCCCGGCGTTCGGGACGACGTAGCGAAGGCCAAGTACTTCACCCCGCCGGCGCAAACGTCTCGGCGCGTGCCATCGCCCAGGCTTCGCGATAGCGCGGATCGCTGGTCCCGTCGATCAGTTCACCCGGGCGCAGCGAAGGGTAGAGTTGCGCAAATGACTTTACCTCGGTGGTGGAGCTTCGCTGCGAGAAATGAATCGGGCGGATCTGCTGCGGGTGTTCGAGCCCCGAGGCGGCGATGAGTTCGGCCAGCGCGTGCAGCGTTGCGCGATGATAGTTGTAGACCCGCTCGATCTTGTGCGGCACCACCAGCGCACGAGCGCGTGATGGATCCTGCGTCGTCACCCCGGTCGGACATCGATCGGTATGGCAGCTCAGCGACTGGATGCAGCCCAGCGAAAACATGAAACCGCGCGCCGAATTGCACCAGTCGGCGCCGATCGCCATCGCGCGCGCCATGTCGAACGCGGTCGCGATCTTTCCGGCGGCGCCGATGCGGATGCGATCCCGCGCATTGATGCCGATCAGCGCGTTGTGGACGAAATTGACGCCTTCGCGCATCGGCATGCCCAAATGGTCCATGAATTCCAGCGGGGCGGCGCCGGTGCCGCCTTCATTGCCATCGATCACGATGAAATCCGGATAGATTCCGCTCTGGACCATGGCCTTGCAGATCGCCAGAAATTCCCAGGGATGGCCGATGCAAAGCTTGAATCCTGCGGGCTTGCCGCCGGACAAACGCCGCATCTCGGCGATGAAGGCCATCATTTCCAGCGGCGTCGAAAACGCCCGATGCGTGGCCGGCGAGATGCAGTCCTCGTCCATGGCGACGCCCCGGATCCTGGATATCTCGCCGGAAACCTTGGCCGCCGGCAACACGCCGCCATGCCCGGGCTTGGCGCCCTGGCTGACCTTGAGCTCGACCATCTTGATCTGATCGTCGGTGGCGACGCGGGCGAATTCCTCCGCATTGAAGGAGCCGTCACGGTTGCGGCAACCGAAATATCCCGAGCCAATCTCCCAAATGAGATCCCCGCCATTTTCGCGGTGATAGGGACTGACACCGCCCTCGCCGGTGTCGTGCGCGAAGCCGCCCTTTTTCGCACCCGCGTTCAGCGCCCGCACCGCGTTCGGACTAAGCGCGCCAAAACTCATCGCCGAGATATTGAAGACCGACGCTGAATAGGGCTTGGTGCATTCCGGACCGCCGATCGTGATACGAAATTTCTCGTAAGAATGTTCCTTCGGCGCCACCGAATGATGCATCCATTCGTAGCCCTCGCGATAGACATCCTCCTGTGTGCCGAACGGCCGCTTGTCGAGCACCATCTTGGCGCGCTGATACACCAGGGCGCGGGTGTCGCGGGAAAACGGCATGCCGTCCTTCTCGCTCTCGAAGAAATACTGCCGCATCTCCGGCCGGATTTCTTCCAGCAGAAACCGGATATGCGCCGAGATCGGGTAGTTTCGCAGGACCGCATGGCCCTTCTGCATGAGATCGCGAATGCCGAGCAGCGTGAGGGCGCCGAAAATCACAATCGGAATCAAGACCAGATCGAATACCTTGCGATCGACGATCCCGATACCGAGCAGCAATGCCGTGACGACGGCGCAAATCGTAAGAACGACGAAGCGTGGCGAGAACGGAAGCAACAACGTTTCCATGGAATCCCTCAGGCAGCATCTTGCCGTCTTATTCTTGTCGGGCGCAGCCTATTCCAACAACCAGAACAATCCAGTACACGATATCCGGCGCAAAGCTCGTGGATATGACAGCCCGATAGCTGCGAGGCTACCGAATTCTGTGGCGCAGAATCAATCCGCCGTATGACCGGGCGATATCGCGCGTCTTTTTGCGGTGCAACGTAATTCGGCTGGGCTTCCAACGGTCATAGCAGCCGGCGCGCCAGCCACGCCACCGAGATATCTGTCGATCCCGTCCAGAATCACGACAGGGCGACAACAACTCCCCAAATGATCAATGACCAAAGCACGAGACTGATGGCGATGGCACGAATCCAGGGCACCGGGGAAGAATACCGGATGATCTGGACCAGGCGCGCTGACTGCCGTGTTGACCGGGGCATGGTGGTCCCCTCCGATCTGGTGGCGGGGAGCAAAGCACTCTCTGTCACGGTATTAGCCCGAGTGGTCGGGTCGCGATGGCATCCAGCCAATCAGATCCTTGGAAAGTTGTATGTTCAATAGGGTGCACGTCGCGCAAAAACACGCGACTAAAACAGCCGGTATCCGCGGACCGCCAACCATCTCGCTGCGCGCCGGTGCTCCCTCACCAGCGGCGGAGCGACGCGACCGGGAGTTTCTTCGCTTCGCCGAGAGCACGCCGCGCCCGGGACGCGGGGCTCAACGCTCGACGAACGCCTTTTCAATCACAAAATGGCCGGGCTCGCTGTGGCTGCCTTCGAGAAAATCGCGTGCTTCGAAGGTCTGGCGCAGCTCTTCAAGCATGCCCGGACTGCCGCACATCATGATCCGGTCGGTGTCGATGTTCAGCGGCGGCAGGCCGATGTCGTTGAACAATTGTTCGGACGTGATCAGATCGGTGATCCGGCCGCGGTTGCGGAACGGCTCGCGCGTCACGGTCGGATAATACAGAAGCTTCTCGGCCAACAACGGGCCGAACAGTTCATGGTCCCGCAGCTTCGCCACCAGTTCTTCGCCATAGGCCAATTCGGATACTTGCCGGCAGCCGTGAACCAGAACGATGGTTTCAAACCGATCGTACACGTCCGGATCCCTGATCAGGCTCGCGAACGGCGCCAGACCGGTACCGGTCGACAGCAACAGCAGGCGCTTGCCCGGGATCAGATTGTCGGCAATCAGCGTGCCGGTCGCCTTGCGCCCGACCAGGATGGTATCGCCCTCCTTGATCTGCTGCAGCCGTGAGGTCAGCGGCCCGTCGGCGACCTTGATGCTGAAGAATTCCAGCGATTCTTCGTGATTGGCGCTGGCCATGCTGTAGGCGCGCAACAGCGGACGGCCTTCGACCTCGAGGCCGATCATCGCGAACTGCCCGTTCTGGAATCGAAAGCCGGAATTGCGGGTGGCGGTGAAGCTGAAAAGCGTATCGGTCCAGTGCCGGACAGAAAGAACTTTCTCTCTATGGAATGCGCTCATGTGTTTTGGTTTTTCCGATTACCTTGATGTAGAACGATCGTGTTGTCTCGCCCTGAGATCTGGCGAAAACCCTAGCAATTGTTGAGGATTTGGTGTGTGACCTAGCGCATTGTCAGAGATAGTCAACAAGCCCAGAGGCGCAATTGCAGGCTCAAAACGGCAGTCGATTTATTTTGCTAAATACGCCGAGTGCGCGCAATTAACTTGCTGAATCAGGCGTCGAATTGGCTGTTAGTTGCCGCCGTCGCCCGGAAATTTCGCAAGAGATCGGGGCTGTCCATTCGAACCAGCTGACCACCGGATATTGCATGTGGGGCCTTGAAAAATTTCGATCGGGAAAGCCGGGGTCCTATCCGGATCAGTCGATCTATGCCGAATATGCCTGCGCTGAATTTGGCCTCGCATTTCACGACATCGACGGTGGAACGGGCCTTGTGTTCAGCGTTGCCTCAAAGACCAAGGCCATTCATTTCGGCGCCGGGCGATGTTCGTGGTATCCGCAAAACAACGCCACGGCCTCGACGCTGGCGTCGGACAAATACTTCGCCAATACCGTTCTTGAACGCGCCGGCGCAGCGACGCTCGGCGGCGAATATTTCTTCCTGCATGACCGGCACCGCGCCCGTCGCGCCGCGGGCCATGACCGCGAGGACGCGCTCGAATATTTCAGGCAATCGGGTGCAACGGCCTTCGTCAAGCCGCTGCTCGGATCGCGCGGCGACTTCGCGCAAGTCCTGCATGGCGAAGCCTCGCTTGTTCGATACCTCGATGAGGTTGCGCAATATTACGACTCGATTTTGATACAGCCGGTGGTCGAAGGGGTCGAATACCGAATTTTTCTGCTTGATGATGAAGTCGTGTATGCGGCGCGCAAACATCCGCCGTCTGTTTTCGGCGATGGCGTAGCCACCATCCGCGATCTCCTGACCGCGCATAACCAAGCCCTGCGATCCCGCGGTCTTTCACCGGTTTCCGTGGCGGACCACGACGCTTCGCTCGGTAGCGTGCTGCCCGACGGCCAACGTTGGGACATTCCCGGGCGGATGAACCTGAGCGCGGGAGGCACGATGGTTCTCGAAGCTCCGCGTTCCCTGGCCGCGTTCACCTTGGCGCGAAAGGCCGCCCGGGCGCTCGGCCTCCGCGTCGCCGCGGTGGACATGTTTACCGATATCGATGGAGATCGCGATGCAATGCGGATCATTGAGGTGAACTCCAACCCGTCGATCCGGCTCCTGGAAGATACCGGCCGGGGCGATCTCATCCTGAAAATCTGGCACCACACATTTTCCGCCATGGGGTTATTAGGTGTTTGATCTTCCGAAATATGGCGACGGCGTCTGTCTGGCCCGGCTGGCGGACCTGCTCGACGCCATCGAGGTTGATCGCGCCAGGCTCTCGCGCATTTCGGTCGTCGTGACCGGGTCCAACGGCAAAGGCTCTACCGCGGCGTTCTGCGCCGGTATCGCGCAGGCTTGCGGCTTGCGAACCGGATTGTTCACCTCGCCGCATCTGTATCGCTTCAACGAACGGTTTCAGATCGATGGCGCTGACATCGCCGACGATGATCTGGCGCGTCTGATGGCGCGGGTCGGATCCGCGATCGCTGAAATTGCACAGCGGAGCAATGCGCGGTTCGGCGCCTTCGAAGCCATGTTCGCACTGGCCTGCCTGCATTTTTCCGAGCGGCAATGCGATTTCGCGGTGTTCGAGGCCGGCATCGGCGGCCGCTACGATCCGGTACGCCTGGTCGGCGCGCTCGCCACCTGCGTGACCTCGGTCGATTACGAACATGTCGAACTGCTCGGCAACGCGCTGGAATTGATCGCCTCCGACAAGAGCGATGCCTGTGCGGCAGGCGGCACCATCGTCTACGGCGAGAACTGCCGCAGCCTGCGGCCACATCTCACCGAATATAATCGCACCCGCGGCATCGCATCGCTGTTCGTCCGCGACGAGATCGGGATTGGCGGCGAAGCGGTCTCGGCGACCGGGCAGCGCTTTGACTTTCGTTTTGCAGATCATGATTTTCGCAGCCTTGAAATGCGCCTGCTGGGCGCGTTTCAGTTCAACAACGCCGCCATCGCCGTCACGCTGTTTCTGCTCTGGCTGCGAAGCGTGCGGTCGGGGGCGGCGGCTGCCGGGATCGAAGCCGCCGTGCGATCGGGCCTTCGCGCGGCGCGCTGGCCCGGCCGTCTCGAGGTGATCCAGCAAGATCCGCTCACGGTGATCGACGTCGGCCACACCCCGGATGGCATCGCGCAGTCGCTCGCCAGCCTGAAGGCGATTTATGGCGCGGAGGGCTGGCTGCTTGTGGCCGGCGCCTCCAGCGACAAGGCCGACAAGATCGTGGGCGCGCTGGCCCCGTCGTTCGACACGATTATTTGCACCGCGGCATACCACAAGGGCGCGGATGCGGAGAGCATCGCCGCCGCGGTGCGCAAGGCCAATCCGAATGCAACTGTTCACCTCGCCGCCACCATCGAGGACGCCGTTGACCTCAGCGGCGCGCTCGCCGCGACGATGAACCGCAAAATATATGTGGCCGGCGGATTATTTCTCGCCATCGAATACGCAACCGTAGCGCGGGGCGGCCGCGCGCGGGAGTTGGATTTTTTCTGATGAAGTTTCGTGCGTTGGCACCTCATCCAGAGAGTCCGCAATGCCGCCAACAGAACCGGATTGTATTGCCGTCACACCAATTGAGATCGTCATCACCGGGCGAAAGCGCGAAGTGCGTCTTCGCGCTAGATGACCCGGTGATCCATCTTCTTTGAAACAACTTTTTACGAAGATCGATGGATGCCAGGATCAAGTCCGGGCATGACGGGTGGGTTTGGTGGGGTGAGGCTAATGAGCTTCGCACACGCACATGCGCGACGGTCTCTCAACAGAGTCTGACGAAATTCGTCATGCCCGGGCTTGTCCCGGGCATCCACGTCCTAACAGCTTAGCGGCAAGAAATACGCGGATGGCCGGGACATAGGCGAGCGGAAGCGACGCCGTCCTTCGGACGACTATGCCCGGCCATGACGAAAGAGAGATTGCGATTTGCCTGCGACCTCATCCGGGGAACGAGGTGGGACCGAGATCCCGCTAGTTGTTCGCGCCTTGCGTGTCGTCGAGCACCTTGAAGGCGTCCTCGAGTTGCGGCGAGATCGCGACGTTGAGCTTCTCGCCGGTCGGCAGGCGCGAGACAAACCACTTGTTGTAGAGCGGAACCAAATCGCGGTTCGAACCGAGCTTGCGGAACGCGCGTTCCACCACGGCCGTGAGCTGCGGCTCGCCCTTGCGGAACATGATGCCGTAGGGATCGTAGGACAGATAATCGCCGGTGACGCGAAACTTGTCCTGCGACTTGTGCCGCGCGATCAGGCCGTACAGCAGGATGTCGTCGGTCGCGAAGGCATCGGCCTTGCCGTCCACCAGCGTCTGATAGGATTGCTCGTGATCGGCAGCCGTTATGATTTTCAGGCCGAGCGCGAATTTCTTGTCGACACTATGCATGGCCTGCTCGTTGGTGGTGCCCTTGGTGACGACGATGGTCTTGCCCTGCAGGTCGGTCGGGCCCGAAATCGTCGACGCCTTCGGCACCATCAGTTTGGTGCCGGCCACGAACATCAGCGGCGAGAACGCCACCTGCTTGCCGCGCTCCGCATTGGCCGTGGTCGATCCGCATTCGAGATCGATCTTGTTCTGCACGACCGCCGGAATGCGGTCATCCGAGGTCACCTTGACGTATTCGATTCTGAGATTGGAATCGTCGACCTCGACACCGATCTCATCGACGATGGCTTCGCAGAGTTCAAGGCTGTAGCCGATCGGCCGGTTGGCCTGATCGAGGAACGAGAACGGCGGCGAACTCTCGCGATAACCCAGACGCACGACATGCGTGTTCTTGATATTCGCAAGCGTCGGGCTCAGCCCTTCATTGCCGCCGGTCTGGGCGGCGGCGGCCGTTGTCAGCAGCAACGCCGCCAACAACAGGCCGCCGGCCCCGACCAATCTCCCCAGACTATGGCGCATGCATCGCTCCCATCAATGGCCGGCCATTGCGGGGATCTCGCCGGGGATCATATCCGGCGGCACCACGTCGTCGGAGCCAAGCGCGTGCTCGGGCGCAAGTTCGCCCTCCCACTTCGCCACCACCGAGGTGGCGAGCGAGTTGCCGATCACATTGGTGGCGCTGCGTCCCATGTCGAGGAACGTATCGATGCCCATGATCATCAACAGCCCCGCCTCGGGAATGCCGAACTGGCCCAATGTCGAGGCGATCACCACCAGCGAAGCGCGGGGAACGCCGGCGACGCCCTTCGAGGTGATCATCAAGGTCGCCAGCATCGCAAACTGGGTGCCGAGCGACATTTCGATGTGGTAGGTCTGCGCGATGAAGATACTGGCAAAGGTGCAGTACATCATGGTGCCGTCGAGATTGAACGAATAGCCGAGCGGCAGCACGAAGCTCGAGATCCGCGACGAGGCGCCGAAGCGGTTGAGGCCCTCGAGCGTCTTGGGATAGGCGGCTTCCGAACTCGCCGTCGAGAACGCGATCATCAGCGGCTCGCGGATCAGCCGCAATAGATGGCTGTATCTGGGCCCGATGACGATGAAGCCGACGATGACGAGAATGCCCCACAGGATCATCAGCGACAGATAGAAGCCGCCCATGAACACGATCAGCTTCCACAACACGCCGAGGCCGTTCTTCGACACCGTCGCCATGATCGCCGCCCACACCGCGATCGGTGCAAACAGCATCACATAGCCGGTCACCTTCAGCATGATGTGGCCGAGGTCATCGATCAGCGACAGCATCTGCTTGGAGCGCTCCGGCATCGCGCCGAGCGCGACCGAGAAGAACACCGCGAACACCACGATCTGCAGGATCTCGTTCTGCGCCATCGCATCCGCGATCGAGGTCGGAATCAGATGGGTCAGGAATTTCTCGATCGAGAACGCCGACACCGGCAGGCCGGTCGATTGCGCCTTGTCCGGCAGGGTGCCCGGGAAATTCGCGCCCGGCTGCAAAAGATTGACCATCACCAGACCGAGCAGCAGCGACACAAAGGACGCGCTGACGAACCAGCCCATGGTCTTGGCAAAGATCCGCCCGAGCCTGGCGCCGCCGCCCATATGGGCGATGCCGCCGACCAGGGTTGCGAACACCAGCGGCGCGATGATCATCTTGATCAGGCGCAGAAACAGCATCGCGATCAGGTTTACGTCTGCTGCGATATCCGCCCGGGTATCGGGCAGATAGTTGAAGACCAGCGTCCCCATCACGATGCCGAGCGCCATCGCGATCAGAATATATTGCGTAAACCTGTTCGACATTTTTTACCCCCGTAGGTTCCGGTGCTTGCGAGTTTGGCAGATTCCGGGAGCGACGCAACACGCTTGGAAGTACCGGGCAATGTGCCACAATGTTCCCGTTGTGAAACGGACGCGCGCCGACTAGCGTCAGGCGCAGCGCATAATCTGTGCAGTTGAGCGTTTTCTGCGCGGCCGGTTGCATCAAGAACCGCCAAATGAGGGAGGGAATGCCATGACTGAGGGTGTCAATCGTCAGGTCTTGCTGGTCGAAAAGCCGACCGGGAAACTTGCGCCGGAGCATTTCAAAATGTCCGAGGGTGCCATCCCGGAACCGAAAGACGGCGAGGCGTTGCTGCGGGTGCGCTATATTTCCCTGGATGCCGCCAACCGGGCCTGGATGCACGGCGCCACCTATCGCGCGGCGGTCGAGGCCAATACGGTGATGGCCGGCGGCGGCATCGCCGAAGTGGTATCCTCGAAAGCGCCGGGGCTTGCGCCGGGCGATATCGTGTTCGGCGACACCGGCTGGCAGGAACACGCGGCCGTGCCGGCAAAGCACCTGACCAAGATGCCGAAGGTCGAGCCGATGACGCATCTGTTGAGCGTCTACGGCATCGCGGGGCTGACCGCCTATTTCGGACTGCTCGACGTCGGCAAGCCGAAGGCCGGCGAGACCGTGGTGGTGTCCGCCGCGGCCGGCTCCGTCGGCTCGATCGTTGGCCAAATTGCAAAAATCAAGGGATGCCGCGTGGTCGGCATCGCCGGCGGCAAGGACAAATGCCACTGGCTGACATCAGAACTCGGCTTCGATGCCGCGGTCGATTACAAGGATGGCGCGACGTTCAAGGCTCTGAAGGCCGCCGCGCCAAAAGGCATCGACGTCTATTTCGACAATGTCGGCGGCGACATTCTCGAAGCCTGCCTCGCGCAGATGAACAACCGTGGCCGCATCGCCTGCTGCGGCGCGATCTCGCAATATGACGGCGCGCCGTCGGCGCACGGGCCGCGCGGCGTGCCCGGCCTGATCGTGGTGAAGCGCCTCACCATGCAGGGCTTTATCGTGATGGATTTCATGGACCAGCGCGACGAGGCGCTGACCGACCTGCAGTCCTGGGTCGCCTCCGGCAAACTGAAAGTTCAGGAGGACGTCATCAATGGCCTGGAGAACACGCCGAAGGCGCTGGTCGGACTATTGGCCGGCGAAAACCGCGGCAAGCGCATGATCAAGGTGTGAGGGACGAAGCGGAATGCTTCGAGACAGATTCGACAACTTGATATCGACGTCTTCAGCTACAGCGCGGGACTTGTATGTCGAGGCCGTGGACCGCCTTCTCGGAGCGGCTCCCGGCATCGAAGAAGGCTTCGCCGCGGTCATAGAAGCTGATCCAGACTTCGCGCTGGCACACAGTGGCATCGCCCGCGCGTACCAAATCATGGGGAAAGTGCCTGCAGCCAGAACAGCCATGGCCAAAGCGCGCGCCCTTGCCGACGGCCTGCCACAGAAGGAGGCGGCGCATCTGCATGCTTTGGGCCTCCTGATCGATGGCAAGGGGCCCGAAGCCTATCGCGCCATTCGCGCCCACGTGGCAGAGCATCCACGTGATGTGATGATCGCCCAAACTTGCACCAGCATCTACGGCCTCATTGGCTTCTCTGGTCAACCCGGGCGGGAGGCAGAACTGCTGGCATACACGACTTCGCTCGCTCCCCATTACGGGAATGACTGGTGGTTTCTCAGCCAGCACGCCTTTTCCTTGGGGGAGACCGGCCAGACGGCGCGAGCCGCCATCATGATCGATCAATCGCTTGCGCTCAATCCCCGAAATGCCCATGCTGCGCACGTCCGCGCGCATGTCTATTACGAAACCGGCGAGCCTTCCGCGGGGGTCGACTTCCTGGATCGCTGGTTACGTGACTACGCCAGGACAGGCCTCTTGCATTGCCACCTCTCCTGGCACGTGGCGCTTTGGGCGCTGGCGCAGAGTGACGCTGATTTGTTGTGGCGGATGATCGACAGCAGCGTGGCTCCCGGCGCAGCCCTCTCACCGCCGCTCACCGTGCTGACAGATAGTGCTTCAATCCTCTACCGCGCGGAACTTGCAGGGCTGGCGGTCCCACCGGAGCGCTGGAAAGCAGTCAGTGATTATGCAAAGCGTTACTTTCCAAAACCTGGACTAGGTTTCGCGGACCTCCACGCAGCACTCGCCCACGCTATGGCCGGAGACGGCGAGGCGCTGGAGGCGATCATCCAGGATGCAACTGGCCCCGCTGCGGATCTCGTGCGCAAATTTGCGGAGGCGTATCGCGCCATAGCGGATCAGAAGTGGGCTGAAGCGAGCAGGCATCTGGTCCCCGCGATGGCGGACCATGCACGAATCGGGGGCAGCAGGGCGCAGCGGGATTTGTTGGAATATACCCTTCTCGGGACGCTGTTGAAGCAGGGGCGGGACGTGGAAGCCCGACGCTTGCTGGAATTGCACCGACCGGTTCAAGCCGCGGCCCCTCCAGTTCGAGGCCTATAATTGAGCACCGAATTTGCGACTAGACCCGCGCCGAATTGGTCAGATACGTGGGGTATTTTTTAAAAGATTGGGGTGTGGACCGTCACCTGCGGGTCCTAAGCGTTGGTCAAACCTGATGAGCCTTGGCCATCGTGAATCCGTGCACGCGGCCTAGGCAAATCTTCGACTTTCGTCTGCTCGCCGCCCCGCCCCGAAGCGCGCTTCGGCAATTTTACCTCCCGGGTCGTGTCAGGGACTCCCGCCGCTTGACATCGCTCCGCGCGACCCCTGTGATGGCAACCAACAACAATCAAGAAACGCGATGCACAATTTCCAGGGAGGCTTTGATGCTGGTGCGTAAGGCTGCCCGCCTGCTCGGCGGGCTGATTACGGCGGGTGCGATCCTGGGCATGGCGGCTTCCGCCCACGCCCAGGACAAGGGCAACGACAAGAGAATCAAGATTGGCGTCATTTTCGACCTGACCGGCCCGCTCGCGGGCGGCGGTTCGGAGCTGCAGTATATCGGCGCCAAGATCATGCTCGACCACTTCGGCAAAACCGGCGTGGAAGGTTACAAGATCGAGGGAATCTATGCCGACGCTCAGAGCAAGCCCGATGTCGCCATCAACGAGGCGGTCCGTCTGGTCGAGCAGGAAAAGGTCGACATGCTCCTGGGCTTCTTTTCGTCGGCGCAGTGCGTGCCGGTGGC
>JGI12053J15887_10000438_pt1 | contig 16812 bp, 16 predicted proteins | sample MedBloCAOM1_O3_FD_15887 | JGI IMG/M metagenome (IMG submission 15887)
GGTGCGATGATTTCACGGCACATCCCGACATGAAGTAATCCGTTCATCTGTCCGTTCCATGACGAAGCGTCCGTCAGCGCGGCTCTATTTCTTGCGTCCGCGCTTCTTCTCCTTCGCTTGCAGTTCCATGAGGTAATCGTCGAGGCGATCCAGGCTCTCATCCCAGAACCGGCGATAGCGTTCGAGCCAGTCGTCTACGTGCTTGAGGGCTGTCGGTTCGATCCGGCAGGGTCGCCATTGCGCCTCGCGCCCTCGGGTGATGAGACCGGCGCGCTCCAGCACCTTGAGATGCTTGGAGACGGCGGGAAGGCTCATGTCGAACGGTTCGGCCAGCTCCGTCACGGAGGTTTCACCCAACGCAAGCCGCGCGAGGATGGCCCGACGTGTCGGGTCGGCGAGGGCCGCGAACGTGCTGCTGAGGCGATCCGTCGGCATCGTGAACCACAGGGTTAAATAACCGCGCGGTTAAGTAGGCCGGAGCTGCCGGTCTGTCAAGCCGGACCGCACGACGCGATCGGCGAACCGGGATTGCGCGACTTCGGAGCCGCCTGTCGCACTCGTTGCCCTCGGGAACGTCGGCGCGCATCAATCGTTCGCGATCGGCGGTCTGGACTCGAACTGCCTGTCGCGGGCAGGTTAGCCGTTGGAGCCGGAAGCGTGGCAACGGCATCGCCTCTATGACCCGTCAGAGCCGACATGAAGTTCACACGCCGTCGATTTGCATATCTCGCTGGAGCCGCGGTCGCTTCGCTCGCCGCACCGCGGATGGCACGAGCGCAAGCCTATCCGGCGCGGCCGATGCGATTGATCGTCGGCTTCCCGGCCGGCGGCGCTGCCGACATCACCGCACGCCTGATGGGCCAATGGCTGTCGGACCGGCTCGGCCAGCCCATCGTCATCGAGAACCGGGCCGGCGCGGGCACCAATATCGGCACGGAAGCCGTCGTGAAAGCATCCCCGGACGGCTACACGCTTCTGCTGATCAGCGCGGCGAACACCATCAACGCGACGCTCTACGACCGGCTCAATTTCAATTTCATTCGCGACATCGCGCCCGTTGCCGGATTGATCCGAGGTCCCCTGGTGATGGAGGTGCACCCATCGGTTCCGGCCAGGACAGTGCCGGAGTTCATCGCCTACGCCAAAGCTCACCCGGGCAGGATCAACATGGGGTCGGCGGGCAATGGTACTCCGGGCCATATGTCCGGCGAGCTGTTCAAGATGACGACCGGGTTGGACCTGGTGCACGTGCCGTACCGCGGCGGCGCGCCCGCACTGACCGACCTTCTTGCCGGACAGGTACAGGTCATGTTCGACAACCTCCCGACCTCGATTGAATACATCAGGGCGGGAAGGCTGCAGGCTCTGGCGGTGACGACGGCTGCCCGGTCGCAGATGCTGCCGGAACTGCCGACTGTGAGCGAGTTCGTGCCCGGCTACGAGGTGAGCTCGTGGTTCGGCATTGGTGCTCCCCGGAATACGTCCCCGAACATCATCGAGAAGCTCAACGCCGAGGTCGGCATTGCGCTCGCGGATTCCGGGCTGCAGTCGCGGATCGCCGAGTTGAGCAGCACGCCGCTTCCGCTGTCTCCGCAGGAGCTCGCAGCGCTCGTCGCCACCGAAACGGAGAAGTGGGCCAAGGTGATCAAGTTCTCGGGCGCAAAGGCGGAGTGATGGCGCGCGGCGGCATCAGCCGGCAATCGGTGCACCTTCCGGATGCGGCGTCCGTAACCATCGTCGTCGATGCCGGGCGCAGTGTCTCCGGTCTCCTGTTGGCGCCGCTTGGGGCGCGCGCGTGCTACGTTTTCGCCCATGGCGCCGGGGCCGGAATGAACCACCCGTTCATGGCCGCCATTGCAGCCGAGCTCGCGACCCGCGGCATCGCCACTTTGCGCTATCAGTTCCCGTATATGGAGCAGGGCGGCAAACGACCGGATCCTCCGCGGCTTGCGCATGCGACGGTTCGCGCCGCGGCGGCAGCGGCCGCGCGGTTTGTGCCCGAGCTTCCTCTGATCGCCGGCGGCAAGTCCTTCGGTGGTCGCATGACGTCGCAGGCACAGGCGACATCGCCGCTGCCCGGTGTCCGAGGCCTCGTCTTTCTCGGCTTCCCGCTGCATCCGGCGAAGCGCGCGTCGGACGAACGCGCGCTGCATCTGTTCGACGTGCAGGTTCCGATGCTGTTCCTGCAAGGAACGCGCGACCAGCTCGCCGACGTGGAGCTCATGACCTCGGTCACGACGCGCTTGGGCGAGCGCGCATCGTTGCGCCTGTTCGAGCAGGCCGACCACTCCTTTCACGTTCCGGCCCGCACCGGACGAAAGGATGCCGACGTCAGACGCGAGCTGCTGAATGTCTTTGTCGGCTGGACGCTGGATGTGATCGGGGGCGACCGCGGCGCTTGATCACCAGAAAAAGTGTCGTGCGTGTCCGCGCTGCATCGGTGCCTGCTATTCGGCGTGACGCTTCATGCTGTCTGTCTAAGTCGTGGCGCTGCCCGGCGCGATGGCTTGTCGAAAACCATGACTTTGGAAACAAAGGCGTTGACGTCGCGGACATGGGTCAGGCCGCAACCTGCGGCGATCGCGCGAAAGTCCTCCCTGAGATAGCCGATATAGTAGGGCTCGTGGTAGCTCTGCGGGAACAGCTCGAGCATGCCGTCGTAATCCGGCTCATCGCCGATCTGCAGCGAATCGAGCACCACGAGGCGACCGCCGGGCTTGAGCACGCGCGCGAACTCGCGAAAGACGGTGCGGCGCACCTTGGGCGGCAGCTCATGAAACATGAAGATGCTGCTCACGGCGTCCTGGCTTTCGTTCTCCAGCGGAATGGCTTCCCCGTTCGCGACGAGAAGGTCGATCCAGCACCGGCGCTTCAAGTGTCGTTTCGCCTCAGCGACGTAAGCCTCCGACATATCAATCCCGAGCGCCGGGAGGCGCGGCCAGGTCTGCTTGAGGAAATCCAGAAAACGGCCGGTGCCGCAGCCCACATCAAGAAGCCGGAGACGGCGCTGATCGCGACCGGAGAACACTTCGTAGAGTGGCGGCAGCGCCTGCCGGCGCGTCGCGTTTGCCGTGCCGTTGAACAGCACCTCTACCTGGGTATCGTAGCGCCGGGCCGACTCGTCGGTCAGCCAGCCGCCCGACTGGAAGTGGAAATTCTGTAGATAGTAACCGGGCCGCTTGCCGCGCGTCTCCTCGGTCAACACCTGCCGATGGTCGCGGTTCTCGCGGCGGCGATGGACGTCCGGCAAGTCCTCGAAGAAAAGGCGCGAGCGGTAGAGCAGGGCTGGCCACGAACCGTCGTGTTCCGCGGGCAGCGGATAGATGCCGGCCTCCACATTGGCGAGGTCCTGCCGAAACAGCGCGGCCATATCTGCATAGAGGCGGCTGCGCTCGGGGACGGGGACAGTGGTGCCAGCCGGCCGACGTGCGCTCTGACCGGCGCGCTGACGCACGGCCGCGGACAGTCGGCGCATCACCACCCCATGACCCATGTACCAGGCAACGCGCGGCAACTGCGTTGCCCCGTATGCGATGCGGGTGGCGAAGCGAGCAACGGGATGAGCCATGGCACTAACCAACGGTGTAATGTCGCATGATCCCAATATGGGTGGGAAAGGGGAGGCGGTCCACCGAAGACCGCGCGGCGGTCCCTCCGCATTGCGCATCCGGACCACGGCCCGCGGGGAAAGCTCACCCGCCCCGAGGAGTGTGCGCTGGCGCCAGTATGCGTTTGCAACAGCGACGCTGGGCCTCGGAAAGTGCCGGCGAAGCGTGGGGTCACGCATCGTGCCGCCGGCCGACACGATCCGGCGACAGCTCTGGAACATTTGGTTGCGAGGGAGGTTGGTCCCCCGAATGGAGGCAACCAATGAACAGTCAACAACCTTCCAGCGTGAACACGACGGCATCTGAATCAGCGCGATCCAACCAGTCGGGATCGGAGCAAGGCGTTCGCGCCAAAGCAGGCGAAGCCGTCTCGAAGCTCGCTGACGTCGCTCAGCAAGCCGGCAGCCAGGCGAAGCAAGCCGCCTCGTCGGTCGCGTCCGACGCCAATCAAAAGGCAAAAGGTTTCTTGAATCAGCAGGTGGCGTCCGGCGCCGACTTGGTCGGTCACGTCGCCGACTCCGTCCGTTCGGCTGCCGACAATCTCGACCACAGCGCCCCGCAACTCGCCGGCGTGGTGCGGGGTGCAGCGGAACGGGTGGAAGAATTTTCCAAAGATATGCGCGAACAGTCGGTCGAAGAGCTGGTGCGCACGGCATCCGACTTCACCCGCCGGCAGCCCGCCCTGGTTTTTGGCTTGGCCTCGCTCGCGGGTTTCGTGCTCCTGCGCGTGCTCAAGAGCAATCCGCCAAGCAACTCACGGGATAGCCAGCCCGCCGGCGCGCGGTTCGAAGGCTCGAGACAATTCCATGGCGTATGAACGGTTGCGGAATTCCGGCCTGACACAGGCCTTGACCGACCTTCTCGCCGACCTCGGCGATCTCGTGCAGAAGGAAATCCAACTCGCCAAGGCCGAAGTGACGGAGAAGATCACTTCGCGCCTGCGCGCCAGCGTCTGGATGGTCGCGGCTGCGTTTCTCGGTTTGATCGCGGCGTTCCTGGTGGTGGAAGCGGCCGTTTTCGCCCTCGCGAGCCTCGGGCTGGACCTCCATTGGGCGTGCTTGCTGGTGGCCGCCGTTCTCGCCGCAGGTGGCGCTGCGGCGTTCTATCACGGCCGTTCGGTGGCGGAGACGGAGTTGCTTCCGACGCGAACGGTCAGACAGGTCACACAAGACATCAAGACAGCCAAGGAGCAGCTGACATGAGCCGCTATTCAGACACCGATACCTATTCCCAAGCCGGCGATTGGCTTGCAGGCGCGGCTCGCCGCAATCCGGAAGCACTCCTGCTTCTGGCGGCGGGGTGCTGCCTGCTGATGCGCAGCCGCGGGAACTCATCGTCGCGGACGGCGTCGCGTAGCCGCTACGGCGAGGTCGAACACGGCCATCAATCGGGTTCCGGTCGAATTTCGTCGAGCTCAGCCCGGAGCGCATCGAACGTGCGGGACGGGCTGTCACGCGCCGCTGATAGCGCAACGGACTACGCATCCGAGATCAAAGACCGGGTTTCGGAGACCGCCGGCGCCTATGCCGATTCGATATCCGAGTTTGCTCAGGACGCCCGCCGCAATGTGTCCGAGCGCTCGACCCGTTTGGGGCGCCAGGCTCAGTCGACTCTGCAAGGCGGTATGGAACGCGTTCTGCGCGAGCAGCCGCTTGCGGTGGCGGTCGCCGGGCTCGCCGCGGGCGCAGCGGTGGCTGCCCTTTTCCCATCGACAGAGATGGAGGGCCGCACGTTGGGAGGCGCGCGCGAGGCCTTGACGGACGCGGCCGGCAAAGCCGGCGAAATGGTCATGGATGCGGCCGGAAAGGCGAAAGAGCGCCTGCAGGCCGCAGCCGAGGAACGCGGTTTTAGCTCGGAGGGCCTGCAAGGGCTGGCGAGCGAAGTTGCCGAGACATTCACCGGTGCGGTGGCGGGCAAGTCCGCTGATCGCGACAGTCCTCCCACCGCTCCGAAGAGCCCGGCATCCGGCTCTGCCGTAGGCCAAAGCGGTTCCAGTGCGGGCGCCGGCTTCGGTGCCGGACAAAACAAAGGCAGCACCAACCGGAGTCCTGATATGGCACGGGCGAACAACGAGCCGGGGCGGGGCAACCGATGAGCGACTCCGAGCTGAACGCGCTGGAACGCGACGTCGAGCAGGCCAGGGCGAGATTTGCCGACGATCTGGCTCGCCTGCGATCGCCGGCCACTCTGGCACGCTTCAAGGACGATGCATGGGCCGAGGCCAGCCAAACGAAGGACGAGCTGGTCGACAAGACCAAGGAAGCGGCCAAGGACGGTGCGCAGCGCCTCTTCACCGACTTGAAGGAACGCGCTGCGGCCAACCCCGTCGCCGCGTTGGCGATCGGCGCCGGATTGGCATGGCGCCTCGTGCACAAGCCTCCGATCGCGACGTTGCTGGTCGGAATGGGCGTCGTGGGACTGCTGAGAACGCCCGCGCGCAACTCGGAGCCCTATATGGGCCTGCACGATGAAGACCCCCGCTTGCGATACCGACACCGAGCGAACGATGCCGGCCTTGGGGCGCGCGCCGGCGAGCTTGCCGAGGCGGTAAAGGAGAAAGTTCAGGATTGGAGCGCCAGCGCAGGCGACGCGGCACGTGCGACCGCGACACAGGTTGCCGCTACTGCTGCATCGGTGACGGAGCGGGCGTCGCGGGTCATGCATGACACGCGGGATGCTGCGCGCGAAACTGCCTCGCAGATTGCGGACGAGGCTTCTTCGGTGGCGGATCGCGCGTCCGATGGCCTTCAGGATGCAAACCATGCCACGCGCGACACCGTCGCCCGGATGGGAGACAAGGCGGTGTCAGTGGCGGGACAGGCGTCGCAGGGCCTGCAGGATGTCGGCGGTGCGGCGCGCGAGACCGTTGCCCACATGGCGGACAAGGCGGCCGTGCTGGCGCATCAGGCGTCTCATCGAGTCTACGAAGCTCTTCCGGGCAAGGAGGATCGCGATACCTATCTGCTGGGCGCCGCCGCGCTTGCCGTGGCCGCGGCGGTCGGCATCGCGTATCAGCGCCGCTCCCATCATGAGGACAGCGCTCGTCGCTGACACGCATGTCTCGGAGGCGTCGCCGAATTCCGCGCCTCCGTGCACGTCGCTGGTCGGCCGGCTGGTTTATCGGCGGGTTGCAGACTACAATGCTGCGAAATCCACCGTGGGAGGAGTCCATGAAAAGACTGACGCTGGTGCTGGCCCTCTGCATCATGTCTGGGCCTGCCTTCGCGACCTGCAAATCCGACGCCGCGGACAAGAAGCTCGCCGGCGCTGCGCTCAAGAGCTTCATGACCAAGTGCCAGCGGGATGCGACCACAACCTGCGAGACCGACTCCAAGGACAAGAAGCTCGCCGGTGCCGCGAAGACGAGCCACATGAAAAAGTGCGTGGGCGACGCCGTCGGCACCTAATCGTGAGCCCGAAAAGTTCCCGACGTTTCGGATAGAAATGCGCGACCGAACAAATACTTAGAGCGAAATACTGATGCTTTAATCCAAAGCGGTTTCGCTCTGCGTGGCATTGGCTGTCCGCATTGCTTTGGGTGGGGTGCGGCATCGCACGTTGCCCTCCGGCCTCTCGCCGATTCTGTGCGGGGCGGGCGCAGGAACACGCAGCCCGGCATTTCGTTGCAAGTTCGAGCTTGAACTCAACAAGCGGCCGCTGAGCGCGCGCGTGAGCCGGGATGGCCATGATCACTCATCACGGCGCGCTCATTCGATTCGTGCTGCTCTATTGCGGGCTCTTCAGTGCGTTCGGCCTAGTCTCGCCGTTCCTGCCGGCGTTCCTTGCTGCGCGCGGCCTTCGGCCTGAAGAACTCGGGATGGTCCTGGGTACCGGGACCGCGGTGAGACTCGTATGCGCTCCGTTTGCCGGACGCCTCGCCGATCGTTTCCATATCTTTCGCGCCGAGCTGGCGGTCTTTGCCATTCTCGCAGCGGGCGCTGCGCTGTTGTATTTCCCGGTCCATGCGCTGTGGATGGTCGTGGTGGTCAGCCTGTTTCAGGCCGCCGCCCTCGCACCGCTCGTTCCACTCGCGGATGCGCTATCGCTCGCGCACGCTCGATCGGAACAAGACGGCAAGCCCGGCGGATTTGAGTATGGATGGGTGCGTGGTGCGGGTTCGGCCGCATTCGTCGTTGGTACGCTGCTTGCCGGACAGGTCGCAGGTACCCACGGGCTCTCCGCGGTCATCTGGCTGAGTGCCGTTTGCCTGCTTGCGACCTCGATCGCCGCGATCCTCGTGCCGGAGTTCCCCGCAGGTCCAGCAACAGGCGCCGATGCGAGAAGCGCACGCGTTCCTTGGCTTGCGCTGTTTCGCCAGCGGGCATTTGTGCGCGTCGTGGTGATTGCCGCACTCGTTCTTGGCAGTCACGCGATGTTCGATTCTTTTGCCGTGATCCGCTGGACCGACGCCGGCATCAGTCCCGCCACAACGGCCGTGCTTTGGTCGGAGTCGGTTGCCGCCGAGGTGCTGGTCTTTCTGTTCATCGGTCCTCGCCTGCTCGGAGTGCTCAACCCCGCCGGTGCATTGGCCCTGGCGTCGGTCTGCGGTTCGGTGCGGTGGGGCGTCATGGCGCAAACGACCGACGTGGCGGCGCTTGCACTGGTCCAGCCCCTGCACGGGTTCACCTTCGCGCTGCTGCACCTCGCATGCATGCGCATCATCGCGGCTACCGTGCCGCGGGATTTGTTCGGAACGGCGCAGGCCGTCTATGGCCTCGTCGGAGTTGGCGGCACCACTGCCGTGTTGACGGTCTTGTCAGGATGGCTTTTTGCGCATTTCGGACCGAGCGGATTTTGGGCGATGGCCTTGCTTTCCATTCTTGCTTTGCCCGTCATCGGCTCTTTGCATCGCGCGTTGCAAAGCGACCAGGAGGCCAAGCCGCTCACGCTGGCTGCGGCTGACCCACGGGCCATCGCAGGCAATCCGCCAAGCCGCGACCCATGATCCATTCGAGATCGCCGGCGGAGAGGAAATCGAGTTCTTCGGTGACGTGGGTCACCGTCTGGCGATAGGAGGAGGTCAGGGGGACGCGTGTGATATCGCTGCCCCAAAACGCGCGGCGCGGACCGAACGCGTCGATCACGCGGCGCAACGGCTCGCGCAGATTGATGAACGGATACGGTTCGGTCGAGAAGCAGGGCAGCGCCGAGACTTTGACGAACACATTGGGGTAGCGCGCGAGCGCATTCATGCGCCCGACGGCGGGCGCGGCCTTGTCGTCCATGGTCGCGCGCGCGAAGCCCATGTGATCGACGATGATCCGCAGCTTGGGATGGCGCGCCGCGACGTCCCCGATCTCGGCCAGCCGCTCTGGCGCGTGCACCATCACCGGGATGTCGTTCCGCTCGGCCTCGGGCCAGAACCAGTCGGCGGTGCCATCGGTGAGCCACGGCCGGTCCGCATCACGGTGGAACGTCAGCCGCACGCCCAGCATGCCGCGCTGGTCCCGCCATCCCTTGAGCAGGTCCCTGCCGGCGCCGGTCTTGAGTGCCACACGGCCCATGACGGCGAAGCGGTCCGGATATCTGCGTGCCCCCTCCAGCGCATAGTCGTTGCGGTCGGCATCGAAGGACGGCGGCACCAGGATCGCACGGTCGACGCCGGCGCGATCCATGTCGACGATCAGTTGCTCATAACCGTAGGGCGCGCGGTCGCCCACGCCATCGCCGAGCCGCCGATCGGGCCGGTCGGGAGGCCACACATGCACTTGCGCGTCGATGATGATCATGTGGGACTGGCACTGAATGGGCGCCGCGGCCCAAGACGCCCAGGGGGAGGATGGTCTTAGCCTGCCTTCTTCAACTTGTCAGCGACGCGCGGCGCGAAATAGCTGAGCACGCCGCAGGCGCCCGCCCGCTTGAACGCGATCAAACTTTCCATCATCGCCTTCTCGCCGTCGAGCCACCCGTTCTGCGCCGCCGCCATGATCATCGAGTACTCGCCCGATACCTGATAGGCGAAGGTCGGCATGCCGAAGGCGTCTTTCACGCGGCACAAGATGTCGAGATAGGGCATGCCCGGCTTGACCATGACCATGTCGGCGCCCTCGGAGATGTCGAGCTCGACCTCGCGCAGCGCCTCGTCGGTGTTGGCCGGATCCATCTGATAGGTGCGCTTGTCACCGGTGAGCGTCGTAGCCGAGCCCACCGCGTCGCGGAACGGGCCATAGAAGGCGGAGGCATATTTCGCCGCGTAGGCCATGATCGATACGTCGGCAAAGTCGCCCTGATCGAGTGCTGCACGGATCGCCGCGACGCGGCCATCCATCATGTCCGACGGCGCAATGACGTCGCAGCCGGCTTCGGCCTCCACCATGGCCTGCTTCACCAGGACCTCGACGGTCTCGTCGTTGAGGATCGCGCCGTCGCGCAGAAGGCCGTCATGGCCATGGCTGGTATAGGGATCGAGCGCGACGTCGCAGAGGACACCGATCTCCGGCACCTCTTTCTTGATCGCGCGAATGGCGCGACAGACCAGGTTGTCCGGGTTGAGCGCCTCGCTGCCCTCTTCGTCGCGCCGCTCGGGGTCGGTATAGGGGAACAGCGCGATGCACGGGATGGCGAGCTTGGCGGCCCGCTCGGCGTCCCGCACCGCCTGATCGACCGAAAGCCGCTCGATGCCAGGCATGGAGGGGACCGGGATCCGCGCCTTAGCCCCGTCAATTAGGAACAGGGGCCAGATCAGATCGTCCGTGGTCAAGACATTCTCGCGCACCAGCCGCCGCGCCCACTCCGCCTTGCGGTTGCGGCGCGGGCGGGTAGCGAGGTCGAGGCGCTTGGCGGGCCTGGTCTCGACCGGGGCGAGACGGGCTTCGATCGGACGGCCGTATTTGATGGCCATTGCGGCACTCCAGAGTGGAACGGTTCTTTTTAGCGGTTCCGGAAAGTGCCCGCCAGCGTCGCCTTGCGTCTGGACATGGCGGACCTCCAGGACGGAATATCGGCCCACTGCCGATCACCTGACAATCGGCCGCAGGATATCACTTGAGTTGCCATACTCACCCTTGGCCGAATGCGTCACGCTCATGTTCTCATATCCGGCCGAAGTAATGGCTTTCGCCATGCACGTTGCGCACGATCGCCCGTTACCGAAGCTTACGAAGTAGATCGGAAGCGCGGGCTTGCCGGCGCGTGACCGCATAAGATGGATCTGCGCGGGTGTCACGTCGCCCTCTTCGATGATGGCGCCGAACACATTCGGGTGCGCCAACAGCGGCGTCGAGTCCTCGTCGTGCTCGCTCGTGCCGGGATTTTTGCGGAGCATCTGGAGGCCCGGGCCTGCGGCACGGTCGAATGTCCGCAAGACGACGCCGTTGGCGTAGGCGTCGCAATCGTCGGTCTCGACAAAAGCAAACCCGCCGCGTTTCGCCAGAAGGAGCTGTTCATCGAGATTTCGCCAGAAGCCTGCGCCGCCCGGATCGGGCACGCCCTCGCGATAGTCGCGCACGGTCGTGGTGCGCGGTAGATAGGGTCCGTAGGCCGGCGGCTCGCCGTCCTCGCGATAGAGGTTGAGGTACTTTGCGCTGTAACCACGGCGCGGCGCGACGGTCGCGTCATACGGCGCCATGATCAGCTCTCCATCCTTGCCTTCCCCTGCGCCATCGCCGCCGATCAGACAGCGGAGCGGCACGCCGGCGAGCGGGTTTTGTCCAGTCGTCATCCGCGTCGTTCCGCCGTACAATGGGGCGCATAGTGTGGCGGATTTGACATTTCTGCCAAGCATTGCCGCGGGTCCTTCGCGGGAACGTCAAATCCAAAGCCACACTCGATTATAGAGTTGCTAGTGTCTCTTGGTTCCGACGTTCGTATGAGCGCGTGCCGCAACAAGGTACGAACGTCGGAACCGGGACACTAGACTAGACTAGTGTGGCGAATTTGACTTCCTGCCAGCATTTGCCGCGCGTCCGTTGCAGGGACGTCAAATCCGGAGCGGCGCTTAGTGTGAAGCGCTTCACGCAGGCGCGTCCAAGGATACGCATAATAGCGCTGTTCCAGTTCGCAGGGGGAGATGCATGTCTGCGCCGTGGTTTTCAGTGGCGACCCGGTTCAAGGGTATCACCGAGGTTCACGGCTCGGTGGACGAGCCCAAGATCCTGGAAATGTATCGGCTCGCGGGCCATCCCGAGATTCAGCATGATGAGACACCGTGGTGTGCTGCGTTCGTGGGCGCGTGCCTGCGCCTCTCCGGCTTTGCCGGTTCGGATAGCCTGCTTGCACGCAGCTATCGGAAATTTGGCGAGGACTTGAAGCAGCAGCCGCGACGCGGATGCATCGTCGTGCTCTGGCGCGGCGATCCAAAGGCCGATACGGGGCACGTGGCGTTCTACGATCACGACGAGGACGACCACGTCGTCCTGCTCGGCGGCAATCAGGGCGATGCGGTTTCGACCCGTCGCTTTCCCAAGAGTCAGGTGCTCGCGTACCGATGGCCGGTCGAGACGGCGCCGCTGCCCACCAACACCACGCTCCCTAATATCTTGACCGTCGATCCGGCCGATGCCCCGCCCCACCTGCTCGCCGGCGGCCCCGCCACGCCGGGAGTCACGCTCGATCTGCGCCGACAGCCCCGCGCCACTGACGTTCTCGCGGAGGGCTCCGTCGGTGCCGATGTGACCGCGCTGCAGACCGCGCTCGTTGCGCGCGGCTTTCAGGCCGGTCCGATCGATGGCGAGTTCGGTCCGCTCACCCAGGCGGCGGTCACTGCATTTCAGACCGCGCAAGGTCTGCCCGTTACCGGCATCGCCGATAACGCGACATTGCGCGCGCTGGGGATTGCTTCCGTTCAACCGCCCATCGTGGTCCCCGGACCACGGCCCTTCGACGTACGCGTACCAGGAGCCGCCAATGGTGGCGGACGTATCCCCATGCAGCCTCAATCCGCCCAGTCTCAGGATATTCTCAAGCTTCTGCTTGACGCTCTGATCGCGAAGCAGACCGCGAATGTGCCGGCGCCAACGACACCGAGCGCAGGAACGGTGGACACATCACAACTTCTGCAAGCCATCTTGGCGGGCCTCAGCGCCAAGCAGCTTCCCGCGACGACGCCCATTGCGGCCTCGCCGTCTTCGCCCTCGGGCACGATCCCGCCGGTGCTGTCGCCCATCGACAAGTGGTTCGGCGGACAGGCCCTGGCGGGAAAGAAGACCGCGCTGTCGATTTTCGCCTATGCCGGATTGGCAATCTTCCAGGCACTCGGCGTCGCGGGCACGGCGACCGGGACCACCGCGACCCCCACGGGACAGATCCTGACCACGCTGATCGCGGCGTTCGGCGGCCTCGGCGGCCTTTCCAAGATTGACCGGGTGGTTCAGATGCTCGGGCTGATCGCTGCCAAGCGGCCCGCTTCACCCTAGTGTGGCGGTTCAGAAGTCCGCATCACTCTTGCGGGGCAACTGCCGAGGTCGATCATGGCACCATCCTTCGAAAGCCTGGAAGCGGAATACGCCGACCTCTGGCGGCGCATGCAAGTACGTCCGGAACGAGCGGCGGACGTCGATCGCCTCGCGCGCACGCTTCTCGGTCTCAAGCCGCGCTACGAGGAAGTCTCGCGCACCACCGGCGTGCCCTGGGCGGTCATCGCCGTGCTGCACCGGCGCGAATCCGACGGCGACTTTCGAACCTATCTCGGCAATGGCGAGCCGTTGAACCGCAGGACGCGAATTGAGCCGATCGGACGAGGGCCGTTCCCGACGTGGGAGGTCGGCGCGGTCGACGCACTGCAGCACGACGGGCTCGACAAGGTCCGGGAATGGACGCCGGAGAGGGCCTGCTACGAGATCGAGAAGTTCAACGGATTCGGCTACCGCAACAAGAACGTCAACTCGCCCTATCTCTGGTCGTTCTCGAACATCTACGACCACGGCAAGTTTGTCGCGGATCATCAATTCAGTTCGACCGCGGTCGATCAGCAGTGCGGAGCGATGCCGACCCTCAAGCGAATGATGGAGCTCGATGCGTCGGTTCGATTTGACGGCGGCAGCGCAGGCGGCACGGATGTGGTGATGGTCGACGACGGCGCGCTGACGATGGGATCGATTGGCGAGCGCGTGCGGCAATTGCAGGCCGGCCTGGCGCAGATGGGATTTGCCGTCGGTGACATCGATGCCGAATTCGGTCCTGTCACCTCCGCCGCGGTGAGCGCCTTCCAGAGCGCCCACGGCCTGCCGCCGACCGGCGTCGCCGACCAGGCGACCCAGCAGGCGGTCACCAATGCGTTGGGGCAGGGCCCGGTCCTGCCTCCGGACGTCCTGAAGTCGCAGGACGTTCTCGGGGCCCTGCTCAATGCGTTGCTCGCCAAGGCGCGGACTGCTCCGGTGCCCACGCCCGGCTCCGTGCCTGGCTCGCTGCCAGGATCTTTGTCGGGGGATGCGGCGGGCAACCTGCTGCAACTCGTTCTGCGTTCGCTCGCCGGCGTGCAGCCCGCGCAACCCACCCCGGCCGGCACCGCTCCGCCGCCCGCGGCCGATGCGCCCATTCTCTCGCCGATCGACAAGATGCTCGGCGGCGAGGCGCTGGCCGGCAAGAAGACGGCCCTGTCTGTCGTCGCCTATGCCGGGCTCGCGATATTGCAGGCGGTCGGCGTCATCGGCGCGGCAACGCCGACGGGTCAAATCCTCACCATCCTGATCGCCGCCTTTGGCGCGTTGGGCGGCGTTTCGAAGGTCGACCGGGTCATCCAGACCCTGGGCGTGATCGCGGCCAAGGTCCCGCAGACCTTGCCTGCACGTCGCTGACCCCGACAAGGACCGCGCTTTTCGCCCGCGACGGCGCCCTGGACTTCGCTTCGCACTGCGCCATGATCGTACCCCGGTGCGCTCATGGTTGAGATCCTCCAAATCCTGGTCTTGCTGCTGGTGGTGGTCGCCGTGGTCGCGGTGGTCGCAGCCCGGCTCGAGATTCCGCCGGCCATTTTGCTCGTGCTCGCCGGGGTCGTTCTCGCGCTCATCCCGGGCCTGCCAACGGTGGAACTTGCGCCCGAGCTGGTGCTGCTCGTGGTGTTGCCGCCGGTCATCTACTCGTCCGCGGTGGCGATGAGCTGGAACGAGTTCCGCTTCAACCTGCGCCTCATCTCGCTGCTGGCGGTGGGATGCGTCGTGTTCACCACCGTCGCGGTCGCGGCGGCGACCCATTGGCTGCTCGGCCTGCCGTGGGCGGTAGGATTCGTGCTGGGCGCGATCGTATCGCCGCCCGACGCCGTGGCGCCGATGTCGATCCTGCGCCGCATGCACCTTCCCCGGCGCATCCTGATCGTTCTCGAAGGCGAGGGATTGGCCAACGACGCCACCGCGCTCATCCTCTATCGGTTCGCGGTCGCCGCCGTGAGCGCCGGCGCGTTTTCGTTCGGTCAGGCGGCGGGCACGTTCGTTGCCATCGTCGTCGGCGAACTCCTCTGGGGCATCGGCGTCGGCTGGCTGATGCTGCGCCTGCGGCGCTGGGTGGACAATCCGCCGGTCGAGATCACGCTCTCGGTCCTGACGCCGTTTCTCGCCTACTGGCCGCCCGAGCATCTCGGCGGCTCCGGCGTGCTCGCGACGGTCACTGCCGGGCTCTACATCAGCTGGAACGGCCTTCGCCTGATCAGTGCCGCCACGCGGCTGCAAGGCATCTTTTTCTGGAGCTTCTTCATCTATCTGGTCGAGGGCCTGGTGTTCCTCGCCACCGGCCTGCAGGCGCGCACGCTGATCGTCCGGATCGAACATTATCCGATTTCCGAGCTTGCTCTGTCCGCCGCCGTGGTCACCGCCGTCGTGATCGTTGCGCGTTTCGTGTGGATGTATCCCGCGATCTATGTGCCGCGCTGGCTCTCCGCCTCGCTTCGGCGCAAGGATCCGGCGCCGCCGTGGCAGTGGCCGTTCGTGCTCGCCTTCACCGGCGTGCGCGGTATCGTCTCGCTCGCAGCGGCGCTCGCGATCCCGTTTGCGACTGCCGATAGCCATCCGTTCCCCGGCCGCGACCTCATCCTGTTCCTGACCTTCTCCGTGATCCTGGTGACCTTGGTGGTGCAGGGCCTCATGCTGCCCTTCGTCATCCGTCCGCTCGGCCTCGCCCGCGTCGGCCGCCGCGAGCGCCATGCCGAACGGGTCGAGGAGCAGGAGGCGCGGCGGCAGGCGATCGAGGCCGGGATCGCGCGGCTGAACCAACTCGCGTCGGAGCGCGATCTCCCCGACGAGATGGTGCGGTCGCTGCACGCGCATCAGCGGGATCGGCTCAAGCATGCCGAACGCAGCAGCGACGGCGACGCGGCGCACAAGAAGCTCACCGAGCTGCACTGCGATACCGAGCTGCTGCTGATCGAGACCGAACGGCAGCACGTGAACGACCTGTTTCGTAGCGGCAAGCTCAAGGACGAAGCGCGGCGGCGGATCGAGCGCGAGCTCGATCTGCGCGAGGCCCAGATCGCCAGTCGGCGCGAGGAGGAGTGAAGGGGCGGGGATCGGGCCTGCCGAAATGAACCAGAGCAAAACGGCGAAACTCATTGCCGGCAGAGGGCCAGCAGGCCGGGGCCGGCGGCATGGTAGTGGCTTCCAGGGCACGGCAGAGATTGCTAGTGCCCCTTTTGAACCCGAAGTTCGCGACTGAACTTGCTGCCCGATGTGCGCGAACTTCGGGTTCGGGGCACTAGCAGAGATGAGGCCCTGCCGTCAGGGCGGCGCTTCAAGTTGTTTTGAAACGCCGCCCTGATTTCTTGTTCATGGCTTCGACCAGCGTCCGGGTCCTTCACACACTTCCGTAAGCTTGGCGCAACCTCGATCCGGTCCTGTTCCCCCGATGATCGATTGCGGCTGCGCTACTGAAGCCTCTGAAGGACACCCTTTCCGCCGAGATCAGGACCGGTCGAAGCGATCAAGGTTCATCACCTTGCTCCACGCCGCCACGAAGTCTTTCACAAACTTCTCCTTCGCGTCCGCGGANCCGTAGACTTCCGCGAGGGCGCGGAGCTGCGCGTGCGAACCGAAGATCAGGTCGACGCGGGTGCCGGTCCACTTGACCGCATTCGTCTTACTGTCGCGGCCCTCGTACACGCCATCGGAGCCAGCGGGCTGCCATAGCGTGCTCATGTCGAGCAGGTTGACGAAGAAGTCGTTCGTCAGCGTCTCGGGCTTCTTGGTGAAGACGCCGTGCTTGGACTGTCCGGCGTTCGCGCCGAGGACGCGCAGGCCGCCGACGAGGACCGTCATCTCGGGCGCCGTCAGCGTCAGCAATT
>JGI12053J15887_10000439_pt1 | contig 16811 bp, 16 predicted proteins | sample MedBloCAOM1_O3_FD_15887 | JGI IMG/M metagenome (IMG submission 15887)
GTTAGCAAGGCAAGTCATACGCAGCCCGTGTAGACCAAGATGTTGCCGAAACATCACACGCGCGAAGATTTTGCGGTCGTTCTTCATACGTTCGCAAGAGTTGATGGTGGGCATACGTCATGCGCGATAAGTTGACTCCGGGGCTGAGAATCGACCGTGCTTCCGCTGAAGGAGAGCCGCATGCCAGCCTATATCCAGCACCACGACGTTGAGGACGTTGCGATTTTCTGCCCCAGTTGCATAGGATTACTGCCTATGCATGTGAGAGACGTCGAGCCTCATTGGAGCATGGCGAAGATCGAGTTCATCTATGAGTGCTCCGACTGCGGCAGCGAAGTCAGGTTGACCGTAAGCAAGCCGGAATGTCGACACTGACGTGTTCGGTACCCGCCCAAGCGGCGTCTCGCCGGGACTATCCTACGCTCAATAGCCCACCAGCAAACTGCCGCTACCGGACACCCAGCGAACAATCGCCTGGCGCCGCGACAAAGCTTCGGGCTTTAGTGGCTGGCTGTCTGGAAATCAACACGATCAGGGTTGCACTCTCTAAAGTGAACCGCGATCTCGTCAAGCGCGCGCCGCTCCCACTCTTCCGCTTTGGTCAGCCAGAAAATTCTATGCTCGGAATCCAGTAACGCCCTCTCCCGGCATATGAATTCCTGGTTGCGAATTTCGACGAGCTTGTTCATGAACTCCACTCCCGCAGTGTGAAGCCAATTTACGCACGCGTCATAGCAGAGTTGGGGACCGGAGTCTTTCAATTTTGCTTGGGAAAGGGGCAGCGTTCTTGTCGCTACGATGTCGCAGGCATCGCAGTGCAGCACAATGGTCGCGACGTCCATCTCGGCATCGCACGGACGGCCATCAAGGCAGTTAGCCCTTCTTGACCAGCGGACAGGCACTGTCCTTGAGGGAACGAAAGGCCTCTTCGCCGGGAATCACAGCTCGAAGTTTGTAATAATCCCATTCACCCTTCGATTCCGACGGCTTCTTGACCTCATACACGTACATGTCATGCACCATGCGACCGTCTTCGCGGATACGGCCGTTCTTCGCGAAGAAGTCGTTGATCGGCATCTCACGCATTTTGGCCATCACTGCCTTCGCATCGTCGGTTCCTGCCGCCTCGATGGCCCTAAGATAGTGCATGGTCGAGGAGTAATCGCCCGCGTCGCCCATGTGGGGTGCACGCTTCATCCGTTCGGAAAAACGCTTCGACCATGCACGCGTCTCATCGTCGCGATCCCAATAGAAGGCATTGGTGAGGATCAAACCCTGCGCCACTTCAAGCCCGAGGCTCTTGATGTCGGTGATCCAGACCAGAAGACCTGCGAGCGTCTGCCCACCCTGCTGGATGCCGAACTCCTGCGCCGCCTTGACGGCGTTGACGAAGACCGTTCCGGAGCCCGCCAGCCCGACCACCTTGGCGCGCGACGCCTGCGCCTGCAGCAGAAAAGACGATTGATCCGATGTCTCGACCGGATACCGGGTCGATCCCAGCACCTCGCCACCAAGCGACTTGATGACGGCCGCTGTATCGGCTTCCAGCGCGTGACCGAACGCATAGTCCGCAGTCAGAAAATACCAGCTCGTTCCGCCGGCCTTCATCAACGCGGTGCCGGTGCCTTTCGCCAGCGCATAGGTGTCGTAGGCGTAGTGAATGCTGTTCGGGGTGCAGGCATCACCCGTCAGACGCGAAGCGCCGGACCCGTTGATGATCGCGATCCGGTCCTTGTCCTTTGCCAGCTGGGTTACGCCCAGGGCGATTGACGAGTTGATCAGGTTCGCAATCATGTCGACGTTTTCGACATCGAACCATTTGCGCGCGATCCCCAGAGCGATGTCAGGTTTGTTCTGGTGATCGGCGACGACGAGTTCGATCGGCTTGCCCAGCACTTTGCCGCCAAAGTCCTCGATCGCCATCCGCACGGCGGTGACCGCCCCTTCACCTGATTCATGCGAGAACTGTCCGGACATATCGGTCAACACGCCGATTTTCACCACGTTGTCCGATATGCCGTCAGCCCGGACAGCTGCCGATCCCGTGCCCATGATTGCGGCCAGCGTGATAGCCAGCGCGGTTCGACCAACCGTTAACATCGCGTATCCCCTTACCGCCTATTCCCCACGGCATGCATAACTAGACCGCCTTTTTTTCGCAAGTAGATTCGTGTTGTGTAGGATGGCTGCGTTGATGTCGGTACTTGATGCCGCGAAGGGTGAAAGCATGACAACCTCATTGCGCTACGCACCATACGATTCCGAAGGCCGGATACAATCGTAATGGCGCGTTCGGCAACAGCCAAAGTAACTCCGGGATGCGCGCCATCCCCGACCGTCATGCCGCAACGAGCGCGGGACGCAAGTCCTGTCCGGGGCGAACGAAACTGCTCCGTCGCGCGGATGCTGGATATTGTTTCGGATGCATGGGCATTTCTCATTATTCGCGAAGCCTTTTTTGGCACCAGGACGTTCGAAGCATTCCGCTCCGCCCTCGAGATTCCCCGCGCCACCCTGACGGACCGCTTGAGAAAGCTGACGCGGCTCGAGATTTTCCGGCAGGTCGCAACACACGTCGGACACCGCAAGGAGTACCAGCTCACCAAAATGGGCTTTGATCTTTATCCGAGCTTCATCGCGCTTATGCAGTTTGGCGACCGGTGGCTCTCCGTCAGCAAACGTCCGCCGCTTGTCCTCGTACATGGATCTTGCGGCTGCGAGAGCCGCCCAATTGTCGCCTGTTCCGAATGCTCATCCGAACTCGAAGCAAGGGCGGTTCAGTATCGGGACGGACCCGGTGCCGGCCGCAAACCGGCAAAGCCGGGGCGGAACACCCGACGGGTATCTGACGGCAGCCGATTCATGATGGGACGGCCGAGCTCGGTCTCGCGCGCGCTCCAGATCATTGGCGACAAGTGGAGCTTCATGGTGGTTCGCGAGGCTTTTTTCGGTAACCGCCGTTACGACAAGATCCAGTCGGAATTAGGCATCGCCCCCAACATCCTGACCGACCGGCTGTCGCGCCTTGTTGCCCAGGGCATTTTTCACCGGCTCCTCTATCAGCGTGCGCCGGAGCGCTACGAATATCTGCTGACTGACATGGGCCGGGATCTCTACGGGCCACTCGTCGCCATGCTGGCCTGGGGAGACCGCTGGCACTCGAGAGGAAAGCCGCCACTGCTGTTGCGCCACAGCAAATGCGGGCATGATTTTCATGCTTCGGTGATCTGCGACAAGTGCGAAAAGCCGATCATCGCCGCCGACATGCAATACAGGTTAAACTACGATCCCAAAGCCTACGGCGCACTGGGACCGAGATCGATCACATGATGACGGTCAGAACCGCTGCCCGGCGAGATATTCGCCGGCAACGGCTGCTCAACTGCTTTTCAGCGCTTCCACAAGCTTGAACCGCATGATCTTTCCGGATCCGGTGCGAGGAATTTCCGAAACAATATGGGTCGCCTCAGGAATTTTGTAGGACGACAGGCTCTTGCGGCAATGCGCGAGCAGCGCCTCCACGTCGAGCTGCCCCTGTTCGGCGACGACAAACAGATAGGGCACTTCGCCCAGCGTCGCGTGCGGCACGCCGACTACCGCGCAGTCGACGACCTCGGCATGGAGAATCGCGACTTCCTCGATTTCGGCCGGCGCGATGTTTTGTCCGCCCCTGATGATCAGTTCCTTGATGCGCCCGGTGATGGTGAGATAGCCGTTCGAATCGGATTTCGCGAGATCGCCGGTGTGATACCAGCCTTTTCGCAATGCCGAGGCGGTCTCGGCAGGTTTGTTATGATAGCCGTGCATCAGGTTGGGGCCGCGGACGATCAATTCGCCTTCGGAACCGATCGGTACGTCCTCCAGCGTCACCGGATTGACAATTCTTGTCGCCAGACCCGGCAGCGGAAGGCCGCACGACCCCATCGGGCGAGCTCCACTGGTCCAGTTCATGGTGACCATCGTCGAGGTTTCGGTGATGCCATAGCTGTCGACCAGCGTTGTCCCGAAATGCTCCTCGAATGACCGGTTCAATGCAGCGGGCATGATCGCGCCGGCGGAAATGCATAATCGCGTGTCTGCGAGCCGATGGACACCGGATTCCTGGGCACGCTGCAACAGATAGTGAAACATCGTCGGCACGCCCGGAAAAACCGAATATTTTCCGGACTGCAGCAACTCCAGGATCTTATCCGGAGAAAACCGTTCCAGGATATGCTCGCTGGCTCCGACCGCCAGCACGCCGAGCACCGAAAGATTCAGCGCATAGGAATGGAACAGTGGAAGCGACGACAGCACAACGTCCTTGTCATTCAACGTGCAGATCGGCACCCAGCACGCAGCGACAATCCACATCATGCCGCGGACCGACAACAGGACGCCCTTGGCGCGGCCGGTTGTGCCGGACGTATAAATGATGAACGAGGGACGATCGATGTCATCAGGATCTGGAGCGAGGTCCGCGTCGGCCCGCGCCAATTCGTCCAGGCACGGACCGGCTTCCCCGGCGCCGGCGAACAGCAGTGAAACCGGGCGGTTCAAACTCGCCGCTAGTCTGCTGGCGAGCTCCTTACGGGCCGGTGTCGTTATCACCGTGCCGCAATCGGCATCGGATAGTCGGTAGGCGATCTCCGCTTCGGCGGCGTCATAGCTGATCGGCACGATGACCGCGCCGGCACGCAAGCCGGCGAAGCAGGCTTCGATCCAGTCTACCCCGTTCGGAAGATAGATGGCGATACGATCGCCTTCCCGCACGCCGTTGCTTGAAAAGCCGGCCGCGATCGACGCCGTACGGCTTGCGAGCTGCGAATAGGTGACCGATCTCGCGGCGTCCCAGTAAGCGATCTTGTCGGGCCGCTCCTGTCGATGCCGCTCGAGCAGTTCCGATACCGGCGCGATCAGCTCCGTATGTAACATTGTTTTCCTCCGCCCGTCAGACCATGCTGAAACCGCCGCTGATGCTGATCACCTGGCCTGTGATCCAGCTACCGGCATCAGACGCGAGAAGGGCGACCATGGGAGCCACGTCGGACGGCTGGCCGAGACGGCGGATCGGATACGCCTTGACGAGCTTATCGTAGTTCGCATCCACCCAAGTTCTATCATGTGCGGATTCGATCAGGCCGAGCGCGATTGAATTGGCGGTCGTGCCGGTGCGTCCCATTTCCCGGGCCAGCGACTTCATCAGCGCAATGGTTCCGGCGCGCGCCGCCGCTGCGATCGCGAGCCCGGATTCGCCGACCCGGGACGAGTCTCCCATGATGGAAATAATTCGGCCGCGGCCCGACGCCTCCAGCAAGGGGGCGGCCGCGTGGCAGCAGTGGATCGCGCCATAGAGGCAGGTATCGATCTGCTTGTGCCAATCCTCCGGCGTGGTGTCGTTGAATCGCTTGCGCAGCACGAGGCCGGCATTGTTGACCAGAATGTCCAGGCCGCCGAAATCAGACTTGACGCTCGCCACCATGCTTCTGACCGCTTCGAGATCTGCGATATCCGCCTGGTATGGCTTCGCCTTGCCGCCGGCCTTCTGGATTTGCGCAACAACCGCTTCTGCCTCATCCCGCGAGGTGTGATAATTCACCGCGACCGACGCCCCTGCCTCGGCAAGCGCCTGCGAAATCCCGGCGCCGACATCTCTGCCGCCGCCGGTAACAAGGGCGACGCGCCCCTTCAGATCGCTCATTATCGGCTTCCTTTCGCTTTGATGCGTGCCTGCTCCAGCAGCCTGAAGATCCGCTCCGGAGTGATGGGTAGAATTGATACCTGGATGTCGAGCGCCGATAGCGCATCGGAAACCGCATTGGCGATCGCGGCGGGCGCGCCGATCGTTCCTCCCTCGCCCATGCCGCGAAAGCCGCCGGCAACCGCCGAACAGCTTTCGATATGGACCACGTCCATATCGGGAATCTCGACGGCGGACGGTATGACGTAATCGGCAAGGCTCGCGCTCACGAGCTGGCCGTCTTCGTCGTAGATCACCTCTTCGTAGAGCGCCGCGCCGATACCCTGCGCGACGCCTCCGTGAACCTGACCATCCACGATCATCGGATTGATGATGCGGCCGCAATCTTCGGCGACGACATATTTGTGGATCTTCACAAAACAGGTGGTGGGATCGACCTCGACGGCGGCCAGATGGGTCGCGCATGCCGTCGTCCCGTTGATGGGATCGTAGGTGTAGCTCGCCTCCAGTTCCTGACGGGCCTCGACCGGCAATGTCCTCATATCCGAATACACCGCCTTGGCGATCTGCCTGAAGGTGACCGTGCGATCGGTTCCCGTGACAGTGGCGCGGCCACCCGCGACGTCAATATCCTCGGCGGCGGCTTCGAGCAGATGCGACGCGACCTTCTTGATTTTCTCCCGCAGGATCAGCGAGGCATGTTTCGCCGCCCCTCCGCCCAGCACCGCGCTGCGGCTGGCGTAGGTTCCGGTCGACATCGGGACGGCGTCGCTGTCACCCTGGACCACCCGAATATCGTCAAATCTTGCGCCGAGATCGTCGGCGATGATCTGGGCGAGCGTAGTTTCCAGTCCCTGCCCGTGCGAGGCGACGCCGAACGCCGCCGTGATCGCGCCGGTCGAATCGATGCGGATTTTGGCGGTTTCCGCGCCGGTGTTGATCGGCATCCCCGGTGCCACGGCAATTCGCGAGCCTATCCCCGTCAGTTCGGCGTAGGTGGCGAGGCCAATGCCGAAATAACGCCCTTGCGCCCGCGCCGCGCGTTGCTGGCTGCGCAGCTTCTCGTACTCGCCAGCCTGCACTGCGGCTTCCAGACATTCGACGAAGCCCGCTTTGTCCCAGATGATTCCGGAAGCGATGCGATATGGAAATTCGTCTTCGCGAACCAGGTTGCGTCGGCGTATCTCGAGCGGGTCGATGCCGAGCGCCTTGGCGCCCATGTCCATCAGGCGTTCCGCGACGAAAGTGGAAATCGGCCGGCCGACCCCGCGATAGGGTCCGGTCGGCGGTTTGTTGGTCGCAACGCCGCGCACGGCACCCCTGTAAGACCTGATCTTGTACGGCCCCGGCAGGAAGCTTACGACCTGGACGGGTTCGAGCCCGCATGTCCAGGGATAGATCGAGTAGGCGCCGACGTCGCCGATCACATCGGCCTCCAGCGCGATGGCTATCCCGTTCTGATCAAAGCCCATTTCGGCATCGACGATTTCCGCAAATGCCTGACTGGAACTGCTGATATCCTCGAGCCGATCCGCGGTCCATTTCAGCGAACGGCGCAACTTTTTCGCCGCCACACATAAAAGAATCTCCTCGGGATAGAGCGATCCCTTGGAACCAAAACTGCCGCCGACGTCCGGCGCGACCACCCGCAACCGGCTGCCCGGCAGATCGAGCGATTCCGCCAGCGCGTCACGCACGATGCCGGGTATGTTGGACGAGGTGTAGAGGGTAATCGAATCTCTTCTGCCTTCAAACTCGGCGCAACAGCTGCGGGGCTCGATGGCGAGCCCGGCCTTTCGGGTCATTTCAAAGCGACTGCGGACACGGACATGCGCAGCCGCAAGATCCGCAGCTGCATCCCCCTTCCTGAACTCTCTGGCGATCAGCACATTGGTTGCGGCTTCTTCGTGAAGCAGCGGCGCGTTCTCTGAAGCCGCGAATTCGGGATCAGTCACCGCCCCCAACGGGGCAAACTCGATATCGATCAGTTCCAGGGCGTCCTCGGCGAGGTACCGATCCTCCGCGACGACGGCCACCACGGCTTCCCCGACATAGCGCACCTTTTTCGAGGCCAGGGCCGTAATAGGCGTCGCGTAATAGTTCGGCATGCGAGAAAACGGGATGACCGGCTTGTAGACCTCTGCCAAGTCATCGGCGGTGAAAACCGCCATGACACCCGGCGCCGTCAGCGCCTGGGTCGCGTCGATGCACAGGATCGTCGCGTGAGGTTGTTCGCTGCGGCGGAAAGCAACGTGGAGCGCGCGATCAGGCTTGCGATCAGCGGTGTATTCGCCGTTGCCTGTCAGCAGCCGCGGATCTTCGGTCCGCCTGATCGGCATGCCGACATGACGCGGTCGCAGCAGGTCTGACGCCTGGACGACGTCATCCTTACTCATAGGCCTCTCCCCCCTTGCGCAGGCTCTGCCATTGAGCGTCATCATGGCCGCAGATGACCGTTGCGCCGGACTTCTCGATCCGGCGTATTTCGCCGTAGGAGTTCAACAACGCTTCCGCATTCCAGGTATTGCGCGGCGACGTATCGGTATCGAGGTTTTCGCGCAGGCTCACCGCGTCAGACGCAAGCAGAAAACACCCGTCGCGGTCGAGGTGAACGGCGGCACCAAGCGACCCCGGCGTGTGGCCGGGCAGCGGGATCAATACCAGTTTGCCATCACCGAACACATCCCGTTCGCCGTTTACGGGATCCATCGGTTGTTCGTGATCCCAATCGGCCCGCAGATAACCCGCAGCTTCCGCGCCAACTGCTTTCGCAGCCTCGATCTCCCTGGCATGCACCAGGATGGTCGCTTTATTGAAAAACTGATTGCAGCCGCAATGGTCGGGGTGAAAATGCGAATTCACGACGACATCGATATCGTCCGGGTTGACGCCGACGCAGGCAAGGCTTGGCAGAAGCGTCTCCTCCGCGCGCATCACCGGGGTCACGACTTTAATCATCGATCCCCATCTTTCCTCACCATGCTCGACGACGGAGGGGTGACATCCGGTGTCGAACAACACATTGCCCTGCTTGTGCCGGATCAGCGCGCTGATCACGGGCGCTTCAAACGTCTCGCTTCGATCGGCGCCCCTGATATAGACGCTCTTCTTCAAGCGAAGCCGGCCGGCGGAAAGAAACTGCAGTTTCATGAAGCGCTCCCGTTTCGCAAGCTGACCACTGAGCGAATCGCCGCGACGATATTTTGATAGCCGGTGCAGCGGCAAAGGTTGCCGGACAGTCCCTCGCGAATTTCCTCATCGCTGGCCAATGGATATTTTCTTAGAAGATCCATTGCCGTCATCAGCATTCCCGGCGTGCAGAAGCCGCACTGAAGACCATGCTTTTCCCGAAATTCGGTCTGAAGGGCGTTCAGATGATCCGGCGTGCCCAATCCCTCGACTGTCACGATGTCCATGCCATCAGCCCTGACGGCCAATGTCAGGCAGGAGCGGACGCTGTCGCCGTTGACAAGGATTGTGCATGCGCCGCATACGCCATGCTCGCAGCCGACATGCGTTCCAGTCAGCCCGATGGTGTCGCGCAGAAAATCGGAAAGCAGCAGGCGCGGCTCGATGCTCGCCTGATATTTTCGTCCGTTCACGGTGACAACGATATCCATCTTCACGGCTTCGCTCCCACCGCGCGCGTCCATGCTGTGGTGAAAGCTCGCTCGGCCAGCGCGCCGATCAGATTCTTGCGATATTCGGCGGAGACATGGATGTCGCTTTCGGGTGAAACGCAGGCGCGCACGACTTCGGCAAATCTGGCTGCCGTTTTGGAGCCGCCTTGCGCGCCCGTTAGCGCTTTTTCGGCCTCGCGAAGGCACCGCGGCGTATCCGCGACCCCCATGACCGCGACCCTGGCGTCGACAATTCTGTTATCGAGAATCTCAAGCGATACCGCGATGCTCGCAAGCGCGAAGTCGCCGAAGCGGCGCGCGACCTCTTCGAATGCCCAGCCGGCATGTGATGTCAGGACCGGAAAACCGATCTCGAATACGATTTCATCCGGATCTAGGCAATTTGTAAGGGCGGATACGAAAAAATCTTCGGCCAAAATGTCCCGTCGGCCGCTTATGCCTTGCACCTTGATCGTGGCCCCGTAGAAAACCGCCAGCATCGGCAATTCCGCGGCCGGGTCGGCGTGCGACAGGCTGCCCCCGATCGTACCCTTGTTGCGTATCGCCAGATGCGCGACATGCGGCATCGCGGCGGCCATGACCGGAAGTTTTTGCGCGATGAGATCCGAGAATTCCAGATCAACATGCCGCGTCAGAGCCCCGATCGCGACCGTATCGCCCCTCCGCTCGATGAACGACATATCCGGGATGTGCATGAGGTCGACGATAACAGACGGACGCGCCATCCGAAAATTGAGCAGGGGCATGAGCGATTGCCCGCCGGCCAAGATCTTGCCGTCGCCATTCGCAGCCGCGATAGCCTCTGCCGCTGCTTCAAGGCTGTTCGGAGCGATATAGTCGAAGGCGGCAGGCTTCATTGTGCTTCTCCGGAAAGCTCGCTCGACATCACGCTCACTCTTCCGCCGACGCGCGACATTCAGCGTCCNNGGAACCGGGGCGGTCTCTTCTCGGCGAAAGCGCGGCGGCCTTCCCTGAAATCCTCGCTATCGGCGGCGGCGTCGATCATGCACTGGGCGGCGGCAATATCGAGGGCACCCTCGCCCATGGATAATCCGTTCAGCATGAATTTCGCCCCCGCGATCGACAGCGGCGCGTTGCCGGCAAGTGTGGCGGCGAATGCGAAGGCGGCTGAGACCGTGTCATCGCTTATCTCATCGACAGGGCCCATCGACAGCGCGCGCGCCGCGTCGTAGCGCTCGCCGGAATAAAGCATACGTTTGGCGTTGGCTATACCGGCAATCGCCAGCAGGCGCTGGACGCTGTTCACGCCATACACAATCGAAAGCCTGGCAGACGGGATTCCAGGTTTGGCCGTGTGGTCTGTGAAGCGAAAATCACAAGCGAGCGCGATGTGACAGCCGCCGCCAAGGCAATAGCCGGAGATCGCTGCGATCACCGGCTTGCGCACGTTCGCGATCGCGGCCGAGCAGGCATCGACCGAAACTTCATATTCGGCGCTTTGATCCCGGTTTTCTCTTATCGTAGCGAATTCCGACACGTCGGCGCCGACGCAGAAGTCAGCACCCGAACTGGTCAGAACGATCGCGCGAACCGCATCATTGTCGGCAAGGCTCGAAAATATGTCTGCAAGTTCGCGCCACATGCCGAGCGTCACGGCATTGCGCACCTGCGGCCGGTTGAGGCTGACAACTCCAACGCTATCCCGTGTGGTCACGAGGATATCTGGCATTTCCCACCCTCGGCCGATGTCGCGGTTGGTGGCGACGAACCCTGCACGACGCTTTTGGCAGCAACAAGATTTGATTGGCAGCTACAAGACTTGCGGTCTCGACTTGCGGTCTCGCAGCCGCGCGACTTGCATAAGTAGACTTACAAAGTGTTCTTCGTCAAGCTCCGGCTCGCGGGCATTCATCCGCCCTCGGATAATAAGATGCCTCAGTTCCTTTCAGCAAATAAATGGCAGGCGACCTGACGCTCTGTTCCGGACGCTGCAAGCCTGGGGACTTCCGTGCGACAGCGATCCATCACTAGCGGACAGCGCGGGTGGAACCGGCAGCCCTTGGGCGGATCGAGCAGGCTCGGGACTTCGCCTGATATGACCGGCGCGCGGACAAACGCCGGATCCGGTCGCGGCACCGCATCGAGCAGCGCCTTCGTATAGGGGTGCTGCGGCTGCGCGTAGATGTCCTTCTTCGGCGCGGTTTCGACGATGGAGCCGGCATACATCACCGCGACGCGGGTCGAGATCATCCGAACCACCGCGAGATCATGGGCAATGAAGAGATAGGTCAGACCTAGCCGCTGCTGCAAATCCATCAGCAGATTGACAATCTGGGCCTGCATCGAGACATCGAGGGCCGAGACCGGCTCGTCGCAGACAATAAAATCCGGATTGAGCGCGAGCGACCGGGCGATGACGATGCGCTGCCGCTGCCCGCCTGAAAACTCATGCGGATAGCGATCGGTGCTGATCTTCGGCAGTCCCACCAGCTCAAACAGTTCGGCAACCCGGTCGCTTCGGTCCCGGCGCGACAATTTTCCGGCAATCTCCAGCGGCTCCGCGACCGAGCTGCCGACGCGCATGCGGGGATTCAGCGCAGCATATGGATCCTGAAATACGAACTGCAGACGCGAACGTACCGCGCGAAGTGCTGCCGCTCCGTCCCGGCCGGTGATGCGGCGCCCGAACAATGAAACGGTGCCCGCGGTCGCCGGAATTAACCCGACCAGAATACGGCCGGCGGTGGATTTACCCGAACCGGATTCTCCGACCAGTCCGAGCGTTTCGCCGGGCATGACGTCGAAATTGACATCATCCAGCGCGTTCAGCGGCGACGTCCCGCCGGCGTGGCTGACCATGAATGTCTTTTTGAGGCCGCGCACCTCCACGATCGGCGCGTCAGCCATTGACATCCCCAAGGGCAAGCACCTGAGGCGGGCAGCGGACGGTATGCAACTCTCCCACCAGTTCGGTTGGCGGCGGCGCTTGCAAGCAGCTATTCAGCGCAAACCCGCACCGGGGCGCGAAGCGACACCCCGGGATATCTTCCTGCGGCCCCGGGATTCGGCCGGGAATAGCCGAAAGGCGCGTGGCGTCGCCATCGAGTTTCGGCACCGCGGCCATCAGCCCGACGGTGTAGGGGTGGACGGGTCGACGGAAAAGTTGCGCAACCGGCGCCTGTTCAACGACCCGTCCCGCATACATGACCACGACGCTCTGGGCGAACTCCGCAATGACACCGAGGTCGTGCGAGATCAGCATCACCGACATGCCGAGCTCCTGGCGCAACTCGCGCAAAAGCTCGAGGATCTGGGCCTGGATCGTGACGTCGAGCGCCGTCGTCGGCTCATCCGCGATCAAAAGACGCGGCCGGCACGCGATGGCCATCGCAACCATGACCCTCTGGCGCATACCGCCCGACAGACGATGCGGGTAATCGTCGGCGCGGCGGCGGGCATCGGGAATGCGTACAAGATCGAGCAACTCGACCGCGCGCTGCCGCGCGGCCGTCCCGGACATTTTTTGGTGTTGCTGAATGGTCTCGGAGATCTGTTCGGATACCGTCAGCACCGGATTAAGCGACGACATCGGATCCTGGAAGATCATCGCGATCTCGCCGCCGCGAATGCCGCGCAGCGAACGCTTCGACGATTTCAGCAGATCCTGTCCTTTGAATACGATTGAACCATTGGGGATGCGGGTCGTCGCGCGATCATGCAGCCGCAGGATGGAGAGCGCGGTGACGCTCTTGCCGCTGCCGGATTCCCCGACCACGCCGACACAATCGCCTTCCCCAATGTCGATCGACACGCCCTCGACCGCCGTCACCCAACCGGCATCGACGCGGAACTGCACCGTCAGATCGCGGATCGCGAGCAGCGGGGCGGCGGCCACTCTAGTCGCCTCCCTTCAGGCGCGGGTCCAGAACATCGCGCAACGCGTCGCCGAGTAGATTCATGCCCAGCGCCGCAAGACTGATGGCTATTCCCGGGAACAGCATCACCCACCAGGCTTCGGTGGCATAGTCGCGTCCCTCCGCGATGATGTTGCCCCAGCTTGCCAACGGCGGCTGCACGCCGACGCCGAGAAAGCTCAGCGCCGCCTCGGCAAGGATGGCGTAGGCGAAGATGAAGGTCAGGTGGACAAGCAGCGGACTGAAACAGTTCGGCAAAATATGACGCACGATGATCCGCAAGGCTGATGCGCCCGACAATCGCGCCGCTTGCACATAGTCCAGTTCGCGCACGACCAGCGCCGCCGCGCGAACGATGCGCACGCCGGCCGGAACATAGGCCACGGTCAGGGCGGCGATCACGCTGGAGACGCGCGGGCCAAGGGCCGCGGCAATGCCCAGCGCGAGAAGAATGGCCGGAAACGACATCAACGCATCCATTAACCTCATGATGGGTGCATCGAGCTTGCGGAATTGCGCCGCGACGACCCCGAGAACGGCGCCACAAAAGCCGGAAATAACCGAGACGGCGAGCCCAACGAACAACGAGACGCGGGCGCCATAAAGCACGCGCGTAAAAATGTCACGCCCGAACATGTCGGTACCAAAGATAAAATCCGATGCGGGGCTGCGAAAGCGGAACCGAACTTTCATCGCCGAAGGATCGAGCGGGGTCAGCAGCGGCGCAAAGATGGCCGCGAGCGCAAGCACGACGATGATCACAAAGCCGATCACGAATGACCTGTGCCTGAACAACCTGCGAATCGAGCGGCCACGCCGCGGCGGAGCCAGGCCTGCCGTGCTGACGATGGCTTCAAGGCCGATATCAGTCATGGCGCACCCGGGGATCGGCAAGCGTGTAGAGTACATCGACGATCAGGTTGATCAGTACAAAGGTGAAGCCGAAGATCAGCATGGTTCCCTGCACCAGCGGGTAGTCGCGGGCCAGGATCGCCTGCACAACCATCCGGCCGATGCCCGGCAGCGCGAACACCTGTTCGATGACAACCGAGCCGCCGATCGCCGTGCTCAATAATATGCCCGTCGCGGTAATGATGAGAATCAGAGCATTGCGAAGGGCGTGCTTGCTGACCGTGCGCCATTCGCTGAGCCCCTTGGCGCGCGCCGTTCGAATGAAATCCTGGCCCATGACATCGAGCATCGCCGAGCGCGTCATGCGCGCGAGAAAGCCGATCTGAAATAGTGACAGGATCAGCGCCGGCAGGATCACGGACGAAAGCCACGGCCCAACCCCTTGCGAGATCGGTGTGAAGCCGCTCGACGGCACCCATCCGAGGTGAACGCTGAACAGGATGATGCCGAGAATGGCAATCCAGAATGCCGGGATCGATACGCCAAGCAGCGCAAACGTCATGACGCCGGCGTCGATCCATGATTGCCGATAATAGGCCGCCAGCGAGCCCAGAAAAACACCGACCGGAATCGTGACGGCGATCGACAGCGCTGCGAGCGAAAGGGTAACCGGCAGGCGTTCGCCGACCGCCGAAAGCACGCTCTGGTTCAGGATCAGCGATGAGCCGAAATTACCCTGCGCCAGATTAAGCAACCAGATTGCCAGTTGTTGCAGGAACGGGCGATCGAGGCCGAGCTGTTGACGTACGTGTTCGACGGCTTCCGGCGAAGCCTGCTCGCCCGCGATGATGATGGCCGGGTCGCCCGGCAGCAGGCTGAGCAGGAGAAAGGCCAGGATCGAGATGATCAGTATCACCGGCACGGCCTGCAGAAACTTGAAGGCGATGATGCGCAGCAGAGCCAACTCCCCCGATAGCCGACGCTGATTTTCGGATCTCACTCCAACCAGAGATCCCAGAGCTGAAGCACGCCGGCATAGTCGCTTTGGCCCTTCAGCTTCCTTGCGTAACCGCTAAGCCTTCCGGTATCGGCGATCTTGATGAGATAGGCGCCGCCAAGAACCTGTTGCTGAATCTTCAGCCATGCCGTACGCCGCTCGTCCAGCGTGGGGGCTGCAAAAAACTCGCTGTAGGCCTTATCGAGCGCGTCGTTTCCGGTGATGTGAGGAAATGTGTAGAGCATCGGCCGCCACTGCTGGGGACCCAGAATATGATCTGGCCCAAAGGCCGTGGTCGACAGGTTCCAGTCGCCGGTGCCTTGCTGCATATGCGCGGCGTTGGTGGTCCAATCGGTGACCTGAACGTCGACGTTGATTCCGGCAGCCTTGAGCTGCTCGGCGACAACCAGCATGGTGGATCGCATCCACTGGTAATTGCTGTTGGTCTCGATAATGATCTTCTCGTTGTGGTATCCGGCCTGCTTGAGGAGTTCCCTGGATTTCGCAAGGTCCTTTATATCGTACCAGGGGGTCGGCGCGGCCTCACCCAGATAATACGGCGTGTCGGGAAACGACATCCACGGATTGCGCTTGTTGATGCCGCCCGCGCCCTCGATAATTTCGTCGACATTGATGGCTGACGCGATGGCCTGGCGAATCAGGACATTGGCCGTCAAACCCTTTTGCGAGTTGACGATGATGTAACTTCCGAGCACCGGAAACAGCTCGCGGACCGCAAGATCCTTGCGTTCCGTGATGCGGGCGCTGAGTTCACTTGGAATCGTCGAAATCAACTGCGCTTCGCCATTCTGCAGCGCGGCGATGCGGGTGGTCGCTTCCGGCATGAAACGATAGCGTACAGCATCGAGGTAAACCGTCTTGCGTCCGCCGTAACCGTCGCGCCCGGGAGCACTGGTGTCGGCCACGTAATCGTCGAAGCGCTTGATGATAAGGTGGCTGTCCTTGACCCACTCGCCCATCATGTACGGCCCGGTGCCGATGAGATCGATGCCGCGCGCGGGCTTGTCCTTCTGCGACTCCGGAAGGATCATTAACGGATAGATAGGTGATTTCAGAACGTCGAGCAGGACGACGTTGGGCTGCTTCAAGACAATGACAAAACTGTAGGGATCGGGTGTATCGAAATGATCGACCCCTTCGAGATTTTTTGCGTTCGGACTGACGTGCTGATATCGCTCGAACGATGCCTTGACGTCGGCCGAGGTCATCTCCTGGCCGTTATGGAATTTCACGCCTTTGCGAAGTTCGAACGAGTAAGTCTTGAAATCCTCCGAAGCCGTCGCCTTCGATGCCAGCATGGTGCGCGTCGCATTGTTTGCGTCCAGCGTGACCAGTCCTTCGAACACATTGTTGATGACTTCGAGCTCGACCGAGCTGGAGGCGACATAGGGATCGAGTGTTCCGGGTCCGGAGACGCTGGCATAGACCAGCGTGCCTCCCTTCTTTGGCTGCTGCGCACAGCTGACGTCGCTCGCGGAAAGGTGGACCGCAAGCACCAGGAAAATCCCGGAGAGGCATCGCGCAACACATCGCTTCATTCGCTTCAATCCCTCGAGTTATGCCGCAAGGCCTCGGTCACCGCGAGCAGCTATTGCAATTTCGCTACAACCCCGAACGCCTCATCCGTGACCGCCAAGGCGACATCGATATCCGCCGCGGTATGGGCGAGCGAAAGGAACATATTGTGCTTGGGATGCAGGTAGACGCCGCGCTTGAGCGCCTCTAGCACGAAGCGGGAGCCTTTG
>JGI12053J15887_10000440_pt1 | contig 16806 bp, 16 predicted proteins | sample MedBloCAOM1_O3_FD_15887 | JGI IMG/M metagenome (IMG submission 15887)
AGCACTGGGTCACCGAGACAGGCTGAACCGTCCCCATCGGAGACAGGAATACCGTCGGCGGACATCCGCATGGTGACGTCGCGCGGCTCGAATTCGTCTAGGGTGAGCCGATTCTCGCCGAGCACAAACAGACCACTGGAAGCGTTGTCGGCAACCGTATCGGCGATTCTGAGGTCCCAATTGGCGATCCGGCTGTCGACGATCTCCAAAGCCGCCATCGCGTAATCGACCGACGCACGAACTTGGTCCTCACTCAAGACATCTCCCTCAAGGTCATCCTTGAGCGCAAAAGCGACTTCCGCCTCGACCTTGGGCTGCAAGAGCCTCCGGAACGGAACCAGCGGTTCACCCGATACATCCATGTCCGCGAAGAGAAAACCGAAATCAGGCTGGTTGACGCCGAGTTGCTGCTGCACGGCAGGGGCGGTAAGGCCGATCTTGCGGCCGACGACCACGCTCCCCGCAGCGATCCGTCGAGCAATCAGTTCCTGCTGAACCGCGTACGCCGCATCGATATTCTCTGCGCCGATCAAGCCACGCACCGGCGGGATCGGCTCACCGGTGACAGTGGCCGATTCGATACGGTCGGCCGCCTCACGGATGATCGTGCTGTCACGAGTGGTTAGGTTCATATCTGGCTTTCTTTTCGTAATGTGCTCCGCCGCCGGAGCTGTGTCCTACTCCTCGGCATCCGCGGGCAATACGGGACTGGCGATGAGCCGTCGAGCGTTGTCGTTGAGGTTGGCGAAGCCATCGATGATCAGTGATGCGATTCGCAGCCGGTCATCGATGCATCGAATCGTCCAGGTATGAAAGGCCGTACCGGTGAAGTCTTCGCTGATCGGCGACGGCGGCCTCCATCGACGCATGAAGAAGTCGAGTCTGGTTGTCACTTCCACGTCCCCGTTCGGGCAGGGCATCATTGACAGCACAGCCTTCAGCTCGCTGCGCTCGTCGAAGAATTCTGCTCGTGTCTCGAGGAATTCGCGCAGACCGTCGACCCCGCGCCACATATCCCCGCCGCGCAATCCGGTTTGGAAGTCCTCCGTGAGTATCTGCTGTATCAACACCTCGGCCGGCGGATGCTGCGCGATTGTGGTCAGGAACGACTCGATCGCGGCATATATGACCGGCGGATCTGTTATGGCGGCCATTCTTGACCTATCTGGAATGCACCGCGCCATGAAATGAAAGCCCTTCGGGCACAAAGGTTCCTGTCGCCTCGCCAGCTGAGCCCCGCATCGTGCCTGCGCAGCTGGCCCATGCTAGCCACTGACTTCGGCTGGACGCTGCCAGTATGCGAATCCCAGGCCGGTTACCGCGTGATGGAGCGGTATGTAATCGACGACCTCGCCCGGAATCGAGTCAAACGCACCCGCCACCGTGATCCATGACCTGATTTCACCGGTGCCGCCATGGAACATGTCTGACTCGAACGCGAACAGCTTGGCCAGCTCTTCACCGGTGCCCTCACTGATCTTGCGGAGAATCCACGTGTCGAGATCGCGGTCGATCCAACCGGCGCGTGGCCCCACTGGATCGTGCGACAAACCGCCCGAGCCCACAAGGGCGACCTTTTCGGGTCGCCCGTCGGCAATCTTGCGGATGGCAACGCCCAATTCGTAGCAACGCTCACCAGACGGCAGCGGGGGATGATAGGCGTTCAAGAAGACTGGCACGACCGGAATGCCCATGTCGGCGAGACCGAGAAAGTGGCCCGGCCGAGTGAATGCATGGCCGATTCCGTCTGGTCGGCTCAGCGGAACCAGTTCAGTCATGATCGCGGGGTCGAATCCCGCATCGATCAGTCCGGCGGCCAGCGCACTGGCGAACTCACCAGCACACTTGAGGTCGACAACGTAGTCGCTCCCGCCGCCGGGGAAGCCCGGCATCGTGCGTCCACTGACCTCGGTGCCGCAATACACGGCCAGTGTCGGATTGAATGCAGGGCCGAACACTTCCTGCTGGTCGTCGCCGACGATGATCACCACGTCCGGCTCGGCCTCTCGGATCACCTCGCGCAAGCGAGCGATGCCCGATTCGATGCGGGTCTTGGCGGCAGTATTCGTTTCGTCGTTCTCCAACGCCGCTGATTCCGGTTGTCCGACATCGCCTCTCATCAGCTCATACGATTTCGGCCAGCTATCGACGGGCAGCAGCATCGCCGGTGCGTGCGACGTACCAATTCCTAAGGTCAGCATATGTGTAAGCCTCAATCCTCGAGTCTGAGGAAGATTCGTCCGCCAGTGATCGATAGCGGATATGTCTTCACCGGAAACATCGCCGGCAGTGAACGCGCCTTACCGGTGCCCAGGTCGAAACGGGCGAAATGCAGCGGACACTCAACCTGGCAATTCTCAACGAAACCCTCCGACAACGACGCCTCGGCGTGGCTGCAGGTATCGCTTGTCGCAAAGTACTTTCCATCGACGTGAAAGACTGCGACGGCTTCCGGCAGGTCAGGACTTTCGATCCGCAATCCCTCACCGTCGGCCACGTCGGCCATGTCGCACACATAGATCAGCTGCGAGGACTGCGGGACCATGTCTGCTGCATCCCTTTCCCGCGCCGGCGCTAGAACCAACCGACCGGTCGACACTGATTCACTTCCGGCGGTCATGGGATATCTCGACACTCTCTCATCGGCTCAGCGTTCACGAAGCAAGGAACTCCAGCGCCACGCGGTTGAACTCGTCGCGGGCCTCGATCTGGACCCAGTGGCCGCAATTGCGCACCACGTAGAGCCGTGAATTCTCGATCTCCCGAAGAATGAGCAGCCCGATTTCTAGTGGGTTGACGCGATCTTCACGACCCCACATGATGAGCGTCTTCGCCTTGATTCGATGCAGTTCGGGCTCTTGGTCACGCCAAGGTGCGGTGGAGGTCCCCATCGGCGTCTCGCGCAGCGGCTGTCTCTTGGCAGCTTCGATCCGCCGCTGAAACTCCTCGTCGGGCAGCTTCGACGGATCGGCCATGAACGCCGCGATCACCGGGCGCATCGTCTCTTCGCTGGGGTTCTTGGCGGCGATTCGCATGGCGCGGTGGCCCTCGGTCGGCTGAATCGTCGTGATCGTCTTCAGCGTGCCTGCGGCGGCCATGAGGATCAGCCGTTCGCTCCGCTCCGGGTAGTCGACGGCGAACGCCATCGCGACCGCTCCACCGTAGGAATTGCCGACGAAGCTCGCCCGCTCGATCCCGAGCTCGTCCATGAAGTCACGAAGCACCCGCGCCCGAATCGTCGTGGCCGCTTCGTCAACGGAGGTGACGTCGTCCGACCCACCGAAGCCGGGCATGTCGAGAAGGATCGTGCGGTGTGATTGAGAAAAGACTTCGATGTTGCCCCGGTAGTTCGCCCACGACGTTGCTCCAGGGCCGGCACCATGCAGCATGATGACGGCGGGGCCTTCGCCTGCCTCGTGGTAATGAACCCGGTAATCTCCGGCCTGAATGAACTTGCCGGTGCTCAGGTCTGCTGTAATCGTCACATCGTCTCCATGAATTCGGGGCCACCAGTACTAGAAGAGAATTGATACTCCGCGCGGGAACACGGTCGCGTCCATGAGGACTTCCCGTCGCGACAACTTCCACGACCCGTCGACTCGACGGAGGGTGTCGAATCGCCGGCCAGCCCACAATGCTTCATCGCGGAGCTTCCGGGTTTGACGTACGAGGAATGCGCTACGCGCCTGCACCTCATCGGGATTGGGCGTTTCGTCAACGATGATGTTGGTGATGAGATGACACGTCATCGAAGCAGGCAGTTCGGTGTGCGAATAGCCGGTGGCGTCCTTGCGGACACGTGCCCGCAAGACATCCTTGGTGTCGTGCATCACCGGGTGGCCCGCGGGTTCCACGTCACCTTCGGTGTATTCGCGCAACGGCATGATGTATTCGGCATCCTCGGTGAAGAGATCCAGCCACTCATCGAATCGACGCTCGTCGAGCAGATGTGCCTCCCGGGACAAGAATTCCTCGATCTCGCGTTTGAGTTCCCAGTTGTCCACGGCTGATCAGCTCCGCTCCATCATTTCCAGCCAGAATCGATAGAAGTTGCGTTGGTTGGCCTCACTGGGATTGGGTCCCAAGCGCACGGGCAGGTCCGTCGGGCCGTCGGCCTCGTGGCCGGCCTGCATCTGCAGGTAGAACGGCCTGGTCCAGTTGCGCTCCGGGGAGGTGGCGTCCACCATCCGTTCGAAATTCTCGACGTCATCGGGTGCGATGAGGCCGCCCATATGCTGCGTCTGATAAGCGCGCTGAATCGCCAGATCTTTGACCGCCTGCGGCGCCTCACGCTCGACCATGGCCCATTGCCAGCATTCGTGGCTGCGAACACTACGCGGGTGGAACATCAGGAACTGCCGACCGGCTAAGGGCGAAATGAAGCCCTGGAGAGCGAAATTCGGGTAGAGCAGGCCGTTCATGAAGCCGTACAGCTTGGTGTCGAAGTCCTTGGACACCTCTTGTAGCACGTGGTATCGATGCTCGACCCATTCGACCACCTCGGGTCCGAGCTGCTGCGCTTCCTCGTGGTCTTGTTTGTAGACGATGTCATCGATCTGGGCCATCCCCGCGCCGAAGGGCACGGTGCCACTGGTTCCGGTGCTCAGTTCCCACGGCGTCGAGCCCGTCCCCATGGGGAACGACGTGACCGGAGTGCGGATGCCGCGCTCCNTGAACTCCTGACAGACGGCCAGCCATGAGACGTGGCTGGCGGCGAAGACATGGTAGTTGTCACCAATGAAGTTCTCCGACGCGAGCTTCCAGTTGCCCGGCGAGTGATACCGATGCCAGCCGGGCTTGAGTTCGAGCCCGCCGAGAGGCACCGATAGGACGAAGTTCTCCAAGAACCAAGAGAGCCCTTCGCCGAGCCAATCCGTTAGCGAGGGCGCATCGGGGTCAAACGACGCGAACACCAAACCGTGGAAGTTCTCCACCCGCGGAACACGTTCCAGGCCGAGTTGCGACTTGTCGACGCCGTCCGGGAAAACGAGCTGCTCGACCGGAATACCGTTCAGTGTGCCGTCGAGCCCGTAGCTCCAGCCGTGATAGGAGCAGACGAATCCGCGTGCCTTGCCGCGGTCGAACAGGCAGACCTGATTGCCGCGGTGCGTGCACTTGTTCACCAGGACGTGAAGTTCACCAGCCGGATCTTTGGTAAGAATCACGGGGACTTCACCCATGTAGTTGGTCACGTACGAGCCCGGTGTGGCGACCATTTGCTCATGGCCCACGACGAGCCAAGAGCGGTTCCAAATCCGCTCACGTTCGAGGTTATAGACCTCCTCGTCGAAATGGATCGCGGGCGAAATCAAGCCGTTCTTCCAATCGACGATTTCGCTTAAATGCTCCATTGTTGTCATGGCCATTCCGTCCTTCAGAAAGTGCACAGGGCTGGTTTGTGCTCAGTTGCGGACGTCACGGCAGAGGTCTTCCCCGCGGACTGGGGTCAGCGATGGACGATGGCGCAACCGGGTGGGCATGAAAGTCACTGTATGACTCGGGTCACAATGTGTCCAGAGAGATATTTTGCATAGAAACTATGCAAACTGAGTAGTGATCAATATCGGTGAAGGTACTCGCGCACACGCCGTTGCCACCGCGTTGACCAGGCAGTCTTATTGCCGAAGCGGTGATGCCGATGCAGCCATGGGACGTTGGTCTACTGTCAGATCCCAGCGCATGGAACTGCCCGCCGGCAGCTGACGGTGTCGGCCAGGTGGCCGAGTACTGCCCACCTCCTGCGAATGCCTTCGCGACGCCGCGCGAATACCCAAGGTACATAGGCGTTATTCAAATTTTGCTGTAGACGCGAATAGTTTGGCGCAATAGATTCTTTCGATGCAGCCACGATGGGGTCGCCCGGTAGTCGGACCGGCGCCGATGGCCGATTAAATCGTGACAATCACAAGAAGAGGACGGTGCGGGTGAACGGCGCGCAAATAACCGTGGCGGCGCTTCAGCGCGAAGGCGTCGACCACGTTTTCGGACTGCCGGGCACGACGGTGATGCACCTCATCGACGCGCTAGGTGAAGTGGACGACATCCGTTTCGTATCTGTCCGTCACGAGCAGGTAGCGTCGATGATGGCTGACGGTTTCGCTCGCGGGTCGGGCCGGCTGGCCGCATGCCTGGCCTCGCGCGGTCCGGGAGCGGCTAACCTCGCCATCGGCGTGCACAACGCCTTCGCCGAATCGATACCGATGCTGGTGCTCGTCGGGCAGATCCCCGACGCGATCGCTCACCGGGACTCCTTCGAGGAGATGGACTTGGTCCGGTTCTTCGAACCAATGACCAAGTGGGCAGTGGAAATCCATGAAACGGACCGGATCCCCGAGCTGCTCCAGCGGGCAGTGAGGACGGCGTTGTCGGGCCGGCCGGGGCCGGTATTGGTGTCCCTTCCCCTCGACGTTCAGCTGCGTCAGAAGGAGTCGGAACTCCAACCACGGTTTCGCCTGAGCGCGCCCGCACCCAATTCGGTAGACGTCGATGCCAGCCTTGCCCTGCTGGCCGAATCTGAACGGCCGGTGGTCATCGTCGGCGGCGGCATGGACGGCAGCAGCTTTGACGAGGACCTTCTGGTCCTGGCGGAGCAACTTCATCTCCCTGTCGTCACGACGTGGGGACGAAAGAGTGTGTTTCCCAATGACTCTGAACTGTTCTGCGGCAGCCTCGGTTACGGAATCCTGGCCACNACAGAGGCGGCGGTGCGGAATGCCGATGTCGTTCTTGCGTTGGGCTGCAAGTTTTCTGAGTTCACCACGCAGAGGTGGACCCTGCTTCCGCAGGACGCCAAGCTAATTCACGTCGATGTGTCCGAGGAAGTGCTCGCGCGCGTTTACATCCCCACGGTGGCGATCTGTGCCGACGCGCGGGCGACTACAGCCGCGCTGCGAGCGGCGGCCAAGTCGCAGGCGGAGCGCGCGTCGGCTGTCGAACGGCGTCGGGAACGGCTGCGCGCGTTACGCGCGGCATACGTCGAGGAGGCGCGACTGCCCGATGTGGAAGCCCAGGTTCCGGGTGTGTCCTCGGCCGAAGTCACTCAGGCGCTGAGTTCCATTCTGGAGTCGAACCGCGCCGTGCTGATCAACGATGCTGCCAGCATGGGAGCGTGGTTGCAGCGATACCTGACCATGACCCGGCCTGCGAGCTACTACGTCGCGGCGGGCGGCAGCTTGGGTTGGGGATTTCCGGGCGCCTTGGGCATACAGATGAGTCGACCCGATGAGCGTGTCATCTCGCTGATGGGAGACGGCAGCTTCTGGATGGTCGCTCAAGATCTGGAAACTGCTGTGCGCGAGAACATTCCGGTCGTCACCGTCGTCGCGAACAACTTTGCGTTCGGCAACACTCGAGACCGTCAGCGGGTGGAGCACGGTGGCCGGTATAGCGGCGTCTTCTACGGCAATCCGGATTTCGCCGAATTGGCGCGGCTGGTGGGCGCTTATGGCGAACGCGTCGAGAGCGCCGACGACCTCGTGCCTGCCATTCAGCGGGCGCTCGACAGCGGGCGGCCCGCTGTCATCGACGTCATACAGGACCGCAATGAGGGCCTGCCGCCCGACCTGGTTCCGCCCAACGCGGCGATATGACGTAGGTCGTCGACGGCGGCGGACCATTCGGCCGGCAGTGGCCCCATCGGCACCGGCTACTATCGCTTTTGCTATGAAGAAGCGCTCTGTCAGCACGGTCGGTCCGCCCCCGCAGTATCCGATCGAATCTGTCGACAACGCTCTGCTGGTGCTGTTGCTGCTCGGCGAACGAGATGAGCTCCGACTCACCGACGTCGCCGAATACCTTGGGGTAGCGAGTTCGTCGGCTCATCGGATGATGGCGATGCTGCAGTACCGGGGGTTTGTGCGACAAGACCCCCGGTCCAAGCTCTACCGTCCGGGCACGGCGCTCACCGGCGTCGCATTTTCGATCCTGCAGCGTTTCGATGCCAGGCAGGCGCTGCGCCCCTGCCTGGACAGGGTTCATGCCGAGACCGGCGAACTCGTACACCTCGGCATTCTCGACGGGTCGATGGTCCGGTTCATCGACGCCATCGAAAGCTCCAAGGCCGTGCGCGTCGCCTCGAGACTCGGGCACCTCATGCCCGCTAACTGCACCTCCACTGGAAAGGCGATGCTGGCCCAGCTGTCAGTCGAGGAGTTACACGAGCTCTTCCCAGAAGAGCGGCTCGAGGCGTTGACACCAAATTCCATCAGCAGCCGCACGGACCTCGAACTCGAACTCGCCACGATTCGTCGTCGCGGTTACGCGACAAGCAATGAGGAGAGCGAAGAGTCCGTGTCGTCTGTCGCGATGGCCTTGCCGGCGGGTCGATTGCCGGTACGGCATGCAATAAACGTTGCCCTGCCGACCACGCGACTGAACCGGGAAGAAGTCAGGCGGATCACGAAGATTCTTCGCAAAGCGATCGAGGAGGCGGCTCCGCTCCTGCACTGATTGGACCGATTATCACGACCGCTCCGACTGCCGGACGTGTCTGACGAACTCCTTGACCGGAGGACTCAGCGGTCGGCTTGCCGACCAGTAGAGCCACACCGGCGCGGCCATCGGGTTCTCGTCATCGTGCAGCACCGGCCAGTCTTGCTCCGCCTGTTCACCCGGTAGATGGTCGTCGGCAATCACAGCCACGCCTAGACCGGCGCGGGCCAGTGCAACCATCGACGCCATGTCGTGCGACTCGTAGGCAATATCGAGCACCGTGCCCTTGTCCCGCAGGGCCGGTTCCAGAAGCCGACGCGACAGGCTGCGCTCATTACCGATCAGCACCGGCGTCTCCCCGAGTTCGGAGACTTCGACGGTCGAGCGATTGCGCCACGGATGGTCCTCCCCGGTAACCAGGACGATCCGTGCCTCGCCTAATAGGAGGCCGCTGAGCCGGCGATCTGCGACCGGCAGCGAAGTCACGAAGTCCGCGTCTCCGTCGATGACTGTGTCGATCGGTGGTAATCCCGCCCAGCCGCGAATCGTGACGTGGATGTCGGGCCGCTCCTTGTGAAAGTCGCCGATCAGCGGCGCCAGAAAGCGCAACAAATGGGGGTAGGCGCATGCAACGGTCACGACCCCCGCGCGACCGTGTGTGATCTCGGTGGCTAACTCTTTCACCTTGTTCGCACCGGCAAGAACCTGCTCCGCAAGCGGCAGCAAAAGCATGCCCGCGCTAGACGCCTTCACTCGTCGGCCCGACCGTTCGAACAGTGGGACTCCCAGTTCCTTCTCGAGCGCCTTGACCTGCCGCCACAGCGACGGCTGGGCCGTGTCAAGCCGGTTGGCGGCGCCTAGGAAGGAGCCGACTTCGACCACCTCCGTGAAATACCGCAGTTGACGTAGTTCCATCATTGCTCCCAGTGGATAGTTCCTATCCATACTATGTTATAGACGTAGATATTCTGGACTCGTAATGTGACCTGTGTCTATATCTCGGCATATTGCGGCCGCAGACACGGTCCGCGCCGATTTCGCTCAGGAGTGTGAATGTCAATAAACGAATTGTCAGACGTCGCGTCGGCGGGCACGAACGGCGCGCAGAGCGCAAAACAGGCTCGCGATCTGGTCGTCGAACGCGCGCTGCGCGATTGGCGCGGCGACCTCGAGGGCCGAGTCGCCGTGATTACCGGAGCAGCCCGCGGCATCGGAAAAGTCATGGCGGACGGGCTGATTCAGGCGGGTGCCAAAGTAGTGGCCGTCGACAGGACGTGGGATGGCGCAGACGCCCACCGCAAGGCCATCGAGGACACGCAGGGGTTGGCCATCCGTGCCGACATCACCAGCGACGCCGATGTGAACGATGCGTTCGAAAAGGTGGTCAAGACCTACGGCGGTGCCGACATCTTGATCAACAACGCCGCGTTGGTATCGGAAACCCTCTATCCCCCGATGGGACACCGGCCCACGCTGGAGACCACCGATGAGGACTGGGCCGCGATGTTCGCCGTCAACGTGTTCGGTACGGTGAGGATCACCCGTCGCTTCATCGAACCGATGCGTGAACGGGGCCGCGGCAGCATCATCAATGTGGTCAGCAGCGGCTTGCTGGCTCAGTCCACCGGAGGAGCATACTTTTCGGCGCGCCCGTACACCGTCGAAATGCCGTACCAGGCAACCAAAGCCGCCCTTGCCACCTACGCCTTTTATCTGGCCGAAGAAGTGCGCCCCGACGGCGTAGCGGTGAACTCGTTGATGCCAGGCCACACGCGTGCGTCGTGGTTCGATGACACCGCTCGCGCCTACGACGAAGCGGGCCAGGTGTATTTCTTCCGACCGGTCGTCTCCGAGCACATCCTGCCGATCACCCTGTTCCTGTCGGCACAGGACGGACGGCAAGTTACTGGCCGACTGTTCCACGTACCGGACTGGAACTACGACCACGGGTACGGCAACTACGCCTTCTGGCAGGACCGCGACCTGCCGGAGGCGGTGGAGAACATGTACTCCCGGTTGGAGGCGGCGATTCCCCCATTCGAGCGCTCGGGGTTGCCGCAACCGGCGTTCGACACCCAGGTCGGGCTCTTTGTGGGCGCGATGGTCAGCATGGCAGGCAATCAAGAACCGGGATCCTAACCGTGCCCGCGGCCTCCCGGGAGCGAGTGACAACACCGCAGGCCGCGGGACGTGGGGCACGCCAGGCATCCAACTTCCCGCCGATGCCTGGCGTGCGCCGGGAAATTAGAGAACGGCGCTGGCGCCGGCGCACACCTCCTCCGGCCAAGTGACCAAGAGGAACCAACAATGTCCACCAGCACGATGGAGCGGCCGACCTACTACGACCGCGGCGGCGACAAGATCACGCCTGAGAAATGGTCTCGGCTGCGCCATCCGCAACGGTCTGACTATTCACACCTCGCCTACTGGCACAACTGCCGTCAATCGGTCGAAGCCCAGTGGGTTGGCGTCGGCCCGCATCACGCGCCACGGCACGTGTTCCAAATCAACATCTACGGCGGTCGATTCGACGGCCAGCGTCTCGTCGCATCATCCGAAGACGCGGTGATGTCGTGGTTCGACCACACGGTGGCTGCGCTCAAGAGGCAACAAACACCGTTCTGGACAACGCCGGTCGAGGTCGAAGCAACAGAACGTCGTCTGGTGTCGGCGCCGATGGTCAACACGACAGGAGGCCGGTGACTCATACGACGCGCCACGTTGTCGTGGTCGGCGGCTCGGTTGCCGGAACCCGAGTAGTTGCCGAGCTGCGCGCGGCGGGATTCGACGAGCAGATCACCCTCATTGATCCCGAGGCGGCCGCGCCCTATGACCGACCACCGTTGTCCAAGCAGGTACTGACGGGCGCCTGGGCACCTGAAAAGGCGTCGCTCGGCGATCCCATGGCGGGGTGGGGTGCAAATACTGTCGAAGAACAGGCCGTTGAACTCGACACCGATGCNCATACCGTCACCGTTGAATCGGGCGCGCAGATCCGATACGACAAGCTCGTCATCGCGACAGGCGCCAGTCCACGAACTATTGGTGCCGACGGCCTCGATGGCGTGCACGTACTGCGCACGATGTCGGACTGCCTGGCCATCAAGGGCAGTCTCGAGCGCGGTGGTCCACTTGTTGTCGTCGGTGGAGGATTCATCGGCGCAGAGGTGGCCTCTTCGGCACGGACGCTCGGCATCGACGTCACCTTGGTCGAGGCGCTGCCGGTGCCGATGGCACGAGCGCTGGGCGACGAGTTAGGCGCCCTCTTGCAAGGATTGCACGAGGAAAACTGCACGGAGGTACTCTGCGACGTCGCGGTGGAGAGCTTCGAGGGCGACATCCGAGTGAGCGGCGTTCGGTTGAACAACGGTGCGACCATCCCCGCCGACACTGTCGTCGTTGGAATCGGCGTGACTCCCACTACCTCGTGGCTGGCCGACTCACGTCTCACGCTGGAGGACGGCGTGATGTGTGATCGGTTCTGCGCTGCGACAGGCGTCGAAGACGTACTCGCCATCGGCGACGTGTCGCGCTGGTTCGACGTTCGCGTCCAACGACAGGTGCGCGTCGAGCACTGGACCAACGCGACCGAGCAGGCGTATACCGTCGCGCACAACATCGTCGAACGCGATGACCGGCGGGTACACCAGGGGCTGCCGTACTTCTGGTCGGATCAGTACGGAACGAAGATTCAGTTGATCGGCTACTGCGACCCCACCGCGCAGGTCACGATCCTGAGGTCGTCAGGAGACAAGTCCCGCGCCGCCGCTGTATATCACCATGGCGACGAGTTGCGCGCTGCCGTGATGATCAATTGGCCTCGGGCGCTGGGCATGTCGCGAGTGGCGCTGCAGGATCACGCATCCGCGAGAACGGTGCTCGACCGACTGGCCGATCGGATCGACGCATAGCCGGCACGATGTGTCCGGTGCTCTTCAGGTCGATGTGTCCCGGTCCTGGACACGGGATCTTGCAGCACTGCCGAAGCTACTTGATGGTGTACCCGGCGTCTACCGGCAGCTGAACCCCGGTGATGTAGCGCGCTTCTTCGGAGACGAGGAACAGGACAGCGTTAGCGACGTCCTCCGGCTCGATATAGGGCACCGGAAGGAGGTTCACGGTACGGAAGACCGGTATGACGTCTTCGAGGGTGGGGTTCTCCAGGTCCGGCCGAAACAGCCGGAAGTACGGATCGCTGAGCACCAGCGGTGTCCGCACTGTGGTGGGGTGAACCGAGTTGACCCGGATCGAGTGCTCGCCGAGTTCCAGCGCCAGGCTCTGCATGAGTCCGATCAGGCCCGTCTTGGCGCTGGCGTACGGGCCCATCCCTGGCCGTGAGCGTAGCGACAATGACGAACTGATCAAGACGATCGACCCGCCCTTAGCGCCCGCAATCAGGTGCGGTACAGCCGGTTTCACGGTGTTGAATACACCGGTGAGGTTGGTGGCGAGGACGTTCTGCCACTCCTGCGCCGTGATGGAGGCGATCTGACCGGGGTTGCTCCCGACGCCGGCGTTGGCGACAACGACGTCCAGTCGGCCGAGTTCGGCCACTCCCTCGTCCACCACTGCGGTCACTGCGGACAGGTCGGCCACATTGGCTTGTCTGGCAACGATCCTGCGCCCGGACTTCTCGACGAGACGCACGGTCTCTGCCAGGTCCTCGTCTGTGGCGGGCGGCCCACCTTGCGACGGGACCGGCCCGACCGCATCCACTCCGATGATGTCGGCGCCCTCCTCGGACAACCGGACCGCGTGCGCACGGCCCATCCCTCGCGCGACACCGGAGATGAAGGCGACCTTACCCCGCATCCGTTCACCCACGAAAGTTTCGGGGAGCGAGCCCCTTTGCTCGCTGGTGCGCGTGGTAGTCACGACGACCTCTCCATCTCGAGTTGTGTAGCCAATGTCTCGACGTCTCTTGTTGTTGACGGGGTCGCACACCGATTCGCCTGTGCCAACGGCTATCCCGTCATCTCCTACGTGACGTCAAACACCGTAAGGCCAATCGTCATTGGGTGTCTATGGAGAGTTTCGGATAGCACCTATTCGAATGCGCTATTAAGGAGCAGACAGCGATCTGCCTCCGAGCGGCGATCCATTCCGATCCACTCGACGCGACGACCCTATTATCCGGCCTCGGTCCGCAGTGAAAGTATCGTAATGTCCGGTGGTGCACCGATCCGCACCGGCGGACCCCAGAACCCAGCGCCCCGCGTGACGTACAGCTGTGTGTCGCCCACCACCGACAATCCGGCGAGGGAAGGCTGTGTGAGACGGACGAAATAGTGGAATGGCCACGCTTGGCCTCCGTGGGTATGCCCGGACACTTGCAGGTCCACCCGACGGGCGGCCGCCTCCGCCACCAGCACCGGTTGATGGGCGAGCAAGATCGTCGGTCTCGATGAATTGCGGCCTCGGAGGGCGCGGTCGAAATCGGGCGGATCCGATTTCTCCGCTCCGGCAACGTCGTTGACACCCGCTAGGTCGAACGCGGCGGTACCCCGCCGGATCGCCGTGCTCTCGTTGCGCAGCGACTGCACGCCGAGCCGCTCGAGCTCCCGCAGCCAAGAGGCCGGATCCTCGACGAAGTACTCGTGATTTCCCGTGACGAAGAACGTGCCTTCCTTGGAGACCAGATCGCGCAACGGCTCTGCGGCCGAACCGAGTTCCTCGACCGATCCGTCCACTAGGTCGCCCACTACGGCCACGAGGTCCGGCGCAGTCTCGTTGATCATCCGGACGATCCGCTCGGTGTGGGCGCGGCCCGCTAGCGGACCGAGATGGATGTCCGACACCACGGCAATCCGAAACCCGTTGAACGCAGGATCGAGCCGGCGTAGGCGTACCGGAACGTGCAACATTTCGGGCGGACCGAGCGCATTGGCCGCGCCGACCGCGACCAGGCTCACCGAGGCAATACCGGCCGCCGCGCCACCGGTCCGGGCGAGGAACAGCCGCCGACTCAACGCCGGGCCGCCCGCCCGCTCCTCCTCCGAGGGCACCTCAGTCGTGACGTTCTCGGTCGAGGTGGGTGCAATTGCCGATGGTGCGCGCCACACCCAGCCCCGCAGTGCGAGCCGGACGGGCTCTAGGACGAGCAATGTCAGAAATAGGTACGCGGCCAAGCCAAGCCAGACGTACCCCGGCCACGCGTACCAGCCCGATTCCCGCATTCCGATGACCCCGGGAAGGATCAACGCCGCAAACAGGATTGCCGCGAGCGCAATGACGACCGCCGTGAGGACCAACCGCGTGGGTCCCGGCCGAGTCGTGTCGTGTACCAGCCGTTTCCACAGGTAGACATGTATCAAGCCGAGGACTGAGATGAGTATGACGATGAACATGCAGGTCCTTTGGGCGTCGATGGCTGAGTGCGCGTTGAGTGCGTTTTGCTCCTACGCCCTAGGTGCCATCATCGATCGTAGGTACGCACCGAGATCGCGCGCTTTCGGCGATAGCTCCGTCGTACGAAATCCGTTCGCCAACGAGCAGATCCATCCGAAAACGATCCATCGTGGCAATGAGATCACTCGGCGGGGAAGCCACCGATTAGGTGCGTGACCCCCTTGGGGCCTGCCGCCGTTGTCGGGGGCAACTACGCCACACAGGCGCCGGGAACGGCCACCTTCTGGAAGAGGTGCGGAGTCGCCGTGGTAGATGCCGGGTAGTCCTCGAGCGTCGCCCGGAACTCTGGATTGGTGAATGCAGCGCGATACTGCGCGACGGATTCCCACACTGCATAGTTGAGATACGTCGGGCTTTCACCGATCGCACGATGAAGCTGGGTGGAGATGAAGCCCGGCTGCTTGCTCATGAACGCGTGGTCGGCCGCCCAGGCCTTGAGAAAGGCCTCCTCGTCGGCTCTATCGACTCTGAAATAGTTGATCATCACGACCGGACCAGTACCGATCTCCAGTTGACGCTCGATCGGGAAGGCTGGGTCGAGGGTTTGCAGCATTGCCATTGTGGATCCCTTCAGTTCGGTTTTCTATCGTGCATCGGTGCGGCATCGTCGTTGAGTGCCGGGCAATTTCATCGCAACGACCATGGTTTGAGCACGACCTTGCCTGTCGTGGCGCCGGTTTCGAGCAGGCGGTGGGCCTCCGCGGCTTCGGCCAGTGGCAGCGCGTGGACCGGCGGGGTGACGAGTTGGCCGCTGGCGATCCATCCCACGAGACGCTCAAGGCAGGCGACTGCGGCCTGCATTCGGTACTGAAACCAGAGACCCAGGTTGAACGCCGTCAACGTCTGGTTGGGCTGCGGATCGTAGAGCAGCCGCAGCAGCGCGGCACGGTCCAACTCGTCCGTGATGCCACTCACCGCGCCGTAGACCACCAACCGCCCAAAGGGAGCCAGGATTCCGAGCGTCTTGCTGAGGCTCGCCGGTCCCGACATCTCCAGTGCCACATCGACTCCCCAACCACCTGTGATTTCACGTACACTCTGTGTCCAGTTGTCCGCGGAGTAATCGACCGCGTGGTCTGCGCCGAGTTTGAGGGCGAGCTCGCGCTTGGCCGGCGTGCTCGCAGCAGCGATGACGTTGTCCGATCCGAGCAACTTGGCGATCTGAACCGCATACGAGCCGACCCCGCCCGCCGCAGCAGGAACGAACACGCTGTCACCGTCGGTGACTTTGGCCGCCTCTGCCAGCACCATGGTGGCCGTAAGACCCGCCACGACGATGCCCGCAGCAACATCGGGCTCGAGGCCAGCCGGGATGGGGATGATGTTCGAGGCCGAGGCAATGGCGAATTCCGCGTAACCACCTGAGGCGTCGGCACCGACTGTGCCAAACACGGCGACACCGATCGGTAGATGGTCGACACCCTCGCCCACTGCCGCCACGGTTCCGGCCACCTCGGCGCCGAGCACGAACGGCGATGGTGTGGGAATCGGATAGGCGTCCCCCCTCCGCCGCATAATATCGGCGAAGTTGACCGCGGCCGCCTCGACGCGGACCAAAACCTCACCGGGTCCTGGCTGGGGCGTGGGTATTTCGACCAGTCGAAGTACTTCGGGGCCGCCTTGTTGGACCATCTGGATCGCGCGCATTGACTTCTCCTTGGTTTCGGATGGTTGCTCTATGGGCGGTTTACGGTCAGCACCGGGACGGTTGCGCATCGGAGATGACCCACTCGAATGCATGAGCCCGCGACCGCGCTCCTTGGGCGGCTTTCGAACGGGACTGCTCGCCGAGCTCGGCCAGCAGTTGCTCCGAGGTCTCGACGAGCCGGGCCAAGGCCGCAGGGTCGAGGTAGTGCGGTCGGGTGGCGAACAAGAGATCCTCACTGGCGGTATTGCCGCTGGCGCCCGGCGCGAACGGGCAGCCACCCAACCCGCCGATTGCCCCGTCCACGACCGCGGCGCCGGCGG
>JGI12053J15887_10000441_pt1 | contig 16783 bp, 15 predicted proteins | sample MedBloCAOM1_O3_FD_15887 | JGI IMG/M metagenome (IMG submission 15887)
TTCGCCGCGCGGCCCCATCGGCCGCTCGCCCGCCACCGTCGCGGTGGGTGATGCCTTGCGCAAGGTCAGCATCGCGGGGTCGACAATCGTGGGCGGTCACGGCACCACCGCCAAGCAGGCGGATATCGCAGCTGCGTTGGCCGCGAACTAGCCAGCGAATCCGAACATTGCAGCCGCGGCGTCCGGTGATGAGCCGGGCGCCGAGGCTTCTCGTCCTCGTCGGGCAAAGGTTGCGAAAGGCTGAAGTCGGGCCTGAAGCTCGTCTATCAAATGACGCTGGGTTCTCCTTACTCATCCGCCGGATCAGATCGCGTCCGGTAGGGCACACATCAAAAACGAGACACCAAAAAAGGCCCGCGGAGACAGGAGGCAGGAATGGNGCNTCNAGGGCCGAACGCCACCGCACACGGAGACCAGCTCATATCTGCGAAACCTCGCGGTACCGCGCGGTTTTTGAGCGACCTTCATATGTGATGCGTTGGAGACGGACTGGCTGGCTGGGGCGGCGGGATTCGAACCTCCGCATTTCAGATCGGAATTTGCCAAGACTCTCAGCCCGGGGGGCAGGACTCGAACTTGCGCATCTCGAATTAAAGGCGCGCCCGATCAACGCCTAGATCCCGTTGAGACGGGATGAAGTTTCAGCAGATCTGATTTCGAGATGCAGGGTTCGAATCCCGTCGCCCCAGCCTCGCAGTCCGATCTCCCTCAGCTAAATTGTTAGCCGGGGAAGCGGTGTGTAGCGCGCGCGTGCCCACGCTCGAGGACGCGAAAACGCGGTTTCGCGAGAGCTGGGTGAGGTGGAAGCGGAAGCCTACCGCTGGCGCTTAAGAGTGGGATCCCACGGCGACGAAAAAGACCAGAGCGCTCCTTCATGCGCAATCGCCTTTGCCCGAGTTGGTGAGGTACTCTTCGCGGCTGACCCTCTGCTCCGCCCACAAGTACTGCACCCAGTCGTCGTCGGCGATGCACCAGTATTCGTCGGGGTACTGCATCCTCGTTACGGCATCAGCGGTCTCGCGCCAGCGGGCTTCATTCGAAAGGATCATGTGGTCGCCTCCATGTGATAATCTCGCCCATCACCTCAGTCTGCTGTGCGCGCGCGATCCATCCAGAAGATAGTAATCAACGGCGATGCCGATCGCGCTGGCGGCGACCACCGCAATTCCCATTGCAATCGTTACTCCGATGATCAGCTCCATGACGCTGCTTCGCATGATCGTCTCCATTTGCCCCAGCGGTGCAAGACATGGGGCGGCGGGCCCCTAGCCTCTGTGACGTGCGTCACACGCGGCGCCCTCCGTTCTGCGGAAGTACCGGCGGCGGGTTGCCAACCCGGGATGATGAGAATGGTCACTGAGCAAGATCGCGACCACCGCAAGCCAACTCCTGCCCGGGAGCGGACGACAATCGTGCGCGTCATCATGCAGGGCAGTGCGCGGCTGTACCGATGAAAGTGCGCATCTGGCCCATGATTCTGGTGCCGCTACAGTCTACCTTCGACCGCGATCACTGATCCGCTGCGGAGATAAGCGGGGCACAAGCGGACGTCGCCAATTTGGCCGACCTCGATCGTCTCTGCGCGACCATCGAGGCGAAGGGCCGGATCGATTTTGTTTTCGCTAATGCGGGCGTCAGTGAATTTGCACCCCTCGGAAATATCACCGAGGCGCGACTCGAAAGCTGATGCGGCGTATTGTCGGACCGTGCGGCTATGGCTTCAGGATCCGAGTTGCAAGTGCAAGCCATCATCGATCGCTTTGTCAAAGCAGCTAGAAGAAAAGGGGCCTGCCATATGAACGAGAACGCTAGCCGCATTGTTGCCGCTCGGCCAACCGATTTGGAGCCGTCGATCAGCGTTATGGTCCTGGCCTTCGCGGCGGACCCGGTCGCGCGCTGGATGTATCCCGATCCGCAGCGATATCTTGTCTATTTCGGTCGGTTCATCCGCGCGTTCGCCGGCACGGCCTTCTCGACCGGAACGGCATGGTGCTTTGAGGGCAACCTTGGTGCTGCGCTGTGGCTTCCGCCAGGGGTGAAGCCGGACGCGGACGCGGTCGCCAGCATTTTGGACGAGAGCGTACCGCGCGACGTGACGGCGGATGTGAATAGCATGTTTGCTGAGATGACGGCCTACCACCCACACTATCCGCATTGGTACCTGGCGACAATCGGTGTTGAACCCCACCTCCACGGCAAGGGGTTCGGATCGCGGCTACTAACGGAAACGCTCAAACAGTGCGACCAGGAGCGCATGCCCGCGTATCTGGAATCCAGCAACCCGGCCAATACCGCTTTATATCAGCGGTTCGGCTTTGAAGGATTGGGCGTCATACGGGTCGGCCACTCTCCGCCCATGGTCCCGATGCTGCGCAACGCACAATGATCGATTTCAAGGGCTAGGTGCAGTGCATGACGCAGCTTGTCTTTGCTTCTGCTTCCCGTCTGACGGCATTGATACGTCAGTGCCAGGTGGGTTGCTTGGAGCTGCTCGATAGCTTTATCGCGCGTGTCGAGCGGTTAGATCGGCTGCTGAATGCGGTCGTCGTGCACGATTTCGACCGCACCAGCATCAGGCGCCCGGCGCCCTCCATTTTCCCCATAATGGGCGACCGCGAAGAAAAGCTGTTGACTGGCAAGGCGCAGCGACGACAACCCCAGACACGATGAGCAAATCCTGGCAGCCGGGCCAGGACGCGACCATATCTGTGTTGAATGACGATCAAGGAACTGCAAGTGCTTGATCTCAACGATCACAACAGCTTCTTCGTGGTTACCGGCGGACCCGGCTCGGGAAAGACCGCGTTAGTCGATGCGCTTGAGCGCGCAGGTTATGCGCGAACGGTGGAGGCGGGCCGCGCCATTATTCAGGAACAGGTCGCAATCGGCGGCGCGGCTTTACCCTGGTCTGATCAGGCCATGTTTGCCGAGCTGATGCTGTCCTGGGAAATGCGCTCCTATCAAATTGCCCGGCGCCAAGTCGGGCGCGTCTTCTTCGACCGTGGCGTTCCCGATGTCGTCGGGTATTTGCGTCTCACGGGCTCGCCGCTGCCCGGCCATGTCGCCAAGGCCGTCGAGATATTCCGCTACAATCAGCGCGTCTTCATTGCTCCGCCCTGGCGTGCGATTTTCGAACGGGACAACGAGCGGAAGCAAACCTTTGAGGAAGCTGTGCGGACGTATGAAGCATTGGCCAAGACCTACGTCGGTTACGGCTACGGGCTGATCGAGCTTCCGCGCCTGTCCATAGCCCAGCGTCTGCGGTTCGTGATCGATGCCGTTTCGGGGGCTGCGTGAAGTCCCCTGGCTCGCCCACAAAGAATGCCGTCAGAACAGTTTGTGCCCAGGGGTGAGTGTATTAAGCGGATCATAACGCCGCTTGCCGTCGTGCAGCAGCGACCACTTTGACCCGAAGTGATCCTTCGAAACACTGGTCGACATCGGGAATGCACTAACCGGGTACAGGATCCTACCGCGCTGCGTATGCGCTCATAGAGCGGGCGGTTCTTGGCGACCATCTGCTCGAGGCCTTATTGACGCGCAAAAAGGTTATGCCCTCCTGCCAATAAAGTGAACGTTGGTAAAATGTTGGCCACGGTCTCATCCACTGCGTTGATGGCTTCGTCTAACGTGCGGAGCGCGTCGCGGAACGCTGCTATCCCGTTGGTGGGCTTCTCGGGCATAGAATGTCATTGACGATGCAGACAAGCGCAAAGCTCTACACCGGCGGCTGTCTCTGTGGCGCGCTACGGTATGAGGCCGAAGGCGAGCCATTATATGCTGGTCACTGCTACTGTTCCGATTGCCGCAAGGCGTCCGGCTCGGGCTTCGTACCCTTCATCGGGTTTGCGGGCAGTGCCGTGCGCTTCAGTGGTCAGACGCGATCGTGGCTTTAGACCACTGGATTAATCGCGCGCTCGCGCAGGCGTCGGACGACAACGCGTTCGACTCGGGCCTCGTCATCGGCCGGGCCCCAGCGCGCGGTCCAGGTTGAACGCGGCGCTGATCAGGGCGAGATGCGTGAAAGCTTGAGGAAAGTTTCCCAGGGCCTCACCGCGATGACCGGTCTCTTCCGCGTAGAGGCCAACATGGTTGGCAAAGCCGAGCATCCGCTCGAAAATCAGTCTCGCCTCCTCGAGGCGCGACCGGTCGTGGCGACCGGCTCGGGTCAGCGCCTCGACCAGCCAAAACGTGCAGATGTTGAAGGTGCCCTCCTCTCCCGACAACCCATCCATGGTTCTCCCGATATTGTACCGGTACACCAGGCTGTTGGCGGTCAGACCGCCCTTCTCCAACGGCAGCAGCGTTGCATCCAACGTCGCGAGCATGCGAGGATCGGTCGGCGACATGAAGAAGGTAAGCGCCATCATCAAGTTGGCGGCGTCCAGCGACTCGCTGCCGTAGTGCTGCACGAACGCCTGTCGTTTCTCGTTCCAGCCCTTCGAGACGATGTCCTCATAGATCTCGTCACGGACTTTGAGCCAGCGGTCGCGTGGGGCAGGAAACGAACGCTTATCGGCGAGGCGGATGGCGCGATCGACCGCGACCCAGCACATGAGTTTCGAATAGACGAACTCCCGTTGACCGCCGCGTACCTCCCACATGCCTTCGTCCTTGCGACGCCAGTTGTCGCAGACCCAATCGGTCAGCGCTCTCAGGGAGGTCCAGAGGTCGTAAGAGATCGGCGCCCCATGTTTGTTGTAGAGATAGGCGGCGTCGAGAAGTTCACCGTAGATGTCGAGTTGCAACTGGTTGTATGCACCGTTGCCGATGCGCACAGGTCTTGAACCCATATAACCATCGAGGTGATCGAGCGTCTCTTCGATCAGGTTCTTCCGCCCATCGATTCCATACATGATCTGCAGCGAGCCGCCCGGACCGGGCTCTTTGCAGAGAGAAGCCAGAAAGCGCATGAATTGCTCGGTCTCCTCGGAGAAACCGAGGCGCAGGAAGGCATAGATCGTGAATGCCGAATCCCGGATCCAGGTATAGCGGTAGTCCCAGTTACGCTCGCCGCCAATGCCTTCCGGTAAGCTGCACGTGGGCGCGGCGACGATCGCGCCGGTGGGCTCGTACGTCAGCAGTTTGAGGGCGAGGGCCGAACGGTGCACCATTTCGCGCCAGCGGCCGGCGTACCGGGACTGGGCGATCCATCTTTGCCAAAATTCGACGGTTCGGCGGAACAGATCCTCGGCTTCCTCAACCGACATCGAAATTCCACAACCGAGCTCCTGCGACAGGTGACGGAGCACGAAAACAGCCGTCTCACCTTCGCTAAGGGTGAACTCCGAGACAACGGCGCCGTCGATCTTCTCAAGGGGCTGCTCGGTGGCGAGACCAAGTATCAGCGAAGGTGAAGCCAGCGTAGCCCCGCCGAGCGTGATCGTGGCGGTGTGCACATCCCGGGCATAGTTGAACGCGGGCCGGCATTCCATCCGGAACCTGAGGACGCCCCGAACCGCGGTTACGCGCCGCACGAGTTGGAGACGGTGTCGGTCGCCCGAGACCGCCCGGCCGGCGGGCATGAAGTCGGTGAGCTCGGCCGCCCCGTCCGGTCCGAGAAACCGTGTAATCAACACGTTGGTCTCGGGCCAATAGAACTGCTTGCGCGTCACATCATCGCCGACCGGTGCGATCTTGAAGCAACCACCCTTCCCGTGGTCCAGGATTGCGGCAAAGACGCTTGGGCTGTCGAAGTCCGGCACACAGAGCCAATCGATTGAGCCGTTGGTCCCGACCAGCGCCACGGTGTGCATGTCGCCGATCATTGCGTAGTTCTCGATTGGTAGATAAGTCATGGGCCCGGCAAGCCTCCTTCGAAAGCAGCGGCACACGTTCGAAAAACGCGTATCGCCGAACGCCACTGCATGCAAGTTTCCGCGGCGACGAGGGTCCCTAGCGCGACATCATTTGATTGCCGTTACGACTTGTGGGCTTGAGTCGGTGATGAGCCGCGTCGAGGCGCGGTACGTTACATAGGACCAGATCCAATTCAGGACGACCGCCACGCGGTTGCGTGATCCGAGAAGGAACAGCACGTGGACGACGCCCCAGAGCCACCAGGCCATGGCGCCACGCAACCGGACGAAACCAAAATCGGGCGACCGCTGATTTCCGCCCTATCGTCGCTAGGCTGCCCATATGTCGGTAAGAGAAGGCGTGCGAGACGGGTTCGCCACGGAGCTTTGCCCGAATGACCTTGGCGACGAAGGCCAGGCTTCGGAGTTGGTGCAGCGGGCCATCGATCATGCCGGTCCGCGCAGCGTTACTGCGGTCCCAATGGGCAATTCCCATTGAGCGGGTCAGCGCCGCGCAGAACTGTCATCGTGCGCCACCACGGCGAAGAACGACGGACTGAGCTAGCCCTCACGCCAGCTATGATCGGTCGGCTGGCGCTTGAGGCGAGTTCTCAGGATTTAAGTATCATGTCCTTCGCGATCGCTGTCCCTGCCTGCGGGGTTGGACGCTGGTCTTGCTCCCCGCGAGACGAAGCTGACGAAGCGATCCAACCGGTCGAACATTGATGCTCTCGAGCCACACTTGACTTAAATCGTGGCAATTACGGTTGGTGTCATTAACGAGTAGTTGACCCCGGCTCTATTGCCGACGAGGTGAAGCCGATTAGGGAGCCCTAACTCAGGAGATATTCATGTCCTGCAGACAAGCCTTGATGGCATGCAGTGAGCGCGTGGCTGCTGATGCCCGCGACCGCCACGGCACAGACGGCATCGGACGCCGACAAGATCCGGAACCTGGAACGCCAGACCGAGCTGCTGCAGGCGCAGCTCAAGGAGCTCAAAGGCGAAATCTCGCGGATGCGGACGGCACCGGCTGTCCTCGCGGCACCGGCGCCCGCGCCCAGCGGATATGTCAAGGCTCCGCCGCCGCCTCCACCGCCGGCCCCAAAGGTCAAGGTGACGGTCGGGGGCTTCATCGCGGCGGAAAGCGTCTGGCGGCAACGCAACGAGGTTGCCGACGTGGCCTCGAACTTCGGCGCAATCCCGTATCCGTTCTCACCGCTCTACAACGAGAACGAGTTTCACGGGACCGCCCGGCAGAGCCGAATCTCGCTCCTCGTCGAGGGCAATCTCGACCCGTGGCAGAAGCTCACGGGCTACTATGAGAGCGACTTCCTGGGCGCCGGCACGGCGTCGAACTACAACCAGAGCAACAGCTGGCCTTTGCGCCTGCGCCACGCCTACTTCACCTACGACAACAGCGGCTGGGGATTTCACTTCCTTGCCGGCCAATCGTGGAGCCTGCTGACTCAGAACCAGGTCGGGATCACGCCGCGCAAGGAGAACATCCCGCTCACCATCGACGCGAACTACGTCGTCGGGTTCAACTTTACCCGCAACTGGCAGCTCCGCGCGGTGCAGGAGTTCTGGCCCGGGGTCACGCTCGGCGTGTCGGTCGAAAGCCCGGCTGCGATCGTCGGCGCCAGCACGGCCACCGCCCCGGGCGGGCTCGGCGGCACGTTCAACAGCGGCGGTCTCGTCAATGGCCTGGTGGTCAATTTCAACAACCCGGGCGGCACGTTCTTGCAGGGCGCGACCATCACCACCGATCAGGCGCCGGACATCATCGAGAAAGCCGCATTCGATCCCGGCTGGGGCCACTATGAAATCTACGGGCTGCAGCGGTTCTTCACCGACAATGTGCTCTCCTGCAACTTCGTCCCGTGCGTGGCGGGCTCGACCGTCCAGGTGGGTAGCCCCTCCAGCAAGACCGCATTCGGCGCGGGTGTGGGCGGCTCGATGCTGCTGCCGCTGATTCCGAAATATCTCGAATTCACCGGCAGCATCCTCTATGGCCAGGGCGTCGGCCGCTACGCGTCGGGACAGCTGCCGGACGCGACCATCGCCATCGATGGCTCGCTCACCCCGGTCACGGGACTGAGCGCGATGGTCGGTCTCATCGGGCATCCCTGGGAGGGCCTCGACGTCTACGCCTACGCCGGTCTGGAGCAAGTGGACGCCAGCTTCTTCGGGGTCGGCACCAACCTGTTCGGCAATGGCAATCCCGGCTTCAGCAACGCCGGCTGCTCGTTCGCGACACCGAGCTCGTTCGCCGGCGCCACTCCGGCCAACTGCATCGTCAACAACCGGCGCCTGTCGGACCTGACGGTGGGCTTCTGGCAGAACGTCTACAAGGGAGATTACGGCCGCGTGGCGTTCGGGGCGCAGTACGAGTACATCAAGCGCGAATCGTTCGACGGCATCGGGGGGTCTGTCTCGACCGACGACAACATCGTCTACACCTCGGTTCGGTACTATCCGTTCTGATGCCAAAGATAGATTGGCCTAACGGCCGGTGAGCATTGGCAATCAATCTCAAGATCGCCCTGCTAGGGGTTGTCTTCTCGCCAGCGTATCGAGCTTCGCCAGCAAATTGCTGCTGATAGGGCCGCCCCGGCTCCAGTTAGTTTTCCCGATGCTGCCAAACCGACGGCGCGGTGGCGCAATTCGCTGGTCGGCGACCACGGCGCTCGGCCTGGAAGTACCGAATAATCTGCAGTTGGAGAAATTGTTGGCGAGGATCCCGCTGGCCACGCGCGGGGCCTTCCAAGGCCATCCTGGTCATCTTCGCCTTTCTCGATTGTGTCTGATGACGAACGGCTGTCGCAGCGATCAGCGCAAGCCTGAGCCAACCTCGGCAATACCGCCCAAGCCATTTCCCAGATCCGGTCGCTATCTTGCCGACGAAGCGCCGTGTGGCGCCGCAGATCGTCATGGTGGGCGAAGGAATTTGGGCCATGACAATTCCGGTCGAACAAGCTGCGATCAATCTCGCGGTTGCCTTGGGCCTCAGCGCGGTCATCGGCTTCGAACGGCAGTGGCGCAATCGTCTGGCGGGCCTGCGTACCAATACGTTGGTGGCTCTCGGCGCGGCGACCTTCGTTATCTTCTCCGCCCTCGTCCCCGGAGATGCAAGTCCCACCCGCGTCGCCGCACAGGTCGTCTCGGGGATCGGCTTCCTCGGTGCCGGACTGATCTTCCGCGAAGGGTTGAGCGTCCGCGGGCTCAATACGGCGGCCACGCTGTGGTGTTCCGCCGCGATCGGCATTCTCGCGGGCGGGGGCTATCTGCTTTATGCCACCGTGGCGACGGGTTTCGTCGTGTTCGTCAACCTTTTGCTGCGGCCGATCGTGAGCTTCATCAACCGGCAGCCACTGATGTCCACGGAACTCGAGATTGGATACTTGCTATCGGTCACATGCCGAGGCCTGGATGAGGCGCACATTCGAGCGCTCCTCTTGCAGGGCCTTGCCGGCTGCGGGTTGGCGCTGCGCCGGCTTGACAGCAACGATCTCGCGGGAACGGAGCGCGTTGTCGTCACCGCCTTCGTGTCTGCCCACCAGCGCGTTGACGCTGACGTCGAGAAAATCGTCGGTCGGCTGAGCCTCGAACAGACGGTGTCGGCCGCTCGCTGGCAAGCTGATGCTCAACTTGACTCTGAAAGCGACCACTCGTCGCAGCTCTCCGGAGTTCCTCAGGGCCGAAGCGCTTGAAGATAGGCGCGCCAACTTGCACGTAGCCGCGGTCGCCTGTGATTATTGGTCTCTGGGACGATCCACACATGTTTGACGCCGGTAGGGCAATCACAATCGTTCCGATATCTGCGGACCAAAAAGGAAAAAATGGGCCACGCACTGAGCCTTGAAAGCGAAGACGCGGCCCAAACAAGAGAGCTGCCTGCGCGGCGATGGCGTCGGCGTCGGAAGTGTGCAGCCGAACAGTCGGCCCGTGTCCGGACCGCATCGTAGGCGGGTGAAGCCGGGTATGACATCCGTTTGTTCGCTGAGATAATCGAATAGCTCCTGCGGTAGCTGGCGGCCGGCGACCAACGCGAGGCATATACGCGCGGCGGTCATCGCACGGCCTTCGCAACTACGCCGAAGCGGCGATAGAGGATCGGCAGCAGGATCAACGTCAGCAAGGTCGAGGACAAGAGGCCGCCGATCACAACAATCGCCAACGGTCGCTGGATTTCCGAGCCCGGCCCGGAGGCGAATAACAGTGGAATGAGCCCGAACGCCGTGATACTGGCGGTCATCAGGACGGGACGCAGGCGGCGCACGGAGCCCTCGAGGACAATGCGATCCTCGGAATGGCCGTGCGAGCGCAGCTGGTTGAAGTGCGAGACGAGCACTACCCCGTTCAGCACGGCGATTCCGAGCAGGGCGATGAAACCGACCGACGCCGGAACGGACAGGTACTCACCCGTCAAGACGAGCGCAAATACGCCACCGATCAGCGCAAATGGGATGTTCACGAACACCAGCAGCGCCTGGCGGATTGAGCCGAAGGTTGTGAACAAAAGGACGAAGATGAGCCCGAGCGCCACCGGCACGACTAAGGATAGGCGCGCTGCGGCGCGTTGCTGATTCTCAAACTGCCCGCCCCAGGTCAGCCGGTAACCTTGTGGCAGCGGCAGGTTCGCCGCGACCTTCTGCCGTGCGGCGTCGACGAAGCCGACCATGTCGCGGCCGCGGACATTCGCCCGCACTACGGCCATGCGGTTGCCGTCCTCCCGGTCTATTTTTACTGGCCCGTCAACCTGGTGAATGATGCCGACCTGTGAGAGCGCCACATGCCGGCCCGAAGCGAGCGTCAGGGGCAGGTTTGCCAGCAAGGTGGTCGCCTGGCGGGTCTGCTCGCTCCCGCGAATCAGGATCGGCGTGCGCCGCCCATCTTCCAACGCCGTGCCGATCGTCCGGCCTTCGATCTGAGTGCGCAAGGCAGCGGCAATTTCGTCCACCGACAAACCGAGACGCCCGGCTTCCAGCCTGTTCACTGCGACGGTGTAATACTGGGCCCCTTCGTTGAGGGTCGTATACACGTCCTCCGCGCCCTCGATACCGGACAGGATCGTCGCCAGCCGGCTCGCGAGTTCATTCAGCTTAGCGATGTCGAGCCCGAAGATCTTGACCGCCACATCGCCCCGCACGCCGCTGATCATCTCCTGAACGCGCATATCGATCGGCTGAGTGAAGCTCAACGAGAGCCCCGGGAACTGGGCAAGGGTCTGGCGAAGCTGCTGCATGAGTGCGGATTTGTCTGCGGTCTGCCGCTGGTCAATCGGTTTGAGGACCAGGAACGTGTCGGTCTGGTTCGGACCCATCGGATCCAGGCCGAGCTCGTCGGAACCGGTGCGGGCGACTATGCCCGCGACATCTGGCACGTTTGCGAGGATGGCCGACTGGAGCCTTGCGTTCATCATGATCGCTTGGTCGAGATTGACCGAGGGAATGGCCTCGACGCTGACGACGATGTCGCCTTCGTCCATCGTTGGCATGAACGTCTTGCCGACCTGAGTGTAAAGGATGCCGGCCGCGACGAGAGCTGCGACGGCGGTGGCCCCAACCTTGCGCGCGTTCGCGAGCGCCCAGGTCAGAGCGCTCGCGTACGTGCGCGAGGCGACGCGGATCAGCCACGGCTCGCGATGCGGGGCTGCCTTGAGCAGGAACGAGGTCGCGACCGGAACCACCGTGAGCGCGAGCAAGAGCGAGGCGGCCAGCGCAAAGATGATCGATAGCGCCACAGGTATGAACAGCTTGCCCTCGAGCCCCTGGAGCGTGAGCAGCGGCACAAACACGATGATGATGATCAACACCCCTGACGCGACGGGCTCCAGGACCTCGCACACTGATCGGAACACTACATGGACCAGCGGCGCCGGCGGGCCGGTTCCCTCCTTGCTGAGATTGGCGACAATGTTCTCGACGACGACCACCAGCGCGTCGACCAGCATCCCGATCGCGATGGCGAGGCCGCCGAGGCTCATCAGGTTGGCTGACATCCCGGCTGCACGCATGACGATCAGGGCGATGACGATGGCCAGCGGGAGGCTCAGGGCGACTACCAGCGAGGCCCGCCAATTGCCGAGGAACAGCAGCAACAGGCCGATCACGAGGACGGTGGCTTCCGCCAGCGCACGTACGACCGTGCCGACGGCGCGCCCGACCAATCGGCTTCGGTCATAGAAGACATTGATGGAAACACCTTTCGGCAACGACGGCTCGAGTTCTTTCAGACGCTGTTGCACGTCGCGCACGAGCTGGCCTGCATTGGCGCCGCGCAAGCCGAGCACAAGTCCCTCAACCGTCTCGCCGAGACCATTGGTCGTGACGGCTCCGTAGCGTGTGAGCGCGCCGATGCGAATGCCGGCGACGTCGCCCGCCCGGATCGGCGTCCCGTCGCGTGTATCGACGACGATCGCGCGGATGTCGTCCACACTGCGAATGCTGCCCTCGATGCGGACGAGCGCACTGTCCTCGCCCTGGTTGACGCGGCCGGCGCCATCGTTGCGGCTATTCGCTGCGATGGCGCGTCGGAACGCCTCGGGTGAGATGCCCCGGGCGGCGAGGGCGGCGCTAGCCGGCACGATTTCGAAGGCGCGGACATAGCCGCCGAGCGCATTGACTTCGGCCACGCCGGGGACCGTCCGCAATGCCGGCCGGATCACCCAGTCCAGCAAGGTCCGGCGCTCGGCGAGCGACAGGTCAGGGCTGTCGATCGTGAACATGAACATCTCGCCGAGCGGGCTGGTGATCGGGGCAAGGCCGCCGCTCACGCCATCCGGCAACTCGCGCACGATGTTTGACAGGCGCTCCGAGACTTGGTTGCGCGCCCAGTAGATGTCGGTGCCGTCCTCGAAATCGAGCGTGATGTCAGCGAGCGCGTATTTGGTCGTTGAGCGCAGGATCTTCTTGTTCGGGATCCCAAGCAGCTCAAGCTCGATGGGCACGGTGATCCGTTGCTCGACCTCCTCGGGGGTGAGACCCGGCGCCTTCATGATCACTTTCACCTGGATGGGCGAGACGTCGGGAAACGCATCGATCGGCAACGCGGGCAGGACAACCGCGCCTGCGCCGATAAGGAGCAGCACGCCCAAGACGACTAACAGGCGCTGCGACAGCGCGAACTCGACCAGGCGTTCGAGCATCACTCGCCGGCCTTGAGCCCCTGTAGAATGCCCCGCAGCGCCGATAAACCACCGATCACCACCGCATCCTTGTCGGTGATTGCGCCAGAGACCACCACGTGGTCTTGGTCCTCGGCCAGCATGGCGACCGGCACTAGCCGAAACCCGCCCTCGATCGCGACGAAGACGGATGCTGTCTCGCCGCGCCGAATGAGGGCGCCGTACGGGATCTCCCAGGCGGCCTCTTCGGGCGAAAGAAAGCTGATTCGCGCTGCCGCGGTCTGCCCTGGGCGCAGCTCCCCTGTGTTCGGCACTTCTGCGCGGACAAGCACGGTTTGGGTCGCCGCATCGGCCGTCTCCGAGACCAGCACGACCCGGCCGGGCGTGTCGTAGCCGTCGACTTCCACCTGCGCGCCCGGGCGGATGGCGCGCACGCCGGATGCGGGAACGGCGATCTCGACCCAAAGCGGCGACAGGCGTGCGAGCTTCAGGAGCGGGGCCGATTGCTCGAGCCGCAGGCCGGGCGAGACTGCGATGTCGACCACTGTTCCGGCATCGGGGGCGGTCACCGATAGCGCAACCGTAATCGCAGCCTCGCTGGTGAGCAGTGAGATTGCCGTGTCCGACAGGCCGCTGAGGCGCAGCATCTGACGGCGCTCAGCCACAGCAATGGTAGCCTGGCGGGCCTCGGTTTGGTTGGTCTCCACAACTCGCCATGGCGTGGCATTTCCCTTGAATAGCTCTGTATTCCGGCGCAGCTGCTGCGTCAGAAGCACCTCCTGCTGCACCGCCTGGAGGTACTCGCGCTGAAGCGACACGAAGCTCGGGCTCTCAAGCGTCACAAGCGGCTGGCCCTGCTTGATCTGGTCGCCACGGGCTACTGAAAGCCTGGTGACCATGCCGGCCATCGGAGCACTCACTACCCAGAGCTGCGGAGTTGGAATAATGATCTGGGCGGGGAACGCCAGGGTCTGATCCACCCGACTCAAGATGGGATGCGCGACGCGAACGCCCAGACTTTGCACCTGCGCCGGGCTCAGCTTGACCTCCGAATCGGCGGCGCGGGCGGCCGCGACCCCCATGAGGCCGAGCGCAAGCATGACGCCCGCTAGAACATGTTCAGAGCGGCGAACTAGTACCGCCCGAGGAAACCGCGCCATTGATAAAGCATCTCCGTGCGGTGCCGACGCGCCGCACCTTTCACGAAAACAAATAAGACCTACGTCTGGCATTGTTCCTAGCCTTGATCTGGTCAATCGCCTCGTACCCGCCGGCCCCGAAACACCGTTTCTTAATCAAAACACCGTTAATCAAAACACCGTTTTCTAAATCAAGAGCGCCGCCGACGTTTGCTCCTGATTGCTCCCGTTTGCTCCCGTTTGCTCCTGATTGGTCCCGACCCTGGCCATTGCGTAACCGCTCGGCAACTTCGGCTTGTCGACAAGAGCTTGGGACTTAGTCACGAGATTATTGCATTCGGCGGTACTACGCCGCGGTTCGCGAGTTATCGCCTGATTGGCCCGGCGCGATCCCATCGCCATCCGATCGGCCGACGCAGGCCGTTCGCGGCAGCGGACTTGTCGGCGACTTGGGCGCGTAGATCGCTTCGTCCCATAGTTGCCAGCAGTCGGTCGAGTTCCTTGGCCCTTGGCGAGCCCGCCGTAGTGCCGTTCCTGTCTTGCATATGTAGCGCTAACGGTGTGTTCCGTACGCAACACTTCGGACAAATTCGCGTCCTGCCGCTTCCCGGTAGCCAACCACATCCTTGACTGTGTGCAGACGTGGCAAACTGCCGTCCGGGTGCTCGGCTCGGCTGGTCGGACCCGCCCTCCGACGCCCGCTCCGCAACCGGCTAAGGAGACTTCCTGATGTCCATAGAAGCGCATGTTGAAGAACTGCAAAGACGTCATCGCGCCCTGGAAACGGAAATAGCTGAAGCCCACGCTCATCCATCGATCGACGATCTCGAAATCGTTTCGTTGAAACGGCGCAAGCTGCTTGTGAAGGACGAGCTCGCCCGCCTCAAGAACTAGGGCACGTACTCATAAATTCGGTTCATGTCCGCTTCACTCCGAAAGCGACGCAATTGCTGCGTAGCAGCGGAATGTCGCGAAGGGCCACCAGCGGACGAATAGGGCTTTGGTGAAAAATCCCGGGCGCCTCGTTCGTATCGCCGCGCAGGCGGCGCGCGCAAGGCAGGCTAGCGCTACGAGGCGTTCGTCGCCGCGCTCGGGCGCAGGCCCGCGAACGGACCGAAGCTGCGGCAGGAGATTTCCGAGGACGTTGATCGCAATCGGGGCTCGGAGTGATTGCAGCTAGCCATTGTCGCTGCCGATCGTTCCACGAGAGCGTGGGATCGCGGGTGAGACACCGAACCTGGCGGCGCGGCTGCAGGAGCGCGCGGAAGCCGGCGCCGTGGTGCTGTCAGACGGGACGCGAGCCTGCTGGGGGATCTGTTCGAGCTCACGAAACTTACGCCGTCCCCGCTCAAGGGCTTCACTGAGCCGGTGCAGGCATGGCGTGCCCTTGGGGAAGGCCACGCCGAGAGCCGGTTCGAGGCGCTGCACGGCAGACGGCTGACACCACTCGTCGGCCGGGTGAGGAACTAGTGCTCGTGCTCTCGCGCTGGCGCCAGGCGAAGGAGGATGATGTCGTCATGGTTCGCTCTCTTTTCGTGGTTGGACCATTGCGGTACGAAATCGTTCCCAAGCGCGACGACTACCGCGACGACTCCGTTGTTCCGGCGGAACCCGGCTGGCCAGTTTGGAGCGAGTATAGACAGCGGCGCGCGCACGACCGACCGCAGGCTTCATGGGTTAATTGGTCGCACACGAGCCATGTGCGCGGCGTCATTGCCCTATTCCGGTCATCCCCCGGAACGCGGGCTGTGACATGGGCCCGTTGACGAGGGGTGCCTGCGCGGGTGACGAGAGTGGGGCCGGAATTCGGTTTTCAAAGGCGGGCATCTGCGGGGCCGGTGATCCCAAGAGAGTAGAAGGATTGCGCACAAAGCCACCACGACCTCCGCCGCCCACATGAGCGCCACCGCCGAAACCGCCACCGTGTCCACCCCCACCGCCACCTCCCCCGCCGCGCGCAAGCGCGTCAGCGGTCAGTCCCCCGGTAAGAGCGGCAGCCGTAGCCAAAACGATCATGGTCTTACGTAACATTGGGCATACTCCTTTGGCCGCGTCCGTTCGACTGAAAACATAGTCACGACCGTCGGCTCAGGACTCTGGCGAACCCGATCGATGTCTCTCCGCACCCAACACGTAGTGCGACGTTTCCGAGTTTCAATCGTTGGGGCAGTGCCGAAGTTTCATTGAAAGGAGAAAGAGGGCAAGACCGGTCCAATCCAAGCAATACCCATAAAGTCGTTTCCTGTTAGAGCGCGCATGGGAGAGGCGGAGCAGAAGAAGAAATGCGGTCACGCAACGTCTCTGCGCAGTGGTTCTGGCAGTGGCGTGTTCGCGATCTACTCCTGGTTTTGCACCTGGGCGATCCCCCTTCTAATTTTGCGCACGGCGCTCCGGGGAATGTAGGCGCCGCCGCCGAGCTGGTTTCAGGCCGCAGAAACTCTTTTTGAAGTGCACCTTTAAGTGCGCCGTACGTTCCCGACGCGTTCGCCACAGCAGCTCATCCCCTGAAACGCAACCAACTGGCCTTGCGCCACGGTCGATTTCCGCGCAATCGCAAGCAAAGCTCGGCACGAACGATCAAGTCGATGTGGCGTCCAGAAGGCTATGTCTGCGATATGCTTGTCGAGTTTGTTTTTGATTATCCCAGTCCCTATGCCTATCTGGCCAGCACGCAACTGGAGAGTCTCGGTGTGCCTGCCCGCTACGAGCCGATCGGC
>JGI12053J15887_10000442_pt1 | contig 16779 bp, 18 predicted proteins | sample MedBloCAOM1_O3_FD_15887 | JGI IMG/M metagenome (IMG submission 15887)
TCGCGTGCCATTCCCAATGGCCGGTGAGCCATTGCATGCCGCCGCCGAAGCTCCAGTGGCTGGGCCCGCCCGGCACGATCACGCAGTCGAGCTTGTGCTCGCGCATTTTTTCTCGAAGTGCGTTGTAGCGCCGCTGGTATTCCGCCTTGGAGAAATGATCGTAGACCGCGTCGCGGTAGTAAGGGGTGTCGTACATATTCGAGAACGGCCCATTCTGGTCGAGGCGCGTGCGCACCTGCTCCCAAGGCTGGTGCCCGGAGGAACGGCTCTGAACGTTCATTGATCTAATCCTTGCAGTTGCCGATGGTCACGGGACCGCCGGCGGCTTCGACCGCTTCTTTGGCCAGTTGGATATTCGCGACCTGCTCGACGGTCGGCTTCTTGTCCTTGTCGATATCGCCGTTCTCGGCGCTGTTGTCGATCGACCAGGCCGTTCGCTCAGGGTTCAAGCCGCCATTGATCGACCAGACACAATTCTTGGTCAACTCGTCGATGGCAAACTCGACCGCGTCCTTCGGCTTGTCGGTCGCCTTCTCGATGATCGGCACCACCTTGGCCTTGTCGCGGAACATCGTGCGATTGGCCTCGATCATGGCGGCGGCGGTGTCGCGCAGGAGTGCCCGGTCGCGCCCGAGCCAGTCGAGCGAGGCGCCGTAGGCATTGAACATGTAGTTGGGCATCAGGTCGGCAAGCTGAACCAGGACATTGAGCGTCGGCTTCTGCTTCCTGGCGAGGTAGACATCCTCGGGATGAAGCGCGACGCCGTCGATCTGGCCGGCGATCAGGCCGGGCAGCCGGCCGGCCGTGGCCGCCGGGATGAATTGCGCGTCGTCGACGGTGAGACCCGCGCTCTTGAGCACCTCGCGGCCCATGCGCCAATTGAAGCCGCCGACGCCGCCGCCGGTGGCGCTGAGCTTCTTGCCCTTGAGATCGGCCGCGGTCTTGATGCCGGGTGACACCATGTAGGCCTGCGGCATGCGCGGGGCGAGGCCCCAGAACTGCTGCACTTTCAGGCCGCGGCCGATGGCGACGTCGCTGACGCTCACGATTGCCGAGCCTTGTGCGGCAGCGGCCGCCGACGTCGCCGACTGGCCGCCTTCGAACTGCACGATCGTGGGTTCGATGCAGCGCTTGGCGAAGAAGCCCAACTCCTTCGCTACATAGGGCGAGGTATGCACGACGTTGGGGGGCGCGACCGAGACGCCGATATTGATCTTGCGCATTGTGGGGCAGCTTTGCGCCAATGCAGGCTGCGCTGTGACGGTGACGACCAGGGCAACGACACCGATGCCCAGATATGTGTGCTTTCCCATTCGTTGTTCCCTACTCGCTACTCGCCATTCGCCATCAATCGTCCTGCGACGCCGCGGTCCAGGGCGCGACGTATCTCTCCGCGAGCCGCAGCAGCGCCGTAAGCGTGACCCCGAGCAAGCCGAGCGTCACGATCGGCACGAACATCTTGTCGACCTGATAGGTCGAGGCGGTACGCACGATCAGGTAACCGATGCCCGAGATCGCAGTATAGAGATCGGCCAGCACCATGCCGATCAGCCCGCGCCCCAGCGCCAGCCGCAGGCCTGTGACGATGAACGGCAGCGACGCCGGGATGACGATGTTCGCCCACAGCTGGCGTTCCGAGCAGCGGAAGGCGCGGCCCACTTCGAGCAGCTTCGGGTCGACGCTCTTGACGCCTTGATAGGTGTTGATCACCATCGGAAAGAAGGCGAACAGGAACAGGATGATGACCTTCGCCATGGTGTCGAAGCCCGCCCACAGCACGATGAGCGGCACCAGCGCGACCGAAGGTATCGAATAGAGAAACGTGATGTAGACATTGAGCGCGACGTCGAGCACCCAGAAGCGCGCCAGCAGGAGCCCGATGCCGATCCCGAACACGACCGCGAACGCGAAGCCGATGGCGAGCACGACCAGGCTCGGCCAGAGATAGGTCCAGAGCTCCCCACTCAGCACCATCTTGTAGGCCGCCACCGCGACCTTGCTGGGCGAAGTGAAGAGCACCGGATCGACGTTCCAGGCCGCCAGCTCCCACAGCGAGAGGGCAATGGCGAGCGAGATCAGGCGGATCGCGAGATTGATCAGCGCCCGGCGATGCCGGCGCTCGGCCGCGACCCGCTCCGCTCGCGCCTGGTCGTCGGCGAGATCGCGTACCGAGTCCGCCAAGTGGGCTCGTTCGACCGTGGTCACGCGACCTCCCGTGGAGCGCGCATGTGTTTGGGCTTTGCGGTGTGAAGCTCGTGCCAGATGTGCAGCCGGAACNCGGTGAAACGCGGATCGGATCGCACCGCGTCGGCGTTGCGCGGCCATCCGAACGGCATGTCGAGCACTTCCTTGACGCGGCCNGGCCGTGCGGTCATGACGGCAATGCGGTCGCCGAGCAGGATCGCCTCGTCGATCGAATGGGTGATGAACACCATGGTCTTGCGCTCGTCAGGCCGCTCCATCAATTGCAGCAGTTCCTCCTGCAGGATCTCGCGGGTCTGCGCGTCGAGCGCGGCGAACGGCTCGTCCATCAGCAGGATCGTCGGGTTCATGGCGAGCGCACGCACGAGGCCGACGCGCTGCTGCATGCCGCCGGAGAGCTGGTAGGGATAGTGCTGCTCGAAGCCGGTGAGGCCCACCAATTCGAGATAGTGCGTGACGCGTTGCCTGATTTCCGCGCCCGGCGTTCCCGCCATCGCCAGCCCGAAGGCTGCGTTGTCGTATACGGTCTTCCATGGCAGCAGGCCGAAATGCTGGAACACCATGGCGACCCCGTCCGGCGGCCGCCCAGCGACAGGCTTGCCGTGGACCAACAGTTTGCCGCCCGAGAGATCGGTGAGACCGGCGAGCGCGCGCAACAGGGTCGTCTTGCCGCAACCCGACGGCCCGACGACGCACATGATCTCGTTGCGCCTGACCTCGAGCGATAGTTGGTGGAAGGCGACAACCGTTCCGTCGAGGAACAGCTTGCTGGCGTTCTCCGCAACAATCGCGGGCTGCGCTGTGGTGTCCCCTGAAAGCATGGTTCCGCCCTGATTGATGCCGTGACGCGCACGCTCCGTCGGCATCGGATCACCCGCTAGTGCCCCGATTCCGAAGTTCGCAAGAACTCGCGGCACACTCTGATGCGAACTTCGGAATCAAAGGGGCACTAGCAAGTCTATCACTCTGTAGTGTGGCTTTGGATTTGAAGTTCCTCTACGAACTCGCGGCAACACCAGGAGGAACTTCAAATCCGCCACACTACCCGGGTTGCTATTTTGGTTTGCGGCCGGCAGTTTCCGGGAAATCTTGCGCAAACGCAATGCGACAACACGAGCGCCTTGGAGGCCACATGAGATCCGCACCGCCGTTCCGCGCCGAGCATATCGGCAGCCTGATCCGCCCGCCGGAACTCTTGCAGGCGCGCGAGCAACATGCGGCCGGAGCGCTCGATCGCACGGCACTCAGGGCGATCGAAGACGAAGCCATCCGCGACGTGGTCAAGCTGCAGGAGCGCCTTGGCCTGCAAGTGGTCACCGACGGCGAGTTCCGGCGCGGCACCTATTCCGACAGCTTCACCAGCGCCGGCATTACCGGCGTTGAGATCGAAATGACGGAAGACCAGGGCTGGACGAAATCGCAGAGCCATGGTCACCGGATGGCACGGCGCATTCCGAAGGTCGTCGACCGCATCGCCTGGAAGGGGCCGCAGAATGCCGAGGATTTTCGGTTCCTGAAATCGTTGACCACGCGCACGCCGAAGATCACCCTGCCCGGCCCCTGCTACATCCACTATCGCGCCGGCCGCGCCAATATCAGCCGCGCCGCCTATCCCGATCTCGACGCGTTCTGGTCGGATCTCGTCCGCGCCTACCATGCGGAGATGAAGTCGCTCGCCGATGTGGGCTGCACATATCTGCAGATCGACGAGACCTCGCTGGTCAAGCTCGGTGACCCGCGGGTGCGGCAATTGCTGTCGGAGCGCGGCGACGACTGGCGCGAGCTCCTGCGCGCTTACATCGCCGCGGTCAATGCCGTGGTCGCGGGCGCCCCGAAGGAAATGACCATCGGGATCCATGTCTGCCGCAGCCAGGACCCGAGCTGGCAGGCGGACGTCGGCTATGATCCCATCGCCGAGCCGCTGTTCAACGAGATGAAGGTCGACACCTATTTTCTCGAATACGACAATGCGCGCGCCGGGACGTTTACACCGCTCGAGTCGGTGCCGGCGGGAAAATTCGTGGTGCTCGGGCTCGTCGCCTCGCGGGCGGCGGAGGTCGAGTCCGCTGACGCCCTCAAGCAACGGATCGACGACGCGAGCCGCCATATCAAACTCGAGCAGCTCGGTTTGAGCCCGCAATGCGGCTTCTCCACCAGCGCCGCCGAGCACGTTGCGGTGACCAAAGACATCGAGAAGGCGAAGCTTGCACGCGTGGTGGAGGTAGCGCGACAAGTGTGGGGAGCGTGAGCCGTCACTCCGTCTTGATCCCCGCGTCCTTCACCACCCGCTGCCATTTGGCATAGTCGGCATTGATGAAAGCGGCGAACTCCTCCGGCGTATTGCTGGTCGCGAGGGCGCCGAGCTTGAGCAGGCTCTGCACGAACGACGGCTCCGCCGCGACGCGCTTGATCTCGTCGGCGATCTTCGCAACCACCGGCGCAGGCGTTCCGGCCGGCGCCAGGATGCCCTCCCAGGAGCCGACATCGAACCCGGGCAACGTCTCCGCGATCGCCGGAATCTCGGGCGCCGTCGGCGTGCGCTGCAGGCTTGCCACTCCGAGCGCCTTGAGCTTGCCGCTTTGAACGCTCGGCCAGATCGACGGTATGGTATCGAAGATGAGATCGACGTGGCCGCCCAGCAGGGCCGTGATCGCGGGGGCGCTGCCGGTATAGGGCACGTGGACGATGTCGGTCTTGGTGGTCAGCTTGAACAATTCGGCGGCTAGATGGAGCGAGCCGCCGTAGCCCGAGCTCGCATAGGTGAACTTGCCGGGATTGGCTTTCACCACATCGATCAATTCCTTGACGTTGCCCGCCGGGAAATCGCCGCGCACCACCAGGACGTTGGGGAAGCTGGTGATGAGCGAGATCGGCGCGAAATCGTTGATCGGGTCGAACGCGAGGTTCGGCTTCAGCGCCTTGAGAATCGCGGTGGTCGTGCCGACGCCCGCGATGAGCGTATAGCCGTCGCGCGGCGCGCGTGCCGCCTGCGCCGTCCCGATCGCGCCGGTGGCGCCCGCAATGTTCTCGACGATCACGGGCTGCTTCCAGGTGGCGCTCATCCGCTCGGCCAGCGCCCGCGCCACGATGTCGGTGGCGCCGCCGGCCGGGAACGGCACGATAATGCGCACTGTCCGTTCCGGAAACGTGGTCGCGCCGGCCTGGGCGAGGGCTTGCACCGGATTCGTCGCGCAAAGAAGAAGGGCGGCAAAGCAAGCCAGGCGCCGAGTTGTCATTGCGTCTCCAACTCCCGCATCCGTAACGCAGTGAGGGATGAGGTGGTTCTCTCACGACTGCGGCCTTTGCACAAACCAAGGCTGCGCTGCTTGCCGGCAAACGGTTGAATAGGTGCACATGCCGGATATAAGGTCGATCAACCAAAGCCGCGGGGAGGATCATCCATGCTTGCAGTCCGCATCCATCGTTCTCTACCGTGCCTGCTCGGCGCCTTGATCCTTTGCTTCTCGCAACCAGCGTTTGCCCAGACCAATCCGTCTCCACCAACCACCGGGAGCACCATGCCGTCCGACATCGATCCGCAATCGGGATTCCGCCTGCCGCTGCCCAAGCGCGAAGATTTGGATGAGGCGGGGAAGAAGGCCTACGACCGTGCAACCAGACCCGGCGCCACCATCGCCGGGCTGCAAGGTCCGGCCGGCGTGCAGCTCTACACCCCGAAGATCGCCGAGCACATGGTGGCGACCAACCGCTACCTGCGCTTCGAGGCCGGCTTCACGCCGCGAGTGCGCGAGATCGCGATCCTCACCACCGCGCGCGAGATGGACAGCCAGTTCGAATGGGTTGCGCACGAGCCGGAAGCGCTGAAGGAAGGCGTCGAGCAGAGCGTGATCGACGTCATCAAGCANCGCAAGAGCACCGCGGGGCTCGACGAGACCGACGCCGTNGTCATCGANCTCGGACGCCAGCTGTGGCGNGACCACAAGGTGACGCCGGAAACCTTCGCCAAAGTGAAGGCGCTGTTCGGACCGAACAAGCTGGTCGATCTCGTGCTGCTGATGGGCAACTATGCCGGTACGGCGGCGCTGCTCACGGCGGTGGACATGCAATTGCACGAGGGCAAGAAACCGCTGCTGCCGATCCCGTAGATGGGTTCCTTGTAGCCCGGATGGAGCGCAGCGCGTCGCCGTTGGGACGCGCTGTGCGAAATCCGAGGCCGCGACGCCAGCAGCAAGACCGCCCCGGCTACAGGACCCTCACACCTCAGCGCGCTCGATGCCGCCGTCGAATTCGTCGCTGCAATACGGGCCGCCCTGGTACCAATCGCCGATCGGGTCGGAGGGGAGCTTGGCCTGCGCGGAGAGCGCATCGGCGCGGTGATCCTCCGCCCGCCCCTGCGGCCGATAGCCGAAGCGGAAGGCTGCGGCATTGTCCCACCAGCCGCGGACATTGTCGGAGGCGCCGTAGAAGATTTCGCAGCGGATGTCGGGGTGCTCGAGGCCGATGCGGATGAGCTGGACGAGATCCTCGGGCTTCACCCAGATCGACAGCCGGCGCTCGTCGACCGGCGCGTCGCCGAAATTGCCGATGCGGATCGAGGTGACGCGCAGGCCGTGCTTGTAGGCATAGAGCGCGGCCAGCGCCTCGCCGAACGCCTTGCTGACGCCGTAGCGCGAGTCGGGCCGCACCGGCGCGTCGATGCCGATGCGGCGCTGGCGCGGATAGAATCCGATCGCGTGGTTCGATGACGCGAACACGACACGTTCGACGCCGCGGCGGCGCGCCGCCTCGAACAGGTTGTAGCAGCCGACGATGTTGGCCTGCAGGATGGTTTCCCACGGCCCCTCGGTCGAGAAGCCGCCGAGATGAACGATGCCCTGCGCGCCATCGATCGCAGTCTCGACCTCGCTCAGCACAGCAAGATCGGCCTTCACGAAGGTCTCATGCGCCGCAAGGTCTCGCGGCGGAGCGAGATCGCTCCATCGGATGTTCGGATAGATCCCCGGAAGCAGCTTGCGCAGCCGTGTGCCGATCCCACCCGATGCGCCAGTGACGACGACCGTTTGCATGATACGTCCGTTGAACCGTTGAGGCTGCGTTATTTACCGCCAAGCTTATTAGGATCAAGCTTGGCGGCCAATTTGTGGTAGCGCTTGCGGCTGTTGAGCAGGTGCCGGCGCATGGCGGCCCGCGCCTGCGCCACCGCGCCGCCGCGGATCGCCTGCACGATGTCGCGGTGCTCCTTCTGGAAGGTCCGTCCGTAGGCGCGTTTGGGCAGTCCGGGGCCGCCGCGAATGGTCTCGCGTGGAATGATGAAGCGGCCGAGATGCTCCAGAAAACGCCGGAACTGCGGGTTGCCGGTAGCGTCGGCGATGCTGCAATGAAGCGCGAAATCCTGATCGATAGCGTCCTCGCCGCGCTTCATCGCGGTGTCGATGGCGTCGAAACAATCGACGATCCTGCGAATCTGCGCCGGTGCGGCGCGCTCGGCCGCAAGGCCCGCGGTCTCGATCTCGATACCGGTGCGCAGCTCCATCACGTCGAGCACGTCGCGCAGCGACGACAGCTGGTCGAGATCGACGCGAAAGGAGCGGCGTGCATTGGCGGGAACGAAGGCGCCGACGCCCTGCCTGGTGACGACGAGCCCCTCGGCGCGCAGCGCGGCCACCGCTTCCCGCACCACNGTGCGGCTGACGCCGGTCGCCGCGATGAGCTCCTGCTCGGTCGGCAGTTGCGAACCCGGCGGAATCTTTCCGCTGGTGATGTCGGCGGTCAGCCGGGCGATGAGCTCATGCGCAAGCGAGCGCGGCGGCGACAACGGCGCGATCACCGAAAGTATCATGGGCTTTGCCATTACGGCTTCGTCATTGCGCTTGACAGTTTGCGGGCCGGGAGCATGATATGAGTCATCATATGATATGACAAGTCCGCGCTCGCGAGGTCGATCCGCATTTGGCCCGGGAGCACAGCGCCCAAATAGACGGACGCCAACAACGGACGCCATCGAAGGAGGACACTCATGGACCGCCGCACCGTGCTCCGTCTCGGCGCCGTCACCGCGCTCGGCGCTTTTTCGATCGATATCGCAACGCCCGCCTTCGGCCAGCAAAAGCTCGTGCTCAAAGCGACCGACGTGCATCCGCTCGGCTACCCCACCGTCGAGGCGGTCGTGCGCATGGGCAAGAAGCTCGAAGCCGCGACCGGCGGCCGCCTGAGCATTCAAATGTATCCGTCGATGCAGCTCGGCGGCGAGAAGGAGATGATCGAGCAGGCGCAGGTCGGAGCGCTTGCCATCGCCCGCATCAGCGTCGGGCCGATGGGGCCGATCGTCCCCGAGATCAACGTGTTCAACCTGCCGTTCATGTTCCGTGACAACGCCCACATGGAAAAGGTGATCGACGGCCCGATCGGCGATGAGCTCCTGAAGAAGCTTACCGAGCATCCGACCGCCGGCCTCGTCGGCCTGTGCTGGATGAATGCCGGCACGCGCAACGTCTACAACGGCAAGAAGCCGGTACGATCGATCGACGATCTCAAGGGATTGAAAATCCGCATGATGGGCAATCCGGTCTTCGTCGACACCATGAACGCGCTCGGCGGCAACGGCGTGGCCATGGGTTACGACCAGCTCGTGAGTGCGCTGCAGACCGGCGTGGTTGACGGCGCGGAGAACAACTATCCGAGCTACGATACCGGCCAGCACTATCGCCATGCCAAGTATTATTCGTTGACCGGGCACTTGATGATCCCGGAAATCCTCATCTTCTCCAGGAAGACGTGGGCGTCGCTCGGCCAGGCGGACCAGGAGCTGGTCACGAAGTTTGCCAAGGAAGCCCAGCAGGAGCAGCGCAAGCTCTGGTACGAGATGGAGGAGAAATCCATCAAGCACATGCAGGACGCCGGCGCCGAGATCATCTCGATCTCCGACAAGAAGCCGTTCGTTGAGGCGGTCAAGCCGGTGTGGGACAAATACGGCGCGCAGCACGACGCGTTGATCAAGCGCATCCAGGACGTGAAGTAGCGAATGAAGGCGCAATACATCCGGGCGATGGACGCGATTCACGCTGCCTGCCTGTTCGTTGCCGGCACGTGTCTCGTCGTGATCACCATCATCGTCCCTTACGGCGTCTTCACCCGCTATGCGCTCAACAGCGCGTCGTCGTGGCCCGAGCCGATGGCCGTGCTGCTGATGATCGTGCTCTCCTTCCTGTCGGCGGTCGTTTGCTACCGAGAGCATCTGCACATCGGCGTCGGCGTGCTGCCCGCGTTTCTCGACGGCGCGCCGAAAGCCGCGCTCGGCTGGTTCCTCGAAATCTGCATGCTGGTCACCAACCTCTTCATGCTGGTTTGGGGCATCAAGCTGGTCGAAGCGACCTGGTTTCAAGGTATCGCGGAGTTTCCGATCGTTTCCGCCGGCATGGCTTATCTGCCGATTCCGGTCGGCGGCGCACTCACCGCCCTGTTCGTGATCGAGCGCCTGCTGACGCAGGAATTCTTCGTGGAACCGGAGCCGGAGACCGTCAGCCAGGTATCGACGGAATAAGTTCAGGGCATGGACGTCCTCATCCTCGTCGGCACCTTCACCGTCGTATGCCTGCTGGGCTTGCCGGTCGCCTATGCGCTCGGGCTCGCCGCCATCCTCGGAGCGCTGTGGACCGACATCCCGCTCGAAGCGGTGATGCTCAAGGTGTCCGGCGGCATGAGCGGCTTCTCGCTGCTGGCGATTCCGTTCTTCATCCTCGCCGGCGCGATCATGGCCGTGGGCGGCATGGCCGAGCGGCTGGTCAATCTCGCCAAGGTGTTCGTCGGCTTCATCCGCGGCGGCATGGCGCTGGTCAATATATTGGCCTCGACCATGTTCGGCTGCATCTCGGGCTCCTCGGTCGCGGATACGGCTGCGGTCGGCTCGGTCATGATCCCGCAGATGATCAAGAACGGGTATCCGCGCTTGTTCGCCGTCAATGTCACGATCTCGGGATCGCTTCAACCATTGTTGCTGCCGCCGTCGCACAACATGATTATCTACTCGCTCGCGGCCGGCGGCACGATCTCGGTCGCGCAGCTGTTCATGGGCGGCGTCGTTCCGGCGCTCCTGCTCGGGCTTTCCCTGATCGTGCTCGTGCTCATCATCTCGCAGCGGGAGAAATATCCGAAGGGCGAGGTCGTCCCCCTGCGGCAGGCGCTCAAGATCGCCGTCGATGCGGTCTGGGGCATGATCACCATCGCGATCATTCTGGGCGGCATCCTCTCCGGCCTGTTCACGCCGACCGAATCCGGGGCGATCGCCTGCGTCTACGCCTTCCTGGTGACGATGTTCGTCTATCGCGATTGCAAATGGCGCGACCTGCCGCAGCTGATCGCGCGCGTGGTGCGAACGGTCGGCATGGTCATGATCATGATCGGGTTCTCGATCGCCTTCGGCTACATGATGGCGATCCTGCAGATCCCCGCCAAGGCCACCGCTTTCTTCGTCGCGATCTCGAGCGACAAATACATGTTCCTGCTGTGGGTCAATATTCTCCTGCTGGTGCTCGGCACCTTCATGGACTTGGCGCCGATGCTGCTGATCTGCACGCCGATCTTCCTGCCGGTCATCAAGCAGTTCGGCATCGATCCCGTCCATTTCGGCATCATCATGATCCTCAATCTCGGCATCGGCCTGCTCACCCCGCCGGTCGGACCGACGATGGTGGTCGGCTGCGCCATCGGCCGCGTCAGCATGGAGGCGGTGTCGCGCAGCATCCTGATTTTCTATATTCCGATGCTGGTCGTCCTCGGCCTTGTGACCTACCTCCCGGAGCTCACATTGTGGCTGCCGCGCCTGCTGCTGAAGTAAACGACGGTGGGCGCCGCCCCACTACCCGACCTCGTATTGCCTTGACAAAGCGCTCCCCGACAATCTCACTCAGGGCAACCTGATATCTCCGGGCTGTAACCGGGGAATCGCGGGAGGAACACGATGGCTCGCAAGTCCTGGCTACTGGCGCTCGGCGTTGTCCCCGGCTTGGCCGCCGGCCTGGCGACGGCGCGCGCCGAGGANATCGTCGTCAGCAACTATGGCGTTGCCGCCAACGGCATGCCCTATGCCGTCGCGCTTGCCAAAGGCTTCTTCAAGCAGAACGGCGCTGATGTAACCGGCATTTTGACGTCGGAGGGCGGCGGCACGACAGTGCGCACGCTGTTGGGCGGCAATCTGGCCTACGGCGAGATCAATCTCACCGCGCCGGTGATCGCCATGCAGCAGGGCGCCGATCTCAAGATCATCAGCGACAATGTCCAGACCGTCGCCGAGTTCGTCTGGGCGGTCCCGAAGAATTCACCGATCCAGACCCTCAAAGACCTCAGGGGCAAGAAGATCGGCTACACCAACCCGCGCTCGACCAGCCAGGCGCTGGCCATCCTTGTTCTGGAAGCCGCGGGGCTCAAGCCCACCGAGGCAGAGCTGGTCAAGACCGGCGGCTTCGGCGAAGGCATCGTCGCGCTCGATCTCGGCGCCGTCGACATCACGCCGATCCCCGAACCGCTCTGGTCCCAGCACAAGGAGAAATACCGCGCCGTCGTGCGGGCGAGTGACACGCTGCCGCCGCTCGACAACGTGGTCGGCGTGACAACCTCGAAGGCGGCCGCCGCGCGCGGCGATTTCCTGCGCGCCGTGCTGCGCGGCCGGCGGCAGGCGGTCGAGTTCATCTATGCCAATCCTGACGACGCGGGCGCGATCATCGCCAAGGTCTACAATCTGTCGCCCGAGGTGACGCGGGATGCGGTCCGCAACCTGACCTCGAGCCATGAAAAGACCGGCGTGCGCTATTGGGGCGTCGGAAACTTCGGACGCAAGGGGATGGACGACATGATCCGCGCTCAGCGTCTGGTGGACGCGCTCAAGGGGGATGTGGACTGGAGCAAGATCGTCGACGAAAGCTTTCTGGCCGATGATCTCAAGAGCAAGAAATGAGATGGATGACGTGAGATGTCGGCATCTCACGTCAAATTGCGGGGCGTGACACGCGTCTTTGCCGCGACCGGCGCCACCGCCGCGGTCAACGCGCTCGGGCCAATCGATCTCGACATCGAGCGGGGAGAATTCTTCGCGATCATCGGTCCGTCCGGTTGCGGCAAGTCCACGCTCATGGAGATCGTCGCGGGCCTGCTCAGTCCCTCGGCCGGCAGCGTCATGCTGGAGGGAACGCTCGTCGACGGCGAGGTAGTGGACGGGGTCGGCGTCGTATTCCAGGAGGACGCGACCTTTCCCTGGCTCAACGCACGCGACAATATCGCCTTCGGACTGCTGCAAACCGGACTTCCGCGCGCGGAGATCGAGGCTCGCGTCGATCATGCCTTGCACCTGATGGGGCTTGCCGGTTTTGCCGATGCCTTTCCGGTGCAACTCTCGGGCGGCATGCGCCAGCGCGTCTGCATCGCGCGAACGCTGGTGCAGCGCCCGCGGCTGATCCTGCTGGACGAGCCGTTCGGCGCGCTCGACCAGCAGACACGCCTGCTGATGGGCGACGAGCTCGTTCGCCTCTGGCGCGAGACCGGCGCGACGATCCTTCTCATCACCCATTCGCTCGATGAAGCCGCCATGCTGGCCACCCGCATCGGGGTCATGTCGGCCCGACCCGGTCGCATGCTCGACATCGTCTCGACGCCGTGGGAGCCCGGCCGCGGCAGCACGATCATCTCCGATCCGCGCTTCGGAGCCGTCACCGCGCAGTTGTGGCAATTGCTGCGGGAGGAGTCGCTGCGATCCATGACCGGCAGCGGGCATCGGCCATGACCGCCGGCCGGGTCAGGCTCATGATCACGATCGGCATCGTCGGCGTCCTGGAGGCGATGTGTCGTCTGGGTGCCATCGATCGCTTCGCCATGCCGCCGCCAAGCGAGATCATGTGGAACCTCGGACGGATTCTTGTGAGCGGGCAAATGTGGCCAGCGATCGCCAAGACATTCGCGAACGTAGCGGCCGCCGGCGCGGCCGCCATCGTCGCCGGCGTCGCGCTCGGCACGTTGATCCATCGCTGGGCTGCCTTGCGTGAAACGCTCGACCCGGCATTCGCGGCCTACTACGCGATCCCGATTTACGCGTTCTATCCGCTGTTCATCGTCGTCTTCGGGATGGGTGATCTGCCGCAAGTGCTGATCGGCTTCATGCTGGCGCTGGTCGCCGTGATCATGAACACGCTGAACGGACTCGATCGCGTTCCGCGCGTGCTCTTGAAGACCGCGCGCATCCAGCGGCTCGGCCGCGTCTCGACGGCGCTGAAAGTATCGCTGCCATTCGCGGCGCCCTATGTCTTCACCGGCATCAAGCTGGCGGTGGCCTATTCCTTCATCGGCGTCATCGGCGCCGAGTTGATCATGTCGCGCACCGGGCTGGGCTACGAGATCGGCTATGCCTACAACAACTTCGATAACGCGGTGATGTATCCGCTCATCGTCCTCGTTCTGACCGTGGCGGCATCGGTGAATGCCGTCTTTTACGTTTGGGAGAAGAAACTGCTGGCGAGGCGACGAAAATGAGCAAGCGACGGCGCGCAGTCAATGCGGCGTTGCTGATCGGCGGCCTCGTCGTCGTCTGGCAGGTCGTGTCTTGGCTCGTTCCTTGGCTCACCGGCGCGAACGCGCTCGCCTCGCCGGCCGAGACGTTGCGCTTCACCTACGGGCTGCTGGCGTCGCCGAGCTTCTACCCTCATGCGGGGGAAACCGCCCGCGCGTTTGCGATCGCCTTGATCTTCGCAGTGAGCCTCGGCGTCTCGATCGGCACTGCGCTTGGAGCCAGCCGATTTGCCGGCGAAGTCGGCGAGCCGATCCTGGTCGGCATCTACTCCATCCCGAAGATCACGCTTTATCCGATCGTGCTGCTGGCGTTCGGCATCGGCATGCCGGCCAAAGTCGCCTTCGGCGCGATGCATGGCATCGTGCCGATCGCCATTTTCACCATGGGCGCGCTGCGCAATCTCAACCCGGTGTTCTTGAAGACGGCGCGCGTGCAACGGATGTCGCGCTGGCAGATCGCATCCAGGGTCCTGTTTCCGGCATCCGTCCCCGAGGTGTTCACCGGCTTTCGGATCGGATTCTCGCTGACCCTGATCGGGACTTTGCTCGGGGAAATGTTCGCGTCGCAGCGCGGCCTCGGCTATCTCCTGATGCAGGCGATCGGATTGCACAACATCCGGATGATCACGGCGGTGACCTTCATCCTGGTGTGCGTCGCCGTGACGGCGAGCGCTGTGCTGTGGGCGGTTGACCGGCGGCTGCACCGCCGGATCCCTGCAGAAGGTTGAAACTGTCCGTGACGATGTTCTACGCCACCGCGGCTTCGCCGCGACGCACGGTCTGGCGGACCTCGAAGCCTTCGAACTGCGGATGATCGAGATAGAGCGGCTTGTTCGCCCCGGCGTCGCGATGGACAAGACGGAACGCTTCCGACTTGGTCCAGGCTTCGAACGTCGCCTTGCTCTGCCAGACCGTGTGCGAGGAATAGAGCGTGTAGTCCTCGTGCTCGGGTCCCTTGAGCAAATGGAACTCGACGAAGCCCGGGACCTTGGTCAGTTGGCTGTCGCGGTTTAGCCACACCTGCTCGAAGGCCTCTTCTGAGCCCCTCTTCACGCGGAAGCGATTCATGGCAATGAACATCATTGTTCTCCTGGTACGGGTGAAACGTTCCCGTCATCGCGGTTCCCATAACACAGATCGATGCGTCCGGTCGCGGCGGCTAGTGCATGTCCCGGAAAAGTGGGAACCGGTTTTCCGATAAGGACATGCGCAAACTCAAGGAATCTAGCGCGCGTACGGGATAGCGCCTCGACCGGCCCGGGCTGAACCGGCGCCGCACCGGGAGGCGCCGGAGGCGCGGGAGCGGGCCGCGCCGGGGCAGGCGCCGAGCGGACCGTGCTGACGGGGGCCAGCGTCTCGCTCACCCGCTCCCGCGTTTTGGTGGCAACAATCGTCACCGGATCGAGCGTCACCGCGGCGCTCGGCGGCGCCGCGCTCTGCGGCTGTATATCCTGCGCAAATACGTCGACAGCGCCGGCCTTCATCAAGGCGATCGTCGATACTCCGAGCAGCAGCGCGCGCGCTTCGCGTCAAGCGACTCATGACACCCCCCGCCAGGACTGACTGTTGAACGTTTTGCTGGCGGGCGGCCGTGATGACGGCTGGCTTGCTGGCTTAGGAGACCCGGACCATCCCCAGGCCCGGCTCCCTCATGTTGCTTTTGGTAGTTAATCTGTATTACCAAAGTCAAGTCCAACTAAAATAGGTTATAATCGTTCGAAACTACGATGGCCAGCATTAAAACAACTCCAAGCTGGAAAGTAATTCTCGGAGAACGGCGACCAAATGCGGGCCGGGCCAAATGAATTCCGAGAGCGACGATAGTAGAAGCGAAATTCCACGCGGCGAGGCCGCCATGTTCACCACGGGCGAGCGCACGATTCGTTTGGTCGAAAATCGTGTCGACAGCCGCGAACTCTTCATCGCCACGCGGGAAATCATGATCGCGCACGGGGAAGATGTTTATCGCCTGCGCCTGACCGCACAAAACAAGCTCCTCTTGACGAAGTGAGAGCGCGGACGATGCGGGATCATCGATCGTCATTACCGGCGCTCGCCATTACTATCGCGATGGGGTGTGTGTTCGCCGCAACACCGGCTTCGGGCGACGCCGTCACTGTCCGCGATGCCGCCGGCCGCACGGTGACGATCAAAGACGCTCGCCGCATCGTCTCGGTGGGTGGCGCCGTGACCGAGATTCTCTATGCGCTGGGCCTCGAGCAGCGCGTCGTCGCCGTCGACACGACGAGCCTCTATCCGCCGCGCGCGCTCACCGAAAAGCCGAATGTCGGCTACATGCGCCAACTGTCGCCGGAGGGCGTGCTCGGGCTCGGGCCCTCGCTCGTGCTCGCCGCCGAGGGCTCAGGGCCCAAGGAAACGATCGCAGTGCTCGAAGCCGCGTCGGTTCCCTTCGTCCAAATCCCCGACCATTTCACCGGCGCGGGCATCGTCGAAAAAATCCGCCTGATCGCGCAAGCGACCGATGCCGTCGCGCGCGGCGAATGCCTTGCCGCATTGGTGGACGGCGATCTCTCCGCCCTGACCCGACTGCGCGCGCGCATCACGCATCCGCGCAAGGCCGTGTTCATCCTCTCGTTCACCAACGGACGGCCGATGGTGGCGGGACGTGCGACCGCGGCCGACGGCATCATGACGCTTGCCGGCGCCGTGAACGCCATCACGGGCTATGACGGCTACAAGCTCATCAACGACGAAGCGGTGATCGCGGCCGGACCCGACGCCGTGCTGGCGATGGAACGCGCATCCTTTCGGCTCGATGCGCAGACCGTGTTCGCGCACTCGGCCTTCGCCACCACGCCTGCGGCCGCGCAAAAGGCGCTGATCTCGATGGAAGGGCTCTACCTTCTCGGCTTCGGGCCGCGCACCGCGCGCGCCGCCCGTGATCTCGCCATTGCGCTCTATCCATCGATCGAGCGCGAGCCCATGCCCTCCGACCTCGCGGCATTGGAGGGAGGTTGCCGGCGATGACGGGTGCCGCAACATCGACAGCGGCCGCACCCGTCAAGAGAGCTCGGCACTCAAGATCTTGGCGGCGGCTGATGCGGC
>JGI12053J15887_10000443_pt1 | contig 16772 bp, 14 predicted proteins | sample MedBloCAOM1_O3_FD_15887 | JGI IMG/M metagenome (IMG submission 15887)
AGCAGCCGTTTCCAAAGTTCTATCTCGGTGGCGGCTCGCGGCCAGCGTGGGAAATGTCGGCAAAGCATTCCGACGTGCACCTGTTCTGGGGCGATCTGCCGGAAAAAATCGCCGCCAACATCGCCGAGATCAGGGAACTCGCGCGCTCCCATGACCGCCACCACGAGATCGGCTTTGGCATGCGGCTGCAGGTGATCTGCCGCGAGAACGAAGCGGACGCGTGGGAGGCCGCCGACCAACTGGTGCGGCACGCCACCGAGCGGCAGAAGCAGGAGATGAAGACGCTCTACACCAAGTCGGAAGCCAACCAGCGCGTGCAGCAACTCGCGCGCGAGCACGGCGACCTGCTGCTGCCGCATTTATGGACCGGCATTACAAAAGTGCGTCCCGGCGCCGGCATCGCAGTGGTCGGCAATCCCGAGCAATGCGCCGGCACGCTGCAGCAATTCATCGATGCCGGCTGCCACTCGTTCTGCCTTTCCGGCTATCTGCATGACGAGGAGGCCGAGCGCTTTGGCCGGCTGATCCGGCCGATCCTCGCGGAGAACAACCGGGGAAGGCTAGCGGCTTAAGATCGCAGCCGCAGATCCTGTATCGCCGCAAGGCGGGGCAAACGGCGTCAACGTGGACCGCGCATCGCGAGAGCGTCGGTCACGCCGGCCGCGGGAGCGTCGGCGTGAGTTGCGAAACTGCCGTCGGTTTCCGCGACGGGGAGTTCAAACAGAATTTCAAGAGCTGCCGGCGAGTTGAGCACGGCAAACGTCTCACGCGGGCTTAGAAACACCAGCGCCTCGTCAAAATATCTGGCGTCCTCGATTTTGGCGCGAGCAATCGCCAGATGCGAGTCAACCTGCCCGCGAACGCGGTCGGTCCGGGCAGGCAAATTGCCGACATGGGCCTGCAACAGGTCGGCGTCATTACGCAATTCCCGCAGAGGGCCGGCGGCCGGTTGCCGCGAGTTGCGCGCCAGTTGATTGGCGCGGGTCAATACTGCTGGAGGCAACGTCTGCTCGGGGGTCCTGAACAGCAGGGGCTGGTCAGCGGTGCCGTCTGATGCCGTCGTCGAGGAGATCAGCCCGATCGGAACGGCCAACAGCAGTCCGACGATCACCGGGGCCATCCAGAGCAGCAAGGGCAGCGACACGGCGTAGGCGGTCGCAGCCATGACGATGCCGATCAGGCTTGGCAGCGCGTATCTGCGAATGACTTCATTGCGCGCCACCTCGCCATCGTCACGGCGCTGCACCTGCCAGCCGGCATCGCGCCCGAACAGGATTTCCGCCACGGCCGAGGATTGAAAGATCATCATCACGGGGGCGAGCAGTCCGGACAGCAGTGTTTCCACCAAGATACCTCCCAGCGCGACCACACCTCCGCCAAAGCGTTTTCGATTTTCCCGTTGCGTGAGCAGCAGCACGAAGGCGAGAAGTTTGGGCACGATCAACAGCCCCATCGTCCCGAGGAATACCCAGGCGGCGAGAATCGGATCCTGTGCGGGCCATTGCGGAAACAACGAAAATCCCTTCGGAAAATATTCCGGCCTGACAAATTGCGCTTGCAGCGAGATCAGGATTCCGAGCACCAGGAAGACCAGCCACATCGGCGCGGTGAGATACGCACCGATTCCGGTCAGCAGATGGAGCCGCGACACCCAGTGCAGGCCCCGCGCCGGGAGAACCGCCAGATGCTGAAGGTTTCCCTGGCACCATCGCCGGTCGCGCGCCGCGAAATCCAGCAGCGAAGGCGGACATTCCTCGAAACTGCCGCCGAGCGCCGGCGCCAGGCGTATGGCCCATCCGGCGCGTCTCATCAGCGCCGCCTCGACAAAATCGTGGCTTAGAATATGCCCGCCGAACGGCTTGCGGCCACGCAGCTCCGGAAGGCCCGCGTCCTGTGCAAAAGCGCGCACGCGGATGATGGCGTTATGGCCCCAATAATTGCCCTCAGTGCCGTGCCACCAGGCGATCCCGGCAGCGATCAGCGGCCCGTAAAGCCGTCCGGCGAACTGCTGCAATCGCGCAAACAATGTTCTTGCGTTGACCACGATCGGGAGCGTCTGGATAAGGGCGACGCCGGGATGCCGCTCCATGGCTGCGGCCAGACGCGCGATGGTATCGCCCGTCATCAGGCTGTCGGCATCGAGGATGATCATGTGGTCGTAGGCGGCTCCGAACCGCCGGATCCAGTCCTCGATATTGCCGGACTTTTTCGCCGTGTTCTCGCGCCGGTGCCGGTAAAACACATTGCCGGCGCCGGCTTCGCGGCGAAACTGCAGGAAGCATTTTTCCTCCGCGACCCAGATCGACGGATCGGTGCTGTCACTCAGGACGTACCAATCGAACTGCGCGGCATATCCGGTCTCCGCAACCGACTCATGGATGGCCTGCAGCCGCGCCACGATCCGGTGCGCCTCTTCATTATAGGTCGGCAGCAGCATCGCGTTGCGGCTTGTTACCGGCGGGAGGGGTCCGTCAGGATTGATCTCCAGGGCGTCCCGTTTTCGAAAGAGCAGCACCACGAATCCCGCCAGCGCCGACACGAACGAGAATGCGACCCACGCAAACAGCAGCACGAACAGGATCAGAACCATCGCTTCCAGAACGGTGATGCCGCCGACTTGCAGAACCTGGTACATTTCGTAGCAACCGGCCAGCGTCAGTGCCGCAGTGCCAATGAGGATGTATGCCCGCGCGAAAGTGATGGATCTCAACCCGAAATCCGCCATGCCCGGTTGCCGGTGAAACTCGCGCAACGGCTGCGTCGACATTTCGAGACCACATTCCGGCGGCAGGAATGCCTCGCGCCGGCAGTCATCGGGCCGTTCCGAACCGGCAGCGGATCTCAGGTCGCCCATCGGTAGACCCAGACTTCGGATATGGCGTCGTTGTCCTGCATCAGGGATGCGCGGATATCGATGGGGCCTTTTTCCTTGCTCGGAAGTTCAAAACTCAGCCTCCAGCCGCCGGCCGCCGGGTTCGGCTGGGTGACGATGTTCTGAACTTTAACTTTTCCGGCGTCGACGACGCCGCGTATTTTCGTTGCGTCAACCTGCTTCAGCCTGTCACCGACCAGATCAAGCACGAATATCCTGCTGTCTTCGCCTCGGGCACCGACGCCAGTTCGCACAAAACGTGCAAGCGATGCCGGCTTCGGGGCGTCCGCTCCCCAATGCAGTCGATAGGTGTAGATGTTCTCGCCCTTGGCTGGCAGCGCAGACTTGGGATGCCAAAACGCGGCAATATTGTCGTGAACCTCTTCCTTGGTGGGAATCTCGATCAACTGCACCGAACCTTCGCCCCAATCGCCGATCGGCTCCGCCCACAGGCTCGGCCGCTTTTCGAAGCCCGATTCGATGTCCTGATAGGCGAAAAAATTCTTTTGCCGCTGCATCAATCCAAAACCGTGAGGGTTTAGATCGGCGAACGTGCTGATCTGAAGGTCGCGCGGATTATGCAGCGGGCGCCACAGCTCTTCATTTTTGCCATTGTAGATGGCAAGGCCATCGGAATCGTGCACCGAGGGACGAAAATCGTCGACCTCGACGCGGTCGTTTGGCCCGAAGAAGAACATGCTCGTCATCGCTGCGAGCCCGACGTGTTCGAGGTCTACCCTCGGATAGATCGCCATCTCCACGTCGAACACGGTGGTGCCGCCCGGCCTGATCGTGAAGCGATAGGCTGCCGCCGCACTTTCGCTGTCGAGCAGGGCATGCACCACGATCGAACTGGCGTTTGCGGCCGGCTTCTCGATCCAGAATGTCTTGAAAAATGGAAACTCCTCGCCCTTGGTTTCGCCGGTGTTGATCGACAGCCCCCGGGCCGAGAGGCCGTACCCTTGTCCCTTGGCGATCGCGCGGAAATAGCTGGCGCCAAGAAAGACGCAGACTTCGTCGTAGTAGTCGGGCTTGTTGATTGGGGCATGGAGACGAAAACCGGCAAACCCCAAATCGGCGTCGGAATTCGGCGGCGGGATACTCCCAAAGGAGAAGTTTTCCGGCTGATACGCGATCCTGGTCGCCTGGCCGTTGGCCACTTCATGGATATCCACCCGGTTGGTGTAAAAGAAACCGCGATGGAAGAACTGGACTTCGAACGGCAGCTTTTCGCCGCGCCAGAGCGCGCGATCAGGCAGAAACCGGATGGCTCGATAGCGATCGTAGTTCAGGTCCTTCAAATTGTCCGGAAGCTTGCTGTCGGGCGCCTTGAACGGTTTAGCCGCCAAGTCCCGAGCGGCCTGTCGAACGACGGATCGATCGAACGACACCGGTTGGGCATTCGTTGGCGTAACCAACGCGCGCGCAGTCGATGCGACCAGCGGCAATGCGGCCGACACCTGAAGAAAATCCCGCCGATTCAAGCAGCCTCCAGTGGATGCTAGAGTGCAACGGGTGGCAACTCCGATCGCCTCACCGAGTTCCGAACCAGGAACCGAAAGAATGCGTCCAGGAGAAATGCTTCAGGATTACGCTTTACGCCGGCACGATCACCTTGCCGATCGGCCATAGCGCGATGCCGGCGAGCTTGAGATGCGCCCAGGCGAAGGGAATGCCGATGATCGTCACCGCGAGAATGACCGCGGTGATGAGATGCCCGAGCGCAAGCCACCAGCCCGCGAGCACGAGCCAGATCAGATTGCCGATCACCCCGAGCGGTCCGGTGCCGATATCGCTCTCGCCGGTCATTTCATCGCGGCGCACCGCCCGCGAGCCGAATGGCAGCAAGGTATAGACGGCGATATTGAAGGCCGCCCGCGCCCACGGCAGGCCGATGATGGTGATCGCCATGATAACGGCCGCGACCAGCCAGCCGAATGCCATCCATGCGCCGCCGATGAGAATCCAGAGGATATTCAAAAGAATGGAAACAGGCTGCATGGTTGACCCGTCCGCGGCTCGCGTGATGGCTCGCGGTATATTAGGCCGGTGGCGCGCTGCGCGATAGGGCCGGCGTCAACTTCCGCGCAAAACTGCCACCGGGCCGGAGCGATACGGACGCGCGGCCGAAAATCAGCGGCGATAGCTGCCGGTGCGCGAATAGACCGGGCGACTTTCCTGCGCCGGGCGGTTCGCGAGGCTGGCGCGGCTTTCGCTGGCCAGGGGCGTCGCCGGCTTGAGGTCCTCGAGGAAAATCGGCTTGGAGAAATAAAAGCCCTGCGCGTAGCGGATCTTGGTCGCGGCCTGCAGATAGGCCAGTTCCTCGTAAGTCTCGATGCCTTCGGCGATCACGGTCATGCCGAGCGCTTCGGAAAGCGATTCGATCGCGCGCAAGATGCCCTGGCTGCGCGGCCGCTTGTGGATGTCGGTGATGAAGGAGCGGTCGATCTTGATCTCGTCGGCGGTGATGTCGGCGAGCGCCGACAGTGACGAATAGCCAATGCCGAAATCGTCGATCGAAATGCCGACGCCGAGTTTTCTGAAGATCGGCAGGATTTCGTCCTGGAAATGCGTCTTGGTGACGAAGGCGTCTTCCGTCACTTCGATCAGGAAGCGCCTGGAAAGCCGGTCTGCTCGATCGCTTCCGCAAACGGCCGCATGAATTCCGGATTGCCGGCCTGTTTCGCAGCGACGTTGATGCTGATCGTCGTGTCGGGTCCGAAGGTTTCGTTGATCAGGTCGATCGACTTGACGATCTCCGCAAGCACCAGATGCGTCAGTTCGTCGATCAGGCCGAGCTCGACGGCAAGATTGATGAAGGTGCCGGGCGCCTGAATGACGCCCTCGTCGTCGCGCAGCCGAACCAGTGCCTCGATGCCTTTGACGTCGCTGGTGCGGATGTCGACCTTGGGTTGGAACGCACAGCAGAAGCGCTTTTCAAGGATAGCAAGCCGCAGCGATTGCTCGATCCTGGTGCGGGCCAGTGCCTCGCGTTCCATGCCGGTATCGAAAAACGCCGCGGCGCCCTTGCCGCTGTTCTTGACGCGGTACATCGCGATATCGGCGTTCTGCCGCAGCGCGTCGTAGCTCTGACCGTGCTCGGGATACAGGCTGACACCGATCGAGGTGGAGGCGAAGACCTCCGAGCCGTCGATGAAGAACGGCGCGCGGATCCGCTCCAGCATGAAATGCAGGAATTCCGCGACCTCGTCCTGGCTCTGCACCGGATTGAGCAGCAGCAGGAACTCGTCGCCGCTGATGCGCGACAGCATATCGGATTCGCGCAGGTTCATGCCGAGCCGCTTGGTGATCGCCACCAGCAGCGCGTCGCCGATCACGTGCCCGTAATAGTCATTGATGTGCTTGAAATTGTCGATGTCGAGGAAGGCCAGCGCGAAGGTGACCCCGGCGTCCTGCTGCGTCAGCTTGTTGACGCGATGCTCGATCACCCGCCGCGACGGCAGGCCGGTCAGTTCGTCATAGTAGGCCTGGCGGAACAGTTCTTCTTCAAAGGCCTTCTGCCCGGTGATGTCGGCGGAGCTCGACAGTAAAAGATCGCGGTTGGCGATGCGGACCGGGCGATGACTGGTCAGGAATACCTGCTTGACCGCGCCGCTTGTGATGCATTCCTCCATGATCGCGCCATGGCCCACGCGGAGCAGTTCGGTGGCGGCTTCGCGGCGCTGCTCCAGTTCCCTGGAGGAAACCTCTGCCGCGCCGATTCCCAACTGCGCCATTGCCGCGTCATTTGCGAGCAGCAACTGGCCATGTTCGTCCTGCACGGTGACGCCGTGCGGCAGCATCCTGAGAACTTCCCTGAGGGTATTCAGTTCGGAATCGATCGCGCCTTCATTGCTGGCCTCGCCTGCGGCCGCCTGAAGGTCGTATTTATAGGGACTGTGCATGGGCTCAGAGCTTGGCAGCGTCCCTTGTAGTTTTGGTTAAGTGCAGCTGTGAAAAGCCATGACAATGGCGCGGACCAACGCACTGAAGTGGCGTTGCCGAAATCGTCATTAACAGAGCGTCAACGCGACTGTGCGCGCCGCTTTCGGGGGTGCTTTCGTGTTGAACTTTTAGCGTTTCACGGCGATCTCAAACCGGAGCGGATGCCGCCTCGCGTCACACGCGTTACTAAATGCGATTGCGTCAACTCGCCGGGATTCGGCATTGCATGGTGCAGTGGACGCCGCTTTTCAGAAAACTGATCTCGGCCTTGCCGTTGAACGGCAGCAACGCCGAATTCAGGAGCTTGGTGCCGAAGCCAGGTTTGCCGACCGTCTCCACCGGCGGACCTTCGGTCTCGTCCCAGGTGACATTGAGCCGGTCGTCCGTGACCGTCCAGGATACCTGGAGCAGTCCCTGCGGGGAGGAAAACGCGCCGTATTTGGCGGCATTGGTAGCCAATTCGTGGAAGATCAGCGCCAGGCTGACGGCCAGTTTCGCTGGCAGGAACAGCTCATCGCCGTTCAGGTTGAACCGAACGTGGCCGTAAGGCCCAAGTTCGGAACGCAAGAGATCGCGGATATCGCAGCCGCGGCTGTCGACGCGGGCAATCAGATCGTCGGTCGCCGACAGCGCGCGGATACGGTGGTCGATGCGGGCCCAGACCTGCGGCTGGTCGTGCAGTACCTGATGCAGCACCGCGTGGATGGTCGATAGTTGGTTCTTCAGCCGGTGCTGCAGCTCATCGACGATGAGCCTGCGGTATTCCTCTTCCTGGATCAGGCGTTTTGAAATCGACTGCTGCTGCGCGGCGATCGAGCGGTAATGCTCGACGCCCCAGATCGCGACCGCGCACACCGCCCAGAAGATCGCCAGAAGCATGAAGCGCGCCGGATCCGCGGTTGTATCGCCGAAATTGACGCTGACGCCGAGCGCGCCCGCCGTGATCGCCGTCAGGACGCCGATCCGGATGCCGCCGAACACGGTCGCAAATACCACGGCCGGAAAATACGGCGTGAAGAATACGTCAGGCCGGATGATGGCAAGCCCCCACCGCACCTCGGTCGCGAGGGCGAGGCAGAGCATTGCAAATCCAATGCTGAACGGCAGCGAGGGCTGGGAAATTCCCCGCCAGCCGCGCCTGAATTCGTCGATCAATTTCACCATGGGTTCCGTCACTTCACGTGATCAGCAAATCCAAAATATGGCCCGCCAGCAAGCAAAACGGGCATTTCAACCGGAAACGACGGCGGCGCGGCCGTCTCGTCCGGCTTGCCTTGTTCCCGGCGTGCAGGAATAGTGGCGCAACAACAACGGGAACACGGATTTTCCGATGGGGAGAGACGACATGGGACGGCTGGATGGCAAGGTCGCGGTCATTACCGGGGCGACGAGCGGCATCGGGCTGCGCACCGCGGAGATTTTCGTGGCCGAGGGCGCAAAAATCGTGATCGCCGGGCGCCGCGTGCCCGAAGGCGAGCGGCTTGCGAAGCAACTCGGCGCTGGCTGCGTTTTCCGGCAGACCGACGTAACGGTGGAAGAGCAGATGCGTTCGCTGATCGCGCTCGCGGTCGATAGATTCGGCGGCATCGATTGCCTGTTCAACAATGCCGGCGGCCCGGCGCAGACCGGCGGCATCGAGGGCCTCGAGGTCGAGCGCTTCGATGCGGCGATGGCAACTCTGGTGCGCAGCGTCATGCTCGGCATGAAGCACGCCGCGCCCTATATGCGCAAACAAGGCTCCGGCAGCATCATCAACAATGGCAGCATCGCCGGCCGGCTTGCCGGTTTTTCGTCGTCGATGGTCTATGGCGCGGCCAAGGCCGCCGTCATCCATCTTACCAAATGCGTGGCGATGGAGCTCGGCGAATCCGGCATCCGCGTCAACTCGATTTCGCCCGGCGCGATCGCGACCGGCATTTTCGGCAAGGCGCTTGGGCTGTCGGTCGATGCCGCCGAAAGGACGCCGGCGGTTATGCGCGAGGTCTACAAGACGGCGCAGCCGATTCCGCGCGCCGGTCTGCCCGAGGACATCGCGCATGCCGCGCTGTTTCTCGCCAGCGACGAATCCTCCTTCATCAACGGCCATGATCTCGTGGTCGATGGCGCGATCACCGGCGGCCGCAACTGGACCCAGCAGCAGCAGGGCTATGTCGCGCTACGCAAGGCATTCGATCAGGGCGCGGGGTAACAATCACCGTCATTGCGAGCCAACGGGTCGCGCGAATGCGCGCCCGATGACAGGCTCCGCGAAGCAATCCATCCCACCGCAAAGAAAGTATGGGTTGCTTCGTCGCTTCGCTCCTCGCAATGACGCTGAGAAAACAACTAACAAACAGGGAGACCTCGATGTTCGAAGCAACGACACTGTCTCGCCCCGAAACCCGGCCATTTCACCTTGCCATTGTCGCCGGGCTCGCTTGCGCATTCCTGATCGGAAAAGCGTTGCCGCTGACGAGCGATATCGTCTCGACCGTGATCGAGCCGTTCTGCATGACGGCGGCGGGCTCGCCGCTCGACACCGTTGAACCGATCACCTCGCATGCGCTGCCGAACGTGCCGGGCAAGCGCGTCACGGTGGTCCGCGTGTTCTATGGCCCCGGCGGATTTACCCGTCCGCATCGGCATTCGGGCTCGGTCACGGCCTACATCACCAAGGGCGAGGTTCGCTCGCAGTTGGGCGACGGGCCGGTCGAGACCTTCAAGGTCGGCCAATCGTTCTTCGAGCCGCCGGGCTCGACCCATCTGGTCTCGGCCAATGCCAGCAACACCGAGCCCGCCGAACTGATCGCGGTGTTCGTCGCCGACGAAGGCGCGCAGCTAACGACGTTTCTGGAGTAGGCTGGCTTTATTTATCTCTCCCCGCTTGCGGGGAGAGCGGGAAGATCTCATACCGGCTTGATCACCACCCGCAATCCGTCGCGCGGTTTTGGGATCGGCCACATCTGCCAGTGCGGCTTGTAGCCGGGCTCCAGCGAGACTTCGAGATTTTGCAGGAAATGCCGGGCAAAGGTCTTGGCCTGCATGTAGGCAAAATGCAGCCCGAGGCACATATGCGCGCCGCCGCCGAACGGCACCCAGGCGAAGCGGTGGCGGTTGCGCTGCGCCTCGTCAGTGAAGCGCAGTGGATCGAACCGTTCCGGATCGGGCCAGATCTCCGGCATATGATGCGTGTACAGCGGATTGACGCCGACCAGGGTGCCAGCTGGGATCGCAAAACCCTTGAAGGTGAAGTCGCGCACCGCCCGGCGCGGGATCGAGGGCACCGGCGGCTTCTTGCGCATCGCTTCCTTGAAGGCCATTTCCGACAGCGGCATTTTTTCCAGATTGTCGAGGCTCGAGGGATCGTTGGCATCGAGCCCGAGACCCGCGACTTCCTCACGCAGCCGCTGCTGCCACTCCGGATTTGCGGCGAGTTCGCCGATGAACGACGTCAGCGACGACGTCAGCGTGTCGTGCGCCGCCATCATTAGAAAACTCATGTGATCGACGATATCCTGGGTCGAGAGCAATGCGCCGTCCTCATGGGTGGCGCGGCAGAGCTGCGAGAACAGGTCCTCTCCTCCCTTGTCGCGGCGGATCGGAATCTGCTCGGAGAAGTAGGCGACGATGCGCTGGCGTCCCTTGACGCCGCGGGCCATTTGCGTGCCCGGCAAGGGCCGGCGGATCGGCGTGACCGCAGCCGCCACCATATCGACGAAGGCGCGCGTGATCTCCTTGACCTCGGGACCGATGCCTGCGCCGAGAAAGGAAGTCGCCGCAAGGTCGAGCGTGAGCTGCTTCATCGCGGGATAGAATTGCATCTGGCCGGGGGCGGCCTTCCATTGCGCAACCCGCGCCGCAATCCCGGCATCAAGCTGGGTCAGATAGGATTTCATCGGTCCGGACTTGAAGGCGACCGAGAGCGCGCGCCGGTGCAGGCGATGCTCGTCGAAATCGAGCAGCATCAGTCCTCGCGGAAACAACCGGCCGAGCACAATCTCCCAGCCATGGGTCGAGGAGAACAGCTTTTGCTGGTCGAATAGCACGAGTTCGTTGGCTTCAGGCCCGAGCGCGGTGATGCTGGTTTCGCCGAGGACGTGGCTGCGATAGACGGGTCCGTATTTCGCGGCCATCCGCTCGACTTCGCCCTTGGGGTCCGCGAGGATGTTAAGCGTGCGGCCAATGAACGGCCAACCCTCGTCGCCTGGAATATGCCGCAGCGAGCTTCGCTTCGGTGGGGTGATGGCGTACGCGGGGGAAGCCACATTCTGCATCGACATGGCAGTGCTCCGGGTTGGTCCCCGCCCGGTCGGGGCGGGACAGTCATCCGCATAGCTCGGTCCGAGTAAATAACCTCTTGTCGCGATGGTGCAAAGGCCTTTGCATCGGCCACAACGGCCGGCCGACCCAAATCACGCCGCAAAGCCACAAGCTGCTCGCTCGCGCCGACGAGGGGATCGAATGAAGCGGCGCGCCCGATAATCCCGCCGCTTCGCCGTCAAGTCTTGGCCTTCAGCCTGGCGGCTTCCTTCTGCAGGTCCGGCGCATTGACGGCGGGGATTGCGACGCGGCCGGGGCCAGTGAGCGACAGCGCCGCTGCGGCCTTTTCGTTTTCCATGATCTTGGCCATCACGGCTTGGCCTGCGCGTTCGAACACCGCGCGGTTCTCGATGACGAACTTTTGCGATTTGCGCAAGGACTCGAGATAGCCGTTGATTTCCGGCACCACGTAGCGCGCCACCATGTCCCAGCTGCGGCGGGTGTTTTCCGGGTTGGCCCAGTCATGGGCAAAACCGATGATGGCGCCGACGCCGCCGGATGCCTCCATCAGGTTCTTGATGATCCTTACGAGATCGTCGGGGGTGCCGATCGCGGAAGCCGCGCCGTCGACGAAGGCGGTCTTGTCCACGGCCTCGTCGGGCGACGAAAACGCCGTCAAGCCGGGGCGCTGCAGCGTGCCGACATTATATTCATTGTGCCAACGCATCAGGCCGGGGCCGGCCTCGCGACGCGCCTGTTCGCGGGTCTCGGCGATGTGCCAGGTCAGCAGCACGCGCCAGTTGGAACGGCTGACGGTGGTGCCGGCCTTTTTCGCGGCATCTTCGGCAAAACCCCATTGCGTCGGCAGCGCCATCAGGCCCTGTGTCGACATCGAGCCGAGCGAGATGATGCCGATGCCGTATTTGCCGGCCAGCGTCATGCCCGACGGCGAGATCTGCGACGCCACCACGAACGGCATTTCTTCCTGCATCGGCAGGATTTGCAGTGCCGCGTCGTTCATGGTGAACCACTCGCTTTTCGCGGTGACCCGCTCGCCGTTGAACAGGCGGCGGATAATGCCGATCGCCTCGTCCTGGCGGTCGCGCTGCGTCATCGGATCGATGCCGAGGGTGTGCGCATCGGAGGCCAGCGCGCCGGGGCCGGAGCCAAAAATCGCGCGGCCGCCGGTCATGTGGTCGAGCTGCACCATGCGCTGCGCGACGATGAAGGGATGGTGATAGGGCAGCGACACCACGCCGGTGCCGAGCTTGATGCGCTTGGTGCGCTCGCCGGCGGCGGCCAGAAACATTTCCGGCGAGGCAATGGTTTCCCAGCCCGACGAATGGTGCTCGCCGCACCAGAACTCGTCATAGCCGAGCGCGTCGAGTTGGTCGACGAAATCGAGATCCCTGCGGAATTGCAGCATCGGATGCTCGCCGATCGGGTGATGCGGGGCGAGGAAGGCACCGAACTTGAGGCGCGCCATGGGTGTTTTCTCCGGACTTTCTTGTTCTTCGGTTTTTGTCGAGGGTTTCGGGCCCCAAACTACGGGGTGGGGGGACCTAAGGCAATCGCGCATCACCGCCGGTGCTGCATGGTTGTCGTGCAGATCGGCGCGGCATACCGCCGCCCGGAATTCCAGTTCCTGTCGTCCCCGCCTAGTGCGCAATTGCGCACGGGAGCGGGGACCAATAACACCGGTGTCTGCTATTGCTATGGCTGTGGTCGCAGCTTTTCGCAGCAATTGACATCGGTGGTTATGGATCCCGGGTCGCGCTTCCACCTTCGCTCTTCGAGCTACGGCGGACAAGTCGCTTGCCCGGGACGACGGCTACTGCACATTCAGCGTCCACGCTACGCGATCAGCCAAGAGCCCGCGGGAACGCTTACCTTCCAGGTAATCGCCGGGATGACCGAAATCCGCAAAACTCCGATGCAGCGGAATTCGGAATGAGGCTTCGCCATGCACCAGATCGTCATAACGCCCGTCGATACCTCGCGCCGCTGGTGGGTGCTTGCGATCGTGGTTGCCGCGCAATTCATGTTCGGGGTCGATGCTTTCGTCGTCAATGTCGCGATCCCGACCATCGCGGTTGAGCTGCATGCGAGTGCGGCGCAGATCGAAGCCGTCATCGCGGTCTATCTGATCGCCTATGCCACGCTGGTCGTCACCGGCGGCCGGCTCGGCGATATCTACGGCACCAAAAACATCTTCATCGCCGGCGTGCTCGGCTTCACCGCCACCTCGTTATGGTGCGGGCTTGCGCAGTCCGGTCCGGAATTGATCCTGGCACGGCTGGCGCAGGGCGCCACCGCGGCGCTGATGGTGCCGCAGGTGCTGGCGACGCTGCATCTGCTGTTTTCGGATTCCTCGCGCGCGCGTGCGTTCGGCATCTATGGCATCGTGCTCGGGCTCGCCGGCGCCGCCGGCTTTGCGCTCGGCGGCATCCTGGTGACGCTCGATCTCGCCGGCTTCGGCTGGCGCACGGTGTTTTTCGTCAACGTGCCGTTCGGGCTCATTATCGCGGCGGCGGCCTTGCGCATCATGCCGTCGGTGCCGCGGCGCGCCGGCACGCGGCTCGATATATCAGGCGCGGTCGTATTGTTCGCCGGCTTGCTGTTCCTGATCGGTCCGCTGTTGTTTGGCCACGATGTGCACTGGGCGCCCTGGGTCTGGCTGGTGATGGCTGCCGGCGTGGCGATCCTTGCCGCCTTGCTGCATCTGGAGCGCGCGATTGCCGGGCGCGGCGGCATGCCGCTGATCGATCTCGCACTGTTGTCGGACAAGGCCTTCATGCGCGGCCTTTGCGCGGCGTTCTTTTTCTTCTTTGCCAACCTGTCGTTCTACCTGGTCATGACGATGTTCATGCAGAAGGCGCTCAGGATTCCGCCGTTGCAGGCGGGCCTGGTGTTCCTGCCGCTGGCGCTCGCTTTCGTGGTCGCCTCGCGCCACAGCGGCGAGCGTGCAAAACATCGCGGCACGCTGGTGCTGATCGAGGGCTGCGCGCTGCAGATCATCGGTCTTGCGGTATTGGTTGCCGCCGTCGCGTGCACCGCTACTCCGTCCGCAACCTTGCTGGCGGCGGTGCTCACCGTGTTCGGCTACGGCCAGGGCCTTGTGATGGCGCCGCTGTCGAGCGCCGTGCTTTCCACAGTGAAGCCTGCAAGCGCGGGTTCGGCCTCGGGGATGTACGGCACTACCGCACAGGTCGCCAATGCCTCAGGCGTCGCCGCGATCGGAGCGGTATTTTTCGCCGTCGAAGCCGGCTACGCGGCAAGGCCGGCGCTGTTCATTTCTGCTTCACTGTTTGCACTCGCGATTGTTACCTCAGCCGCATTTCTGTCATGGATGCGTCGCGCATCGGCCTGATGCCGAATTAACGCAATCGCAGACAATTCTGGGGATCGACAGCGCACGGTCTTTTTATCTTGCACTGCAGCAACTATCTATATCGGCTGACGTTGGGATTCTCTCTGTCCCCAGGAGCTGCCGGTGTCCCTTGCTAAGAATGTCGAATTCCTGCGCCGTCTTCCGAAGCTGAGTCATCTCAACGGCTTCGGATATTACGGGCGCAACCAAAGACACGGCCTGCGCAGCCCGCTGGTCGAAGTCACGGGATTCGGCGCCAATCCGGGCGGCCTGAAGATGTTTTCGTACGTGCCGGCGAACCTGCCGCGCCGGCCCGCGCTGGTCGTGGTATTGCACGGCTGCGGCCAGAGCGCCGCCGGCTATGATTTCGGCACCGGCTGGTCGACGCTGGCGAAGCGTTACGGCTTTGCGCTCCTGATGCCGGAGCAGCAGCCGTCCAACAACGCCAACACCTGCTTCAACTGGTTCAACCCGGAAGACGTCGCGCGCGACCAAGGCGAGGCCTGCTCGATCCGGCAGATGATCGAAAAAATGGCCGCCGATCATAACATCAGCCGAAGCCGCATCTTCGTCACCGGCCTGTCCGCCGGCGGCGCCATGACCTCGGCGATGCTCGCCACCTATCCGGAGGTGTTTTGCGCCGGCGCCGTCATCGCAGGGCTGCCGTTCGGCGTCGCGAGCAACGTGCGCGAAGCGTTGAACGGCATGATGCAGTCACCGCCGCGTCCGGCGCGCGAGCTCGGCGATTTCGTGCGCGGCGCCTCTCACCACAAAGGCCCGTGGCCGAGACTGTCGGTCTGGCATGGCAGCGCCGACCGCACCGTCCATCCGGCCAACGCCAACGAGATCGTCAAGCAGTGGCTCGACGTGCACGGCCTCACGGAAACGCCGATGTCGGAGACGATGGTGGACGGCCATCCGCGCCAGATCTGGTGGAATGAAGAGGGCGAGACCATCATCGAATCCTATACCATCACCGACATGTCGCATGGCACGCCGCTCGGCTTCGTCGACAATGGCGAACGCTATGGCGTAGAAGGCGCGCTCCTGATCGAGGCCGGCATTTCGTCGTCCTATCACATCGCGAATTTCTTCGGCCTGACCAAGCGGATTCGTCAGCCCAAGACCACGGCGAAGGCGGTCATGGCGGCGGCAGCGAAGGAGCGCGCCAGGCCGTTTCCGACTGTCGCACCGGTAACCATGCAGGGGCCCGATCTCACCGCGATGCTGTGGCCGCTCGCGACGCCGGTTCATCGCGCCGTCTCGCCGTCGAAACCGCGCCGCCGCGCCATCGACGTCGGCGACGTCATCACGCGCGCGCTCACCGCCGCGGGATTGATGAAATAGCACCATGGCGTTTTCGAGCGAAAGCCTGCCTCGCACCTGATGCCGGGTGGCTCCCGGTTCGCGTGAAGAAAACGCGTCAAGACAAAAATCTACCGCGCGGTCTCGGCGATCAGGTCGATCGGCGTGACCGTGACGTCGCCGCCGGCGGCCACCTCCCGGGTCTTCTCGGTATAGTGCTTGAAGAAATCGCGCTGCTGCAGCGCCTTGACGGCCTGTTCGTCGGCGGCCGAGGCGAGATGAAAATAGCTGGAATCGTCCCGGTTCTTCATGCAGCGGTAGACGATCTTTCCCGTTAGCTCGGGATCGCTGTCGAGCGCGGCAATGAAGCGGCCGATTTCCCGGTGCCAATCTTCCGTGGTGCCGTTGGCGAATTGATATGTGATCATGAAATGCTTCATTGAAGGCTCCCTGGTCGGCTGGCGTCGGACAATCTGGTGCCTTTAGAGGCGAAAGCGCAAGTATGGACAAAAATGATAGTATGGACTTTCCAGCGCCCCCTCATATGCTGAAAGGACGCGAGCAACGGCGTTGGCGGAGGGTGATGCGATGGCCAGATCGAAAGCGGCGCCGGCCTGCGGCTGTCCCGTCGCAGCCTTTCAAAAAATGATCAGCGGCAAGTACAAGCTGCGGATCGTCTGGGATCTCAAGGATGGCCCGCTGCGCTACGGCGAAATCCGGACCGGCCTGCTACGCGGGTCGGACGGCAGCGCGGAGATCGCGCCGCGCGTGCTGAGCCGGGAATTGAAGGCGCTGACCGAATCGGGGTTGATCGACCGCAGGGATTACGGCGTCGTTCCGCCGAAGGTCGAGTATCGCCTGACCCGCAAGGGCAGGAGCTTTGTTCCGGTGATCTCGGCGATCCGCGATTGGGGCTTGCGGAATCTGGCGTCATCCAGCGCAGGCGAGAGCATCGGTATCGCGGCGGAATAGGCTGAACAGAACACTTTCCGTCATGGCCGGGCGTCGTCCCGGCCATCCACGTCTTTCTAGCGCTGGGAC
>JGI12053J15887_10000444_pt1 | contig 16756 bp, 17 predicted proteins | sample MedBloCAOM1_O3_FD_15887 | JGI IMG/M metagenome (IMG submission 15887)
AGTGCCTGCACAGCAGCATCGAATGCGGCGCCCATGACCTGCAGGGTGTCAGGGCCGTAGACATCATGATGTTTACCGTCGCTGAATGGGAGCATTCGTGCTTCCTATTTTGTTTTTTGCTTGTTTGCGCTCCCCCGGGCAAAGGGGCGCCGTCTCCCTTGCCCTACCCTCCCCAAAGTTTGTGAAGATTGTGGGTCCAATCCTCTAAACGTCAGACGTTGTCGTAAATCGTGATCGCGTCTCTGAGGGTTACCCGATCTGCGTCAACATCGTCACCCCGTGATGGCATACTACTAGGAGTGCTTACGGCTCTTCCGTGCCGCTTTTTCCAAGTTGGTAATTCGCTCCAGTCCTTCAGCGGTCTTGATGCGATCGTTGGCGAGCGATTCCCAAGTAGCGGCGATGTTCAGAAGCATTTCCCGATGCTCGAGTGATCTCGATCGTTTGGCTAGGCCACGACATTCCTTGGCATGCTGCCGGTACTCTGACACTTTGCTCATTCCCCGTCCGGCTTCCCGGTGAAGCCGGCGCAACGCATCAATGCCAGGGGTGTTCCAGGTTGTTGGGCATGGCACCTCCGCCCTGAGCGGGTAGGAGTGGCTTCCGACATTGCTGCGCTCTCTCACGCTCTCGCCACTGCTGTGCCGGCGAGAAAGCCGAGCATGAATTCGGGCGCAGTTCTCACGTTGCTCGACCCTAGCGGCACCGCAGTGTAGCCCCAGAGGTAGCCCCCTGGAAATATCGCCCTTAGAATTTCGAACAAAACTCCGTGTAAGTATCTGATTTTATTGGCGCGCTCGGAGGGATTCGAACCCCCGACCCCCAGATTCGAAGTCTGGTGCTCTATCCAGCTGAGCTACGAGCGCCCACGCGTCTCTTAGCGAAGACACCGCCCGATTCCAAATGGCTTCGCATGACCTGACCGCCGGGCGATACGTCTCGCGAGGCTGCCCGCTCGCGTTAACGGCGGCGCGGCCGCGTCCGCTCGAGGACCGCGCGGGAGCTAACCTATCTTGCGGGCGCGCGGGCACGCGGCGCTTGCCGTGCTATGGACCGGCATCGCAAGCAGCAGAGAAATCACATGGCCCTCCCCGACGTCCCACCCTTTACCAAGCTTCTCGGCGTGAACGTGCTCCATCGCTCGCCGGAACGCACCGAAGCCGAGCTCACCGTGCGCGAGGAGCTGTGCAACCGTCGCGGTGTGCTGCACGGCGGAGCGGTCATGGCATTGGGCGACACGCTCGGCGGATTGACCGCCAGCGCCAGCCTGACCAATGACGGCCGCACCGCGACCATCGAGAGCAAGACCAATTTCTTCGCCGCCGTACCCAAGGGCGATACCGCGCGCGCGGTCTGCATGCCGCTGCATCGCGGCCGCACCACCATCGTGCTGGAGACCCGCATCACCCGCAGCGACGGCAAGCTCGCGGCCATTGTCACGCAGACGCAGTTGATCTTCGACAAGAAGGAGTGAGCCTCATCTCGCTGTGACATTATTCCTAGGAATATGGGCTTGAGCGCCGGACGGGCAGGAACCACGGGTTTGCCCAAGGGTTATCCGTTCACGCACATCAGGCAGGGAGATTGTCATGACGGACCCTCGGGATTTTGACCGACGAATGGACATGGGACGAATGGACTTGGACCGCCCGATCGAGATGGAACACAGGATGGGCTCACCCACCCCGTGGGGATGGATCGCCGGCGCCGTGTTCGTGATCGTGATGCTGGCACTGGTGTTCACCAGCAGCGAGGGCACCCGGACGGCGAACAACGAGGCAGGCTCGCCTGCGGCCACAACGACCGCGCCACCGGCCATTACCGTTCCGCCACCCGAGACGACGGGCCAAGGCGGACAGCGCGGCCAATAACCGCGATCCATAACAATGCAGTAGTCGCACGCTGCGCCCCGGCTTCGGTCGGGGCGCTTTGTCCGCGCGCGCCGCGTCCGCGCTGTAGCGATTCCCGTTCGGCGAGGAGAGAACATCGCTTCAGATTAAATCGCGATTTCGCTCTCTTTTTGTATATGTCGGTCGCATGATCTTATCCGAAAAGTCTGCAACTTTTCGGGATCATGCGTTTTCGGGATCATGCGCTGACTATTCCACCGCCGAAGGCTCGCGCGCGATGTCGAGTTCGACGCGGGTGACGGCGACGTCGCCGGTAGCGGCAAGGCGAACCACGTTGACGGTCCCGGCATATTCCGGCGAGCCGGAGTAATAGGCGGCAACTCCGCCGACCTTTATCGCCCGATTCCAGTGCCCGAGCGCGATGTAATCGGAGCCGGTGGCCGCGAGCTCGTCGTCCCCGATCAGCCAGGATGGACGCAGGCGGATCGTGCGGTCAGGAACCGGGACATAGTGTCCGTGCCCCACCGCGACCTGCCAACGGGTCGAGCGCGGGCGCAAGCGTTCGAACGGGATCATGTCGCCGTAGTCGCGGTGCGGACGCCCCCAGACCTCGAGGCCCAGGCCGGAGAACACCACGGCTTCGTCGTGGGTGACGCCGAGCACGTGGAGGTTTTCGACCTCGGCCAGCGCGCCGTGTCGAAAGACGGCGTCGGGAACCGCGGGATCGTGGTTGCCGGGCAGGATCACCACGGGCAAAGCCGCAGCCGCGATGACCGCGGCGGCGCGATCGAGCAGATCAGCTGGGAGGCGGTGGCAATCGAAAGTGTCGCCGGCCAGCACCAGCACGTCCGCGGCGACGCCGCGGGCCGCGGCCAAGACCCCGGCGAGGCCCGCCGTGCCGTCGCCCCCGTGCAGCCGCGCGGTATAGTCGTGATCGAGGTGCAGATCTGAGCTGTGAACGACCACGATATCGCGGGTCGGCGGCGGAACGGCATCGGGCATGGCGTTGCAACATAGCCGTTCAAGGCCGATTGGCAATCAAGGCGGGGTTGACGAAACCGCATAGCACGCGGGCCTATCCGAGCCATCAGTTTGCCCAGGTTGAGGGTTTCCATTTGCACAAGTCGTTTCGGGGAGCGTCATATGAGTTCCAAAAGCGTATATCGCAGCAACGCGGAAAACTGCCTGCGGATGGCGCAAACAATAGGCGGCGACCGCGACAAACCCTTCTGGCTCAACCTGGCGCAATCGTGGTTGCAGCTTGCCGAACATTCGGCCCGCAACGGCGCCGAAGTTGAAACGCCGGATGTTCGGGTCGGCGCGGACACGCACTGATTCAATTCTGCTATCCAATATGCAATAGGCGCCAGATCCAGCCACCCCGTGTCCCGGATGCGGTGCAGCGCGAGCGCCGGCGAAGCGGAGCAGCACTGATCCGGGACCTTCGCGAAGGCGGTATGCGTAACGATCCGCGCAGGTCGGATTATCCGACCTGCGTGCATTTGAGCGCCGATCTCGGGCAAGCCCGAGATCGGTGTCTGCAGCGCATCATTTCGCACGCACTCAAGCTCGCGCAGACCGCGAAACTTGTCCGCGCATGCTTCATGCTGCGCAGCGCCCGGGATACGGCCTCATAGCGTCCATGGCTCAAGCCGCCGGTGACGCGCGGGCCTGCAGGGCGGACGCAATCAAATTAAAGACCCTAGACCTTCAACTTGGCTCCGTGTCGCCGCGATAGATACCAAGCCACCGCGGCGGGCACGCCGAAGATCGGGATGAATGCGCCGATCTCGTTCACCAGCGGGATGCCGGCCTGAAATATGCCGACCGCGCCATTGGCGATGGAGGCGAGTAGCCATACCCAGATGAACGGGCGCGTGCCGTCGACCGTGTTGCCGCCGCGGTTGATCACGCGGGCAACCAGAACGAATGCCGCGAGCACGAGATGGCCGACGACGATCAAGATAAGAATGTGCACGTCAATCCACCTTGGCGCCCGACGCTTTCACGATCGCCGCCCATTTCGGAATTTCCGACTTGATGTAGGCCCGGAACTCCTCGGGCGTATTGCCGACGACGTCAACCCCGAGCTCGGTCAGCAGCTTGCGCACCTCGGGGTCATTCACGGCGGCGACCGCCGCGCGATGGAGCGTGGCAACGACTTCCTTGGGCGTCCCGGCCGGCGCGACGATGCCGTGCCACGTGGTGGCCTCGAAGCCGGGAAAACCGGATTCAGCGATGGTCGGCACGTCGGGCAAGGCGGCGGTGCGCTTGAGTGTCGTGATCGCAAGCGCGCGGATGGTGCCGCTCTGAAGGTGCGGAAGCAGCGGTGGCGGCGGATTGTAGGCCATCGGGACGTGGCCTCCGATGACCGCCTGCAACGCCGGCCCCGTGCCGCGGAACGGCACATGCGTCATCTCGAGCTTGGCTTCCATCTTGAGGAGCTCGCCGGCGAGATGCGCCGGGGTGCCGTTGCCGCCGGAACCGAAGGTGAGCTTGCCGGGATTGGCCCTGGCATAGTCGATCAGCTCGGCCAGCGATTTCGCCGGCACCGAGGGATGGGTGTAGAGAACGTTGGTCTGGGTTCCGATCGCCGTGATCGGCTCGAAATCCTTTTCCGGATCGTAGCCGAGGTTCTTGTACAGGCTGACGTTGATCGCGAGCAGGCTGCCGGTGGCGAGCAGCACGGTGTAGCCGTCCGGCGTCGCGCGCGCGACCGCGGCGCCGGCAATGCCGCCGCCCGCGCCGGCGCGGTTCTCGATCACCAGCGGCTGCTTGAGGATCTCCTCCATCTTCCGGGTGAGGATGCGCGCCATCACATCGCTCGGTCCGCCGGGCGCGAACCCGATCATCATTGTGATCGGTTTGGTCGGGTAGTCGGCGGCGCGCACCGCAGGCGCCAGGCAAACGAGCGCGGCGCTCGCCACAAGGGCAATCGCTTTCATGGTCGTCTCCTCCGTGCCTGCCTTGTGGTGGGATGAGCAGGTTCCTTGGGCATCTTCGCGCAGGGCGCATCCGCCGTCAAAGCGGGCCTTGCCCCGGAGGAGTTCCGTCGGAACGTCTCAGCGCCTGTGGCATTAGCGTATGGACCAGGGAGCGACGGCATGGATTCGAAGATGTTCCATCAGCGCGCGCGGGATTGCCTCCGGCTCGCAGACGAGTGTCCTGATCTCTACGCCCGAGAAGCGTTGGTGGAGCTCGCGGACGACTTCAAACAGATGGCCAAGCTGCTCGAGACTGATTCGCGCCCCCGGACTCGGCGACAGCGCACGGCGCGCGATGATGCAACGATCGGCAGCCTGCGGCGAGGTGATAGCGAAGCACGCTCACCCTGAAGCGCGCTCAATTCTCCGGGGTGAATCCCGAGGCTTTCACGATCGGCTCCCAGCGCGCCAGATCCGATTTGACGAGTTCCGCAAACTGCTGTGGGCTCGTGCCGCCGGCATCGAAAGCCAACTTGATCAGTCCGGCTTTGACCTCGGCGGTGTCGAGCGCATCACGCACCGATCGGTTGAGCGCTCCGACGATCGCCGGCGGCGTTTTGGCCGGCACGAACAGGCCCTGCCATTCCGAGATTTCGAGCCCCGGATATCCCGCCTCGGTCAGCGTGGGAACATCGGGAAGAAACGGCGAGCGCGTCGCGCCCGTCATGGCCAGCGCCCGCAGGTTTCCAGACTGGATGTGAGGCAGCGCGATGCCGAGCACGCCAACGGTCGACGCGACCTGACCGCCTAGCAGGTCCTGCAGGGCCGGCGACGCGCCCTTGTAGGGCACGTGGGTGAAATCGAAGTTCGCGGCCCGCGCCAGCATCATCCCCGCGAAATGCAGCATAGACCCCGCGCCCGAGGTTCCATACGACGCGAGCTTCGGGTTCGCTTTGCACCACTGGATGAAATCCGCGAGCGTCTTCACCTCCTTCGGCACTAGCGGCCCGACGCTCACCACGAACGGGAAGGCTGACACCGTGGTGACGGCGACGAAATCCTGCACCGGGTCGTAGCCGAGCGGTTTGTAGAGGTGCGGGTAAAGCACGATCATGGACGCCGGGCTGAGCAGGATGACGGAACCGTCGGGCGCGCCCGCCTTCACGGCTTCGACCGCTATGCGGCCTCCGGCCCCGGGCCGGTTGTCAATGATGACGGTCGAGGCGTACCCCTTCATCTGATCGATGAGCAACCGCGCGGTGACGTCGGACGAGCCACCGGGCGCGAAACCCACGACCATGCGCGCGAGCTTGCCGGCCGCCTGGCTTTGCGCGCGCCGCGGAGCCGCGGTCCACGCGCCGGCGGCTGCAGCCGTGGCGACGAACCAGCGACGGGTGAGCATGATGTCCTCCGGACGTTAATGGCCCCGCAAGGATAGCTTTTTTTCGATGCGCAGGTCTCTCTCACCTCATGCTGAGGAGCCGCGCCGGCAGATTCCTGCAGCGTGCATCAGCGTGGAATGCGCGGCGTCTCGAAGCATGAGGGCACGCAGGACGATCGGTGGCCGCCTCATCCTTCGAGACGCGCTTCGCGCTCCTCAGGATGGATGAGGGCGGAACGCGCACCTCGATACGACACGCCTCTCGACTCGGCCCCGCTAAAGACTTCGTCGGAGCCGCTTATCCGAAAAAGGTTGCGTGCAATCCAAAACCGATCGTTGCGCTCAAGACCGCCTGGATGGTGTCGAACTCCAAGCCGCTCACGACCGTATCGACAAACGGAAATATCATCCGCCCCACCGGCAGCATGATGCTGGCGACCAAAGCGACGCACAGAACTTTGGTAAGGATCGGATGACTTGCCATGTTTTCCCCTGGTNGCGTGAACCCTGGGCGCAATACCAGTCAACGGTCGCAGCTTCAAGCANGGCAAATTACCGCGGCGNCGCCGCGCCGATGGCGACCGGGCGCACCGGCGATCCCGACGCGCCTTGCGTGCGCAGGGGCAGGATGATGGTGCAGGACAGCCAAACCTTGTCGCCGGCCATGGCGCCGAGATTGGCGTTCTGGATGTTGTGGATGCCCGCCTGAGTGAGGTTTTGGTGATGGATCGCGAACGGCAGGCCGGGCGGGGTTCCCGGCGCCGGCGGCGCCTTGCCCTCGAGAAATCCTTCGGCCACGGGATCGGTGAACGGATTGTCGAGCGCCACCAGCACCACGGCCTTGCTCGCGATGTATTGGGCCGCGTCGTAGGAGAGGCCCGGACCCTTGGTGTAGTAGAACTTCTCGGTATCGGGGTCTTTCCAGTTATCGCCCCAGCCGGTGTAGATGTAGAGCACATCGCCGGCGAGGAGACCGCGGCTCTCCAGCCCCTGAGCCTTGAGCATGGCCTCGATGTCCTGCGCGCTCACCAGTTGCCCCGGCTGCAGGGCGTTGCCGCGCCCGAGATGCGCCTTGGCGTCGAGCAGCACCGCGCTGGTGATGATCGGCGGCGCCTTGTCGATGCCGAGCTTCTTGAGCGGGGACTCCGGCGTGGGCTTCACGTCGTTCTGCGCAAACCCGCCGTAATAGGTCGCGCGGCCCGAGGGAAACTCGCTCTTGCCGTCCCAGGCGTCGGGCAATACCGCGAAATGCCCCAACGCGTCCATCTGCGTGCCCTGCTGGCCGGGATCTCCGCTCACCACCTCGTCGGTGTTAAAGGCATGCCGGGTGCCGGGAATGCCCACCGTGGGCTTGGCGTTCTCGCGCAGCGGCACCGCGAACGGTGACTGCGGCATGGTGTTCGAGCGCAGAAACGACAGCTCGTAGGATTTTGCATCGGGATTGACGAGATAGGGCGCGCAGCGCTGCCACGTGGCGGGGCCGAGCGTATTCGCCATCCCGATCTCGTCGCCCGCCGGCCAGGGCGGACGATTTTGCGCCTGCGCCGGAAGCGAGCAGGTCAACAGCGCGAAGAGAATTCCAACTGGTCGAAGGGCGCGGTCCATGATGTCCTCCTTGCAACGGCGATCCAGGAGCGGCGAGGTTATGGCGCCCTCCCCGATCACAGCGGCAGATTGTCGTGCTTGCGTGCCGGCATCTCCAGCCGCTTCTCCCGCAGCATCGCCAGCGCACGGGCGACGCGCGCGCGGGTGGCGTGCGGCATGATGACATCGTCGATGTAGCCGCGCTCGGCGGCGACGAACGGCGAGAGGAAACGGTCCTCGTATTCCTTGGTGCGGGCGGCGATCTTGCCGGCATCACCAATGTCGGCGCGAAAAATGATCTCCACCGCTCCCTTGGCGCCCATGACCGCAATCTGCGCGGTCGGCCAGGCATAGTTGACGTCGCCGCCGATGTGCTTCGACGCCATCACGTCATAGGCGCCGCCGAACGCCTTGCGGGTGATCACAGTGACGAGCGGCACCGTAGCCTGCGAATAGGCGAACAGGAGCTTGGCGCCGTGCTTGATCAGGGCGCCGTATTCCTGATTGGTGCCGGGGAGAAATCCGGGCACGTCGACGAAAGTGACGATAGGAATCCCGAACGCGTCGCAGAAGCGCACGAAGCGCGCGGCCTTGCGCGAGGCGTCGATGTCGAGCACGCCCGCGAGCACCATCGGCTGGTTGGCGACGAAGCCGACGCTGCGGCCCGCGATGCGCCCGAAGCCGGTGACGATGTTGCGCGCGAACGCTCCCTGCAGCTCGAAGAAGTCGCCCTCGTCCACGGTCTTGAGGAGGAGCTCCTTGATGTCGTAGGGCTTGTTCGGATTGTCGGGGATGAGCGTATCGAGCGATTTCTCCTCACGCTCGACATCGTCGAACGAGGGCCACTCAGGCACGCCGGCCTGGTTGTTGGTGGGGAGGAAGTCGAGCAGGCGACGGATCTGCAACAGGCATTCGACATCGTTGTCGTAGGAGCCGTCGGCGATGCCCGACTTGGTGGTGTGCACGGAGGCGCCGCCGAGCTCCTCCGCCGTCACCACCTCGTTGGTCACGGTCTTCACCACGTCGGGGCCGGTGACGAACATGTAGCTGGTGTCGCGCACCATGAAGACGAAATCGGTCATGGCGGGCGAATAGACATCGCCGCCCGCGCACGGACCCATGATGACGGAAATCTGCGGGATCACGCCCGACGCGATGACGTTGCGCTTGAACACCTCGCCGTAGCCGCCCAACGCCGCCACGCCTTCCTGGATGCGGGCGCCGCCGGCATCGAACAGGCCGATGATGGGGGCACGCGCCTTCATCGCCATGTCCTGGATCTTGACGATCTTCTGCGCGTGCGCCTCGGACAGCGAGCCGCCGAACACGGTGAAGTCCTTGGCAAAGGCGAACACGGTACGACCGTTGACGGTGCCCCAGCCGGTGACGACGCCGTCGCCGGGAATCCTGCTGTTCTCCATGCCGAAGTCGGCCGAGCGGTGTTCGACGAACATGTCGAACTCCTCGAACGAGCCCTTGTCCATCAAGAGCTCGAGCCGCTCGCGTGCGGTCAGCTTGCCGCGCTTGTGCTGCGCGTCGATGCGTGTCTGGCCGCCGCCGGCGCGTGCGCGCTCGCGGCGTTCTTCGAGCTTTTCTAAGATGTCCTTCATGGCCCCTTTACCTTCGGGTCCGGCGCAAAATCCATAGCATGTCTCGGTATTTGAGGGTAAGCTGCGATGGGGACTCTTTCCTCCGTGTAAGAGTGTTCGAGGGGAGCAAAGCATGCCCATAACATCACCGATGACATCGCCCACGACATCGCCGATGACATCCCGCTGCAAGGTCCTTTACTCCTGCGCCGCCGCGCTGATTCTCGCCATGGTCGCCGCGATCGCGCCCGCGACCGCGCAATTTCCGGCCGTGCCCGACGATGCGTCGGCCGGGGGTGCGAAGGGCAAGAAGGGCGCGGCCGCCGGCCCCACCATCAACGGGAACTGGGCCGGCGAGCTCACCCAAGTCGGTAGCCAAACACCCTACAAGTTCGAACTCGCGATCAATGCGAAGGGTGCGGAGGCGAAATATCCGGACCTCGATTGCATCGGGAAGCTCACCCGCGTCGGCTCATCGAAGACCTATGTGTTCTTCGTCGAAGTCATCACCAAGGGCTCGGCGGACAAAGGCGGACGCTGCCCCGACGGCACCATGACCCTCGCGCGGCAAGGCGATAATCTCGCGCTCGGCTGGTTCGGCAGCGTTCAGGGCACCACCGTCGTCGCCTATGGCACGCTGAAGAAGAAATAACGCAACAGCGGGCTCGTAGGTTGGGTTAGCTAACCCGACTTACGCGCTAAGCCTCAGCTCGCCTGCAATACCGTGGCTGCTGCCTGCATTTCGGCGAAGCGAGACGCGCGGCGCTCGAGCGCGGGCTCGTCGCGGCCCCAGAAATCCATGTTCCAGTCTTCGTCGACATGGGCCGCCGCCCAGGCCGCATCGACCGACAGGGCGCCAGCCGCCAATGCCAACGCGATCAACGCAGAGCCCGTGAGCGTGGTCATCGAATGCACCGCGCCTAGCGGCCACGGCGCGCGCGGAATGGCGGCGCTGGCAGCGGCAAGCGCCTGCGGGGGCTGGGCGACGAAGACGATTCCCTCCGCCAGCACGAAGCGCGCACCGAGCGCATCGCGCGCCCACGCGAGCACGGGGTCCCAGGCCGCTCCCTGCCGTGCGACCAGGCCGGCCGGGCCCGGCGCGCGATAGAACACGAGATCGCAGGCGAGATATCGCTCCACTTCCGCGGCCACCGCCGCCGGCGCCTCGACCACGCCATCGATGATGGTATTGGCGAGCCGCGTCAGCGGCATCCTGGCGGGTTCGACGACGTCGCGCTGCGCCTCCCATTCGTCGGCGAGCGCCTGCGCCAAGGCCATCGTCGGCGCAGCGAGGAAATGGCGGGCGGGAGTCCGCACCGGACGGCCGTCCAGAACGAGGCGGAACGTGTTGTCGTCAGCGGCCTCGATCCCGACCCGCTCATAGAACCGTCGCCGCAACTGCGGCCGCATGGAGCGGCGCGCCATCTCGCTCGGATCGAGCGGCTGGTTCTTGAAAACGTCATCGAAAATATCGCGCATGTCAGGAAGATGGGCTGCAGCCATGAAACATTCAACGTGATCATTCGACCCGCTCGACGCGCAGGCTCCCCGACCTTGTTGAGCCATTCGGTTTCAACGATGATGGCCGATCGCAGTCACGACAAAAGCAAGAGCGAGGGCGAATGAAATTCGGCGTTTTCGACCACCTCGATCGCAACGATCTTCCCCTGCAAGCCTTCTACGCGGAACGGCTGCGAATCGTCGAGGCCTACGATCGCTGCGGCTTTCACGCCTACCATACCGCCGAGCATCATTCGACGCCGCTCGGCCTCGCCGCGTCGCCCAGCGTGTTCCTCGCCGCGGTCGCGCAGCGCACCCAGCAGCTGCGCTTCGGTCCGCTGGTTTATACGCTTCCGCTCCACCACCCGCTGCGCCTGGTCGAGGAGATCTGCATGCTCGACCAGCTCAGCAAGGGGCGCTTCGAGCTCGGCGTGGGCCGCGGCATTTCGCCGATCGAGACCGCCTATTACGGCGTCGATCCCGCCCACCGGCAGAAGATCTATCTCGAAACGCTGCAGATCCTGCGCCAGGCACTGACCAGCCGGACGCTGACTTTCCATGGCGCGTTCTACGACTATGTCGACGTGCCGATGGAGCTCGAGCCGTTCCAGAAGCCGCACCCGCCGTTCTGGTCGGGCGCCGGCACGCCCGACGGCGGCGAGAGCGCGGGCCGCATGGGATTCAACCTAGTTGCGAACGCGCCCACCGCGCAGGTGCGCGCGATCACCGATCGCTATCGCGCGGCGTTCGAGGGAACGCACAGTCCGCTGCTCGGACTGGCCCGCTTCGTCATCATGGGCGAGACCGACGACGAGGCGCTGACCATTGCGCGCCGCGCCTATCCGCTTTGGCACAAGCACTTCCATCATCTCTTTCATAAGCACGGCACCAGCCCAGCGGGGGGAGACCGGCCGCCGCAATTCGATCAGATCAAGGACGGCGGACGCGGCATCGCGGGCTCGCCCGCGACCGTCACGCGGATGATCAGGTCGCAAATCGAAGAAGCCGGCACCAACTATTTCGTCGGCCAGTTCGCGTTCGGCGATCTTACGTTGTCAGAGGTGCTGCACACGATCGATCTGTTCGCGCGCGAGGTCATGCCGGCACTCAAGGAAGACTGATCGCAAGCATGAACGGGATTTGCGCGCATCGAGCTGCTGGGCGCTGCGCCGTCCGATCACCGCGGCCTTTGAAACACCGGAATCCCGCCGTGTTCTCGCGGGCGAGAAAAATGGTGCGACGCTGCGGTGCGCCGGCCTTGTCTCGAGTTCCATGCCCGCGCATTCCGTCATCCCGCACCGCACAATCGGGCGCCGCCGAAGAATCCAGTTTTTCCAACTAGTTACAGGCGAAACCATGCCCGTTATGACATTTTTACGAACATGCCCGCTACCCTGTAGGCACGCTGCAGCGCCACATCAGGCTGCAGGTTGTAAAAGGCTGTTATGACGAATGTATCGGTAGAATTTGGAGGGGGTCTCAACTACTATCCGCGCCGGAATCGGCGAACCACAAGCCGGGCGGTGGAGGGAGAGCAGCCCACGTTTGTTTGCGCAGGATTCGCAGGGGGCGCGCGGCAGACGTGCGTGCAGAGGAGTAAATGAAACCTACCGACATTTCGGCGCCGGACTACTTCCACAAGGTCGTGGACTGTCAATGGGCCTGCCCGGCACACACACCCGTTCCTGAATATATCCGCTTGATCGCGGCCGGTCGCTATAGCGACGCCTACATGGTCAATTGGAAATCGAACGTGTTTCCCGGGATTCTCGGGCGCACGTGCGACCGGCCGTGCGAACCGGCCTGTCGACGCGGACGCGTAGAGAAAGAGCCGGTCGCGATCTGCCGCTTGAAGCGCGTCGCGGCCGACTTCAAGGACGACATCCGCGACCGGCTTCCCAAGCCCACCGCGATCAAGAACGGAAAGCGTATCGCGCTGGTGGGCGGCGGGCCTGCTTCGCTTACCGTTGCGCGCGACCTGGCGCCGCTCGGCTACGAGTGCGTGGTGTTCGACCAGGATCCGAAAGCCGGCGGCATGATCCGCACCCAGATCCCGCGCTTCCGGTTGCCGGAGTCCGTCATCGACGAGGAATGCGATTACATCCTCAATCTCGGCATCGAATTTCGCGGCGGCACGCGCATCGACAGCCTCAAGGCGTTGCTGGCCGAAGGCTGGGACGCGGTCTTTGTCGGGTCCGGCGCGCCGCGTGGGCGCGACCTCGAGATTCCCGGCCGCAAGGAAACAGCGGCGAACGTCCACATCGGCATCGACTGGCTCTCGTCGGTGTCCTTCGGCCACATCACCAAGATCGGCAAGCGCGTCATCGTGCTCGGCGGCGGCAACACCGCCATGGACTGCTGCCGCTCGTCTCGCCGGCTCGGCGGCGAGGACGTGAAGGTGATCGTCCGTTCGGGCTTCGAGGAGATGAAGGCGTCCCCCTGGGAAAAGGAGGATGCCATGCACGAGGACATTCCGATTCTGAATTTCCTGGTGCCGAAGGAATTCACCCACGACAACGGCCACCTCACCGGCGTGCTGTTCGAAAAGGTGAAAGCCGAATTCGACGCCAACGGCCGGCGCAACCTCGTGCCGACCGGTGAGCCCGATCAGCACATTCCCTGCGACGACGTGCTGGTCGCGGTCGGCCAGGAGAACGCCTTCCCCTGGATCGAACGCGACATCGGTATCGAATTCGACAAATGGAAGATGCCGAAGGTCGACACCAGGACGCTGGCCTCGACCCATCCAAAAGTCTTCTTTGGTGGCGATTCCGCGTTCGGACCGAAGAACATCATCTGGGCGGTTGCCCACGCCCACGACGCCGCGCTGTCGATCGACAGGATGTGCTCCGGCCTGGACATCAACGAACGCCCCCTGCCCATGGTCGAGATCGTCAGCCAGAAGATGGGCATCCACGAATGGAGCTACGACAACGACATCGCGCCCGATCGCCGCTACCGCGTGCCGTTGCGCGACAAGGTGGTGGCGCTGCGCGACATCAAGGCGGAGGTCGAGCTCGGCTACGACGTCCAACTCGCCCTCAAGGAGGCCGAGCGCTGCCTCAATTGCGACATCCAGACCGTCTTCACCTCGTCGCTGTGCATCGAGTGCGACGCTTGCGTCGACATCTGCCCGATGGACTGCATCACCTTCACGGCGAACGGCGACGAGGCCGACCTGCGCACGCGCCTGCGGGCGCCCGCCAAGAACGTCACCCAGGACCTTTACGTCGCCAACGATCTCAAGACCGGCCGCGTCATGGTGAAGGACGAGGACGTCTGCCTGCACTGCGGGCTGTGCGCCGAGCGCTGCCCGACCGGCGCCTGGGACATGAAAAAATATCTCATCGACATGACTCACGCGGATGACCTATGCCGAGTAGCAGCCCGATCAGCAGCGTAAACGACTTCGTCGTCCGGTTCGCCAACGTCAACGGTTCGGGCTCCGCCAGCGCCAACGAGCTGTTCGCGCGCTCGGTGCTGCGCATGGGCGTGCCCGTTGCGCCGCGCAACATCTTCCCGTCCAACATCCAGGGTCTGCCGACCTGGTACGAGGTGCGCGTCTCGGAGGCCGGCCACCTCGGCGCGCGCGGCGGCACCGACCTCATGGTCGCAATGAACCCGCAGACCTGGGACAAGGACGTGGCGGGGATCGAGACCGGCGGATACCTGTTCTACGATTGCACCAAGCCGATGCCGCGGTCCAAGTTCCGCGAGGACATCACGGTAATCGGCGTGCCGCTGACCGAGATCTGCAACCGCGAATACACCGATCTGCGCCAGCGCCAGCTGTTCAAGAACATCATCTATGTCGGCGCGCTCTCCGCCCTGCTCGACATGGACATCGCCGTGATCGAGCAGCTCGTCAAGGAGCAGTTCAAGTCGAAGGAAAAGCTGATCCAGTCGAACCTGCATGCGCTCCATCTCGGGCGCGACTGGGCGCTGATGAACCTGCAATGCCCGATCGGGCTGCGTCTGCGCCGCGCCGACGCGGTCGGCGACCGCATCTTCGTCGAGGGCAACGCGGCGGCGGCGCTGGGCGCGCTCTATGGCGGCGCGACGGTGTGCGCCTGGTACCCGATCACGCCCTCATCCTCGCTAGCCGACGCCTTCGCCAGCCATTGCAAGCGGCTGCGGGTGGATCCCGAGACCAAGCAGAACAAGGTCGCCATCGTGCAGGCCGAGGACGAACTCGCCTCGATCGGCATAGTGATCGGCGCGGCGTGGAACGGTGCGCGCGCCTTCACCGCCACGTCCGGGCCCGGCATCTCGCTGATGCAGGAATTCCTGGGGCTCGCCTATTTCGCCGAAATTCCGGCGGTGGTGTTCGACGTGCAGCGGGCGGGGCCTTCGACCGGAATGCCGACGCGAACGCAGCAATGCGACCTGATCTCGTGCGCCTATGCCTCGCACGGCGATACCAAGCATGTGCTGCTGTTCCCGGAAGATCCGGCCGAGGCCTTCGATTTCGGCGCCGACGCCTTCGACCTCGCCGACCGCCTGCAGACTCCGATCTTTGTCATGCTCGATCTCGACATCGGCATGAACCATCGCCTGAGCCGTGCGCTGACCTGGGACGACAGCCGCAAATACGACCGCGGCAAGGTGATGACGGCGGCCGACCTCGATGCCGGCAAGGATTTCGGCCGCTATCTCGACGTCGACGGCGACGGCATCCCGTACCGCACCTATCCCGGCACCCATCCGACCAAGGGGTCGTTCTTCACCCGCGGCACGTCGCGCGACCGCTACGCGCGCTACACCGAAGAAGGCGCGCCCTATGCCGACAACATGCAGCGGCTCATTCGCAAGTTCGAGACCGCGAAGGATCTGGTGCCGCGCCCGCTGCAGGCCAATGCCAGCAAGCCGACGAAATACGGCGTGATCTATTATGGCTCGACCTCGCCGGCGATGGACGAGGCGATCCATCTGATCGAGACCCGCGGGCACGCGCTCAACCGGCTGCGGGTGCGCGCTTTTCCGTTCCACTCCAGCGTGACCAGCTTCGTCGCCGGCCACGACTTCGTGTTCGTGGTCGAGCAGAACCGCGACGCCCAGTTGCGCTCGCTGATCGTCAACGAATGCGGCATCGATCCGATTCGCCTGGTGCCGATCCTGCACTACGACGGCACGCCGATCACCGCGCGCTTCATCGCGCACGCGATCGGCGGCCATCTCGAGGCGTTGAAGGTGACGCCGTTGCGCAAGGTCGTATCGTGACAACACGCGGGCCATCGTTTCCGCGCGGGCGGGCATGACGGCAGAGAGAATGGCAAGACCATGACCTACATTACCAAACCCAAATTCCACCATCCGGCGCTGCCGAAGAACGCACTGGGTTATACCCATCGCGACTACGAGGGCTCGGTTTCGACGCTGTGCGCCGGCTGCGGCCACGATTCGATCTCGGGCGCGATCATCGAGGCCTGTTTCGAGCTCGACATTGCGCCACACCGGGTTGCCAAGCTCTCCGGCATCGGCTGCTCCTCGAAGACGCCGACCTATTTCCTCGGCAACTCGCACGGCTTCAACTCCGTGCATGGGCGCATGCCGTCGGTGCTCACCGGCGCCAACCTCGCCAACCGCGAGCTCATCTATCTCGGCGTGTCGGGGGACGGCGATTCGGCGTCCATTGGCCTCGGCCAATTCGCACATGCGCTGCGCCGCGGCGTCAACATGGTCTATATCGTGGAGAACAATGGCGTGTACGGCCTCACCAAGGGCCAATTCTCCGCGACCGCCGATCGCGGCTCCAAGTCCAAGCGCGGCGTGACCAATTCCGACAATTCCATCGACCTGGTCGCCATGGCGCTGCAGCTCGGCGCCACGTTCGTCGCCCGCTCCTTCTCCGGCGACAAGGAGCAGATGGTGCCGCTGATCAAAGCGGCGATCGAGCACGAAGGCGCGGCCTTCATCGACATCGTCTCA
>JGI12053J15887_10000445_pt1 | contig 16745 bp, 10 predicted proteins | sample MedBloCAOM1_O3_FD_15887 | JGI IMG/M metagenome (IMG submission 15887)
TGCGAACCGGACGCAGCACGGCAGAATTGCAGGCACCCGCACCTACATCCGCTGCCCCTAATTCCAGCAGCGGGATGGACGTCACTCTGGATTCACATCCCGCAGCGCCGCTGAGCACTGCGAGTGTGCAGCAGTCTCGTGCTGTGCTGGTAACTCCGACGGTCGCGACGCAAAAAAAGCGGACTAACTGGATCGGAACGACTTTCGGGTTGATTTTTTCCGCTCTGCTTCTTGCCGCTGCCTGGTACGGCTATGCAAACCGCGAGCGTATCGCGACGATTTTCGATCCCAACTCGGGGCCGGAACCGGTGGCAGACACAACTGCTTCCGAACCGACGTCTAAAGCCGAAAAAACCGTAACGCCGCCGAATCACCAGCCCCGAAAAGAGAATTTGAACAAGCCACCAGCCAAGGGCGGCGCCAGGAATACAACGCCTCCGAGAACTGCCGCGGCTCTGCCGCCTCCTCCGCGCGTGGACTTCGATCCCAAACAGCTGGATCCCAATGCGAATGCTAAATTAAAAATTGAAGCCGATCACTTTCCTGCCAATGTGGCCTTTACCGTGGAAATGGGCGGGAAAGTTTATTTTGAACGCGGCGGAAACAATAACCAGCAGTTGTTTGAAGATCTGTACGTGCCGCCGGGAGTTACCGAGTTTCGAGTGATCGCCGGGGAAGGCGCGAATCGAAAAACTTCCAACATTGTGAGTGCCGAATTTAAGCCCAAGAAAAAGAAAACCCTGCGTATCGAATTGCGGACTCAAGGCCAGAAAAATGCCTCAGAAGTACCTGCAGGAGTTTATGCCGACTCCCAAATTGTGGTGACCCTCAAGTAAGCCGTCGAACGCTCGTCCTGAGCGAAAAGCAAATGTTTCGTAAGAGACATGTCCAGATTGGACCCGTAGGCCTAACTATGGTCCGCAACGACGCGCTTTCGTTCTACGGTAAGGATAGACACGTGCATGGATATTGGGTCGCTTACATCGCGGCCCAGATGTGTCGCCGACCAGGTGCGTCGCACCCTGTCGAGGAGCGGAGCCTGCGGTGGTTAAAGATTTATCATCGATCGATAAGCATCACGTCGTTTCAGGACGCCCATCGGCCGGAAACGGCCCACCAGCGCCCCAACGCGCTGCTGCTGTGAATGCAGAACCTAACTCGACGGCCGTGGAAAGTGACAAGATCGCGAATATACATCGCGCCTTACTGAATTTTTATTTGCTTCTACGATGTCAACGCCTGTATGAAGTCGATCATCCGCAACGCATTGCCAATTTGGGATTGGCCTATGAGTCTCTGCGTTCGGCGGTAGGCCGGCATAAACTCGAGCTGCAGGTGATGCGCGATGGATTAGTGTCGTCGGCGCTCGGCGACGCCTATTTACCGGATCCCACCGGCGAGATGCTGGCGCTCTCGAGCGCGTTACGCCAGGCTGGGATCCGAAGAATTTCCTTCCTGCAAAAGGTTCGCCTGCAGGAACTGGACATCCTCGCCGAACTCGTCAAGGTATCATTGATGACGATGGGGCAGGTGACCACCGCTCAGACGTCCGCGAAAACGTCGGATAGCGAGCCCCATGCCCCGCAGGATGTTTGGTGGATAACGAGTTTCGCAGAACGAGACGTGGAAGGGATTCTGGTTAACACTCAAGTGGATCGCAAAGTAGACACACTTTTGACCAGCCTGATCGGTACGCTGGTGGCCTACGGCGGCCATTCTCCGCGCGCTGATTCTGAAAGCGTCGTGCGTCTGCCGGGTTTTGACGACCTCATTGCCATATTAAAACTCCTGGCGCACATCACTCTTCCGCTCGAACCGGCGCGCGAACTGACCCCTGAGGCAGGCGCGCGCGCAATTCACCAAGCCATGGAGGAAGCCAGTCACGATACCGTGCGGCTGCTGCTCAGCGCGATCTCGCAATACGCGCCGGAAGAGGGTGAGGCGCCGTCGTTTTATGTGAAGCGTCTTGCGGAGAGCTTGATATTTGAATATTTACTCGCCGAATTCGCGGCAGGCTCGTTGATGCCGGTTTTGGTGAGACCGACGTTTGATCGCCTTGGTGAAGTGTTGGTCGCGGCCGGAAAGTTTCCGAGCACAGATGGCGACAGGAGCCAGGCGGCTTCGCCTTCCATGAAGGAGTCTTCCTTAGCAGCGACCTGGGCCGCGGAAAGTTATCGCGAAAAACTAGTGACCCGCTTCTGGCTGGAGCTATCACCCCGTGAAAAGTCCATGGTGTTACGTGGGCCGGACTTGTGGAGCGTTCCGGTGCTGGCACTGCGCCAAACGTTGGGAAATCTCGCGGATGCCGGTGCCGATGCGCCACGGCGTGAAGCGCGCCACATTGTTTTGAATTTCGCTAGGCGGCTGGAGCATGAGGATCCGCGCGCGCGCCAGGCAGTAGCCGCGGGACTTAACGAATTCTTGCCGATCATTGAATCGTTGTGGCCCAACCAGTTACCGGAAGATTTGAGCAAGGTAGCGCTGAAAGCGCTGCAAATCGAGCGCGAGCCGCAAACGGCTTCGGCGCTGGCTACATGTATCGAATCATTGAGCCACATCGCAGTGGTACGCGGTGACTATGACAGCTTTGAAGCGATGCTTCTGGCATTGGAGCAGCCCTCCCGTGATTTCGACCACGCTAATCTTTCGGCATTGGCAAAACGTCTCTTCGCCCAGGACCGCCTATTCCTGCTGGTGGATGCAGGACTTGCGCACCGCGCTCTGGACCCGGTATTGCCCAGATTGCTGGTGCGAGATCCTGATAAATTGCTGGACCGCCTTACGTTTTTGTTGGGCGAAGTCCGCGGCGGGAACTTATTGCCGGCCATGGCGCGCCTAATACGCAGCATCGGCGTGCCGGTGTTGTCAATCCTCGAGACACGTCTGTACGAGGCTCGCCCGCAACATGTAACGGCCGCCATCAAGTTACTTGCGGCCGCGGACCCGGACCGGCTGCTGCGCGGACTCACACGCGCTTTAGCGAGCTGGGAATGGAACATGCAGGATCTGGCGATTAGCGAGTTATCACGACCGACCACCGCACCAAACGCACAGACCGCGGCATTCGTATTTTCCACTGTGCTTACAAATGCCCACCCGCTGGTTGTTCCGATGATGATCGATCAGATTGGGCTCAGTGGCGAAAGCTCCGCGATTCCTCAGCTGATGGAGATTGCCTCCGGCGAACACACTACCCTGCGCGACCAGTTCGTGCGCATCAAAGCTATTGAAGCGCTGGGCCGGTTAAGAGCCACCGAGTCAACCCAGTTGCTACATTTGCTCGCCGAGCGTCGCAGCGGAATAGCGTTCGCGGAACCCTCGGGTTTGCGGGCAGCGGCCGAGGACGCCTTGGCTGTGATTGAAGACCGTCCGACGTCGGCATCCGTCCGCGCCACGTTCGATGCTCCGAACACGCACACTCCGCTTTACTCCGTTCCGCGACGGTACACGCGGGTGCCGCTAGATAGTCCTCTGCGCGCGCAGGTCAGCGCTAAAGCGGCGGGAGCCAGCCTGGCACGAGTGAAAACTATCAGTCTTGGCGGAGCCTACCTGGAAAGTTCCAAAACTCTTTCTGTTGGAGAATCCGTGCAACTAGAAGTACGTTCTGGTTTGGGAAAGAAAATTCATTGCACCGCAATTGTCCGCAACAGCGCCCCTGGCGGTAACGGTGTGGAGTTCGTGCACATGAACGACGAGGATCGCCACAAATTGCGCAAATTGGTCCTGCGCAAGATGCCCAGCACCAGCTAGTCTTTGCTCCCCCACAAGTAAGCGTTCAATAAATTCTTCAATGGGCGAAAATGGTTCTCGCTTACGTACAGGATATTTGGTACGGTGATGCCGCGATCACCTTATCGACGTGGTGCCGATAAGGAGCGTATTTTGGTTCGTCCCCGCCGATAGGTTTTCAACAAGGGGTGGTTTATGCTCCTCGCTTTAGCAGGAATTGTCCTCATCCTCGGGATGCTGGGATTAGCTGCTTTCTACTGTGGTAAAGAACAAATGCAGGCAATGTTGCGTGATGGAGATGTCTTAGGCAGGCCGTCGGTCCGCCGCGCACAATTGCAGTGAGCCAGGCATCGCGGCAGACCATGCGCGCTGAGATGGCCAATTCGCAGGTTCCAGAACGCTCAATCCGCGGCCTCGTCCTAATTTTGCCGGTCTTGCTCGCGCTGATGCTCGGACTGTTTGCCGCGAGCGCCACTCCACAGGCCACCCGCTCGAACTCCGCCTCTTCCTCCGAAACTATTTTAACTGAACTTGTCCGCGATATTCTCCAGAACGAACTTCGCGCGCAGGCCGAAGGTCATTCCTTGTGGTGTTACCGCAAACTTACGGACAAAGATGGCAAGCAGCAATTATTTGCCGCGTGCCAAACGAAAACGCTGGAGATCGACCGGCTCATGGCTGTCAACGGGAAGCCTCTGACCGAGCAGCAATGGAACCAAGAGAGTCAGCGCATCGAACAACTTTTGAACAACCGCTCTCAACTGAAGAAAGAGAAACAGCAGCAGCGCGAAGACGCCGAGCAAGCAACTCGTATGCTCAAAATGATGGCTGACGCATTTCTGTTCAAGCAGGAAAATAGCGACGCAAAGGGTATTACGCTGCACTTTACTCCCAACCCCGTGTTCCACGCTTCCGGTGCGTCGGAAGTGGTCTTTCACCATATGGAAGGAACTTTGACGCTGGACGTTAAACAAAAGCGCCTGGTGGAAATCAGCGGCCGCTTGAATAGTGACGTCAAATTCGCGGGTGGTCTTCTGGGGCATCTCGATAAAGGAGGCACCTTTTACGTCAAACAACAAGAAGTCGGCCCAGGCTGTTGGGAAATGACGCGCATGGATGTGCAAATGGACGGCAAAGTGCTCTTCTTCAAAACGATCTCGGTACGCACTAGAGAGATCGACACCGATTTTCATGCTGTCCCCGCTGCCGCCTCCATCCAACAAGTAGCGGCGCTGACCAACGAAAGTAACGAAAAGAATCTGATTCGATCACAGAGATAAGAACGCCTCCAGTCTCAGCTTTCCCAAGTTTCACTGAAGCCTAAATCCTCGCGTCCCTAATTGCGTTACATCGAGAACCTGTTCGTCATTTTTGCTGCTTCTCCGTCCGCTGCTACGCTACGATGAAACTTGTTCGAACCGATGGAGCAGTAATGACGACAGATTCATGGATTATTGTTGTAGGAACGGTGGCCGGATTTTGCACCACGTTCGCCTTCGTACCGCAGTTGATTAAAATCTGGAGGCAGGGTGGCCGCGATTTATCGTACGGCATGCTGGCGCTCTATTTGATTGGCGCGATGTTGTGGTTCGTCTACGGAGTTTTGTTGCACGCGCAAGCCGTCATCGTCACCAACTTCGCCACAGCCGTTGTGATTGCCCTGGCTACCGCGATGAAAGCCTGGACGGCCAGGCGCGACGATGTCAGAGCGTCCCTCATGGGAGCCGCTGAGCGCCATTGAAGTAGTGCAATCTAAAAGCCCGCCATTAGCTTTCACACCCAAACGTGCCCCAAGCACACTCGGTTTTTCTCTTTGCGCCATTGCTATAAGATGAGTACATAGGTTACCCGCACGTAACAGGAGAACGAATGACGGTTGTGGCCATCACGATGGGAATTCTGGTTGTGGCACTGGTGGTTTGGCTGCTGCTGCACAGCACGCAGGCTGAACGCAAAAGTGACGTGCTGGAATCGCAGTTGACTGAGTTGCGTCATGAATTGCAGACCATCGCCACGGCACAAGCTCAAAGCAGCGGGCAAATCTCCGCCATTGGGCTAACCGTTTCACAACGCCTTGAGGGCGTGACGAAAGCGCTGCAGGATGGGGTAGCTAATTCGGCTACCATCGCCACGCACGGCCAGACCGCCATCGCCATAGAGCTAAAAAACGCACGCGAACAGATGGGTCAAATTCAGAAACAACTAGGCGAGTTTCATGAGCTGAGCCGCAATGTTTCCTCCGCCACAAAGTCCCTGGAAGATATTCTTGGCGGCGCAAAAAGCCGCGGCATCCTTGGTGAAGTGACGCTGGAGCGCTTGCTGGAAGATTGCTTGCCGCCATCGCAATTTTCCTCGCAGCACCGGTTCTCGTCGGGCGAGACAGCCGACGCGGTGATTTTTCTGCGCGACAACAAACTCATGTCCATCGACTCCAAATTTCCTCTGGATGCTTTTCGTCGTATTTCCACCGATGGCGATGATGCCAGAAAGCAATTTGCCACCGCGGTAAAGGGTCACGTCGATGCCATCGCGCGAAAATACATCGTGCCAGGGGAAGGCACGCTGGATATGGCGCTGATGTTTGTCCCGTCGGAAAGCGTTTATTACGAATTGCTGATGCTGGCCGATAGCAAAGGTCAGCAACTGGACAGTTATTGCCGCAGCAAAAAAGTAATCGCCGTTTCGCCCAACACGCTTTACGCCCACCTTTGCGTGATCGCCATGGGCCTGCGCGGCATGCAGATCGAAGAAAATGCCACGCGGATTTTTTCAAGCCTCTCCGGAATGCACAAGCAGATGGAAACCTTCACCGAAGTCTTCGAGCGGCTCGGCACGCACATCAAAAATTCCCAGCAGTGTTACAACGATGCCCACAAGAGGCTGGAGAAAACGCAAAACACGCTGGACAATTTGCTGGGCACCAGCTCCACGCAAGCCGCGCTGGAAGTACAAGGCACTCTAGCCCTGCCGATTGATTCCACTGGCTCCGCCGCCGCAAAGAAAAGCGCGTAGTTCAATCGCGTAAGGAGCACTTGGTTCTTGCGCCGCTCGTTCAGCTTGGTCTTATTTATGAAGGAGGCGCCTTAGCAGTCGGTTGCGACGGCGCCGCCGTGGGATGTGCAATTACCGGAACCAAGCGAATCGAAATCAGAAAACTTCCCCGTTTGCGCCCCACCACCTCGAAGTGCGCGGCATTCTCCGGACCGCCCGAAGACAATTGCTTCACGGTATCACCGCCCGATAATTCAGCAATGTCCGGCGCAAGGTTTTTAGCCTCCAGCGCAACTTTTGCCTGTGTGCCACGCACGCTGACGGTCAGGTCGCGATGTTCCCCAGGAGCGAGCGCGGAAGTATTGGCGTGCAATCCCAACTCAAGAAAAGTCATGTTGAAAGTTGGAAAAGTGTTTTTTCCGCAGCTGATTTTGACGGGCGCGACTCCTGGTTCCAGATCGACAGGCGGCAAAACGACCAGAGATGTAGCCGACGAAGCCAGCACAATCGCGCGCTGCCCAGCGATCGTCACATTATTCGCATCGGCATCGCCGCAAAATCCGTGACCGAGAATATCGAAGCGATCACTCAGAGACGCGATACGCGGGATAGAATTTAATTCCACCAGTGAAAGCTCGGACTCAGTGGGGGCAGCAATGGTGGTAGCCACCCGCCCGCGCCGTCCCTCAATCGTGCCGTAAATGACTCCCGGATTCAGCGGGGCGACCAGCAAAGCACGCCCGGATTGGTCCGTCGTCAACCGGTCCCCATTGGAAAATGCCACGGCGACGCCGGGAGTGAGACGCCCATTCACATCAAGGACCGCCAACGTGGCGCGCTCCCCGGAAACAATCCGGCGTGGCAACAGTAAAATCCGAGCACCCGCAGGACTGGGTGCCTGCTGCGCATGCGCGCTGCAAGCAAACAGTAATGCACAAAGACCCGACAAAATCACAGCGCGACGGTGTGAGGGCATACAAGAATTGTAGTTTATTGGCGGGGAAACAAGAAAGGCCCGGCCGAATTCCGCATCATTCGCTCGTGAACGAATTTCTCAAGGTGAACGGGCCGTCACTTGTTACCAAACCGTCGCTAATCAGTAAGGTTCAAAGGCTTACCCATGCCACAACTGTCTGTTAGCGTGACAACTGGGGTTATTAGTCCCAACATGCCCCGGGTGTATATCGCGACCACGCATTGGCGCGACCATCCGGAAAAGGGGATTTGTGCGCATTGTCAGCGGTGGGCAGAGCGACGTCGGGCAACAACGCACCAACAATGAAGATTGTTTCCGCATCGTGCAGCCCCTGAATCTGTTCATAATTTCCGATGGCATGGGTGGAGAAGCCCACGGAGAAGTCGCCAGCGCCATGGCCGTTGACACGGTGGTCAAGACTTGCATGGGTGAAGAAACAGGAACAATTGCTGACCCAACGGAAGCACAGCTGGGCTGGAGCGACAAGACCAGGCGTCTTTTTAACGCGGCGCACCTGGCGAACGAAACAATTTATGAATCAGCACAAGCAAATCCACAACAGTTAGGCATGGGCGCGACGCTAACGGCGGCATGGCTGAACGAGGAAAAACTCAGCGTCGTGCATGTGGGCGACAGCCGAGTATACCTGCTGCGCAGCGGAGTATTGCAGCAGCTCACCAGCGATCATTCNCTGGTGGCCGAACAAGTGCGGCGCGGAATTTTGACTGCCGCGGAAGCGGAACACAGCGAGTTGCAGAGTGTTCTGNTACGCGCTCTGGGAACTCAGCAGGAAGTCGAAATTGACGCCGAGGAGCACAGCCTTTTCCCGGGNGATATTTTGTTGCTATGCACCGACGGTTTGACGCGCATGGTGGCGGAACAAAAAATTGCGGCCACGTTGCAATCGGAATCCGACCCGGGCAGGGCGGCAGAAAAACTTGTGACGCTGGCAAATGAAAATGGCGGTGCAGACAATGTAACGGTCGTGGTCGTCCATATGGGACCGAAAGAAAGCGGATTTTTGTCGTGGTTGCGCCACGGGGCGCAGAAAAATGCGGGCAAAAACGGCTCAGCATGAGGATGTGAAATGCCGAAACTTACACTGATGTTTGAAGAAAAGACGGTAAAAGAAGTGTCCCTCGGTGCGCGGCCTGTCGGAATTGGCCGGTCGCCCGACAACGATCTGGCCGTCGACAATCTGGCGGTTTCCAATTATCACGCACGCGTCTACGTGGACTCCGGCAAAATGGTGGTGGAAGATCTCAAAAGCCTGAACGGTACCTTCGTCAACGAAATGCGCGTGGAGCGCGCCACGCTTAAACACGGTGATTCCATCCACATCGGCAAGCACCACATCAAGGTAGACGCGACCGGCGAAGCCCCCGCGTCCTATGGCCCGGGGCGCCAAACCGCCACTCCAAAAATTAATGAAACCATGGTGCTGGATACCAAAATGCGTCGCGAGATGCTGCAACAAGCGGCAGCACTGGGTGAACGAACCCAGTTGGCAGCTGGGCGCTTGAGAGTTCCTACCCTGGTGGTTCTCGGCGGCAAAACCGACCGGCAAGAATATACGCTGACCAGCAAGTTGACGGTCATAGGAAAATCCCACCTGGCTACGGTGCGCTTGAGCGGATGGTTTAAGCCAAAAATGGCGGCGCAAATCAATAAGCACGATGACGGTTATTATCTGGGCGCCGGTGATAAAGTGCCCTCGATAAATGGCGTGCCAATCCAAGGCCCGGTGCAATTGAAGGACGGTGACCAAGTGGAAGTTTGCGGCGTGCGCTTGAATTTCATCTTCCGCGAGTAACGCGAGCGGCGATGGCAGATTCGTCAGGCGGAAAACAACGGCCGCGAGGATTTGCAGTTTTCATCGAGCTGCTCCAAGAGTGGTGGCAGCATCGCGTTTCGTTTCTGATCAGTCTGATCATCACTCTTACCGCGCTTGGTCTCTACGTNTTTACTTACATCGCCGAGCATCCCAGTCCCCTGCTGGTTTTTATGGAGCGGCTCGAACTCGATGCGCTGGATACGCGCTTCCGGCTGCGGCCGGCGAAATACACTCCCCCCGATGCGCGCATCGTCATCGTCGACATCGATCAAAAATCGCAAGAAGGGCTCGGCAAATGGCCGTTTTCGCGGAGTAATTTTGCCNCCATGCTGGATATTCTGCGCGAAGACGGCGCTAAAGTAGTGGGTTTCGACGTCACCTTTGACAAGCCTGATCAAACCGGTGCCCCCATTCGCGCGCTGGCCCAAAAACTGGAAAAGCGCAAAGCCTCCGGCCACCCCGTCGATCGAAAGTTGGAGGAAGAAGTGAAGGCATTAGCGGCGGAATACGATGCCGACAAGCAATTCGGCGAAGCCATCCAGAAATTCGGCAATGTGGTGCTGGGAAATTTCTTTTTTCCAAAGGAGGAGCTGCAAGGAACCGATCAAGCTACGTTGAATTCCTACGCTGACCTCGTGCAATGGTATTCGCTGGCACAAAACTCGCTGAATCCATCGACAGGCAAGCAAGATTTTGTAAATTTGATGCAGCGCTATGAAGCCAACAGCATCCTGTACAGCGCGACAATGGCCAATATCCCGGCATTGCTAAGCCCCGACAATAACAATGTCGGCACCATGGGATTCTTCAACGTGCTCCCGGATGCTGACGGTGTACTCCGCAGAGCACTGCTGGTCGTTCCCTTCGATCGCTCCGGCAAAATCTCGGATGCTGAGCTTTACGGATCGCTGGAAGTACAAACAATACGCCTCTACCTGGGAGTGCCTTCCGAACAGTTGACGGTGAATTACAACCAGACCGGCATGGTCAGCTTGCAATTTGGGGACAAGCTGGAAGTAAAACCGGACAGCATCGGCCGTCTGGCCATTAACTATCGCGGCCCGGAGCGTACCTATCCTTATTATTCGATTGTCGATGTGGTACAGCGCAAACTTCCTGCCGGAACTTTCAAAGACAAAATCGTACTGGTCGGCGCTTCAGCCACGGGCATCGGAGACTTGCGTACGCCGCCTTATGGGGGCATCACCTATCCTGGAGTAGAAGTTCACGCCAATGCCATCGATAACATGCTGAATCACCAGGCGCTGACCAGAGGCGCGGCGCAGGAATTGTCGGATATCGCGCTCATTTTGTTTTTCGGCATACCCGTCGGAATTTGGATGGCGCTGGTAGCTCCGCGATGGATGTGGTTCGGACTCAGCTTCCTGGTGCCACTGGTATTGATTGATTACGGAGCATTTCTGCGCGGTTGGTGGCTGAATTTCAGCGTTCCGGCGCTCACGCTGGTTTCGAACGTTTTACTGGTATCGCTCTACCGCGCGTTGGTCGAAGAGAAAGAAAAACGCCGCATTCGAACCGCGTTTGGACAATATCTCAGCCCGGAAGTCATTCGCCGGCTACTACGTAATCCCCAGCTGGTGGAGCCAAAGAAAACAGAAATCACGGTGATGTTCAGCGACATTCGCGGCTTCACAACCATTTCCGAGAACCTGGATGCGCAAGACCTCGCGTTGTTTCTCAATCAATATTTATCGGATATGACCGGGCTGGTCTTCGAATCTCAAGGAACTCTGGACAAATATATTGGCGACGCGGTGATGGCTTTTTGGGGCGCGCCATTCGAAGTGGACGACCACGCCATCAACGGCTGCAACTCCGCTTTGAAAATGATAAAGCGCGTGCGTGAGATGCACCGCGAGTGGGATGCACAAGGCAAGCCACAATTGGATATCGGCATCGGCTTAAATAGCGGCGTAGCTAGCGTCGGAAATATGGGTTCGGTGTTGCGTTACGGATATACGGCGCTGGGAGACACGGTCAATCTATCCTCGCGGCTTGAGGGCCTCAACAAGGATTACGGCACGCATATTATTGTTAATGAGACGACCTATGCAGCTACGCAAGACGCAAATTTTTTATATCGAGAGCTGGACCTGATTCGCGTAAAGGGAAAGACCCAGCCGGTGATGATTTATGAATTGATTGGACGCGCCGGAGAAGAAAGCGTATATGGAAGCTTCGCGGATGTGCAGTTGCGGCTCGAGCAGTTCGCGCGAGGACGAACCCTTTATCGCGTGCGGCGGTGGGAAGAAGCGCAGCGCGTATTTCAAATCATGATCGATAAATGGCCCGATGATGGGCCCGCGCGGGCTTACTGGAAACGTTGCCAGGAGTATTTGTTTGATGAGCCGCCTTCCGGGTGGGACGGTGTTTTTACTATGACGCACAAATGATTCCGGCGGTGAATTTTCCTCTGATTTGAATAGAAAAAACTGCTCGAAGCGTNCTGTTCGCCAGTTGCTGAAATTTATAACTTACCGTAACAAGTGCGCCGTTACGGCATCCAACAGCCAGTGAAGGGGTACCATTATCCTCGGCNGCAGCCCTAACCTAAAGCGTACCCAAAAGACCAGGTNAAGGAATCTAAAGAAGGTAGCANCCAGGCCGCCCGTCAGTGTTCCGGCTGAAACCGGGCCGCTAAGGAAAATCAAATAACAGTATGTGGATTGTTCGTTTAGCGCTCTCGCGTCCCTATACCTTCATCGTGATGGCCATGGTGATCATCCTGTTGACACCAGTGGTGCTGATGCGCACCCCCACCGACATTTTCCCCAATATTGATATTCCGGTGATCAGCCTGGTGTGGAATTACACCGGCCTTCAGCCGCAGGAGATGGAGCAGCGCATCACCTCCAACTCCGAGCGCGCCGTCACCACGCTGGTAAATGATGTGGAGCATATCGAGTCGCAATCGTTAAATGGAATCGCAGTGGTAAAGGTTTACTTCCAGCCGAAGGCGAACATCCAAACCGCACTGGCACAAACTACCGCCATCGTGCAGACCATTTTGCGCACCTTACCTCCCGCTACAACTCCTCCTCTGGTGGCCATCTACTCCGCTTCGACNGTGCCAGTCATTCAAATAGGTATGACCAGTGACAGTCTCAGCGAACAAGCTCTTTTCGATTTTGGAAATAACTTTATACGTACGCAATTGGCCACCGTGCAAGGCGCGGCTCTGCCCTTTCCTTACGGTGGTAAGCAACGCCTGATTTCCGTCGACCTGGACACCACCACCCTGCAATCCAAAGGGTTGGCCGCCACGGATATTGTGAATGCTATCAGCGCCCAAAACCTGGTTCTTCCCACCGGCACAATAAAGCTTGGAACCCTGGAATACATGGTTGAAATGAACGGGAGCCCCCAGACGGTGGCGGGATTGAACGACCTGCCGGTCAAAACGGTGAATGGCTCGACAATATACATGCGCGATGTCGCGCATATTCGCGACGGATTTTCGCCGCAGACCAATATCGTCCGCGCCAATGGTCAGCGCGGTGTGCTTATGGCCGTATATAAAACCGGCTCAGCGTCCACGCTGGACATCGTGAGCCGTGTCAAAAAATCCATTCAAGACTACGCCGGCTCCATTCCCGAAGGCGTACACATCGCCATGCTCTTCGATCAATCTCTTTTTGTGCGCGCTTCCATTTATGGCGTTTTGCGCGAAGCGCTGATCGCCGCTTGCCTGACCGCGTTCATGATTCTGGTATTTTTGGGAAATTGGAAGAGCACACTAATCATCGCCGCTTCAATCCCCTTATCCATTCTGGTCAGCGTACTCTGCCTCAGTGCGCTTGGCGAAACGATTAATATCATGACGCTGGGAGGCTTGGCCCTGGCGGTCGGCATTCTCGTTGACGACGCCACGGTAGAAATCGAAAACATTAACCGCAACTTGGCCATGGGCAAAGAGACGGTACAAGCCATTCTGGACGGCGCTCAGCAAATCGCTGTGCCAGCCTTTGTTTCCACGCTGTGTATCTGCATCGTCTTTATTCCCATGTTTTTTCTTTCAGGCGTAGCAAAGTTTCTTTTCGTGCCGCTAGCGGAAGCCGTGATTTTCGCCATGCTGGCTTCGTACATGTGGTCGCGCACGATCGTGCCAACCATGGCCATGTACCTTCTGAGCGCAGAGGACGAGGTAGTACCTGATGAAGGAACACAAGGGTTGCTGCGCCGCTACCAGCAGAAATTCGAACACGCCTTCGAGCGTATGCGCGAACGCTATCGCCATGCACTGCGCGCCGCGCTGGCCACCCCGCTGCTATTCGCCGGTTGTTTCCTGGCGTTTTGCGTGTTGTCCACTCTACTTGTCTTCGTCCTGGGCAGGGATTTCTTTCCTTCCGTGGATGCTGGTCAAATTCGCCTGCACTTCCGCGCGCGCACCGGGCTGCGCATTGAGGAAACCGCCAGGCTTGCCGATCAGGTCGACGGCGTTATTCGGCAAACTATTCCGCAGGGTGAAGTCGAAACAGTTCTGGATAACTTGGGCGTGCCTTACAGCGGCCTGAACCTGAGTTACAGCAACGCAGGAACTTTCGGTACTTCTGATGCGGAAATTCTGGTGCAGCTCAAACCCAAACGCCAGAAGCCAACTTCGACATATATCAATGATCTGCGCCAGCGGCTGCCGCAGGAGTTTCCAGGTGTGCAATTCTTTTTTCAGCCAGCCGACATCGTCACCCAAATTCTAAACTTCGGATCGCCCGCACCAATCGACGTGCAGATCACGGGTAACAACCAGCAAGGCAATTATGTAGTGGGCGAAAAACTTGCCAGAGAAATTCGGCACATTCCCGGAGCCGCCGATGTGCACGTGCAACAAGCCTTTGATCAACCCACGCTGCACATGGATATTGAACGCACGCGTGTGCAAAACCTGGGATTGCAAGCTAAGGACGTGGCGCAGAATTTGCTTGTATCCCTGAGCTCCAGCTTCCAGACCGCGCCGGCCTTCTGGCTCGACCCTAAGAACGGGGTCAGCTACAGTGTGGCGGTGCAAACCCCGCAATATCGCGTCGATACGTATCAAGCTTTGCAGAACACCCCGGTGACCGCGAGTACGGCTAATTTGCCTCCGCAGATTCTGGCTAACCTCGTGACCACATCCACGACCGCGCGGCCCGCAGTGGTCTCCCATTACAATGTGCAGCAGATGATAAACGTCTACTCCTCCGTGGAGGGGCGCGACCTTGGGGGTGTCGCCGACCAGGTCGAAAAGCACGTAAAGGAAATGGAACAGCAGTTGCCCAAGGGAAGCCACATCATTATTCGTGGCCAAGTACAGACCATGAAGACTTCCTTCACCGGCTTGGGATTTGGGCTCCTGGGAGCCATCGGGCTGGCTTATTTATTGATCGTCGTGAATTTTCAATCCTGGCTGGATCCGTTCATCATCATTACGGCATTACCCGGCGCGCTGGCGGGAATTTGCTGGACGCTGTTGATCACCCATACCACTCTGAACGTGCCATCGTTGACCGGCGCGATTATGTGCATGGGCGTCGCTACCGCAAATAGTATTTTGATGGTGTCTTTCGCGCGGGAGCAGATGGATGAAGGCAAAAATCCGCTGGACGCAGCAGTGGAGGCCGGTTTTGTGCGCATGCGTCCGGTTATCATGACCGCGCTCGCGATGATCATCGGCATGGTGCCCATGGCCGTCGGCCTTGGCGAAGGCGGCGAACAAAACGCGCCGCTGGGCCGCGCGGTAATCGGAGGGTTGCTGTTTGCCACATTCGCGACCTTATTTTTTGTGCCCTGCGTTTTTTCTGTAATTCACGGGTGGATGGAAAAAAGAAAAGCGCACGGCAAAGAGCCGGCAACAGCATAAAATAGGCGGAGCGAAGCATGAGTCAGGATGTTATGGAACAAAAAGATCAGCGCTCGGCAAGGGATCGCGAGCCGGTGAGAGAGCAACCGCGGACGCAGCAAGCCCAACCAAAGCCCGAGCGCAGCCGTCTGTTCCTGGTGTTGGTGGTGTTCGCAATTTTATTGCTGGTCGTCGGCGGGATCACACTGTTGATGCGCCGCTCGCAATACCAAGCCTTGGCCAAGGAAACAGAAACTCTAGCCATACCCACAGTATCGGTAGTTCATCCCATTGCGGGGTCCAACTCCGAAGACCTGGTGTTGCCTTCCACGCTGCAAGCCTATGTGGAATCGCCAATCTACGCACGCACCAACGGCTATCTGAAAAAGTGGTACCACGACATTGGCAGCCGCGTCACCAAAGGGCAACTTCTCGCGGACATCGATACGCCGGAAATCGCCCAGGAATTGGCGCAATCGCGAGCCGAGTTGGGAACCGCGCAAGCCAATCAGAATCTTTCGCAAATCACGGCATCGCGTTACCAAGGGCTGCTCAAAACCGATAGCGTATCCAAACAAGAGGCGGACAATGCTACCGGCGATCTGGCGGCCAAAAGCGCTAACACACTTTCGGCCGAAGCCAATGTGCGCAGATTGCAGGAGACCGAATCATTCCGGCACATTTATGCGCCTTTCAGTGGCGTAATCACCCGACGCAACGTGGATATCGGCAACCTGATCAACGCCGGAAACGGCGGCACAGCGCAGCTATTATTCACCTTGGCGCAGACCGATCCTATCCGCGTGTTCGTGAACGTGCCGGAAGTTTATGCCCCGGCGATTCATCAGGGACTTGGCGCATACCTGGAATTGGTGCAATACCCCGGCCAAAAATTTTACGGCAAAGTGGCCCGCACCGCCGATGCCATCGATCTGACTACGCGGACGCTGTTGACGGAAGTGGACGTTCCCAACAAGTCGGGTCAATTGTTACCGGGGGGATACGCGCAGGTACATCTGGAAGTAAGAGTGAATGGCTCGCGGATGGAAGTTCCGGTGAACGCGCTGTTGTTCCGCTCCGAAGGTTTGCGCGCCGTGGTCATTGATGACAATCACAAAACGCACTTGCAACCTCTGATGATCGGCCGTGACTATGGCACCACACTGGAAGTGTTACAGGGCTTAAAGCCCACAGACTGGATCGTAATCAATCCGGCGGATTCACTCGACGAGGGTGTGCAGGTAAACGTAAAGCAGATCGCGCAGCCCCCCTCGCCTGCACCCGCGAGTACGGGAACTGGCGCTTCCAGCGGTCCAGGCAACCCATCCACAAATAATGGAACGCGGCCACCGAGCGGGACGCCCGCCGCAAATCCCAAT
>JGI12053J15887_10000446_pt1 | contig 16742 bp, 11 predicted proteins | sample MedBloCAOM1_O3_FD_15887 | JGI IMG/M metagenome (IMG submission 15887)
ATCCTGGCAGAATCGCGAAATTTTCGTCATGGAATCCTTGACAAGAGGACAGAAAGATGACGCTCGCTCGAATCAGACGCGTGAATGCCGTAGCCCACAAGGGGAGAGGGGAAGGAGAACGGCGCTCGCGCACACGGTCGCGGGGCGAGCGGTAACACGACAGCCCTAACCCGAAATCATCGCGCGAATCCGCCGCGAGAGAATGTCGAGGTCGAACGGCTTGGTGATCATCTCCATGCCGGGCTGCAGAAAGCCCTCCGACATTGCAACGCTCTCGGCGTAGCCGGTGATGAAGAGAATTTTGAGATCGGGCCGCGTTTCCCGCGCCTGATCGGCGAGCTGGCGGCCGTTCATGCCGGGCAAGCCGACGTCGGTGACCAAAAGATCAACCCGCTGAGGGTTGCGCAGGATGCGCAGCCCCGACGGTCCATCGACCGCTTCCAGCGTTCGATATCCCTGATCTCCAAGCATCTCCAGAATGACGGCGCGCACCACCGGTTCGTCCTCGACCACCAGCACGGTTTCGCCGGTGACGCCGTGTTCGGCTGCCCCGATCGCCGATGCCAGCTGGCTTGCGCTGTCGCCATGATGGCGCGGCAAATAAAGTTTGACCGATGTCCCCCGCCCCAATTTGCTGTCGATCGTCACATGACCGTTCGACTGCCGCGCGAATCCATAGATCATCGAAAGCCCAAGTCCGGTACCTTGCCCGATCGGCTTGGTGGTAAAGAACGGATCAAAGGCGCGCGCCGCCACCTCCGCGCTCATCCCGGTCCCGGTATCGGTGACGCCGATGCAGATATAATCGCCCGGCGAAAGCGCGGGGGTGTCCGCGGTCACCCCATCGAGCCGCACGTTTGCGGTTGAGATGGTGAGCTTGCCGCCGCCGGACATGGCGTCGCGCGAGTTGATGGCGAGATTGAGCAGCGCGCTTTCCAGCTGATTGGGATCGCACGTCGTCAACCACAGATCGTTCGCCGCGACGATCTTAAGATCGATGGTCTCGCCGATCGTCCGGCGCAGCAAATCCTCCAGCGATACCACGAGCCGATTGACGTCGACGCTTTTCGGGATCAGCGGTTGTCGCCGCGCGAAGGCCAGCAAACGATGCGTCAGCGCGGCGGCGCGGTTCGCCGATGTCATCGCCGCGCTGATGTAGCGCGCGACGTTGTCGGTCCGCCCCTGATCAAGACGGGTCTGCAGCAGATCCAGCGATCCCACGATTCCGGTCAGGAGATTGTTGAAGTCGTGGGCGATGCCGCCGGTCAACTGCCCCACCGCTTCCATCTTCTGGGAATGCAGCAACGCCTCCTCGGCGGCCTTGAGCCGCTCCGCCGCGGCCTTCTCCGCGGTGACGTCGCGGGCAACCGCGTAGTTGGCGTCCTCGTCGGACACGCCGGTCCATGACAGCCAGCGATATGACCCGTCCTTGTGCCGAAAGCGGCTCTCGAACCTGACGGTGGTTCCGCCGGTGCCAAGCTTTTTGAACTGCGCGCGCGTCAGGCCGCCATCGTCGGGATGCTCCAGCCAGTCCGAGGTGCGGGTCAGCAATTCGGCCTCGCTCCAGCCGAGCGTTCTGGTCCAGGCCGGATTGACCGTGAGCCAGACGCCGTTGTGGTCCGCGACCACCAACAGATCCTGCGACACGTTCCAGATCCGGTCGCGCTCCCGGGTCTTTTCCTGAACGCGCTGCGCCAGCGTCGCCGTCAGCCCGGCGAGTTGGTCGGCAAGCCTGCGGTATCGCTCTTCGCTTTGCCGCAGCGCCTGCTCCGCCAACACCTGCTCGGTGACATCGGTGTGGGCGCCGACCAGGCGGATGGCTCGCCCCTGCGTGTCGCGCTCGATGGTGGATCTGACCGAAATCCAGCGCGTCTCGCCGTCGCTCGGACGAACGATCCGGTATTGCACATTGTAGTCGCGGACCCCGCCTGCGATGGCGTCGCGGAATTTCTTTTCGGTGGCTTCGCGATCCTCGGGGTGAACGCGGCGGACCCAGTCCTCGTGGGATTCGTTGGCCGCTTCCGGCGGCAGCCCGTGAATCAGCAAGTACTCCGGCGACCGGCGGTTGCGGAAACCGGTTCGGAGGTCGACCTCGAGGCCACCAATCCGGCCGATCTGTTGCACGCGCGCCAGTTCGGCTTCGCGTTCCCGTAACGCCGCCGCAGCAAGATAGTCCCTGGTCACGTCGCGGCAGACGACGAGCACGCCGCCGACCCGATCGTCGTCGTCGATCGGGCTGTAGCCGTAGGTCCAGTAGACCTGCTCCAGCCTGCCGTGGCGCGTGACCGGAACGAGCTGGTTCTCATGCCACGTCGCACCGCCGCCGCTCATCACCTGCTCGATCTGGGGACCGATAATGTCCCAGATTTCCGCCCAGCACTCCCGTCCGCGTTGACCGAGCGCGCTCGGATGGCGCTCGGGTCCCATGGTCTGGCGATAGGCGTCATTGTAGAATTGAATGAGTTCTTCGCCCCACCAGATGAACATCGGATGGTTGGTATTCAGCAGGATGCGCAACGCGGTCCGCAAACTTTGCGGCCAGGTTTCCGCAAGCCCGAGCGGACTTGCCGACCAGTCGTAGGCCCGGGTCAAGCCGCCCATCTCCCCGCCGCCGGCGAGGAAATCCGCAAGAGTCGGTCCGTTGATCTTCAACATTCAGGACGATCGGTTGGCCAGTTCAGCCCAAATTGGCAGCCCGAACTTAACCCCCGGTCACACTACCGGCAAACTCACCGGACGGCATCTGGTCCCAAATATATTTTCAACGGATGGAACCAAACCGGGATGCCGTGCGCGCGCACCGCATTAACCATCGCGCTGAAACGCCATGGCCTTGCGGCGCCGCAAGCCCCGTTATTTCATGAGGCCCGCCGCCGTGAGCGCGCGGGTGATGACGGCACCGACGTCGATACCGCGACGCCGCGGCGGGCGCGGCGGCTCGGGACGGCGGCTGGATTCGGGACGGCGGCTGAGCGTCGCGAGCGGCCACAGCACCGCGGTGAGATCCGGCACCTTTACGGGTGTCGAAGAAACCTCAGGAGTTGGCTTGACGGCTTGCTTGGCAGTTTGCTTCGCAGCTTCGTTGGCAGTTTCCTTGGCCGTTTCCTTCGCAGTTCCTTTGGCAGCTTCGGTCGAAACCACTTCGGGCTGGCGAATCCATTCGGTCAGGCCAAAGAAATTCGCAATGTGATAGGAAGACGAGATTCCCGCCTCGATCAGGAACGCACCCTGGGCGCCGTATCGCTCGTCATTGTCACCCACACCAAGCGGGGTGCCATGGGCCATATCGGTGATGGTGTAGGATTCGACGATGGTTTCGCCGTCGGCGTTCCACCAGACCTGGCGGGGATAGCCGTCGACATCAGCCTCCGACATCGGAGCCGAAGGCAGCTGATGCACGTCGAGCCACTGTTTAACGATTTCGTCGGCGTTGGCCGGGTTGACGGTACGATCAGCGCTGCCGTGCCACACCGAGAGTTTCGGCCACGGCCCCTTGTGATTCGAAGCGTTGCGCACCAGATCGCCCAATTCGCCGGCCGGACGGGACGGCGACTGAAACATTCCGCTCAAGGCTTCCCGCACATTGGTCGCAACCCCGAACGGCAGCCCTGCGATGATGGCGCCGCCCGCGAATAGTTCGGGATAGGTCGCGAGCATCACCGATGTCATGGCGCCGCCGGCGGAAATCCCGGTCACGAAGATGCGATGCTGATCGATTTTGTGATCGCCGACCATCCGCGCGATCATCTGCCGGATCGAGCAGGCTTCGCCGCTGTCGCGGGTGGTATCTTCCGGATTGAACCAGTTGAAGCATCCTTGGGCGTTGTTCAATGACGCCTGCTCCGGCATCAGCAACGCGAAACCATAATGTTTCGCCAGGGTAGACCAGCCGGCACCCAGATCATAGGCAGCGGCACTCTGACCGCATCCGTGCAGAACCACGACAAGCGCGGGCGCTGGCTGGAGGTTATCGGGCACAAACGAGAACATCTTGAGACCACCGGGATTCGACCCGAATCCGGTGATTTCAACCAGCGGGCTCGGTGCACCTGGCCTCAGGTTTCGCCCGAAATCTCCAAAACCANTGAGACCTTGCAGACCTTGCAGCTTTGGCAGATGTCGCAGGTAGTTGACATTTTTCGCGAGGGACACCGGCAGCTCCTTGATAGAGTTTTTATAACTCCACCAAGTACAGATAGTTGCTGCACTGCAAAATGAAAAGGCCGTGTGCTGTCAGTCCCCAGAATTAAAAAGACCGTGTGCTGTCAGTCTTAAGGATTAAGGCAATCGATCTTAATCGGTATCAGGCGGCAGCGCACGCCGCATCCATGACAAGAACGCGGCGCAGGCGGCAATTGACAGCGCAAACAGCGCTGACGCGGCAAACAGCGCCAATCGCGCCGAGCCAGCACCTTCCATCGCAAAAAACACTGCGCCGATCGCAGCGACACCGGCCGCATTGGCGATTTGCGCCGTCGTGCCATACATTCCGGCGCCGGAGCCCGCGCTCGCCGGCTTCACGGTGGATAATACGGCGCTCGACAACGGCGCCATCACCAACCCCTGGCCGTAGCCGAAGATCGTCAACACCAACGCCAGCAGTGGCGCAGCGGGCGCCTCGACGGTTGCAACCGTCAGCACGAGTACCGCGAGGCCGACAACCTGCACCGCACAGCCCTCGATCAGCACGCGGGTGCCGCGATGCCGCGCCCGCATGCCGCTGTGTCGCGAGGCGATGACGAAGGCGAGCGCCAAAGGGAGGAACACCGAGCCTGCCTGCAGCGGCGGAATCTGCAAGCCGCGCTGCATGAACATCGTCATCACCAGATAGAACGACAGGTTGGCGAAGAAGAAAAAGAAGGCCGCAAACAGACCGCGCATGAACGCTGCGTCGGACAACAGCGCAAGGTCGATCAGCGGCATTCCACCGCGGCTTGCGACGGCGTGCTCGAGCCGCAGGAATGCGGCAACGATGGCGAAGCCGGCCGCCATGACCAGCCAGATCCATGGCGCCCAATGCACATCGTGACCGAACAGCAGCGGGCCGATCAGGCACAACAGTCCCGCGAACAACACGACCGCGCCGGGAACGTCCAGCCGCGTGCCGGCGCGGCGCGGCACCGACGGCATGATCCGCAACGCCACTGCTATGATGATCAGCCCGAACGGCACGTTGACGAAGAACACCGCGCGCCAGCCGAGGCCCGCAAGATCGAGCGTCACCAACACGCCGCCAAGCAAGAAGCCGGCCGCGCCCGCAAGACCCAGCACGATGCCGTAAATGCCAAAGGCGCGGCCGCGCGAGGTGTCCGAAAACAGCAGATGAAGGGTGGCAAGCACCTGCGGCACCATCAGCGCCGCGGTGGCACCCTGCGCCAGCCTGGCCGCGATCAATTCGGGGCCGGATTGCGAAAGCCCGCACCACAGCGAGGTGACGCTGAATCCGAATACGCCGGCCAAAAACACGTTCTTGGTGCGGTAGATATCGCCGAGGCGGCCGCCGGTGACCACCAGGGTCGCATAGGCGATGAGGTAGATCGCGATCACCGCCTCGATCTGCGCCGGGCTCGCATGCAATTCGACCGCAATGGTCGGGATTGCGACGTTGACGATGAAGGCATCGACCCCGAACATGAATTGCGCGGCGACGACGATCGCGAGGACCCACCAGCGGCGCGATGAATCGACGGGGGCTGAAACAATCTGGTGCATGGCAAGCGGCCTTGTCCGAACTCTGTCGGGTTCGATTGATCTCAGGTTTCGGTCATCCCGGCGATTACCTCCGAGGTAAGGATTCGCGAGTGGTTTGGCCCGATTGCTGCATGGTAAAATGCCATCGGCAGTTCTCCCGGCTCTGCGGTGCATCGTAGCCGGACGACGCGGAGCCTGTCATCGGGCGCGCATTCGCGCGACCCGTTGAGGTTGGCGTGGCGCGAAGCGTTACATGGCCTCGCGTCACAAAACGCACCCGTCATGCCCGGACTTTGATCCGGGCATCCATCCATCTTCGCAGAAGTTGGTTCGAAGAAGATGGATCACCGGCTCAAGCCCGGTGATGACGATCTCACGGTGCCGGCGGACGCGAACCTGACCGGTTCATTTTGTATTCGCGCTCCAGCCCGCCTAAGCTGCGCGCCGAGGCAACTTCCCGATGACATCCCAAAAGCCGAAGATTCTTCTGAGCGAAGGCTCCAGCCTGTCGTCGCGCGAGGCCATCACGGCGTTGGGGCTCGCCGGCCACCGGGTCGAACTGGTCTCCAGCACTCCTATGAGCCTTGGGCGCTTCTCGCGGTTCGTCAGCCGGGTCCATCGTGCTCCCGCCTCCGGCGCCGATCCGGATGGCTATCTGGCCGCGGTGATCGACATCGTCAAAACGGAAAATATCGACGCCGTGATCCCGGTGCATGAGCAGGCCTATTTGTTTGCCGCCGCGCGAAAACTGCTTCCGGCTGGCGTCGGCATGGCGCTGGCCGATTTCGCGGCGTTCGAACAGGTCCAGAGCAAAGCCCGTCTCGCGACGCTGCTGACGCAGCTGAAAGTGCCGCAACCCGACACCGAGGTTGTTCGGTCGGCGGATGACTTCGCAGCCAACCGGCCGTATCCGTTTTTCGTCAAGGCCGCCTTCGGCACCGCGAGCGCCGGGGTCTGGCGGGTGGGCGACGCGCACGCGCGCGATGCGCTGCTGCTTGAGCTCGAAGCGCACGATGTGTTCGCGCAGGGCCTGCTGGTCCAGGCCGCGGTGACCGGATCGCTCGAGCGCACGCAAGGCGTGTTCGATCGTGGCCGCCTCGTCGCCAGCCATATCTATCGCCAGGTGGTGGAAGGACCGGGCGGCGGCGACGTGCTCAAGATCAGCATCGTCAGCGCCGGGGTTCGCGACACCGTCGAACGCATCGGACAAGCGCTGCAGTGGCACGGCGCGCTGTCGTTCGACTACATCCGGGACGACGCGACCAACACGCCGCATTTCATCGACGCCAATCCCCGCCTGGTCGAGCCGATGAATGCGTGGTTGAGCGGTGTCGATTTGCCCGGCGCCTTGTTGCGGATCTCGCTCGGCGAGACGCCGCCGGTCCAACCCGACGGCCACGAGGGTGTCCTCACCCGGCTTGGACTGATGGGACTGCTGGATGCCGCACGGCGGCGCAACCGCAGGCGCGACATCCTGCGCGAGATCGGTTTGCTCGCCTTTGGCTTGGGGCGATATCGCGGCTCGCGCGAGGAACTGGTGCCGCTGCTGACCGATCCGTGGTGCGCGATTCCGTTGGGCGTGGTCGTTGCGAGGCTGCTGCGCGCGCCGGAATCGGTCGCGCGATTTTCCGAGACCACGGTGGCGGCCTACAGCCTGACACCCCACGCCATCCAACGGCTGCGCACATGGCGCGATGCCGCATAGGCCGATCGCGCGGCTCACTGCGGCGGTCGCAGCTCGATGCCGTAGCGGGAATAGATCCGCGCGATGGTGCCGTCCGCCAGCAGCGCCTCGATCGCGGCATCGACACGCTGTCGCAGTTTGTCGTCGGGGCGGAACAGCCCGGCCGCGATGTTCCAGTTCAAGTCCGAATCGTTGTCGAACGCCGGAATCAGGCGCAACGGCTTGTCGGTATGCTGCAGGTTGAACCAGCCGACCGTCGCCGGTGTGACCGCGGCCGCCTCGATCTCGCGATTGGCCAGTGCCGCAACGATATCGTCCTCGAACACGAACGGAGACGTGACGGTGCCGCCCTTGCCCAGCGTCATGGAGACCAGCGAGCCGACCGGCACCCCGACCCGCTGATCGGCGCCGAGACTGGCCAGCGACGACGCGCGCGAATCGGCCCGGACCGCCAGCACGACGCCACTGCGATGGTAGGGACGCGATACCTGCACGCCGCCAGCGGGCGGGGTGTCCTTGCGGGCGATGGTGTCGAGCACGAGGTCGCAGTCGGCGCGGCGATACTGGATCGCACTGATCACCCACTCCCGCGTCAGCTTGACACCGAGCTGCTGCGCAATCTTCTCGCCGAGCTCGAGCTGAAATCCCGGAACCGGTCCGGTCTTGCTGGCGAACGGCAGCGCGTTGGGGTTGGCGCAGAGCGTCAACGCCCCGCGCTCGGTGATCGTTTCCAGCGAGCGGGCATCCGCCGCCGCACTGACGAGCACCAGCAGGCAGATGCTTGCCGCGTATTGGGCGAGGCGGTGTCGCGGCTTCCATGCCGCGGTCCTGACATCGCCGTGTGGTTTCGCACCTGCGCTAGTCATCGAGCCCTCGAATATAGGCCAGGATCGCGATGATCTGGCCGTCGCTGAACACTGAGCCAAACGCGGGCATGGAGCCCATCTTGCCGTTCTTGATGCGCTCGATGATGAATTCGTCGCTGCGCTCGGACTTCGACAGTTTCGGACCCCTGCCCGCGGCGCGGCCGCCGTCCTGGTGGCAAAAGCCGCAGGTGGTGGCGAACATTTGCTCGCCATTGATGTCGCTCGACGAGGCCTCGGGTTGCGCCGGCGGATTTGCAGATCCCGCCGAGGTCGGCTGTTCGGCAACGGCGGCGGTCGGCAGCCATGGCCAGATGATGGCCACGGAAGCAACAATCACAAACAGGATTCGCATTCCGGCATCCGTGTTGACCGGCAAGGGCGGCAAGGAAAAATCCCTGCCGCCAACGCCGTCGTCATTGTCATCTCAGCGCGAAGACAATCAGGGCGCCGGTATTCTTCGGCATGCTCTTATAGGGCTCGCCGTAGAGCGCGACGAACTCGTCGGCCACCAGACTGCCCCAGCCCGCCGGTATGGCAATGTACTGCTTGCCACCTGCCATGTAGCTGATGATGCCGGCATTATGGCCCATGCCGTTGTTGCGCGACCAGAGCTCCTGGCCAGTTTCCGCATTGTAGGCGTGCACGACACCTTCGGAATCCGGCACGAATACCAGATTGCCCGCGGTGGCGAGGACGCTGGCGAGCGGCGGCGCCTTGTAGTTGACCTCCCACTTCTTGGCGCCGCTGACCGGATCGCGGGCGTCAAGATGACCACGGGCCGGCCCGTCCGGTGGCGCCACCAGCTTGAAGTCGGCGCCGATGTTGAGTTGGGCCATCGGCTCGAGGATCGGCGTGGTCTTCAGCACCGTGAGATCCATGCACCACTCCTGGCCGATCTTGTAGTAGAGCCCGGTCTTCGGGCTGTAGGCGCCGGAGTTCCAGCTGATGCCGCCGGCGATCGCCGGACACAACGGACTTTCCGCCTTGCCAGCCACGAAGTCGCGGCGACCGACCAGTTCCCCGGTCTTCGGATCGATGTCCTTGACGAAGTTGATGTTCTTTACCAGCGGCCAGACGTTCTCGATCTTGGCGTTGGAGCGATCATAGACGAAGACGAACCCGCTCTTGTTGGCGTGCACCACGAGCTTCTTGTCGCCGCGGTTGATCATGACGAACTCGCCCACCGCCGAGTCGAAGTCCCAGGCATCGTGCGGCAGCTCCTGGTGATAGAATTTGAGCTTGCCGGTATCGGGATCGAGCGCGATGACCGATGTGGTGTAGAGATTGTCGCCCGGCCGCGGTCCGCTCTTCTTCCAGTCGGCGCCCGACCAGTCGTAAAGCGGCGCCGGGTTGGCGGTGCCCCACCACACCGAATTGGTCTCAGGGTCATAGGCTCCGGGCATCCAGCCGCCGCCGCCGCCAGTCCGCCAGGAGTCATTGCCCCAGGTCGCCATGGCCTCTTCGGTCCCGGCGACCGTGTCGAACTGCCATTTCTTCTGTCCGGTCTTGCCGTCGACACCGAAGATCGGTCCGCGCCCGGGCCATTCGCCGCCCTGGGCGCCAATGATCACCATGTCCTTGACCACCAGCGGCGCACCGGTGAAGCCGACCGTCACCTTCTTGGAATCCAGGAGCTTCAGATCCCACGCCGGCTTGCCGGTCTTCAGGTTGAGCGCGATCAGGCGTCCGTCGACCGTGCCGACATAGAGATTGCCCTGTCCGAGTGCGATGCCGCGGTTGTACGGCGAGTGCGTCTGCTTGGCGACCAGTTCCTCGTCGAGCTCCGGCGCATAGGTCCAGATCGTCTTGCCGGTCGCGCCGTCCAGCGCGTAGACACGGCTGTAGGAGCCCGAATAGTACAGCACGCCGTCCATCGCGAGCGGCGTCGACTGCAGGCCGCGGGTGGCGCGCTCCGGAAAATGCATCCACGCGACTTCGAGATTCTTGACGTTGCCGGCATTGATCTGCTCGAGGCCGCTGTAATGGTAGGACTTGTAGGTGCCGTGATGCGTCGACCAGTCGTTCTGCGCCGCCTCGGCATTGAGCGCGGCCGCGTCCTGAGCGTGCGTCGGCGACGCCGCCAATACGGCCGCCAGCGCCAGCGCGGCGCAGCCTCCGAGATATCGTGCATGAAGAGCCATCTGTATCCTCCTGTGCTGTATGTTTGTTGGACCGCGTTGTCGTCGCGACCTTTGCAGTGTTCTGATGTCAACGCTTCATCGGGCCAAGGATCTCGACACAGATCGCATGGACCGACGGAAGTGCCGTCAGGAAGGCACGGCTGCACTTCTCGCCGCCGAAGTACGAATAGGCAGAGGTTTCCGGCAAATGACTTTTTCGATCAGGGCGCCACTTTCGATGAGGGCGCCGCCCGGTGCATGGCGGCGGATGCCGTCATCGCCGGGGTTTACATGCCCCCTGCTGCACCCCACACTGCCGGCGCTGTCGGTGCGGTGCACCATGACATGTCCCCCGATGTCTCCGGATTAATTGATCCGGATTGTTGTTTTTTTGTGAGCGCAGGTCAGCCGCCGAGACCTCGAAACCGAAATCCCTCGTCTGAAAACGGATATTCTCTACGCTCACCTTGTTTGATCGCATCCAGCCTAGGACAAGGTGTTGAACTGTCAAGCGGCAAGAAATGCCGCCGGGCGCCAGCTGTTGCGCGCGCCCGCGGCCGCTGCGCTATTTTTCGGAGAGGAGACAGGGGGTGGCAACCTGCGGGCTGACACCCCCGGTGATCCGGCGGCTGCGTGCATGGCAGACACTCGATCCCTGAGCTACCCGTGACCGAAAGCGATTTGCCTTGAGGCGGCGGGACCCGTAGTTTGGCATCAGTAAAGCAACAACAATTGTCGTTCGGAGAGAAAACTCATGGCGCGCCTTAAATTCGGAGCCTTCCTCGCCCCGCATCATCCGATCGGCGAGCATCCGATGCTGCAATTCCGTCGCGACCTCGATTTGGTCGAGCAGCTCGACGCGCTCGGTTACGACGAGTTCTGGTGCGGCGAGCATCATTCCTCGGGCTGGGAAACCATCGCGTCGCCAGAAATGTTTTTGGCCGCGGCCGGCGAGCGCACCAAACGCATCAAGCTCGGCACCGGCGTGGTGTCGCTGCCCTATCACCACCCCTTCAACGTCGCCCAACGCATGGTGCAACTCGACCACATGACCGGTGGCCGCGCCATCTTTGGTTCCGGACCGGGTGCGCTGGCCTCCGATGCGCATACGCTCGGCATCGATCCGATGACGCAGCGTGACCGCCAGGACGAGGCGATCGCGGTCATTCGCCGGCTGTTCAACGGCGAACGCGTCACCGCCAGGAGCGACTGGTTCACCATGAATGACGCGGCGCTGCAGATCCTGCCGCTGCAGGAAGAGATGCCGTTCGTGGTGGCGTCGCAGATCTCGCCGTCGGGGATGACGCTGGCCGGCAAATACGGCATCGGCATCATTTCGCTCGGCTCGATGTCGACGCAAGGCCTGATGGCGCTGCCGACACAATGGGGTTTTGCCGAGGATGCCGCCAGGAAGCACGGCACCACGGTGAGCCGGTCCAACTGGCGCGTATTGTTGAGCTGGCACATCGCCGAGACCCGCGAGCAGGCCCGGCGCGAAGCCGGCGCCGGACTGACGCGCTGGCATAATGAGTATAATGTCGGCACGCTGCAGCGGCCAGGCCTGCAGCCGTTCACTTCGCCCGAGGATGCCGTGGAGAAGACCGCCGGCGGCGAAGCGGCGGCCTCCACCATCGGCACGCCAGACGATCTGGTGAAAACCATCAAGAGTCTGATGGATGTCTCTGGCGGCGTCGGCACCATCGTCGGCTTCGTGCACGACTGGGCCAACCCTGAAAATACCCGCCGCAGCTGGGACATGGTGGCGCGCTACGTGGTGCCGGAAATCAACGGCTATATCGCATCCTTGCGCAAATCGCAGAAATTCGTGATCGAGAACCGCGCGGTGTTCGAGCGCGCCGGCCAAGCCGTGATGGCGAAGATCATGGAAAACGACAAGGCCGCGGCAGCGCTTCCGCTCACCGGCCCCGGACGCGTCGCGATCCCGACCATCAATGCGCCGGATCTGCAGAAGGAAGCCGCGAAACAGAAGGCGTAGCGAGGACGGCGTGGCGCGATCGGCGATCCGCGCCGCTTCACTCGATCACCTCATCGGCCGTAGCAAGTATCGACGGCGGCACCGTGATGCCGAGTGCCTTGGCCGTCTTGAGACTGATGACAAGTTCAAACTTGGTTGGCTGTTCGATGGGAAGGTCACCGGGCCTGGTACCGCGCAGAATCTTGTCGACATAGTCACCCGCGCGGCGGAACATGTCCCTGTAATTAGGTCCATAAGACATCAGTCCCCCGCCGTCGACATAATACCTGGCGCCGTGCATCGTCGGCAGTTGTGCTGCAAGCGCCAGAGCATTGATGCGAACGAGGTTGGTGCTGATGAGCGGGTCGGCACAAACGTAAAGCGCGTCCACACGGCCCTTGAGTTGCTCGATGGTGGGTGCCATATCCTCCGCTCGCCTTACTTCGGGAATCATCGCCTCAAGTCCGAGCTTACGAGCTGTCAGCTGCAGGTCGACCATTTCAACGACGGCGGCGGGATAGCCGGCATTTCCCAGAATGGCCAATCGGCGAACATCGGGCAGAACCCGGCGCAAATTTTCGAGTCGCTTACCGGCCAGATCGGGAGCCAGCAGCGACAGGCCGGTGACGTTGCCGCCGGGCCGCGCCAGACTCGTGGCCAGACCGCTCCCAACGGGGTCGTTCGCCAGCGCGAGGACGATCGGAATAGTCGACGTCGCTTGCTTCGCCGCAACACCCGCGCCTCCCGAGGTCACGATGATGTCGACCTTGAGCCGCGCAAACTCGGCCGCGATCTCACCGAAGCGGTCGTTACGCCCTTCCGCCCACCGATATTCGATTGCGACGGTCCGGCCTTCGACCCAGCCGAGTTCGCGTAGCCGTTGCACGAAGGCGGGAACGTAATCGACCCAGGCTGACGGCGTGGTCGTGCCCAGAAATCCGATGGTCGGCAACTTTGCTGGCTGCTGCGCATGCGCGGCAACCGGCCATGCCGCTGTACCGCAGAGACCTGCGATGAAATCACGCCGTTTCATTTCTGCATCTCGGTCGCGTCGGCAATCAGCAAAGAACTACTCAAGGACGGCGCTGCTGCGGTTATCGGCTCGATAACAAATTCAAAATCACTTCTGATAATAGTCCTGCACAGTCTCCCATGCCGCCGTCTGCAGAAACCGCGCGGTCGGCGCGTCGATGCCCGCAAGATAGCTATTGCCGACCGGCGAGCGGCCGGTCAGCGCGGCGAACACGGTGCAGGCCGCGAGATACGTCCCGGCGAGGCTAGGATGGCGCTTGTCGGGCGCGTAGAGATTGAGCTCCGGCTGCTTGCGAATGGCGCGGGCGAATGCGAGGCCGGCCGGGATCACCAGCGCGTTGTTTTCATTTCCTGCCACCGTGTAGGCTTCGGCCAATTGGACCGTCATTTCCGGTTTGTCGGCATAGGCCCAGGACATGAAGAACACTGGCCTCGCGCCATGCGCACGCACGATGTCGCTGTCCTTTTTGGCAAATTCGGTAAACACCGTCTTGAGCCGGGGATGGATCGGGCACTGGCTGCAATCCATCATGACCGCGACATCGAACAGTTTGTCGAGCCTGTTGAAGACAACGTTGTTCTGCTCGTCGAAAGAGTAGTTGCCGATGGCATTGGGGCGGAAATAGCTCTCGACATCGTGCCAATCGAGACCGGAGCCGCCGATCGTCGCCATCGTCGCGCGATAGTCCTGCTTGTGATCGGGATCCGCGGCCTTTTCCAGCAGTGACACATGGCCCGGCATCCCGTTGTTGTAATAAAAGAAGCTGTTGCCGATGAAAATTTCGGACTTCGGAAACGCGGGGCCGAGGGTCGTGACAACAGGTTTGGTTTGCGCCAGCGCCGCCGTCGGCCCGGCCACCATCCAGCCCGCCGTCACCAACACCGCCAAAACCCTTGCGAAAATTCCCGGCATTTCAATTCTCCCTGATCAATCTTGTTTTGCGGGAGCCTATCACGATGCGGGGGTTTGTCGCGCCTGATAGACCGGCATAAATCTCGCCGGACCAGTCCGTGAGCCTTTGCACGGGAGAGACAAAGGGTTATTTACCGGCATCGGCCTCGCTGGTCGGGGACCAACCGGAGCAATTGCCATGTCGATGCAAAGTGTGGCTTCCCCCGCGATCAGCTTCACGCCGCCGAAGCGCAATACGCTCACGCATATTCCGGGCGACGAGGGCTGGCCGCTGATCGGCAAGACGCTTGAGGTGCTCGCCGACCCCAAAGGGCAGGTCGAGCGGCAAGCCGCGAAATATGGATTGCTCTATCGCAGCCACATCTTCGGCGAGACCAGCCTGGTGCTGCTGGGACCCGAGGCCAATGAGCTCGTATTGTTCGACCAGGCCAAGCAGTTCTCTTCGACCCATGGCTGGGGCCGGATTCTCGGCCTGCTGTTTCCGCGCGGCCTGATGCTGCTCGATTTCGAGGAGCATCGCCTGCACCGGCGTGCATTATCGGTCGCCTTCAAATCCGGGCCGATGAAATCCTATCTCGCCGCACTCGATACCGGCATCGCGGCGCGGGTCGCACAATGGAAGGCGCAGCCGGGGCCGATGCTGTTCTATCCGGCGATGAAACAGCTCACCCTCGACCTCGCCGCCACCTCGTTTCTCGGCGCCGACATCGGACCCGAGGTCGACGAGATCACGCGCGCCTTCGTCGACATGGTGGCGGCTTCCGTCGCCGTGATCCGCAAACCGTTGCCGGGCACCGCGATGGCGCGCGGCGTCCGGGGCCGCAAGCGCATCGTGGCGTATTTCTCGGAACAGATTCCGATCCGCCGCGCCAAGGGCGGCGAAGACCTGTTCTCGCAGCTGTGCCACGCCACCCATGAGGACGGCGCGCTGCTGTCGACGCAGGATATCGTCGACCACATGAGTTTTCTGATGATGGCCGCGCATGACACGCTGACCTCGTCGCTGTCGTCCTTTGTGGGTGCGCTTGCCGCCAATCCACAGTGGCAGGACAAGTTGCGTGACGAAGTGACGGCGCTGGGTGTGGCCACCGGCGAGGCGACGACATTCGATAATCTCGAGGCCATGCCGTTGTCGGAGATGGCGTTCAAGGAGGCGATGCGGCTGAAACCGCCGGTGCCCTCGATCCCGCGCCGCGCCATCCGGGATCTCACCTTCAAAGGCTACGCGATCCCGGCCGGCACCATGGTCGGCGTCAATCCGCTGTTCTCCCACCACATGCCGGAAATCTGGCCCGATCCCGAAAGGTTCGATCCGATGCGCTTTACCGACGAGGCGCAGCGCGGCCGCCATCGCTTCGCCTGGGTGCCGTTCGGCGGCGGCGCGCATATGTGCCTCGGGCTGCACTTCGCCTATATGCAGGCTAAATGCTTCGCGCGGCATTTCCTGCAAAATCTCACCGTCTCGCTGGAGCCCGGCTACACGCCGGATTGGCAGATGTGGCCAATCCCGAAGCCGCGGGACGGATTGCGGGTGACGCTGTCGCGGGTTACGTAAGCGGATCGGGCCTCAAGCCAAGGCAAGGTCCGGTAGGGGCTGCGCGTCGATGCCGACCACGTCGATACCATCGGCGCGGCCGCGAATCGGCAAGCGGCCGAGATCGCGAACCGCAAACGGCGGCGCCGAACTGAAGCGTTCCATCGCGGCGCGGGACGCCAGAAAGCCGCCATCCACGTTCCGGCTGAGCTCTTCGGGCCTTGCCGCGGTATTCATGACGTCGCCGTTGAAAACGATCGCGCGTTTGACGTCACCGATCTCGCCGACGATCACCGGCCCGAAATGCAGGCTGCCGCGAATACGCGGCGCCGCGCCGAATTCGCGCTCGAACTGGCTCGACGCGCGCGACAATTCATCGCGCATCGCTACAAAGCATCGCAGCGGGCGGCAATCGATCGCGCCGCCGCGTTCCGGCCAGGTCACGATCACCTCGTCGCCGACATAGTTGAGCACTTCGCCGCGATGGTCCACGACCGCAACGGTGAGCAGACGAAACGTACGGTCGAGAAGGCGATGAATGGCGATCCCGCCGAGCCGCTCGGCCAGCCCCGTCGATCCGGCGATGTCGACGAACAACACGAAGCGTTTCTCCTCAACCGGCGTATGGTATCGCCCGCTGATAAAATTCAGGAGCGCGCGCGGCCCGATGATGTTGGCGATCCCAAAACCCAGATTCATCAAGACCGAGATCACGGCGGAAATGATAAAGCCAGACCAGAAATTTTGACTGGAAGTTTCCAGCGGCAGCCCAGCGATGATCTCACCCGACTGGGAAAATTGGATGACCATGATAATCGCCGCGTAGATCGCGCTTCGCACCGTCAAACTGGCCGTGAACGAAAGACCGCCGAGCCAGGCCCGCATCGGACCATCCAGGACAAACAGCTCGGTGCCCCGATCGCGATG
>JGI12053J15887_10000447_pt1 | contig 16715 bp, 13 predicted proteins | sample MedBloCAOM1_O3_FD_15887 | JGI IMG/M metagenome (IMG submission 15887)
GGCAAGCATGTGCTGGTCGAGATCCCGGTCACCGACAGCGTCGAAGATGCCGAAAAGCTGGTGAAGATCGCCAAGGAGACCGGCGTCGTGGCGATGGGTGGGCACGTGCGCCGCTTCAACCCGAGCCACCAATGGGTTCACAAGCGCATCGAAAAAGGCGAGCTCAAGATCCAGCAGATGGATGTGCAGACCTATTTCTTCCGCCGCAAGAACATCAACGCGGCCGGCAATGCGCGCAGCTGGACCGACCATCTGCTGTGGCATCACGCCGCCCATACCATCGACCTGTTCCAGTATCAGGTGGGCGAGACGATTTCCGATTGCTATGCGGTGCAGGGGCCGATCCACCCGGAGCTCGGCATCGCCATGGATATGGGCATCGTGGCGAAGGTGCCGTCGGGGCCGATCCTCACGCTCTCGCTGTCGTTCAACAACGACGGGCCGCTCGGCTCGTTCTTCCGCTACATCTGCGACAACGGCACCTACAAGGCGTTCTACGACGATCTCAGCGACGGCAAGGACAACAAGATCGACGTGTCCAAGGTCGATGTCTCCATGGACGGCATCGAGCTCGAGGACCGCGAATTCATCGCTGCGATCAAGGAAAAGCGCGCGCCGAACGCGAGCCTCGAGCAGGTGCTTCCCTGCATGCACGTCCTCGGCAAGCTCGAGCAGATCATCGACCCGCAGCGCAAGGCGCACGCATAAGCATGATCCCGAAAAGTTGCAGACTTTTCGGACCAGATCATGCGACCGAACAGTTACTCGGCATGATACCGAAAAGTTGCAGACTTTTCGGACCAGATCATGCGACCGAACAGTTACTCGGCATGATCCCGAAAAGTTGCAGACTTTTCGGACAGCGAGAGGCCGCACCGGGCATCGAGGGGGTAAAGGATCCGGTCAAGGCCGCGAAAAAGTAGACCTATTCGGATCGTCGATTTCGTCAGGGCCCCGGACGCGGCTGTCGCGTCCGGGGCCTTGCTTTGCCGGCTCGATCGTTCAGGCGTTGCACGATCCGTCGACGGGAGCGAGAGCGTGCGTGCACTTGTCGCATCGTCCGCATAGCCCATTTTTTGTGCCATGACCCGCGGCCCTTTCCGATATAGATTGGCCCCAAAGCCAACCAGGAGAGGAAATCTCATGCTGCGTAAGATCGGAATTGCGTTGGCGGTAGGCGCGCTGGCGTCCACCGGCGCTGCTGCCCAGGACACGGCGAAAGTCGGCCTGGTGCTGCCGCTCACGGGCGGGCTTGCCGCGGTCGGCAAGCAGGTCCAGGCCGGCGCCAAGCTCTACATGGAGAAGAGCGGCGCTACCGTCGCCGGCAAGAAGATCGACCTGATCATCAAGGACGACGGCGGCGTTCCCGACAACTCCAAGCGCCTGGCGCAGGAGTTGATCGTCAACGAGAAGGTCGCGGTCGTCGGCTCGGCGCTCACCCCGAGCGCCATGGCCATCGGGCCGCTCTCGACCCAGGGCAAGACTGCGAATGTCGTGATGGTGTCGGGCACGTCCGGGGTGATCAATCCCAACAATCCCTACATGGTCCGCACCAGTTTCACCCTCGGCCAGCAGTCCGGCATCATCGCGGAATGGGCGGCGAAGAACGGCAGCAAGAAGGTCGTCATCGTCCAATCCGATTGGGCGCCCGGCGCCGAGGCCAGCGCCGTATTCACGGACAGCTTCACCAAGGCCGGCGGGCAGGTCGCGGAAACCATCAAGGTGCCGCTCGCCAATCCCGACTTCGCGCCGTTCCTGCAGCGCGCGCGCGATCTCAACCCCGACACCCTGTTCGTGTTCGTACCTGCGGGGCAGGCCGGTACCTTCGCCAAGCAGTTTGCCGAACGCGGGCTCGACAAGGCGGGGATCAAGCTGATCGGTCCCGGCGACATCACCGACGACGACGACCTTGCCGGGATGGGCGAGTCTATGCTGGGCGTGGTGACGGCCGGCATCTATTCGGCGCTGCACGATTCGCCGACCAACAAGCAGTACGTGGCCGCCTTCAAGAAGGCGTACAACTTCCGCCCGAACTTCATCTCGCTCGGCGGCTACGACGGCATGCACCTGATCTACGAAGCGCTCAAGAAGACCGGCGGAAAGACCGACGGCGACGCGCTGATCGGAGCGATGAAGGGCACCAAGTGGGAAAGCCCGCGCGGCCCGATCTCGATCGATCCGGAAACCCGCGACATCGTCCAGAACGTCTACATCCGCAAGGTGGAGAAGGTGCAAGGCGAGCTCTACAACGTCGAGTTCGCGACCTTCGACGCCGTCAAGGATCCGCTGAAGATGAAGAAGTAGCGGACGCCGCGTGCCGCGGATACGGTGCGGCGCGAACCGCGACAGCGCGCAGCGATGCGCCTCGGATACACGACGAACGGCGGCCGGGAGCGGCCCTGCATCGCTCCCCGTGCCGCCGTGAGTATATGGTAAGGATCGTCGACGGGGGGAACGACGAGCAGCCATGTTGACCATTCTGTTCGACGGGATTGCCTATGGCATGCTGCTGTTCGTGCTGGCATGCGGGCTGTCGGTCACGCTCGGGCTGATGAATTTCGTCAATCTCGCCCATGGCTCGTTCGCCATGGCGGGCGGCTACATCACGCTGGTGCTGGTCAACCGCGCCGGCGTGCCGTTCTTCGCCGGGCTTCCAATCGCCTTCATCGTCACTGCGTTGATCGGAGCGTTGTTCGAGCGCACGCTCTATGTGCACGTCTATAACAAGAGCCACCTCGACCAGGTGCTGTTCACCATCGGTCTGGTTTTTATGTCGGTCGCCGCCGTCGACTACGTAATGGGCTCGCAGCAGGTTTTCATCCAGATCCCGAGCGTACTGCAGGGACGTTTCGAGATCTTCGGCATCGGCGTCGGACGCTATCGGCTGCTGATCATCGCCGTCTGCGGGCTGCTGACGGTCGGCCTGCAGCTCATCCTCTCGAGCACCCGATTCGGCAGCCGGTTGCGCGCGTCGGTCGACGACGCGCGGGTCGCGCGTGGCCTCGGCATCAATGTCAATGCGGTCTTCACCTTGACCTTCGCGTTCGGGTCGGGCCTTGCCGGCCTTGGCGGGGCGCTCGGGGCCGAGATTCTCGGCCTCGATCCGACCTTTCCGCTCAAATACATGGTCTATTTTCTGATTGTGGTGACGGTCGGCGGCACGTCGAGCATCACCGGTCCGTTCGTCGCCTCGCTGTTGATCGGTGTCGCCGACGTGGCGGGCAAATACTACGTCCCCAAATTCGGGGCCTTCGTGATCTATACCATCATGATCATCGTCCTGCTGTTGCGTCCGCAGGGCCTGTTCGCCCGCGCTACCGGCAAGTAGCGCCGAGGGCCGCGATGTCGTCGTCTGTCGAGGACCAGGTAGCCCACCATCTCGCCGCGCGCGCGCGCTGGCGCCCGCTCGAATACGTGTTCTGGCTGGCGGCGGTGGCGAGCGTGTTCCTGCTGCCCGGCCGCCACCTGATCCTCACCGAGATCGCCTGGCTTGCCTTGTTCGCGCTCTCGCTCGACCTCATTCTCGGCTATGCCGGCATCATATCGCTCGGCCATGCCGCCTTCTTCGGTGTGGGCTCCTATGCCGGCGCGCTCCTGGCCAAGTACGGCATCGTCAACGAGCCGGTGCTCGCGCTCCTTGTGTCCGGACTTTGCGCCGCCGTGCTCGGATTCGGCACGAGCTTTTTGGTGCTGCGCGGCTCCGATCTCACCCGCCTGATGGTGACGCTCGGTGTCGCGCTGATCATGCGCGAGATCGCCAACCAGATTCCGCAACTCACCGGCGGCGCCGATGGCCTCCAAGGTGTCACCGTGGCACCCATCCTCGGCATGTTCGACTTCGACATCTTTGGGCATGTTTCCTACGTGTACTGCCTGACCGTCCTGTTCGTGTTTTTCGTGCTGGCGCGGCGCATCGTCTATTCCCCGTTCGGCCTGTCGTTGCGTGCGATCAAGGGCAATTCGCTTCGTGCTTCCTCGATCGGCATTTCGGTCAATGCCCGGCTGGTCGCCGTCTATACGCTCGCCGCCTTCTATGCCGGCGTTGCCGGAGCCCTGCTGGCGCAGACCACCGCCTTCGCCTCGCTCGACGTGTTTTCCTTCGAGCGCTCCGCCGACCTGCTGCTGGTGCTCATCATCGGCGGCACCGGCTATCTCTACGGCGGCCTGATCGGGGCCGTGATCTTCAAGCTGATGCAGGACTGGATCGCAAACCTGACCCCGCAATATTGGCAATTCTGGATCGGTCTCGTGCTGGTGCTGATCGTTCTGGTCGGCCGCGACCGCTTCGGGTCGTGGACCGGGGGCGTGCGCGCTCTCGCCGTACGCATGCTGCGCCGACTCTCCGGCGCCAGCGCCCCGGTCCCGGTCCCCCCGGGCGAAGGGCGCTGACCATGGCCGCCGTGCTCGAAACCGTGGGCCTGGAGAAACACTTCGGCGGTCTTACCGCGGTCGCCGGTCTGTCGCTCAAGATCGAGAAGGGCGCCCGCCACGCTCTGATCGGCCCCAACGGGGCCGGCAAGACCACGGTGATCAATCTGCTCACGGGCGTGCTGCGGCCTTCCTCCGGGCGCATCCTGCTCGAAGGAGAGGACATCACGTCGCTCGAATCCTATCGGCGGGTGCGGCGCGGCCTGGCACGCACCTTCCAGATCAACCAGCTGTTCCTCGACCTCACCCCGCTGGAGACGATCGGGCTCGCGATCTCGGAGCGCATGGGATTGGGCGCGCAATGGTGGCGGGTTGTCGGCAGCAACCCGGTGGTGGTCGAGGAGATCGTCGAGATCCTAGCCCGTTTCCACCTCACCGACGCGATGTATGAGCGCACCGGCAATCTACCCTATGGCAAGCAGCGGCTGCTCGAGATCGCGCTCGCGATCGCCTGCCGCCCGCGCGTGCTCCTGCTCGACGAGCCCGCGGCCGGCGTCCCGGATGACGAGCGTCATGAGATCCTGGCGACCGTCGCGGCGCTGCCGGCCGACGCCACCGTGCTGCTGATCGAGCACGACATGGACATCGTGTTCTCGTTCGCCGATCGCATCTCCGTGCTGGTCAATGGCGCCCTGTTCGTCGACGGTCCGCCGGAGGAGGTCGCGCGCGATCCGCGCGTCAAAGCCGTTTATCTGGGCGAGTCGCTCGATGCCTGACCTCCTCATGATCGAGCGGCTGAGCGCGGGCTACGGCGAGGCGGTCGTGCTCAACGAGGTCTCGCTCGCGCTGGCCGAAGGGCAATCACTGGCTTTGCTCGGCCGCAACGGCATGGGCAAGACCACGCTGATCAATTCGATCGTGGGCGTCACGCGCTTTATAGGCGGGACAATCGCGCTCGACGGCCGCGATATCACGCCGCTGCGCCCCGACCAGCGCGCTCATGCCGGCATCGGCTGGGTGCCGCAGGAGCGCAACATCTTCAAGTCGCTGACGGTCGAGGAGAATCTCACCGCCGTGGCGCGTCCGGGCCGTTGGACGGAGGGGCGCATCTACGAGCTCTTCCCGCGCCTGGACGAACGCCGCCGCAACCTCGGCAACCAGCTCTCGGGCGGCGAGCAGCAGATGCTTGCGGTCGGTCGTGCCCTGATCCTCAATCCGCGCGTCATGCTGCTCGACGAGCCGCTGGAGGGACTGGCTCCGATCCTGGTCGAAGAGCTGCTGCGGGCGCTGCGGCGTATTATCCGCGACGAGGGCATGTCCGCGATCCTGGTGGAGCAGAACGCGCAGAAGGTGCTCGGCGTCACCGACCGGGCGGCGATCCTCGAGCGCGGGTCTGTGGTCTACGAGGGCGCGAGCGCGGACCTGGCCGCCGATCGTGCCGTGCTGGAGAGCTACCTCGGCGTCACCGCCGTCGGGCCGCGCCGCGGCGGCAAGGCCAGGCATTGATTGCCGCGCTGGCGAGCGAAGCGAGCGGCCAGCGCGGCCAGGCGAAAGATGCACGCGCCGGACACTCGCCCTGGACCGGGCTCGTCGGCGCGCGCCGCGCCGCGCGATGGGATTTGTCCCACATGCGCGCTTTCGCCTTGAGTGGGCACCGGTCAGCCGCCGGAAAAACGCGCTCGCTTAATTCGGAGCGCTCAAAACCGGTACCCACTTTTCCTGGGCGCGTTCTGGCCGGGACAATTCGCCGTCGTTTTGTGGTTGACGACGCCTTGGCTGCCGTGCCTTTGCTCGCGCTGAATTGCCCCAAGGAGCCGTTTCGATGCAAAGAACCAAAGCGCCGTTCCGTGCCGATCATGTCGGCAGCTTCTTGCGTCCCGCCGCGCTCAAGGAGGCGCGCGCCAAGCGCGAAAAGGGTGCGATCACGGCGGCCGAGCTCAAGGCCGTCGAGGACCGCGAGATCGAGAAGATCATCAAGAAGCAGGAGGAGATCGGCCTCAAGCTCGCGACCGACGGCGAGTTCCGCCGCTCATGGTGGCACTTCGATTTCCTCGGCATGCTCGACGGCGTCGAGCTTTACGATACCGACCAGGGCATCCAGTTCCGTGGCGTCCAGACCAAGGCGCAAAGCCTGCGCATCGTGAGCAAGGTCGGCTTCTCCAACCATCCGATGCTGGAGCACTTCAAGTTTCTCAAGGCCCATACCAGCGTCACGCCGAAGATGACTATTCCTGCGCCGCCCGTGCTGCATTTCCGCCTGGCAAAGGACGGCATCAAGAAGAGCGTCTATCCCGATCTCGACGGTTTTTTTCACGATCTCGGCCAAGCCTACAAGCAGGCGGTGAAGGGGTTCTACGACGCCGGCTGCCGCTATCTGCAGTTCGACGACACGGTCTGGGCCTACCTCTGTTCGCAGGAGGAACTGGGCAAGGCGCGCGAGCGGATGTCGAACGTCGATCAGCTCCAGGACATCTACGCGCGCGTCATCAACGCCGCGCTCGAAGGCAAGCCCGCCGACATGACCATTACCACCCATGTCTGCCGCGGCAATTTCCGCTCGACCTGGATTTCCGAAGGTGGCTACGAGCCGGTGGCGGAGACGTTGCTGGGGAAGGTGAACTACGACGGCTACTTCCTCGAATACGACACCGACCGCGCCGGCGGCTTCGAGCCGCTGCGCTTCCTCCCGAAAGGCAACAAGGCCGTGGTGCTCGGGCTCGTCACCTCCAAGAGCGGCGCGCTCGAGAAGAAGGACGACGTCAAGCGCCGGATCGACGAGGCGGCCAAGTTCGCTCCGCCGGAGCAGTTCTGCCTCTCGCCGCAGTGCGGCTTCGCCTCCACCGAAGAAGGCAACCTGCTCGCCGAGGAGGAGCAATGGGCGAAGCTTCGCATGATCAAGGAGCTCGCCGATGAGGTGTGGAAATAGCGAATAGCGAGTTGGGGCCGCCGAGTAACGTTCTGGCCTGTTCTATTCGCCACTCGCTACTCGCCATTCGCCCTCTGGGAAAATCCGATGCAACGAACCAACGCGCCATTCCGCGCCGATCACGTCGGCAGCCTGTTGCGACCGGCGCCGCTTAAGCAGGCGCGGGCGAAGCGTGCGAAAGGCGAAATCACCGCCGAGCAGCTCGAGGAGATCGAGGACCGCGAGATCGAGAAGATCATCAAGAAGCAGGAGGAGGTCGGGCTGAAGCTCGCGACCGACGGCGAGTTGCGGCGTTCCTGGTGGCAATTCGATTTCTACAAGGGGCTCGACGGCGTGGAGCTCTACTCCACCGGCAAGGGCATCACCTTTGCCGGCGTCGAGACCAAGGCCGAGAGCGTGCGCGTCGTCGGCAAGGTCGATTTCTCCGCCCACCCGCATCTCGAGCATTTCGGCTTCCTCAAGGACCACACCAAGGTGGCGCCGAAGATGACGATACCGGCGCCCTCGACGCTGCATTTCCGCCAGGGCCGGCAATCCATCGACAAGCAGGCCTATCCCGACATCGAAGGTTATTTCCACGACGTCGGGCTGGCCTATCAAAAGGCCATCCGCGCGTTCTACGACGCCGGCTGCCGCTACCTGCAACTCGACGACACTGCCTGGTCGATGATCTGCGATCCGAAGGAGCGGGAATTTTCCAGGCAGCGCGGCGACGATCCCGACCGCCTGCCCGCGCAATACGCCCGCATGACCAACCAGGCGCTCGCCGGCCGTCCCGCCGACATGGTGGTCACCATGCATTCCTGCCGCGGCAATTTCCGCTCCACCTTCATCGCCCAGGGCGGCTACGAATATGTCGCCGACCGCCTGCTCGGGGAGGTCGACATCGACGGCTATTTCCTGGAATACGACACCGATCGCGCCGGCGGCTTCGAGCCGCTGCGCTTCGTGCCCAAGGGCAAGAAGCAGATCGTGCTCGGGCTCGTCACCTCGAAGAGCGGCACGCTGGAGAAAAAGGACGACATCAAGCGGCGCATCGAGGAAGCGACGAAATATGTCGACATCGATCAGTTGTGCCTTTCTCCGCAATGCGGCTTTGCCTCGACCGAGGAGGGCAATGTCCTCGCCGAGGAGGAGCAGTGGGCAAAGCTTCGCATGATCGTCGAGACGGCGGACGACGTGTGGGGACGATAGGCATGTGACGAATTAGCGAATGGCGGACCGGTGCAACCGGCCACTACTCGCCTATACTGTACAAGGGATCGCCAAGAAATCCCGGTCAAGTCACCCAAGCAATCAACTGGAGGAATCAATGTCTGCAAGACTGAAATGGCCGGGCGCCGTTGCCTCGCTCGTTGCGGCCGTCGCTCTCGCCGCGTTTCCGGCTCCCGCCGGCGCCCAGGCCCCGTCCGGCCAGCCCATCACCATCGGCTTTGCCATGGCGTTGACCGGCCCGCTCGCCGCCAACGGCAAGCAGGCGCTGCTCGGCGCCAAGATCTGGGAGGAGACCGTCAACAAGAAGGGCGGCCTGCTCGGTCGTCCGGTGAAGCTCGTCTATTACGACGACCAGTCGAACTCGTCGACCGTGCCGGGCATCTACACCAAGCTGCTCGACGTCGACAAAGTCGACCTCGTGACCGGCCCCTATGCCACGGCCTTGATCGCGCCGGCGATGCCGGTCGTGATGCAGAAGGGCAAGGTGTTCATCGGATTGTTCGGGCTCGCCGTGAACAGCGAATTCAACTATCCGAAATATTTCGCGATGATTCCGTCCGGCCCAGAGACGAAGCCGTCGTTCACGAAGGGCTTCTTCGATGTCGCCGCGCAGCAGAACCCGAAGCCGCAGACCGTGGCGCTGGTCGCCGCCGACCAGGAGTTCTCGCGCAATGCCTGCGAAGGCGCCCGCGAGAACGCCAAGGCGGCCGGCCTGCGCGTGGTCTATGACAAGACCTATCCGCCGACCACCACCGACTTCTCGCCGATCGTGCGCGCCATCCAGGCCACCAATCCGGATATCGTCTCGGTCTGCTCGTATCCGCTCGACTCCGTCGGCATGGTGAAGGCGGTGAACGAGATCGGCTTCAAGCCGAAGATGATCGGCGGGGCCATGGTCGGCTTGCAGGCGACTGTGTTCAAGACCCAGCTCGGCCCCCTGCTCAACGGCTGGGTCAATTACGAGACCTGGGTGCCGTCGGAGAAGATGCTGACCCCTGAGGTCAAGGAATTCCTCGCCACCTATCAGTCGCGCGCGGCGGCCGAAGGCGTCGATCCGCTCGGCTATTATCTCGGCACCTGGGGCTATGCCTATATGGAGCTGCTCGGCAATGCGATCGCCGGTGCGAAGAGCATCAACGACGATCAGATCGCCAACTATCTGCGCAGCAACCCGGTCAAGACCATCATGGGCGACATCAAGTTCGGCAAGGGTGGTGAGTGGGCGGAATCGCGCATGCTGCAGGTCCAGTATCACGACATCAAAGGCAACACCGTCGACCAGTTCAAGGGCATGGACACGCAGACCGTGTTGACGCCGGCCGACCTGAAGACCGGCAACGTCATCTATCCTTACGAGAAAGCGAAGTAACCGTTCCCTGGATCACCGGCGCGCCGCGCACGCGGCGCGCCGCATCCCCGACACATGTGGCCGGATTGTTCGCATACCCGTGATCGCCAGTCGCACTTTCCGCCTTGCAACAATTGCCTTCCGCGACGATCATGCCGAGATGTGATCGAGCTCGGGTAACAACAACAAGAAAGAGCCCACTCCAGGAGATGACCATGCCCTATGTAACGGAAGACAACCTCACCGATGTCGCGATGGAGCGCTGGAAGGATATTCCCGATCCGCGCCTGCGGCAGATCATGCAATCGCTGATCAGGCATCTCCACGGCTTCGTGCGCGATATCGAGCCGACGCAGGCGGAATGGGCGGTCGCGATCGATTGGCTCACGCGCACCGGCAAGCTGTGCTCGGAAAAACGGCAGGAATTCATCCTTACCTCGGACGTGCTCGGCGTCAGCATGCTGGTCGATGCGATCAACCATCGCCGGCCCGGCGCAGCCACGCCCAGCACGGTCGAGGGACCGTTCCACGTGCCCAATGCGCCGTCGATCACGAACGGCGGCAACATGGCGGAGGGCGCGCCCGGCATCCCCTGCTTCGTCACCGGCACCGTGCGGGGGCTGGGCGGCGAGCCGGTCGCGGGCGCGATGCTCGACCTCTGGCAGACCGATGGCGAGGGGCTCTACGAGGACCAGCGCGAGGTCGATGGGCCTTGGATGCGTGGTCTCTACCGCAGCCAGCCGGATGGCTCCTACGTCATCCGCACCGTAGCGCCGATCGCCTACACCATTCCGATGGACGGCACCGTGGGCGAGCTGATGGAGCGCACCAACATCAGCCACATGCGGCCCGCGCACATCCACTTCGCCATCATCGCGCCCGGCTATGACACCTGTGTCACCCATCTGTTCCAAAAGGGCGACGAATTCATCGAGACCGACGTCGTCTACGGCGTGAAGGAGCCCTTGATTGTCGAATTCGTGCAGAAGCCGCCAGGCAGGGCCCCGACTGGCGAAACGCTCGCCACGCCGTTCTACGAGGTGAGCTACGACTTCGTGCTGCAGCAGAAGGCGGAGGCGCTCGCCGCCGCGGAGTGAGCATCCGAGGCCGGTGGCCGCGTAGGTTGGGTTAGCGCGGCCCGCATGGTTGCAATTGTGCCGCGGCCTTTGTTCCGCGCGTAACCCAACATGACATCGGCACCTTGTTGGGTTACGCGCGGGATCGGCATCCAGCCCACGGCGCAAAAGCGGCGGCCGCGCTAACCCAACCTACGAGCACTGCGAAAAATAGCTGATGCCACGCACCAAGCCGCCGTTTCGCGCCGATCATGTCGGGAGCCTCCTGCGTCCCGCCGCCCTCAAGCAGGCGCGCGGCAAGCGCGAGCGCGGCGAGATCACCGCCGAAGAACTCAAGACGATCGAAGACCGCGAGATCGAGACCGTGATCCGCAAGCAGGAGGAGGCCGGCCTTCGCTCCGTGACCGACGGCGAGTTTCGCCGCGCCTTTTGGAACTACGATTTCCTCGGCCAGCTCGACGGCGTCGAAGCCTATCTCGGCGAGCGCAAGATCAAGTTCCAGGGTCCGCAGCCCAAGCCCATGATGCTGCGCGTGATCGGCAGGCTCGGTGGCTATCGCGCGCATCCGATGATCGAGCATTTCAAGTTCGTCGCGGCGCATGCCAGGGCGACGCCGAAAATGACCGTGCCCTCGCCATCGTCGCTGCATTTCCGCTACGGGCGCGACGCCGTGCCGGTCGAGATCTATCCCGACATGGACGATTTCTATCGCGACCTCGGCGAGGGCTATCGCAAGGCGCTGCGCGCTTTCAGCGACGCCGGCTGCCGCTATCTCCAGCTTGACGAGGTCAATTTCACCTATCTCTGCGACCCCAAGCTGCGCGCCTTCGTCGCCAACCGCGGCGAGGATCCGGAGAGCCTTCCGCATATCTATGCCCGCATGATCAACGCGGCGCTTTCCGAAGTCGCCCCTGACATGACCAAGGCGATGCATCTGTGCCGCGGCAATTTCCAATCGACGTTCGTTGCCTCCGGCGGTTACGAGCCGGTGGCCGAAATCCTGTTCAACGAGATCGACATCGACGCCTATTTCATGGAATACGACAGCGACCGCGCCGGCGGCTTCGCGCCGCTGCGCTTCGTGCCCAAGGGCAAGATGGTGGTGCTCGGGCTCGTCACCTCGAAGAGCGGGACGCTCGAATCCAAGGACGAGCTCAAGCACCGCATCGACCAGGCCGCGCGGTTCATCGACCTCGACCAGCTCTGCCTCTCGCCGCAATGCGGCTTCGCCTCCACCGAGGAGGGCAATATCCTGGCCGAGGACGAGCAATGGGCGAAGCTGCGGCGGATCGTGGAGGTTGCCGACGAGGTCTGGGGCTAGAATGGCGAGTAGCGAATAGCGAGTGGCGAGCAGCGCGAGCAGGCGGCGCGTCATCCACTCGCTATTCGCCACTCGGTATTCGCCCAATCACGTCCGGGAGCGAACCAATGAAACGAACCAAGCCCCCCTTCCGCGCCGACCATGTCGGCAGCCTGCTGCGCCCGGCTGCGTTGAAGCAGGCGCGGGAAAAGCACGCCAAGGGCGAGATCAGCGCCGCCGACCTCAAGGCGGTCGAGGACCGCGAGATCGAGCGGGTCATCAAGAAGCAGGAGGAGGTCGGCCTGCAGGCCGTCACCGACGGCGAGTTCCGCCGCTCCTGGTGGCACCTCGATTTTCTCTGGGGCCTCGACGGCGCCGAGCGCCACAACATGGATACCGGCATCGCGTTTGCCGCCGTCACCACCCGCAACGAGGGCGTGCAGGTGACCGGCAAGCTCGGATTTTCCAGCCACCCGATGATCGAGCATTTCAAGTTCGTGGCGGCGCACACCAGGCGCATGCCCAAGATGACCATCCCGGCGCCGTCGGCGATCTACGGCCGTCCGGTGATGACGCCGATCGACAAGACCGCCTATCCCGAGCGCGAGCAGTTCTTCGACGATCTCGGCCAGGCCTATCGCAAGGCGGTGCGCGCCTTCGCCGACGCCGGCTGCCGCTATCTCCAGCTCGACGAGGTGTTCATCGCCATGCTGTGCGATCCGAAATATCGGGCGCAGATGACCGCTCGCGGCGACAACCCGGAACGGCTGGGCGAGCTTTACGGCGAGCTCATCAATACCGCGATGTCCGACATTCCCGCCGACATGACGATCACGATGCATCTCTGCCGCGGCAACTACAAATCGACCTTCATGGGCACGGGCGGCTACGAGGCGGTGCAGGAAATCCTGTTCAACAAGATCAACGTGCACGGCTACTTCATGGAATACGACGATCAGCGCTCCGGCGGCTTCGAGCCGCTGCGCATGCTGCCCAAGGGCAAGTCCGTGGTGCTCGGCATCGTGACCACCAAGAGCGGCAAGCTCGAAAGCAAGGACGAGCTCAAGCGCCGCATCGACGAGGCGGCGAAGTATGCGCCCCTCGATCAGCTCTGCATCTCCGGCCAGTGCGGCTTTGCCTCGACCGAGGAGGGCAATACGCTGACCGAGGACGAGCAATGGGCGAAGCTGGGCCGGATGGTCGAGGTCGCCGAAGAGGTCTGGGGATAAAATCTCCGCTTGTCAGGCCCCGCGAAGGCGGGGCATCCAGTATCCGCCGGGTCATGCATCGGGCGCTCCCGCGCCGCATGCGGATCGGAGGCTGCTGGATCGCCCGCCTGCGCGGGCGATGACAGCTGGGTTTGTTGAGCGAGGATCAAGGCAGATGGCTTCAGGGATGGTCGCCGGCAAAGTCGCAATCGTCACCGGCGCGGCCCGCGGCATCGGCCGCGGTATTGCGCTGTTGCTGGCGCAGGAAGGCGCCCGCGTCGTCGTCTGCGACATCGGCGCGAGCCTCGAAGGCGCCGGCGCGGATGCCGGCCCGGCGCATGACGTGGTCAAGGAGATCAAGACCGGCGGCGGCGAGGCGATCGCATCGACGCTCTCCATCGCCGAGCCCAAGAACGCCGACGAGATCGTCAAGGCCGCGCTTACGGCCTTCGGCCGGGTCGACATTCTGGTCAACAATGCCGGCATTCTGCGCGACCGCATTTTCCATCGCATGAGCTGGTCGGACTGGTCGGACGTACTGGCGGTTCATCTCAACGGCTCCTTCAACATGAGCCGGGCTTGCGCGGGGCAGTTCCGTGAGCAGAATTCCGGCGCCTTCGTCCACATGACCTCGACCTCAGCGCTGGTCGGCAATTTCGGACAGGCAAATTACATGGCGGCGAAGTTCGGCATCGTCGGGCTCTCGCGCGGGATCGCCCTCGACATGCAACGCTTCAAGGTCCGCTCGAACTGCATCGCGCCGTTTGCCTGGACGCGCATGATCGACTCGATCCCGGCGGAGACCCCGGAGGAAAAGGCGCGGGTGGAGCGCTTCCAGCAGATGACGCCGGAGAAGATCGCCCCGCTCGCGGTCTATCTCGCGTCCGACCGGGCCGAGGGAATTTCCGGCCAGATTTTCGGCGTCCGCAACAATGAGATTTTCCTGTTCAGCCAGCCGCGCCCGGTTCGCACCCTCCATCGTTCCGATGGCTGGACACCGCAAGCGATCGACCAGCAGCTCAAGGGCGCGCTCGGACCGTCGTTGACGCCGCTCGAGCGCTCGACCGACGTGTTCTCGTGGGATCCGGTGTGAAGCTGGTGCGCTCAACAGCGGCCCACCGGAAGTGTTAGACTAGCACGTGCCCGATCATCCCGATGTCAACCAAAGTGCAGACGATCTCGCGCAAATCCGCGAATCCGTTCGTGCGCTCTGCGCCAGGTTCCCCGGTGAATATTGGCGCACGCTCGACCGCGAGCGCGCCTATCCGACCGAATTCGTCGGCGCGCTCACCGATGCCGGGTTCCTGGCCGCGCTGATCCCGGAAGAATACGGCGGCAGCGGGCTGACCATGACGGCCGCGGCCGCAATCATGGAGGAGATCCAGGCGTCGGGCTGCAACGGCGCGGCTTGTCACGCCCAGATGTATACCATGGGCACGGTGTTGCGGCACGGCAGCGCCGCCCAGAAGGCGCGCTGGTTGCCGCAGATCGCGGCCGGCAAGCTGCGGCTGCAGGCCTTCGGCGTCACCGAGCCGGCCTCCGGCTCCGACACGCTCAATCTGCGCACGACAGCGGTGCGCGAAGGCGACCACTACATCATCAACGGCCAGAAGATCTGGACCTCGCGCGCCGAGCATTCCGATCTGTTGTTGCTGATCGCCCGCACCACTCCACGCGAACAGGCGAAGACGCGCACCGGCGGCCTCTCGGTCTTTCTGGTCGACATGCGGCTCGCGCAAGGCAGCACCGGCATCAGCATCAATCCGATCCGGACCATGATGAACCACGCGACGACCGAGCTGTTCTTTGACGACCTGCGGGTGCCGGCGGAAAATCTCATCGGTGAGGAAGGCCAGGGCTTCCGCTACATTCTCAGCGGCATGAATGCCGAGCGCATTCTCATTGCGGCGGAGTGCATCGGCGACGCCAAGTGGTTCATCGCCAAGGCCGCCGGCTATGCCAAGGAGCGGACCGTGTTCGGCCGTCCGATCGGGCAGAACCAGGGCGTCCAGTTTCCGATCGCGCGGGCCTATGCCCAGATGCGCGCGGCCGAACTGATGGTGCGGGAAGCGGCGTCGCTCTATGAGGCCTCCCGCGATTGCGGCGCGGAGGCCAATATGGCGAAGCTGCTCGCCGCCGACGCCTCCTGGGCGGCGGCGGACATGTGCCTGCAGACCCACGGCGGCTTCGGCTTTGCCGAGGAGTTCGACATCGAGCGCAAGTTCCGCGAAACCAGGCTCTATCTGACCGCGCCGATCTCGACCAACCTGATCCTGTCTTATCTTGCCGAGCACGTCCTCGGCCTGCCGCGGTCGTATTGAACCGCCGCACACAGTGCATCGCACCAAATCGCGGTACTTGAAAAGCTCCAAGGAGGAAAAACCGGATTCCCGCTTGCCGATACGGCAACCGGTTGGCTAGTGTCCCGATTCCGAAGTTCGCAAATCCTCGCGGCACCCTCTGACGCGAACTTCGGAATCAAAGGGACACTAGCAACTTTGCGATCCTAGTGCGGTCGTTGGATTTGAAGTTCCTAAACGAGCGCGCGGCTACAATGACAGGAACTTCAAATCCACCGCACTAGGAGATTGTTATCGATCGGGTGACATGTAATGAGCCTGACCCTCCTCGCCGACATCGGTGGCAGCAAGAGTCGCTTTGCGCTCGCCAATGCCGCCGGCCGCCCCGAGCGGATTCTGGTGATGGAGAACGATACCGTCGCCGACCTTGATGCCGCGGTCTGCCGCTACCTCGACGAGACCGGTGCGAGGCCGCGCGCGGCAACGCTCGCCATCGCCGGTCCCATCGACGGCGAAGAGGTCGCGCTCACCAATCGTGCCTGGCGATTCCGGCGCGGCGAATTCGCCCATCGTTTCGGATTTTCACAGCTTCGCATCGTGAACGACTTCGAGGCCATCGCCTGGGCGTTGCGCAATCTTGCGCCCACCGACACGCGCCCGCTGGGCACGCCGGTTCCGCCGCGCGACGGGGTCAAGGTCGTGCTCGGTCCCGGTACCGGGCTGGGTGTCGCCGCGCTGCTCCCGGCCGGCGGCCACTGGCACGTGGTCGCGAGCGAGGGCGGGCACGCCTCTTTCGGCCCGCAGGCGGCGGACGAGGTCGAGGTGTTCTCGCGGTTGCGAGACGACTGTGATGGGGTGGTCAGTGCCGAGACCGTGCTGTCCGGCCCCGGTCTCGTGCGGCTCGCGCGCTCGCTCGATCCGCAGGCGGCCTGCCACGCGGCGGAAACCATCGTCGCGGGCGCGCTTGCACGCGA
>JGI12053J15887_10000448_pt1 | contig 16715 bp, 17 predicted proteins | sample MedBloCAOM1_O3_FD_15887 | JGI IMG/M metagenome (IMG submission 15887)
GATGACAAGTGGGCTCACGCCCTGCGAACCGCCCCGCCCGCGTTCATGCCGCCATCGATGACGAGTTCCGTACCCGTAACGTAGGCCGATGCATCGGACGCCAGATACAAGACGCCGCTGGCGATTTCCGCGGCGTAGCCGGCACGTCCGAGCGGTGTGGCCAGTTTGGCGCGCTCTTCCGGATCGATCGGCGCGTTCTGCCCGCGCCCCGTGGCTTCCGTTGGAATCTTGCCCCAGATCGGCGTGTCGATAATGCCGGGATGCACCGAATTGACCCGGATGCCGTCGCCCACCGAGGCGCACTCCATCGCGATCGCCTTGGCGAACAGCCGGACGCCGCCTTTGGTCGCGCAATAGCCGGAGAGGCCGGGCGCGCCGCGCAGGCCCGCCAGCGACGACATCATGATGATCGAACCGCCGCCGGTCCTGCGCATCAGGGGCAAGCAGTGTTTGACCGACAGGAATACGCCGTCGAGATTGATCGCGGTCTGCCGTCGCCAGTCCTCCAGCGACATGTCCGTGATCGACGGCACGGCTATTCCGATGCCGGCATTGGAAACCAGGATATCCAGCCGGCCGAAGCGTTTTTCGACGTCGGCGACCACTTCGACCCAGCGGGGCTCGCTGGTCACATCCTGATGCAGAAACACCGCCTCGTGGCCGGCTTTCTTGATGCGTGCGACAACCTCCGGGCCCCTGAGATCGTCGATATCGGTTGCCGCGACCGACGCGCCTTCGCGCGCAAGCAACTCGGCGACCGCCGCGCCGATGCCGGATGATCCTCCCGTGACCAGCGCGACCTTGCCTTCAACCTGCCCCGTCATTTCCACTCCCGTTATTATTGTTGGTCTTATCGGATCACGGCCGGCCCCTGATCCGGCACCGCGACATCGATCACGCGAAACTGCACGCGCTCGGTGCCCTGCCAGCGGTCGACCGCGAGCGATCCCGCGACATGCAGCGGCTGGCCGCGATGCTGCGTCAGCGCGTTGCCGAGCTTTTGGCCGATCGAGCGAAACGCGATGCCGTTGACGATGGCGCCGTCGCCGGACTTGAATCGCAGCCGCAAATGCGCCTGCCCGACTTCGTCGGCGTAAACCAGTTGATGCGACGGCAGCGCCACCACAGGCTCGGCATTACCGCTGCCGAACGGGCCTGCGCGATTGAGCATGTTTGCGAATTCCGTCGTCACCGCCCGCGCGCTGACCGCGCCGTCGATGAACAGCTCGTTCTCGTGCCGCGAATTGGCGACATCGGCGGCGAGCGCGCTTTCCATATAGGCGCGGAATTCCGCCAGCCGTTCCTTGCGCAGCGTGACGCCGGCGGCCATGGCGTGACCGCCGCCCTTCATCAGCAATTTGTCCTTTACCGCTTGCCGCACCGCCTTGCCGAGATCGACGCCGGAGATCGAGCGGCCCGAGCCGGTGCCGATGCCGCCCGGCTCCAGCGCGATGGCAAAAGCGGGGCGCGAGAATTTCTCCTTCAGCCGCGAGGCGACCAGGCCGACCACGCCGGGGTGCCAGCCTTCCGAGGCCGTGACGATTACTGACCCCTTGTCTTCGAGCCCGAGCGAGGCCAGCGCCTCGGCTTCCGCCTGCGCCTCCGCCATCTGCTCGATGACGCGGCGCTCGGTGTTGAGGCGATCGAGTTCAGTGGCGATCCGCGCCGCCTCCGAGACGTCGCCTTCCAGCAGCAGCCGCACCCCGAGATCGGCGCGGCCGATGCGGCCCCCGGCATTGATGCGCGGTCCCAGCATGAAGCCGAGATGCCAGGCTTCCGGCGGGCCGTTCAGCCGCGACACATCCATCAGCGCGGTATGGCCGACATGATCGCGGCGCCGCATCGCGATCAGGCCTTTTGCCACGAACGCCCGGTTGAGCCCGGTCAGCGGCGCGACATCGGCGACGGTGCCGAGAGCCACGTGATGCAGCATGCCCAACAGATCCGGCTCCGGCCTTTCGCTGGTCCAGAATCCGCGTGCACGCAGCTCCCGGTTGACCGCGACCAGCGTTACCAGCACGAGACCNACGGCGGCGAGATGGCCGAGGCCGGAGAGATCGTCGGGCCGGTTCGGATTCACCAGCGCGTCGACCTCNGGCAATTCATCGCCGGACTGATGATGATCGATCACGACCACCGACATCCCGAGCCGCCGNGCTTCGGCCANNGGNTCNAAACTGGTGGTGCCGCAATCCACCGTCACCAGCAGNGTCGCGCCCTTNTCNGCGAGCATGCGCACCGCCTCGACATTGGGGCCGTAGCCTTCGAAGATGCGGTCTGGAATGTGGATCAGCGGATCGAGCCCGCAATGGCGCAGATGCCAGGTCAGCAGCGCGGCCGAGGTGGCGCCGTCGACATCGTAATCGCCGAAGATAGCTACCTTTTCCCGGCGCGTGGCCGCGTCGGCGATACGTTTCGCGGCGGTCTCCATCTGCGTCACGGTGTAGGGATCAGGCATCAATTTGCGGATGGTCGGATCGAGAAAATCCTCGACCGCGTCGATCTCGACATCCCGCCCCGCCAGCACCCGCGCCAGCATCTCCGGCAGCTGGTAGCGCTGCACGATCGCCAACGCCCGTGCCGCCCCCCGCGGATCGAGCCGGTCGCGCCACAGCTTTCCGGTCGCGGAATGCGACACGCCAAGAAACGCCTGGGGCGCTTCAACGGGCAATGCGGATGCGGGGAGCGTCATGATGCTTTCGACAAGATAGGGATTAGACGCGGCTTTGCCAAATATCGTGCCCCGGATGCTGCGCAGCGCGCAAGCGGTGCGCTGCTAAGCCGGGGCCCATGCTACGATCGCGACGCTTTGGGTCCCGGCTCTGCGGAGCAGCGCACCGGACGATGTTTCGCATCGCCGGGAGGCGCTGCACCGCGTCCGGGACACGATACCGTCAGCACCCCATCTTGTCGGCGATCCCGTTAAAGTCCGCAGCAACGATATCCCAGTCGCCCCTGGCCTCGAAATCGTATTTCTGGTGCGGGCCGTATTCCGTCGGCCGGGCGACGAAGGCGGTCTTCAAGCCGAGCTTCTGGGCGGCCTTGAGGTCGTTGTTGTGCGCGGCCACCATCATCACCTGCTGCGGCGGCAGGCAAAGCAGCTTCGCCGCGCCGAGATAGGTTTCAGGGTCGGGCTTGTAGTGCTCGAACAGTTCGGCCGACAACACCAGGTCCCACGGTAACCCTGCGAACTTGGCCATGTTGGTCAACAGCGAGACATTGCCGTTGGAGAGCGGCGAGATGATGTATTTGGTCTTCAGCCGCGTCAGCCCGGAGACCGTGTCCGGCCAGGCATGCAGCCGGTGCCAGCCCATGGTGAGGTAATGCAGGTCGGCCTCGGTCAACCCTTGAATCGAAAACTTCGATACCAGCTTTTCCAGCGACTGCCGGTGCAGCGTGTCGAGGATCATGTAGCCGCGCTCCGGATGCTTTCGCACCTCGTCCATCGAGGCTGAATAGACGGCGCGCCAGCCGTCGACCAAGGCGGTCCAGTCAGCCTTGATGCCGCGCGTCTGCGACCATTTCGTAAAGTCGTCGATCAGGCTGGTGCGCCAGTCGACGCAGGTGCCGAATACATCGAACACCAGCGCCTTGACTGCGGAAATATCGGACATGGTCGCTCCCTGTTTTTTTAATTCGTCGTTCCGGGCCGCGCGTTTCAAAGCACCTTGCGGTATTGGATGAATCCGAGATTGTCAGCGACCTGGTCGTAGAGCGCTCGCGCCTGCGTATTGCCCGATTGCGTCAGCCAATACACCCGGCTCGCACCCGCCGCCTCGGCCTTCTCGTACACCGCCTCGATCAGCGCACGGCCCAGCCCGCGGCGGCGCGCGCTGTCGGCAACGAACAGATCCTCAAGATAACAATACCGCTGGGGAGCCCAGGTCGAACGATGAAACAGGTAATGGGCGAACCCCGCCAGTCTGCCATCGACATAGCCGCCCAGCGCAAACATCGGCTCATCCGGATCGTGAAACCTCGTCCACGCGAGATCGCTAATGTCCTCCGTCAGCGCTGTCTTGTAGAAGGTAAGATAGCCCGCCCACAGCGGGTTCCACGCTTCACGTTCGTCTTCACCAACCGGTCGTATCAGGATCGTGCCGGTCATTCTCTCGCTCAATCGAGGTGGAATTTTTCGAGCTGCCGGTGCTCAGCCTTGATATAGCGCACGGTGCCGGTCACCGAGCGCATCACCACGGTCTCGGTCTCGATCACGCCCTTGCGGAATTTGACGCCCGACAGCAGCGATCCCGTAGTGACGCCGGTCGCCGCGAACAGGCAGTCGCCTTTCGCCATGTCCTCGATGCCGTAGATCATGCGGGGATCGGTGACGCCCATCTTGGCCGCGCGTTCGCGATTCTCGTCGGTATCGAGGATCAGCCGGCATTGCATCTGGCCGCCGATGCAGCGCAGCGCCGCCGCCGCCAGCACGCCCTCGGGCGCGCCGCCGGTGCCGATATACATATCGACGCCGGTATTATCAGGATCGGCGCAATGGATCACGCCCGCCACGTCACCATCGGTGATCAGGCGCACCGCCGCGCCGGTGCCGCGGACGCCGGCAATGATATCGGCGTGGCGCGGGCGGTCGAGCACCAGCACGGTGATGGCGGCGGCATCGACCCCTTTTGCCTTGGCCAGCCGGCGAACATTGTCGGCAGGCGATGCATCGAGCTCGACCACGCCCTTGGCGTAGCCGGGGCCGACCGCGATCTTCTGCATGTAGACGTCGGGCGCATGCAACAGCGTGCCGCCATCGGCCATCGCCATGGTGGCGATCGCGCCCGGCATGTTCTTGGCGCACAGCGTGGTGCCCTCGAGCGGATCGACCGCGATATCGACCTTCGGTCCCGCATTCATGCCGACCTTCTCGCCGATGAACAACATCGGGGCCTCGTCGCGCTCGCCCTCGCCGATGACAACGGTGCCTTCGATGGGGAGTTTATTGAGCTCGCGGCGCATCGCGTCGACCGCGGCCTGATCGGCTTCTTTCTCCTTGCCATGGCCGCGCAGCCTTGCTGCCGACACCGCCGCGCGTTCCGTCACCCGCACGATCTCCAGCGTGAGAATGCGCTCGAGCAGCAACTGCGGCGGAACGGAAATATGGGTCGACATCGGCGAACTCCCTTGAACCTTACGGCGGGCCTGGCGGCCCGCAACCAATTATTTCACACGCGATCCGTTCGGACCGTGCGCTAGTTCTTTTCGATCCGTATCACCTGCGGCCGGCCGCGGATCACCTTGTCGCGCTGCACCGCCTGCAGCGCACGATACACCGCATCCTCGCCGGTGGCATAGGTAATCAGGATGACCGGCACCGGCGAAGCTTTGCTCGCAGCACCATTGGCGTCAACGCCGTCGGGATGGCGCTGCACGATCGATTCAATGGAAATCTTCTGCTCGGCCAGCCGGGTGGCGATGGTGGCGGCGGTGCCGGCGAGATCGCGCGCCATCAGGCGGATATAGTAGCCGCCTTCATGGCGCTCCATCGGCGCCTTTTTGGTCGCGCGCAATTGCGCCACCGGACGTCCGAATGGCCTGGCGCGGATTCCGCGGGCGACATCGGCGATATCGGCCACCACGGCCGATGCGGTCGCAGCCCCACCCGCCCCCGGACCGACCAGCGTGATCGGCGGAATGCCCTCGCCATCGATGGTCACGGCATTGGTGACGCCCATCACCTGCGCGATCGAAGAGGATTTCGGCACCATGGTCGGATGCACGCGCTGTTCGATGCCCTTGGCGGTGCGCACCGCAACCCCGAGCAGTTTTACGCGGTAGCCCAGTTCTTCCGCCGCGCGCAGGTCTTCCGGCGCGATCGAGGAAATGCCTTCGACATAAACCGCGCTCTGAGCCACCTTGGTGCCGAAGGCGAGGCTCGCCAGAATGGCGAGCTTCTGGGCGGTGTCGTGGCCGTCGACGTCGAACGACGGATTGGCCTCGGCATAGCCCAGGCGCTGCGCGTCCTTCAAACATTCGGCGAACGACAAGCCTTCCTGCTCCATCCGGGTCAGGATGTAGTTGCAGGTGCCGTTAAGGATGCCGTAGACGCGATTGACGTCGGTCCCCGCCAGACCCTCGCGCAAGGTTTTGATCACCGGGATCGCTGCGCCGACCGCCGCCTCGAAATTCAGCGCGCCGCCATGCTTTTCGGCCGCCTTCGCGAGGCGCAGTCCGTGTTTGGCGATCAGCGCCTTGTTGGCTGTCACCACCGACTTGCCGGATTTCAGCGCCGCCTCGATCGCCGATAGCGCGGGATCGCCGGAGCCGCCCATCAATTCGACGAAGCAATCGATGCCGGGATCGCTGGCCAGATCAAGCGCATTCTTCGCCCAGGCGATGCCGCGCAGGTCGAGGCCGCGCTTTTTCACCTTCGAGCGCGCGGTGACGGCGACCACGCGCACGCCGCGCCCGCAGCGCGCCGACAAGGCGCGGCCTTGCTGCTCGATGAGGCGGACAACTTCGGCGCCAACAGTGCCGAGCCCCGCAATACCCACTTTCAAGGGTGCGACCATGACCGGGAGAACCTGAAAGAGAATCTATCGCCGGTTGGCGAGAGGAACCACGTTGTGCAACGTTTCAAGGCCGCTTTCAAGGAAGCGGCGCACGCCGCGCGCGGCCTGGCGGATACGCTGCTCGTTTTCCACCATGGCGATGCGGACATAGCCCTCGCCGTGCTCGCCGAAGGCAACGCCGGGCGACACCACCACGCCTGACTTCTCGACCATCAGGGTCGCGAACTGCATGCTGCCGACGTCGCGGAACGCCGTGGGCAGCGGCGCCCAGGCAAACATCGAGGCTTCCGGCGCGGGAATCTCCCAGCCGGCGCGGCCGAAGGAATCCACCAGCGCGTCCCGGCGCTTGCGGTAGGTGTCGCGCATTTCGCGGATGCAGTCGTCCGGGCCGTTCAGCGCCGCCGTGGCGGCGACCTGGATCGGCGTGAAGGCGCCGTAATCGAGGTAGGATTTAACCCGCGCCAGAGCGGCGATGATGCGATCGTTGCCGACCGCAAATCCCATGCGCCAGCCGGCCATCGAAAACGTCTTCGACATCGAGGTGAATTCCACAGTCACGTCAATTGCGCCGGGAACCTGGAGCACCGAGGGCGGCGGATTGTTGTCGTCGAAATAGACTTCCGCATAGGCCAGATCCGACAGGATGAAGATCTCGTGCTTCTTCGCGAACGCCACCAAATCCCGGTAGAAATCGAGGCTGGCGACATAGGCGGTCGGATTGGAGGGATAACAGACCACGATCGCCAGCGGCTTCGGGATCGAATGGACGATCGCGCGCTCGACCGCCTCGAAGAATTGCGGGGTCGGTTCCGACGGCACCGAGCGGATCACGCCGCCGGCCATCAGGAACCCGAAGGCATGGATCGGATAGCTCGGATTGGGACACAGCACGACGTCACCCGGTGCTGTGATCGCCTGCGCCACATTGGCAAAGCCTTCCTTCGAACCCAGCGTCGCCACGATCTGGGTCTCGGGATTGAGTTTCACGCCAAAACGCCGCGCGTAATAGGCCGCCTGCGCCTTGCGCAGGCCGGTAATCCCGCGCGACGCCGAATAGCGGTCGGTCCGCGGCTTGCCCAGCGTGTCCTTCAGCTTTTCGATGACATGGGGCGGCGTCGGCAAATCGGGATTGCCCATGCCGAGATCGATGATGTCGGCGCCGGCGTTCCGCGCGGCCGCCTTGGCCCGGTTGACCTGCTCGAACACGTAAGGCGGCAGACGGCGGATGCGGTAAAACTCTTCCATGGGTCTCAAGCTCCGAAAAGCCGGTCAGGGATCGGCGGCGGGATTTGAGGCAAAGCGGAACTCGATTCCGCGCAAAAAACTCGCCTGATCAATGATTTAGGACGAATTACGGCCCCAAACCGTTGAATCGGGAGTGTTTTAGCACGCACGCCCCGCTGCGCCAGCCGTATTAACGCGCTTCAAATCACTTCGCGGCGGCATTGCTGGCTGCTGCGGCGGCGGCCTGACGGTCACGCGCGGCAGCTAGTTCGGCCTGGATCTTGGCCTGTTCCGCCGGGGCCATCGCGGCCTCGTCTCGATTGGGCGGCAGATCGTGAACCGGGAGGTAGCCGCCGGCTTCCTTGGGACGCGCAGGCGCATCGGCCGGCGTGCCGACCAAAGGCAGTTCCGCGATCGACGTCGCGCAACCGCCGAGCGCGAGCACCGACAGCCACAGCGCCGCCACGGCCAACGCCCTTGTTTTTCGACCCGTCGTCATCCGTTCGAAGGTCCCCACCTGTATGAGCCGCTGGTATGAGCCTTGCAGCGACAAAACGTCTGCTTCTCGGATTTACCGACAATCGTGCAAACCAATGTCGCCCGAAACGATTAANGCCTGAACACCAAACCGCAGCGCTGAGGCCTCAATATGTCAGAACCAAGACACTTTACCGCAGTGCAGCAGCGCCAGTGCGAANATGAAACCCGAACCTGTCGTCGCGATCCCTGCGGTGACGAATGTGAAATGAACCTATAGTGTCCTTGTCATGAGCGACGTCACCACCGAAACCCCGACTGCGAAGAAATTCGATCCTGAAGCTTTCGCTATGAACCTTGCGAAGGCGATGGAGAGTAGCGGCCAAGCGCTCGCGGCCTATCTCAAGCCGCGCGAGAACATCGAGCTCAAGGACAAGCCCCCCAACGAAGTCGGCGAGGTGATCAAGACTTTTAGCACGGTGGCGGAATACTGGCTGTCGGATCAAAACCGGTCTGCCGAACTGCAGATGAAGTTGGGCAAGGCCTATCTGGACCTGTGGGGTTCGGCGATGCGCCGCCTCGCCGGCGAGCAGGCGGCGGCGATCGAGCCCTCGCCGCGCGACAAGCGGTTCAAGGACCCGGAATGGAAATCGAACCAGTTCTTCGATTTCGTGATGCAGCTCTATCTGCTGACCACGCAGTGGGCGCAGGACCTCGTGCGCAACGCCGAAGGGCTCGACGAGCATACCCGCAAGAAAGCGGAATTCTACGTCCTGCAGATCACCAACGCGCTTGCGCCGTCGAATTTCGTTCTGACCAATCCGGAAGTGCTGCGCGAGACGCTGGCGTCCAACGGCGGCAACCTGGTTCGCGGCATGAAAATGCTGGCGGAGGATATCGAAGCCGGACACGGCACGCTGCGGATCCGCCAGTCCGATCCTTCCAATCTCGAGGTCGGCGTCAACATGGCGACGACGCCGGGCAAGGTGATCTTCCAGAACGAGCTGATGCAGTTGATCCAGTACACGCCGACGACGGAAAACGTGCTGCGCACGCCGCTTCTGATCGTGCCGCCATGGATCAACAAGTTCTACATCCTCGATCTCAAGCCGGAGAAATCCTACATCAAATGGTGCGTCGACCAGGGCATCACGGTGTTCGTGATTTCGTGGGTCAACCCGGACAAGCAACTCGGCACGAAAACCTTCGATGATTACATGAAGGAAGGTCCGCTCGCGGCGATGGAGGTCATCGAACGGGCGACCGGCGAAATGAAGGTTCACACCGCCGGTTATTGCGTCGGCGGCACCCTGCTCGCCTCGACGCTGGCCTGGCTCGCGGAGAAGCGCCGCGTGCGCGTGACATCGGCAACCTTCTTTGCCGCCCAGGTCGATTTCACCCATGCCGGCGACCTGCTGGTGTTTGTCGACGAAGACCAGATCTCGGCGCTCGAGCGCGACATGCAGAATTCCGGCGTGCTGGAAGGCAGCAAGATGGCGATGGCCTTCAACATGCTGCGCTCCAACGATCTGATCTGGTCCTATGTCATCAGCAATTATCTGAAGGGACAACCGCCCTCTGCATTCGACCTGCTGCACTGGAATTCGGATGCGACGCGGATGCCGGCGGCGAACCATTCCTATTATCTGCGCAACTGCTATCTGGAGAACCGGCTGTCCACCGGCAGCATGGTGCTGGACAATACGCTGCTCGATCTGTCGAAGGTGAAGGTGCCGGTCTACAATCTGGCGACGCGCGAGGATCATATCGCGCCGGCGGAGTCGGTGCTCTACGGCTCGCAGTTCTTCGGCGGTCCCGTCAAATACGTGCTGTCCGGCTCCGGGCACATCGCCGGCGTGGTCAATCCGCCGGCGTCCGGCAAATACCAGTTCTGGACCAACGACAATATCAAGGACGTGACGCTGGCGGACTGGCTCAAGGGCGCCCAGGAGCACAAGGGATCGTGGTGGCCCGACTGGCGTGAATGGCTCGGCAGCATCGACGCCGAGGAAGTGCCGGCGCGCGCGGTCGGCACCGACGCGCTGCCCCCAATCGAGGACGCGCCCGGCAGCTACGTCCGGGTTCGCGCATAGCGCAACGATCCGCGTTTGAATATAACTGGGCTGTCCCGCCGGGACGGATTCGAAATTGATCGAGGGGGAACCGATGACGCGTGAATTGTTCTGGCTGACGCTGACGGTGATTTTGACCGGGCTGTTGTGGNTTCCCTACGTGNTCAATCGCTGCCAGNTTCGCGGCCTCACCGGNGCGATGGCCAATCCGTCGCGCAACGACAAGCCGCACGCGGAATGGGCCAATCGCCTGATGTTCGCCCATGACAANGCGGTCGAGAACCTCATCATCTTCGCACCATTGGTGCTGATCCTGGCCCAGCTCGACTATTCGACCAAATGGACCGTCTATGCCTGCGCGGTGTATTTCTGGTCCCGCGTCGCGCATCTGATCGTCTACACGCTGGGCCTGCCGGTGTTCCGCACACTGGCCTTCACCGTCGGCTTCTTCGCCCAGGCCGTGCTGGCGCTGGCGATCTTTAAAGTGCTTTGAGCGTTTCCTCGCGCGTCAAGCTTCCCTCGATACCACCTCCCGCGTTTGGGAGCGGCGATGCTTGAGCGTAGCAAACAATGACCAGCAGCATAAGTTCTGCCGATGTATCAAGCGCAAAGCCTGGCGACCATCGTCGCCGGCGTGACGACTTGGCGCTGCTGACTTTTGTTTTGGTATTTGTGCTGTGTAATTCGGCGATTGTGTATCTAGGCGTCCACTACAACGTTTTGTTGTTCTTTATTGGCGCTCTGGCCGCGCTATTGCTAACCGGATATGTCGCTTTTCTTTTTATTTTCCGGACCGTAAAGCTGCGGCTGTTTCGGTCTCCGTTGCTTCTCGCCGCGACCGCAATTCTGGCGGGGCAAGTGATGATCTATCGCGCCGCCTTTTACGTTATCGATCTATCTCGTCTCTACGCCAACATCTCGTTTTATACGACCGCCGTGGAAGCCAGCGGTGCGTCGCCACGCTTCGTCACCTTTAACTGGGGAGAAAGTGGCTTCGCGGGAAGTAGCGGCTGGTACTATCTGCTTTTCGACGAAATCGGCCATGCAGCCAATCCGCCGCCCGGAACGGCAAGCACCGCAAATGCTCTGACACCCGGCCCTAATTGTGCGGCTTCAGTTTCTCACCTTTCAGGCCATTTTTATTCTTTGGCCATCAACTGCTAACATCGGTCGAGAGGACCACTGCTGGCGCGCTGCGCTGCGTCCGGGGCACGAACTCAGGGGCTTTTCCGGGCCACCACGAACAGCATCGGCGACCATTCGTTATCAAAACCTTTGACTTCGCCGGCCTCGATCGAGAGTGAACTCCAGTCACCGGCGCTGGAGTATGTGGCGCGCAGCCAATCCGGCGATGGATAATTGTAGTAGCGATTGAGCGTATCGCGCCCGTCTTCCTCTCCGGCCTTGAAGCTGGCGTAGAAATGGCCGCCGCCGGGCTTCAGCGCGCGCCATATCCGCGCCAGCACTTGTCCAAGCTCTGATCTCGGGACGTGAAGCAGGCACGCATTGGCCCAAACGCCGTCAAAGGTTTCTACCTTGCTGAGGTCATGGAACAGCAGTGTGGCGACCGGGCGACCGAGACGACGCGATGCCTCGGCAGCCATCTCCGGCGATCCGTCGGTTGGCTCAACGTCGAACCCCCTGGCAATCATTTCCGCCGAAGCGGCACCTGCCCCACATCCCAGCTCGAGAACTTTTGCTCCGGGCGGAAGCAGCGCGAGAAAGCGGGTCAGCCGCGTGTGCTTTGCGATCTCGCGTCCGGCATAGGCCCGCGCGTTGCTGCTGTAGAAATGAAGGGTTTCCTCGTCCACGACGACGCCTCCATTTACGGAAACAGCGCGTTATGCATCACCCTTACGTCTCGGCAAACCCCAACATCAAGCGCATGTTCTGCACCGCCGCACCCGAGGCGCCTTTGCCGAGGTTATCGAGACGCGCGACGAGAAGCGCCTGTCGGTATTTTTCGCTCGCAAAGACGTAAAGCTCGAGCATATTGGTCTCGTTAAGCGCCTCCGGCTCGAGCCGGCCGCTCTTTGCAGCCGCATTATCAAGCGGCATGACCGAGACGTATTTGCTCCCGGCGTAACGCTTCGCGAGCGCGGCGTGGAGATCAGCACCATCAGGCTTGCCCGGAAGCGTGTCGAGATGCAACGGCACCGACACCAGCATGCCCTGCCGGTAATTCCCGACCGACGGCACGAAGATGGGCCGGCGCGCGAGATTTGCGTAAAGCTGGGTCTCAGGCACGTGCTTGTGCTCGAAGCCGAGGCCATAAAGTTCGAAAGCCGGCGCCGTGCCGTCCTCGAAACTTGCGATCATGGACTTGCCGCCGCCCGAATACCCGCTGACCGCATTGATGGCGACCGGGTAATCCGCTGGCATGAGACCGCCATCGACGAGCGGCCGGAGCAACGCCACCGCGCCTGTCGGATAGCAGCCGGGGTTGGATACTTTCCGCGCTGCCCGTAACTTGTCTGCCTGATCCGGCGCGAGTTCCGGAAAGCCGTAGGTCCAATCGCTTGCGACGCGAAAGGCCGTCGAGGCATCCAGCACCTTGGGAGCCGCAGCCCCCATACTGTCGATCAGCGCGACGGTTGCTTTCGCGGCATCATCCGGAAGGCAGAGTATGACGAGGTCCACTTCCTCCATTAGCGCGCGCTTTGCCCCGGCATCCTTCCGCTTTTCTTCAGCGATGCTTTTCACCGTGACGTCGTTCTGCAGGCTAAGCCGCTCGCGAATGCCGAGGCCCGTCGTCCCAGACGCGCCATCAACGAATATGGCCGGCCTCGTGGAAACGCCGGGGGTCAGGGCTTGGCCGTTTGGCCGCTGTGTGTCGGAGAGGGTCATGGGGCATTCCTTCCATCCGCNGGTTCANTGGCATTCANNGGTGAGATGTAGTTCAACTGAGGCCGCAGCGCGACCATCTGTTCGCCGATCGTTCGCGCCCCCGCGTCGCTCTGTAATCCCAGCCCGTTGGTGACAGCAGCATGATCGACATCCGATTTGTGCTGGTTGAGCTTGAAACTGCCTTCGATCTCCTCAACCGTCATCACCAGACCGACGATCGCTTTCTTCATCGCATCCAGGCGTCCGGCTGTCATCTTGGATGTCGTCCAGGGCGGTTTCGGCCCCAACCAGCTTTCAAATTTTGCGCTGAGCGCATCGAGATGCGGGCCAAGCTCGGAAGCGGACAAGATCCGCACGCTGCCCGTGAGATGCACGGATTGATAAAGCCAGGTCGGCACCTGATCCGGCGACTCGTACCAGTCGGGCGAAACATAGGCGTCGGCGCCGTTCACGGCCATCAGCCAGGACGACGTCCCGTCCGCGAGCCTCAGTAGCGGATTGTGACGCGCGACATGAAACGCCGCCTGCGGCGTGCCGTCGTCGGCATAGCCTAAGTAAAACGGCAGCGACGAGGCGATCGGCTTGTTGCCGTCCCATGCGCAGACCGTGCCGAATCCGCGCGCTTCCGCGAAGGCAAGGCTCGCGGCGCGATCGGGCTTGAACATCGGAGGCGTATACATCTCGTACTCCTGCTTGACGTAGGAGCCGCCGGGATCAGATACCGCTGCTGATAAGGAAAATGCCGCGGACCGTATCCGGCGGCAGGGGCGACGATCTCAGACGCAGACGTCCGCCCATACCGCGATGGTGCGGCGGCGGCGAGCGATGACGATGGTCGCGGCGTTGATCATGGGCGGGGGCTATAAGGCCGCGCCCCGATTTCGTCAAGCTGTACTACCGTCATTCCGGGCTGCGGCGAAGCCGCAGACCCGGAATCTTGGGGTTGTGATCTCCGGATTCGGGGTTCGCGCTTACGCGCGCCCCGGAATGACACTGCGTGTCAGATCACCGGGCTCCAGGGCGCCGGCACCAGCCGGTAGCCGTTGCCATCCTTCTCGACATAGCCATTGGCCGGGAACGGATAGTGGAAGCCCTGGACCCGCATCTTGTCGGCGACCAGCATGTCGTAGACCTTGCGGCGAGTGGTTTCCGCCATCGCCGGATCCTGATCGTACATCAGGTGCCAGCCCGGATTGGCGACGAACAATGTGGGGTTGTTGGTGACGTCGGACTGGATGAACACCTTGTCGGAGCCGGACGACAGGATGAACGACATATGTCCCGGGGTGTGTCCGAGGGTAGCTACCGGCAGCAGTCCCGGCGCAACCTCCTTGCCCGTTTCATAGGGCGTCACTTTCTTCTTGAGGCCCGCTTCCAAAACGCGGCGGGCATTCGCGAAGACGCCCTTCATGCGCTCAGTGGTCTGGCGGCTCATTTCGCCGTCGTCCATGAAATATTTCCATTCTGCCGCCGGCACCAGCACTTCGGCATTGGGAAACGCCAGCGTGTTGTCGGCGGTCAGCAGGCCGTTAATGTGATCGCCGTGGAAGTGCGAGATCACCACCAGATCGATGTTCTTGGGGTCGAACCCGGCCGCCGCCATGTTGCTGGCGAACTGCCCGACATTGCCCTTGCTCGACGCGAAGGCGCCAGGGCCGTTGCCGGTATCGACGACGACTAGCTTGCCGCCGGTATTGATGACCAATGGCGAGAAGTTCACGGACACCTTGTCCTTTGGCTGAAATGCCTTCTCCAGCGCGGCGTTGACTTCGTCTTTCTTAACATTGAGCACGAAGTTTTCAGGAAGTGCGAAGGTGTTCACACCATCCGAAATAACGTTAACCTGCACTTCTCCGACCTTGTAGCGGTAGAAGCTCGGGGCCTGCTTGTCCGCGAGTGGTGCGGCCGCCTTGGCGGGAACACCTGGCAGCAGGGGCGAAGCGGCGAGCGCGGCGGCGCCGGCCAATGCGTGACGTCGAGTCAGTTCCATGGTGATGTCCTCCCAGTGTGAAATTCGAATGACAGGCGGGATTCCCCGCTTCCTGGCATGGTATCGGGGTCGTTTTACCAGCGTTTTGACCGCGACGCGATGCCGTCGATGCGGTGGCAAGGCAGGGTATTCGAGGGGCTAACACCCGCGCGGGCTGCTTATTCCGGGAGGTAGCTCAGACCGCGCGCCACAGCCATTCCGCGATTTGCGCGATCACGTCGCCGAACAGCAGCAAGGCCGCCGACCACACCAGCGCCGAGGTGAAATTGGCGAACTGGAAAAGCCAGTACGGCATCTCGAAAATCCCCGCCGCCAGCGGCACCGAGGCGCGCAAGGGTCCGAAAAACCGCCCGATGAAAATGCTGGGCACGCCCCAGTTCTTCACAAAGGCCTCGCCGCGCGGCAGCAAGTCCGGATAGCGCGACAGCGGCCACATCTGCGCGACCTGCTCCTTGAACTTGAAGCCGAACCAGTAGGAAACCCAGTCGCCGAGGGCGGCACCGATACCGCCGGCCAGCCAGACCGGCCAGAAGCTGATGCCGCTGGCGCCGATCAACGCGCCGATGGCGACCAGCGCCCCCCAGGCCGGAATCAGCAGCGAGATAAAGGCGAGCGATTCGCCGAATGCCAGCACCATGACGATCGGTGCGGCCCAAGCCTGATGATCGCGCACGAAATCGGCCAGGGCGCGCGCAAAATCTTCCATGTTCTGAATGCCTTCCCCGCCCCGTTGATCCCGTTGAACCTTTCTGCGGGATCAATGCCTAAGAACAGGTAAGCCAACCCCTTCCGTGACATCAAGTCACAAAGCCGGGGACCGGGCGTGAACCCCGGCTCTCCGGAACGGCTTCCAATCCCAAAAACCAAACAAGGAAAGACTGATGATCGGATCGTTGATGATGTGCCTGAGCGTAGTGGTGCTGCTGGTGGGAATGCTGGCCGGCATCGCCATGGGCATTGCGCAAAACTTCGTCCTCGCGCCGGCGCATGCGCATCTCAACCTGATCGGCGGCGTGCTGCTGTTCCTGTTTGGCTTGTATTACCGGCTGGTCCCTGCCGCGGGGACGACCACCCTCGCCAAAGTGCAGGGCTGGCTGCACATGACCGGTGCCATCCTGTTTCCGACCGGGGTCGCCGCCGTGCTGCTGAAGGGACCGTCGGTCGAGGCCGCCCCGATTGCAGGCTCGCTGCTCGTGGTCGCGGCGATGGCACTGTTCGCCGTGATCGTGTTCCGGAACGCGCGGATCTGAAACCAGGACAGCGTCGGCCGGCGGGCTGGGGCGGTTCCCCTTAGCCCACCCGTCACTTTTTAAGCTCATCCATGGCATAGTCAGGGAAACCGATTCGCAGCGCCAATGGCGCGCGCAACACATGAAGAGCTATGGCCAAATCATTGAAATCAGCTGCAAAAGCGAAATCAGACAGCGATCTGTTCGGGGGGCCTGAGCCGAAGGGCCGAGCCCCGCTCAAGGTCGCATCACGCGCAGCCAGCGCTGAGGCCGGCTACACCGCGGCCGATATCGAGGTGCTCGAGGGCCTCGAGCCGGTGCGCCGCCGGCCCGGCATGTATATCGGCGGCACCGACGAGAA
>JGI12053J15887_10000450_pt1 | contig 16679 bp, 18 predicted proteins | sample MedBloCAOM1_O3_FD_15887 | JGI IMG/M metagenome (IMG submission 15887)
CACTACATCCACCGAATTTGCGGTTGGCAGCCCCTCACCCCGACCCTCTCCCCGCAAGAGCGGGGCGAGGGAGAAGAGACCCCTACCACCTCAACTCCCGCATCAGCGCCTTCGGCGGATGGCCGAACAGTTCCTTCACCGAGGCCGGGTCGAGCTGGTCGATGCCCTCGAATTCCTCGGAGTGGATGCCGCGGGTGACGAACAGGCAATCGATGCCAAAACCGTGGGCGCCCGCCAGATCCGTCCGCACGGAATCGCCGATTGCCAGAACGCGGTTGAGCTGGATCGGGTGGCTCTGGCGCTCGGCGGCAAGTTCGATGGCGCGGTCATAGATCGGCCGGTGCGGCTTGCCGTAAAAAATCACCTCGCCGCCTAATTCGCGATAGAGTTCGGCGATTGCGCCGGCGCAATAAACCAGGCGGTCGCCGCGTTCGACAACGATGTCGGGATTGGCGCAGATCAGCGGCAGCTGGCGCTGGCGGGCCTGCAGCATCATGCCGCGATAGTCCTCAGCGGATTCGGTCTCATCATCGAACGGGCCGGTGCAGACGATATAGTCGGCCTGCTCCAGCGGGGCCAAGACGAGATCGAGGCCGCGATAGATCGAATTGTGGCGCTCCGGGCCGAGCCAGAACACCTTGCGGCCGGGATGGCCGGCGACGTAATGCCGGGTCAGGTCGCCGGAACTGACGATGGCGTCATAGGTTTCGTCCGCAACCCCCATCTTGCGCAATGAACGCTGCACCGAATCGGCCGGCCGCGGCGCATTGGTAATGAGGATGACGGTGCCGCCCTGGGCGCGAAACGTATGCAGCGCCTCGCAGGCTTCGGGAAAGGCAACCAGGCCGTTATGCACCACGCCCCAGATATCGCTGAGGATCACTTCCACGCCACCGACGAGATCGCGCAGCTTCTCGGCAAAATGGAGTGTCGTCACGACAGGGAGAGCCGGTCAGCCGCGGCGCGCCAAAGCGGCATTGCCGGTGGTCGCCCGCGGCGGCTCGATGGCCAGATTATCGACGGCAGCGGTCTTGGGGCCATTGGGTTCCTGCGCCTTCTCTGGAGTGGCCCCGCCGGTAGCAGATGCCCCCTCGGGCCGCAACGGCCGGGGTGGCGCGAACAGGAAGCCCTGCCCGAACCGCACGTCATAGTCGAGCAGATCGACCACGGCGCGTTCACCTTCGATCCGCTCCGCGATCAGGTCGATGCCGAAGCGGCCGAGCAGGTCCGAGAGGTCGGAGGGATGAATGTCGGACGCCGGGCTCTGCCGCTGATCGAGCAGCAAGGCGGCGGGCACTTTGATGAAGCGGACGCCACGGTCGGCCAGCTCGCGCGGCTCGATCCGCAGATCGGTGACGTGATCGATCGAGAAGCGGTAGCCGCGCTGCGCCAGGGCCGCGAGATTTTCGCTCTCGGTCGGGCCCAGATTGCGAAACGTCGCCTGCTTGAATTCAAGCACAAAGGTCGGCGCCAGCGCGCGATTGGCTTCGAGGAAATCCAGGCATTGCCCGAAGGTGGTGGGATTGCCGAGCGTCGCCGCGGCGACGTTGCAGAATACGCCGACGTCCTTGTTGCGCACCATCAGCCGGCGCAGCACCTGCACGCATCGCAGCATCACCATGTGATCGATCCGCCCGATCAGGCCGGCAGCTTCGGCGATCGCGATGAAATCGTCGGCGGCGAGAACCTGGTCCTTGTCGTCGCGCAGCCGCGTCACCGCCTCGTAGAAGCGCACCTTGCGCTGCGGCAGCGTCACCATCGGCTGCAGGTAGATATCGATGCGGTTTTCCTCCACCGCGGCTCGCACCGCGGTGAGGATTTGCGCCTGGCTGCGGGAGGGCGCGGCTTCGCTGGTGACAGCCACAGCCGCGGACGCTGACGGGACGGGCGCCGGCGCGGCCATTGCCGCGGCCTTTTCGCTATCCTCAGGCGGCAATTCGTTTTGCTGGTCACTGTCCGGGTCACTCACCGGCGCGGGCGCGGTGGCGGCCGGCACGCCCGATGACAGCATGTCGTCATGGCTGGCGACGGAGACCGCGAGCTGCTTGACCAGCACGCCGAGTTCATTGATTTCGCCGACCACCGCCTGGATCCGGTCCGCTCCGGCTGAATTCGCTGACACCACCCGGCCCTCGATCGCGGCGAGCCGGCGTCCGAATTCGGCGACCTGACGCGCGAGGTCGGCGGTGCCGCGCGACAGATCCGCGATCTGGCCGCCGACATCGGTACGGTCGCGCAGCCGCATCGACACCGCGTTGTAGAGGATCAGGAAGGTCAGGACGGTGAGGGCGACGATCGCGGATTCGGATCCGCTGAAACCCGCGACGGAATACAGCACCAGGCCGAGGGAGGCTGCGACCAGCACCATACAGATGGCGATGAAAATCGTGGAAATGCGGATCATGTTGCGCGCAAGGCCCTCCAGGTGCCGCGAGCTTAGCATCAATGTTGATTCGATAGACCAGTGTTGTTCGGGCTGCTTAGGGAACCGCCGGTCCCAGCGTGTCGGCCATCACGGCGCCGCGGCCGCCGAGCGGTTTGGGATGGCCGACGGTGGTATCCACCGCGGTCTGGTGTTCGATCTCCGAATTCAGTTCGGCCCCGCACAGCACGATGATGGCCGACATCCACATCCACATCATCAGGCCGATGGCGGCGCCGAGCGAGCCATAGGTGGCGTCGTAATTCCCGAAGTTCGACAGATACCACGACAGCAGCGCGGAGCCGGCAATCCAGAGCAGCGCCGCCACCAGCGTGCCTACGCTGAGCCATTCCCACCGCGCCGCGCGGCGGCTCGGCCCGAACCGGTAGAGGATGCCGAGCGCCAGCAGCAGCACGGCGAACAACAGCGGCCATCGCGCCAGGCTGACGATCAATCGGCTCGCCGGTGCGAGGCCGACGTGATCGAGCGCCAGCGGAACGGCCACCACCGCGCTGACCATCAGCAGCAAGGCGGCGATGCCGCCGCACGTGAATGCCAGCGACAGCAGGTTCAAGCGGAGGAAGCTACGCTTTTCCTTCTCCTCGTAGACCACGTTGAGCGCATCGATCACCGCCTTGACGCCGGCATTGGCGCTCCAGATCGCAAGCGCGAGGCCGAACAGGAAGGTGGCGCCTAGCGCCGTGCCGCCCTTGGCGAGCACCCGCGCGATCTGGTCCTGCACGATCTGGAACGAGCCTTCCGGCAGCATCAACGCCAGCGTCCGCAGATTGGCGCCGATGGTCGAGGGGTCGGCGAACAGGCCATAAGAGGAGACCAGCGCCGTGACGGCCGGAAATACCGCGAGCAGGCCGAAGAACACCACGCCGGCGGCAGTCGCGAGCAGGCGGTCCTCACCGGTGCGGACATAGGTGCGCCGGAGAATGTCCGTCCAGCCGGCCCACGGAATTTGAAACGGACTGCCGGAAAACCGCCCGCGGCCGTGCTGTGACAGTTCGTGCACGAACTCACCGCTTGCGGCCGCCGGACTATTCGCCGGCCGCTCGGGTTCTTGGGGCGGGGTGTTTTGAAAATAGCGCTGTGCGGTCAGGATCAGGATCGTTGTAGCCGCGATAAGCAGCAGATTGTCCGTGGGATCGGATCGCCGGCCGGACATCAGCTGACCGTTCGTCGCGCCTGCTGCCGTCGCCGCGTGGCCGCCCAGCCCAATAATGTCGCCGCCACAATCAGGCCGGCCTGGATGTTCCGATTGTCCCGCGCCGGCCGAGGTCGCGCACTTCGCTGCCCACGGCTCGCCGGCATGACGGGCGACGCAGGTGCCCGCAGAACCGCCGCCGCGGTATTGCCGGCGGACTCGATCCGGTCCGGCTTGATCGGGCTGGCCTTGACGGCGACGCGCAGGCGGCTGGCGAGGCTGGGAAAATGCGGCGGCGGGCGCTTCAGTTTGCCGGCCGCCAGCGCGGCGCAGATCGCGGCGATCACCAGCAGCAATCCGCCGGTGGCGCCGAACGCCTCAAACAGCCCGTAATTGATTTCAATCCAGCGAAACAGCGCGATGGCGCCGACCAGCAGGGCTGCGATCAGAAAAATGCCCGCGGCGCCGAACAGCCCGGCGGCCACGGCATAGGATGTGGCGGTGCTGGTGGCCTGGTTGGTCCGGTCGCGCAGATAGGACCGCGTCGCGCGCTTGATCTGGTTCAGTTTCAGCGCCAGTCCGGTGCGCAGCAATCCGCTCGATAGCGCGAGCATTCTGTCATTCCTCCACGGAAGCGACGGGCATCGTCGCTGCCGTGGTTGAACGTGGAGAGGTTTCGAAGGTTCCGGGGGCTACGTGTCCCGGGCGCGGTGCAGCGTGAAACGCTGCTCCGCAGAACCGGGACCCATGGCGCGGGAGCTACCGGGTGGAGGTGTGGGTCCCGGTTCTGCGAAGCGGTACTGCGCACCGCATCGCGTCCGGGACACGAGAAAATGTGCTTTGGGTGTTCTACGCCACCGCGCGGATCACTTTGGCGACCTTGTCGACGATTTCGCCGATCTGATCCTCGGTGACGATCAGGGGCGGCGTCAGCGCCAGGGTGTCGCCGGCGACGCGCAGCATGATGTCGTTGTCGTGGAACGCGCTGTTGAGGCCGTCGAAGCCGCGCTTGCCCGGCAGGTCGGGGCGCGACGCGAGGTCGATGCCGGCGGTCAGGCCGACCGTGCGAATGTCGACCACGTTCGGCTCACCCTTCAGCGACATCACCGCGTCGGCGAATTTCGGCTCCAGCATCTTGGCGCGCTCGAACAGTTTTTCGTCGCGGTAGATATCGAGTGTCGCCAGCGCCGCGGCGCAGGCGATCGGGTGCGCTGAATAGGTATAGCCGTGGGTCAGTTCAACCACATGTTCCGGGCCGCTCATGAAGGCGTCGTGGATGGTGTCGCGCACCAGCACGCCGCCCATCGGCGCCGCACCGTTGGTGATGCCCTTGGCAAAGGTGAGCATGTCCGGCAGTACGCCGTAGCGCTCGGCGGCAAACGCGAAGCCGAGCCGGCCGTAACCGGTGATGACCTCGTCGAAAATCAGAAGAATGCCGTGCTTCTGGGTGATCTCGCGCAGCCGCTTGAGATAGCCCTTCGGCGCCGGCAGCACGCCGGTCGATCCGGCCATCGGCTCGACGATGACGGCGGCGATGGTGGAAGCGCCGTGCAAATTGACCAGCCGCTCCAGCTCGTCGGCGAAATGCGCGCCATATTCCGGCTCGCCCTTGCTGAAGGCCTGCTTTTCGCGGTCATAGGTATGGGGCAGGTGATCGACGCCGGCCAGCAGCGTGCCGAACATCTTGCGGTTATTGACGATGCCGCCCACGGACGTGCCGCCGAAGCCGACGCCATGATAGCCGCGTTCGCGGCCGATCAGGCGGGTGCGGGTACCCTGGCCATTGAGCTGGTGGTAGGCCAGCGCGATTTTGAGCGCGGTATCGGCGGCTTCCGATCCGGAATTGCAGAAGAATACGTGATCGAGCCCGGCCGGCGCCAGATCGGCGATGCGGCTGGCGAGCTCAAAGGCCTGCGGAATGCCGAACTGGAACGGCGGCGCGTAATCCAATGCTGCGGCCTGCTTGCCGATCGCCTCGGAAATCTGGGGGCGGCCGTGTCCGGCATTGCAGCACCACATGCCGGCGGCGGCGTCGATGATCTTGCGGCCATCGACGGTGAAATAATGCATGTCCTTGGCGCCGGCGAGCAGCCGCGGCGCCTTCTTGAAGGCCCGGTTGGCGGTGAACGGCATCCAGTGCGCGGCAAGATCGTTCGGGACACTGACGGTGGCGGGGCGTGGGCTCTTGTCCAGCATTGGGGGCCTCTTCAAGTTTTGTTGCGTTTTGGGGCGTGGTGGTTTCCGCGTGAAGCTATCAGTTCCCTCGCGATACGGAAACGCCACGATCCCTGATATTTATATTTACGCTCAATCGGGCGGTTTGAGGGAGCTCAAGGGGACATCCAGCACATAGACGAAGCCGGTCGGCTGGTAGGCCAGGTGAGCGTTGCCGTCGAGCTGCTTGCCGAGGGTTTCGATCATGCGGGTCCCAAAGCTTCGCCGGGTCGGCGGGTGAACCGGTGGGCCGTCTTTTTCGGTCCAGGTCAAATGCAGCCGCCCGGGCTTCTTATCGATGGTCCAGGCGATCTCGATGCGTCCCGCAGGCACCGACAGCGCGCCGAATTTCGTGGTGTTGGTGCAGAGTTCGTTGAGCATCATCGCCAGCGCAATCACCGAACCGGAGGTAACCTGGATGTCCGGTCCGGCAATCGAAAACCGCGCCGCATCCTGATTTTCGTAAGCTTCGGTGGCGCTGCGGACGATGTGCGCCAGACCGGTGCTCGACCATCGCGCCTGCAGCAACAAATCGTGCGCCCGGCCCAGTGCCAGCAGCCGGCCCTCGATGGCGTGCTGGCCGTGCTCGATGCTGGTGGCGGTGCGCAGGCTCTGGGAGGCGATCGCGCTCACCGTCGCCAGCGTGTTCTTGATGCGGTGGTGCAGCTCTTCCAGGATGAGTTTTTGCAGGTTGTCGGCGGTCTCGCGCTGCTCGGCGTCGATTCCGGCCTGCGCCAACAGCGCCTTGGCGTCGATGCCGGCTTGCTCGAGCAGCAGGCGCAGGCCGACATTTTCAGCCTTCAGAAATTCCTGCGGAACGGTCGGGCCGGCCATCGATCACACAGCCCCGGAGGACTTCCATTTCGGTTATGTCCGGTGTTGTTAGCACGGTTATCGCCAAAAAGTGCGGCTATTTCCGGTACCGGACATAGAGTGATGCGGCGTGGAACTCAGAGATCGGCGGCGCCGATCCAGAACACTTCGCCCTCGGAATCCGCGCTGTCGAGCCACAGGAACCCGGTCCGAGGATAGGCCGTTTCGAGCGCGGGCCGGCAGCGACCGATCTCGCACAACAATCCGCCTTGCGGCGCCAAATGTTGCCCGGCCTGGTCGAGGATGCGGCGCACGATGGTGAGCCCGTCGGCGCCGCCGTCGAAGGCGAGTTTCGGCTCGGCGCGGCATTCGCGCGGCAGTTCCGCCATGCCTTGGGCGTCGACATAGGGCGGATTGGAAATGATCAGGTCGTAGCGCTTGCCGCCGAGCGGCTTGAACAGGTCGCCCCGGTGCAACCTCACCCGGTCTTCAAGTCCGTAATCCCCAATATTGCGTGTGGCGACGTCGAGGGCGTCCTTGGAAATATCGACCGCATCGATCTCCGCATTGGGGAAGGCACGGGCGGCGAGAACCGCAAGGCAGCCCGAGCCGGTGCAGAGGTCGAGCACGCTTGTCACCGAGGAGGGATCTGACATCAGCGAGCCGCCGTCTTCGCCGTTCTCGCCGCTGAAATGGGACTCCAGCAGCTCGCCGATGAAGGAGCGCGGCACGATGGTGCGCTCGTCGACATAGAAGGGCAGGCCGCGCATGTAGATCTTGTTGACCAGATAGGCCGCGGGCTTTCGCGAGCTGACGCGGCGCGCGACCAGATCGAGAATCCTTTTGGCTTCAGGCGCGGTGACGCGCGCGGTCGCGAAGGTTTCGAACTGATCGGGATGCAGGTGCAGGCTTTCGCAGACCAGGAATGCCGCCTCGGCCACGGGGTCGGGAGTGCCGTGCGCGAACTCCAGTCTGGCTTCGATGAAGCGGCTCACCGCATAGCGGACGAAATCGAGCAGCGTCAGCAATTCGCCGGCGGCGACTTTCGGAAGCCTCGTCGCGGCAGCGCCGCGCTTCGCCACCGCTTTGGCGCGCTTTGCCATCAGGATTTGGTCCAGCGCGCGGCGGCGTCATCATCGTGATGGCGGGCATCGACCCAACTGGTTCCCGTGGGCTTTTCCTCACGTTTCCAGAACGGCGCGTTGGCCTTCAGGTAATCCATCAAGAACTCCGCCGCCTGAAACGCCGCCTGCCGGTGCTGCGACGCCGTCAGCACCAGCACGATATTTTCGCCCGGCGTGATCCGGCCGACGCGATGAATCACGGTAACGCCCGTCAGCGGCCAGCGTGACATGGCGGTCTCGGCATGGCGCGCGATCTCGGCCTCCGCCATTTCAGGGTAATGTTCGAGCGTCAGCGCGGCGATGGCCTCGCTGCCCTCGATCCCCCGGCAGATTCCGCTGAAGCTGACGACGGCGCCGATATCGGTACGCCCCTGGGTGAGCGCCGATATCTCGCGGCCGATGTCGAAATCGGCTTCCTGGATGCGGATGGTCACATTGGCGGTCATCGCGATGTCAAAACGGTTATATGTTGGAGCATGATCTATTCGGAAAACCGGTTCCCACTTTTCCGGATCATGCTCTAGCCGCCGGTCATCGGCGGGAAAAAGGCGATCTCGCGGGCGCCGGCGATCATCGTATCCGGCTTGACATGGGCGTGGTCGATCGCGGCGCGGATTACCTTCGGCGTCTCGAAGGCGTGGGCGTAGCTCTCGCCGCGCTTGGCCAGCCAGGCGATCAGATCGTCCACGGTGCGAACGCTGGCCGGCGGCTCGACGATTTCCTCTGCCTTGCCGACCCGTTCGCGCACCCAGGCGAAATACTTGACCTTCATCCCTCATCCTCCTCGATGAGATGATGAATGCCGGCGCGGAAATAATCCCAGCCGGTGTAGATCGTGAAGATCGCCGATAGCCAGAGCAGGACGATGCCGATCAACGTGGTGCCGGGCAGGATCATTTCGCCCGCTTCGCCGGCGATCAAAAAGCCAATCGCGACCAGTTGAATGGTCGTCTTCCACTTCGCGAGTTTGGTGACGGGGACGCTGACGCGCAACGCAGCGAGATATTCGCGCAGGCCCGACACCAGGATCTCGCGGCACAGGATCACGATGGCGGCCCACAGCGTCCAGCCATGGATGCTGCTGTCCGCTGCCAGCATCAGGAGGCAGGACGCGACCAGCAGCTTGTCGGCGATCGGATCGAGCATGCGGCCGAACGCCGAATGCTGGTCCCATATTCGCGCATAGTAGCCATCGAGATAATCCGTAACTCCGGCGGCGATGAACAGCGCCAGCGCCACCCAGCGCAGCCACAGCGGGTAATCCATGATGGATTGCGCGAAGATGCAGCCGACCACGACCGGGATGGCGGCGATTCGTGCGTAGGTCAGAATATTGGGGAGAGACAGCGAGTTCTTCGCCGATCCCCTGGTGGTTACGATGTTCATCCGTCTTACCAATACCGACAAAGCATCAAGGTCAACCGCGCGGCGCACGTGATTTGTGGAGATGAGGCAATATAACGCGAAACCCCGCCCTAGTTGGGCTGGGCGTGGAAAAACTCGAAAATCTTGCGGGCGCTTTCGGCGCTGACGCCGGGAACCTTGCCGAGATCGGCGATCGAGGCCCGCTCGATCTCCTTCAACGTTCCGAAATGATGCAGCAAGGCACGTTTGCGTGACGGGCCGATGCCCGGGATTTCCTGCAAACCGGCTTCGCGGATGTCCTTTTTGCGCAGCTTGCGGTGCGAGCCGATCACGAAGCGATGGGCTTCGTCGCGGAGCCGCTGGATGAAATACAGCACCGGGTCGCGCGGCTCGAGCTTGATTGCCTCCTTGTCCGGCATGAACAGGGTCTCGCGGCCGGCGTCGCGGTCCGGGCCCTTGGCCACCGCCAGCAGCGCCACCTGGGTCAGCCCGAGCCCCTCGAAAATCTCCCTGACGGCGTTGAGCTGGCCACGGCCGCCGTCGATGATCACGAGGTCGGGCCATTGCGGAAACGAATCATCGTCCGCCTTGGCCTTGGCGGCGTCGCCTTCCGCTGATGGCGTCAGCAGCCGCTTGAAGCGCCGCTGCAGCACCTCGCGCATCATCGCGTAATCGTCGCCCGGCGTCAGGCCTTCGGACCTGATGTTGAACTTTCGATACTGGTTTTTGATGAAGCCGTCCGGCCCGGCCACGATCATGGCGCCGACCGCATTGGTGCCCTGGATGTGGCTGTTGTCGTACACCTCGATCCGCTTCGGCGGATGCGGCAGCCCGAGCGTGGTGACGAGGCCCTGCAGCAGTCTGCCCTGCGTCGCGGTATCGGCGAGCTTGCGGCCCAGCGCCTCGCGCGCATTGGTCAGCGCATGCGCGATCATTTCCTTCTTTTCGCCGCGCCGGGGTGTCGAGACTTCCACCTTGAAACCGGCCTTGATCGAGAGCGCATCGGCCAGCAATTCGCATTCCTCGATTGTATGCGACAGCAGGATCAGTTTCGGCGGCGGCTTGTCGTCGTAGAACTGCGCCAGGAACGAGGCCAGGACTTCTTCCGGGGTGAAGGATTTCTCCGCGCGCGGAAAATAGGCGCGGTTGCCCCAGTTCTGTCCGGTGCGGAAGAAGAAGACTTCGACGCAGGAATAGCCGCCCTCCTGATGGATGGCGAACACGTCGGCTTCCTCCACGGTGCGCGGATTGATGCCCTGTTGCGATTGGATCGCGGACAATGCGGCGAGGCGGTCGCGGTAGAGCGCCGCGGTTTCGAATGCGAGCTCGGCCGAGGCCTTTTCCATTTCGCCCGCCAGCTGCTGCTTGACGAGGCGGCTGCGGCCGGACAGGAAATCCGTGGCCTCGTGCACCAGTTCGGTATAGCCGGGAAAATCGATCTCGCCGGTGCACGGTCCCGAACAGCGGCGGATCTGGTAGAGCAGGCACGGCCGGGTGCGGCTTTCGAAAAACGCGTCGGTGCAGGAGCGCACCAGAAAAGCGCGCTGCAGCGCCGTGATGGTGCGGCCGACCGCGCCCGCCGACGCGAACGGCCCGAAATAGCGGCCCGGCCGCGACTGCGCGCCGCGATGTTTGAGAATTTGCGGCGCCCAGTGATCGCCGGTGATCAGAATATAGGGAAACGATTTGTCGTCGCGCAGTTGCACGTTGAAGCGCGGGCGCAGCTGCTTGATCAGATTGGCCTCGAGTAGCAGCGCCTCGGTCTCGGTCGCGGTCGAGACGATTTCGACGTTCACCGTGGCGGCGATCATGCGCAGGATCCGCGCCGACTGCACCGCGGTGATCCGGGCGTAGGAAGCCAGCCGCTTCTTCACGTTCTTGGCCTTGCCAACATAGAGCACGTCGTTGGCCGCATTGAGCATGCGATAGACGCCGGGCGAGGTCGGCGCGTGGCGTACCGCGTGTTCGATCGCGGCATGGCCGACCGCCAGCGGGCCTTCCGGGACCGGCTCGCTCAGTTCCTCCGGAACCTCCGGCAGCAGCGCCTCGTCGTCCTCCTCGGCGATGGCCGTGGCGGGGTCGATATCCGCCGCGGCCGCCTCCCGCGGCGGCAAATCCGGCTGCCGGGGGCCGGGCTTTGACGCGCGCCGCGCCGCCGGCGGGCCCGATACGTCAGGGTTTTCGGTCGAATCGTGATCCATGGGCTCACTACTTAAGCGCTGCGGTCCGGCATCGCCAGCGCCGCCGGGGGGCGCGGAAGCCGCGTCGCATCGGATGCGATCGCCGGGCGCCGGCGCGTGCTCGTAACACTTTCTTAAGAATGCTGAGCGGGGCGGTAACCGCCGTTAACAAGCCTTTAACTTAAAACTCTCGATAAATCTTATCGGTAAAAAGTGGAATTCCGTAACCATGCGGCTCGCACGCGCCACGCTTCGGCGCGCGAGAGCTTCGGTCATGGCAGTGGCGTTGGAGAGTTAGTGATGACCAGGTTCGTTTTGGGCGTCGTGGCGTTGATCGCCGCGGGTTGGGCGATGTCGGCGCAAGCGGCTGACATGAATTACGGATCGCGTGCCCCCTACACCGTCAATCAGCCGCTCAATGCCTATAGCTGGGCCGGCCCCTATATCGGCGGCAATCTCGGCTATGCCTGGGGGTCGGTCGAGAACAATCCGACCAAGCCGTCGGGCTTCGCGGGCGGCGTTCAGGCCGGCTACAACTGGCAGAGCGGACCGTGGGTGTTCGGCGTCGAAGGCGACCTCCAAGCCACCGGCGCCGATGATACATTCGCGCCCTGGAAGTTCTCCAACCCGTGGTTCGGCACCGTGCGCGGCCGCGCCGGCTATGCCTTCAACAACATCTATTTGTACGGCACCGGCGGTCTGGCGTTCGGCGAATTGCGCGCCGAGACGTTCGGCCTGTCGGAAACCCATACCAACGCCGGCTGGACCGTCGGCGCCGGCGCCGAATTCGGCCTGGTTCAGAACTGGACCGCGAAGATCGAATATCTCTATGTCGATCTGTCCAACAGCAACTTCAGCATTACGGGCGTATCGAACGGTTACCGGTTCGGATTGGTGCGCGCCGGCGTCAACTATCACTTCTGATCTCAAAGCAAGAAAACCAAACTATCGTAACCTCCCGGCCGCGTCGCGGCCGGGATTTTTTTGCGTTCTTGCGATGAATGCATCCCGTCATGGCCGGGCTAAAGCGCCAACGGGTCGGCGCAAGCGCGGCCCGATGACAGGCTCCGCGCGTCTTCGCGCGGATGACCCGGGCATGACGATGAGGTGAAATGGGGCGCTAGGAAATCACCAGATTGACCGCCTTGGGGCCCTTGCCCTTCTTGTCCGGTTCGACCTCGAAGGTAATGCGCTGTCCTTCGGACAGATCCTTCAACCCGGCCCGCTCCACCGCGGTGATGTGAACGAACACATCACGGCCGCCGTCATCGGGTTTGATGAAGCCATAGCCTCGTTCTCCATTGAAGAACTTGACGATTCCAGTCATGGCCATCGGGAAACTCCTCCCCCGTACTGCACCGCCGCTACGCGCGTGTCTCGCGCGTATCAGCCCGACCGGACATTCGCTGCCGGAGAGCAGGGCCATCTGTGCGGATTAGGCTGCACCGCCGATCCGTCTTGAAATAATTTGAGGCCTTGTCACTCCGCCGCTACCATTCACGGAAGCGGAACGTAAAGCCAGTCCCAATGGCATGAGCATAATACGGTTCCCGGTAAATTGCCTACCGCCCTGATGGCACTTTTCCCGCCCGCAGCGCTCCGGCCAGGGCTGCGGGCCGGGGCTAAGGCTTGGGTGTCTCCAGCCTGAACCGCCCGGCGCCGCCGAGGCCGAGCGGCTTTTCAAGTTCGGGCAGGATCGCCCTGAGTTCGCCGGCCAGCGTCCACGGCGGATTGACGATCAGCAGGCCCGCCGAGGTCAGACCTCCGTCCGCGGCCTGAGGTGCGACGCTGAATTCCAGGCGCAGGCATTTTCCGGGTGGCTTGCTGCTGCCGGCCACCTCGGCGACATGCCGCGCCAGGGTGTCGGTGGCCCGCCGGCTCTTCACGGGATACCAGAGCAGGTAGCTTCCGGTCGGCCATTTCACGAAAGCCTCCGCGAAACCGTCGGCCAGCCGTTCGAACTCGTTCTTGTCCTCATAGGGCGGATCGATCAGGACGAGGCCGCGCCGCTCGTTCGGCGGCACGAAGGCCGGCAGCGCGGTCCAGCCGTCGAGGTCGACGATTCGGGCCTGGGTGTCGCGGCGCAGCGCATCGACCAGCCGCTTGCGCGCTTTCGGCTCGACCTCGCAGGCGGTGAGGCGGTCCTGCGGCCGCAGCAGCGCGCGGGCGATCAGCGGCGATCCGGGATAGGCCACCAGTTCGGTTTTTGGGTTGAAGGCCCTGACGATGTCGAGATAGGGCATAACCAGCGGCAGCGTCTTTTCCGAGAAGCGCGCCTGCATCACCCGCGCGATGCCGGTGAGCCACTCGCCGCCGCGTTGCGCTTCATGCGAGGTGAGATCGTAGACCCCCGCGCCGGCATGGGTGTCGATGACGCGAAACGCGGCCTGCTTCTCCTGCAGATAGGTCAGGATGCGCACCAGCACGATGTGCTTGATGACATCGGCAAAGCCGCCGGCATGAAAGGCGTGACGGTAATTCATGGGGAAAACTTACGGCCGGTTGGAGAAGACGCAGGCGTCTTCTACGCGTCATGGCCGGGCTTGTCCCAGCCATCCACGTCTTTAGCGAACAAACGAAGGAAGACGTGGATGCCCGGGTCACCCGCGCGAAGACGCGCGGAGCCTGTCATCGGGCCGCGCTTTGCGCGGACCCGTTGGCGCCTTAGCCCGGGCATAACGGGATCGGGTAAATCAACCGGGATCGGGTAAATCAACCACCCCGCAGCGGCGGCATCACGACCTGCTCGCGGCGGCAGGCGCGGCGGTCGGTTTCCTCGCAGGCGCGGAACTGCAGATCCTTGCTCATGCAGATACGGACCTCGGAGAGCCGGGTCCTGTCGCAGGTCACGGCGATCGCGGAATTGCTCAGGCCCGGATTGACCTTGATGAAGGCGTCCTCGATCTCGGCGGGCGCCACAGTCTTGGCCTCCGACAATTCCAAATATTCGGGCGGAATCTTCACCGCCGAGCGCGCCTTGCGGATGGTCTCGAAATAGGATTTTGCGGACAATCCCGAGCAGGTGCCGTGCTTATCCCATTCGGCGAAGATCAGCCCCGGCGCCGGCATCAGGTCCAGCATCGACGACATGATATTGCGGTCGAGCCGGGGTGAGGGGCGCTGGCAGTAATCCGGAAAGCCGCGCTCATATTGCGGCCACAAGCCGTGAACAACGAAGGAAAACGGCCGCCCGCCGCACTGGACCTGCGAACGCCCGCTGTTGCCGCGCTCCGACGCCGACTCGCAGAAGGACGGCGACCACGACAGCGACAGCACGTAAAAATCGAACTCGCCGGGGGCATTCTGGCGGCGATCCTGCGCCGACGCTGTCCCACCGGTGCCAATGCCGGCCAGCGCCGCCGAGGCGAGCAGACCGAGTGAGATCAAAAACCGCGAAATCCAAATCCGTGAAAAATCCGACATGACGACGCCCTCATACCCAGACTGGCCGGGAGCCTAGCAGGGGTCAGGAACATTTCAAGAACAAAATAAGGAAAAGCCCAACGAGGCCCGGTCCGAGGGGCTCAGAGGGGTGGAAAACCGGGCTTGGCAGTGAAGGGCTTGGAAATCAGGGCCGGGCGGACTTGCAGCCGGGATTATAGGCCCAGTTGCGGTCGAGCCCGGTGACGCACCATTCGACGCCCCGGCCGTAGCCGGCAAACCCGCCATCCTCGATGATGGAGTAATGCACGATGCGCTGCTTGCCGTCGTTGAGCATGGCGTCGGCGGTGCAATAGCGGCGCGGAATGTTGTCGGATTGCCAGGGCCGGAACGCGGTTTCGTGGATCCGGCCGTAGCCCGTGATCTGCAGCGCGGAATTCCAGAAGGTGCTTTCCTTCTCCTGGAACTGGGAGGTGATGGTCGGCAGCGCGCGCTCGCACTCGGCCACGCGGCCGTCATAGCGCGGGCCGGACAGCCAGAAATTCAGCTCCGCCAGGTTGGCGGCTTGGGCGGCCTGGCCGAACGCCAGCAGGCCGAACACGATGCCAAGCCCGGCCCCAAGGCCTCTTTTCTTCAAGAGCCCGGTTTTTTTCAGGAGTGTGAAGAGATCGCGCATGGGGGATTCCGCCGGAGGTTCCAACGGTTGCGACCGTGACGCGAAGGCCGGGCAAGGTCAAGTGCAACGCGGCAACACCTGCCGATAACTCCGCATCCACCCGCCGGCCGTTCTTTTCATGGCGGCTGATGCGCTCTAAGGTGTGCTGAAGCGAAATGGAGTCTGCGATGCGAATGATAGGGGCTTTGAGCCTGGTTGCCGTGGGCGGGATGCTGGCGTGCGCGCCGGCGTGCGCCACGTGGATTCCGCCGTTCGAGGGGGTGCCGGCGTTCAAGGGCAACGACACCGGCGGCATCATTGCCTATTCACTGGCGAGCCAGGCCGACGCCCGTCAGATTGCGGTCGATCACTGCGCGCGTTACGACAAGGTCGTAAAATTCCTCGCGGTGCAGCCCTATGAGGGCGGGTACGTCTCGTTCGCCTGCCGCTGGGTCCCCTACGGTACCGCCCAACGGCCGCTGCGCACCCTCTACTGAACCGCATCGCCTGACCTGATGGAAGAGACCAGCCGGGAGCGCGGCGCATGACGCGACAGCTCGTTGCATTTTCCTTAAGTGCCTGTCTGCTGGCGCTGTTGCCGGTGCTCGAGGCAGGCGCGGTGGAAATGCCGGTTCGGAAGGCCGGCCTGTGGGAAATGAAGATGGTACGGACCGGCTCGCCGGCGCCCGACATGACGATGCTGCATTGCACCGACGAGACCACCGAGAAGGAGATGGGCGCGACATTCTCGCCGATGGCGAAAGACGCCTGCTCCAAGAACGACATCCAGAAGACCGCAACCGGTTACGTCGCCGATTCCGTATGCAGCATCGGCGGCATGTCGATGACGTCGCATTCGGAAACCACCGGCGATTTCAATTCCGCCTACACCGTCAAGTCCACGTCGCATACCCAGGGCGGTCCGGCCGGCGTGCCGCGCGATTCGACGACGACCCTCGAGGCGAAGTGGCTGGGCGCCTGCAAACCCGATCAGAAGCCCGGCGATATCATGATGCCCGGCGGCATCAAGATGAACATCAAGGACATGGAAAAGCTGAAGGGGATGATCCCCAAGCAGCTACCGAAGTAATCCGCGACGCCGTAGCCCGGATGGAGCCAACGGGTCGCGCGAAAGCGCGCCCGATGATAAACTCCGCGAAATCCGGGGCTCTTGCGCAAACGAATGAGCTTTCCCGGATTGCGCTTCGCTCCATCCGGGCCACGGGGCTTCACCTCGCCCCGCTTGCGGGGAGAGGTCGGATTGCCTCGGCGATGCGAAGCATCGTCCGGCGCAATCCGGGTGAGGCGGACTCTCCGCGGATTCGGACTGGCGGAGAGTCCCCCTCATCCTGACCTTCTCCCCGAACGCGGG
>JGI12053J15887_10000451_pt1 | contig 16661 bp, 10 predicted proteins | sample MedBloCAOM1_O3_FD_15887 | JGI IMG/M metagenome (IMG submission 15887)
CGGCGCGGGCGGCTTTTCGAGATTCGCTTCGCCTTCGTGCAGGATTGACGGAATGTTTTCGATGCGAGTGAGAATCTCCCGGCTGCGTGCTTCGTCGTAAGGCGCGGGAACAGTCAGCGCTTCGGCGAGCGCGGTGAGCGTTTGATCGATGTAGAAAAGCGGATCGCGTTTCCAGCGCGGATTGATCTCGAGTTCCCAATGCACGCGCGCCAACGCTGAGCCGATCAATTTGTAATCGACCTGTTTCGGAATCGGCCAGTCCGCCTTCGACGGATCGATCTTCTTCCACCGCGCTTCGAATTGCGCGAGATCGCTGCGCCGTTTTTCGATCGCGGGCTTCGACCAATCGCGAATGCCGTTCGGCCGCTCCATGCGATTGACGTCGTCGCCGGTGAACGGCGCGTATCTTGCGCGCCACACCCAGAAATCATCAGCCAGCTTGTCCAGCGGCTCGGTTTGCGCGCGCGTGATCGATGAGGCAAGCCAGATGATAAGCAGCGCCGCGCGAGCGTTCTTCATCGCTCGTAGTCTTGTGGAGTGAAAGACTACTCGTCGACTAAATTCAACCGCGGATTACGCGGATTAAACGGATTGGGGAGCGCACGCGCCTCACTTGCTAACGCCAGTCCGGCTCGGACTTTCGGCGCCCTCGCCGAAACGAAATTTGATTTTCGTCTAGACCGGATCGTCCAGTTCCCCGGCCAGCGGGCTGTCGTCGAACAGTTCCCGCCTGCGCAAGATGCTTTCGTTCGTCAGCGGCTCAGACCAAACACTGGAATGCGAAGATAAAGCCAAAATAAGATCAGGAACATAAGTGGTAAGTGCTAGGGTTAGTTGTTCGTTTTNGGTGTTTCAATTATCATGTTGCGCGCCAACTTCGGAGAATCGCGGTCGAAACGATTCCTTTTTCGATAAACCGCTCAAGTACAGGCGTCTATCGCGAGCAAGTTTCCCAGGGCGCGACACGGAGGTTACGGCGCGGTATTCGGCTGGTCTCATTCTGATGCATACCCGGCTCCAAAGTTAGTCACTGTGCCCATTTTGTTAAGGTCCGAGCCGGACGGGCACATTCGCTGGGCAATGAAAATTGGCTGTTTGGCAGCAGCCGTCTAATTCGCGTTCTTGCGGATCGTGATAACTGCCGGCGTGCGAGCGGGTCGATACATCGATGCGCCGTAGCAAACGGCGGCGCTTTTTCCGCGCGCGTAACGAACTTTGCGGATCTTTGCGTTCCAGTGTTCCAGGTACGAACAATTCGCGGTTTTTGTCGTGCCGGGAATTACGACGTAACGATTTTCGGTGAGCGTCAGAAACGCCGGCTCGCCTGGAAGCGGAACCGGCGCGGCCCAATTGCGCGAGAGACGGACCAGGCGCGATCCATTTATGTCGAACGCGAAGACGGTGTCGCCGTCGGTACTGTTGAGGTGGAGATCAAAGAAGGCGACGCGCAGCGCGTCTTCAAAAAGAAAATGTCGATCTTTGTCGTGGCTCTCGTGTAGCAATCCGTAGAGTCCGTAGAAGCCCGGAAGTTGGGCCATTTCTGTTTCAATTCCGGCTTTCAAATGCCGAACAAGATAATGTTTTCCATGACCTGGCCCGTCGTATCTGTCCTCTTCATCCTGCGGCACAGTTCTTAGGACAAGTTCGATAGAACCGTCCGGCGTTTTGTAAGTCGGAGCTTCGGACCCGGGTGTCGCGCTTGCGGCTGGTGATTGCTCGGTTGATTTCTCGCCGTGGCGATTCGTGAAATAAGGCGAAGACTTCGTCGCGATGTACCAAGCCGGAGCAGTGTTCAACTTTTTCAGGGCGGTGCTCAACGGCTCGACGCTCCAAAATTCGACCGAATTGTCTGGCATCTCACGGGTAAAGACAATTGTCCCGCCATCTGGCGTGAAGATTGGATCGACATCTTGTCCAGAGTTATCGTTGGTCAGCTGGCGCAGAAACCTGCCGTCTTCGCGATACAAATAGATGTGGGCGTGACTGGTTCCTTCCGCCTGCAAGTAGCGGATTGCGATTATGATTACTGAATCCGCGCGCACTTGCGCTACATTGGCCAAAAGCACCGCTGCGATGATCGACTTGATTACGAGCAATCGCATAGGAAGCATCTGTTCTGAGCGAGTTTTAGCGCAATCGGTCGCTTAACGGAAGTTGAATCGGGCTCGAAGCGAAGCGATGACGTCGAAACTTCCGGGCTTCTTTTCTTGCCAATAGGCGCAAAAGTCCCTAAACCCAGCCGATGAAAGTCTCGGCTTGCTTCCGTCGTCGCCATCTGCGCGGCGCACTTATTGGTTTCACATTTCTTTTTTCCTGCGCCGGTTTCGTAGCGGCGGCGGATCAAGCAATCGCGCTGAAAGCGGCACGGTTATTCGACGGAAAGTCGAGGACGCTAATGCAAAACGGTGTCGTCATCGTGCAGGGCGATAAGATTGTCGATCTTGGCAGCAATTTGCCGATTCCTTCCGATGCGAAGGTGATTGATCTCGGCGACGCCACGCTTTCCCCGGGATTCATGGATGCGCACACGCATCTGACTCTCGATTTTTCCGGCAACTACAACGAGCGCCGGTTGAAGGAGCTCGACCAGAACGTTTCCGAGCATGCCATCAAAGCAACCACCTGGGCGCGCGATACGGTCGAGGCCGGATTCACGACCGTGCGCGATCTTGGCAGCCGGTTTGTCGGCAGCCGCGAGTTTGTCGACGTCGCATTGCGCAACTCGATAAACAAAGGAGTAATCGTGGGTCCGCGCATGCTCGTTGCGACCTTTGGAATCGGCGCCACGGGCGGACATTTCGATCCGACAGCCGGTTTTCGCGCAGGACTTTTCGGGCGCGAACCCGACTACAGCGAGGGAATGGCTGATGGACCGGATGCGATTCGCAAAGCCGTGCGCTTCGAAATAAAGAATGGCGCGGACGTGATCAAGGCGGCGGTTTCAGGCGGTGTGCTCTCGTTGGCGGACGAAGTGGACACGCCGCAACTAACGCCCGCGGAAATGGCGGCGCTGGTCGATGAAACGCATCGATTGCGCAAGAAAGTGGCCGTGCATTGCCATGGCGATCAAGCCGGTCGCGAGGCGATCGAAGCGGGCGTCGATTCGATAGAGCACGGCTCATTTTTGAAACCGGAAACGCTCACTTTGATGAAAAATAAAGGGACGTATCTAACGCCGACATTGTTGGCGACGGAGTGGATCTTGGGCAAGATCGACAATTATCCACCGGCGTTGCAGGCAAAGGCAAGGGCGGCGGGAGCGGCGCGGACAGAGATGTTTCGCAACGCTGTGAAGATGGGCATCAAAATTTCTTTCGGGACGGACGCAGCCGTTTTTCCGCATGGTCAGAACGCAAAGGAATTCAAGCTCATGGTCGATTTGGGCATGGCACCGATCGACGCGCTCAANGCAGCTACGTCAAGTGACGCGGATTTGTTNGGGATCGCACAAAAAGTCGGCACCTTGGAAAAAGNAAAGCTGGCCGACATTGTGGCNATGCCGGGCGATCCAACCGCCGACATAACCGCGACCGAGCGCGTTTCGTTCGTGATGAAGGAAGGAAAGATTATCAGGAACGGACCGCCTTCACCAAAGACCGCGGTGAGATCGACAGACGAGCCGACGGATTCCGCGTTTGCGGATTGAACCGCAAACGCGATCACCGAAGGGAACGGCAGACCGTCGCCCTACATTCTCGTGGTGCTGATGGCGAGTCTTACTGACGTGCTGGAAGCGCTGATGAAATATAACGAAACGCCGCCTGCGCCGTAGACTGGATAAAGCGCATACGGAACTCCTTTGATGACAACAGGGCTGCTCCAATCAATCGCCAGCGTACGGGAAAATGAACGCGACGTGACTGCGACGGAGTTGCTGAGGTTGAAGCGGTCATCCTTCAAATCGCGGCGCGCATCGTAAGCGGTGAACCGGTGACCGTCGTTGTCATACGGCATGAATCTCTGACGTCGATAGGCATCATGGCTGAATCCGCCAAAGGATTCTTCTTCCGATCCCGTCATCGTTAACCTCGATACCTCTGTTCCTGTCCGAATGTTGTCGATCATGGCAGGCTCAACGATATCTTCGCCGGCGCAGCGATAAGCATAAAAGGCCAGCTCATAGTCGATTCCACCCCACTGGCTGAGGTTGATCGGATGACCGAGGGCCACGTCAAAGACGCGCACATTTTCGGACGCATCCCATTCCGACGAATTTCTCCTCGTTCTTGCCGCAGCTTGTTTTTCTAGTTGGGCTTCAACAGCGGCAGCCTCTTCCTTCGAGACAACGAGATTAGAACTACGCAACGATTGAATGAGGGAATTGCTGGCGCCTTGTTTTTTGAGCGTGTTTTCCTGATCGGGCGTTAAAGCGTGAAGCAACTTTCGCTGGTTCACGTCGCTTATAATGGAGGACTCGGGTTCGTGTGCGCGGACGAGGAGCGACACTTCGCCGAAATCGATGGGACGAGCGCGAGCGAGGGTTACTAAACCGAATAGAGCAGCAGCAATTATCGATAATCTATAAATGACGTGAGGTTTCATAACCGCTGTTTTTATCAGGATAAGCTTCGGTTTGACAACACAAAAAGAGCCCTTATTTTCGTCGTCCCACTCCTCACGGAAGGGGCCAATTTTAAGCAGGAGGGTCGCAAGGCTCGCCAGGACTGCACAAAGACATGCAACAAAATCGCAGCAAACGTTATCGCGCCGCCGCCGGGCAGGTGGATCGCACGAAAGCTTACAACCTCGCTGATGCCGTCTCGATCTTGAAGAAAATGCCGGCCACCAAATTCGATCAAACGGTCACGGTGGCATTCCGACTTGGGGTCGATCCAAAGCAATCCGATCAAATGGTGCGCGGCACATGCCCACTTCCGCATGGAAGCGGAAAAAACGTTCGCGTGCTGGTGTTCGCAGAAGGCGCTGCCGCCAAAGCGGCGAAGGAAGCGGGCGCGGAGTTTGTTGGATTTAAAGACATGATTCAAAAATGTCAGGAAGGTTTTCAGGATTTTGACGTGGCGATTGCGACACCGGCGGCGATGGCGGAAGTGCGGAAGCTCGGAAAAGTGCTCGGGCCGCGCGGGTTGATGCCGAATCCGAAAGCCGGAACGGTCACGGACGATACGGCCAAGGCGGTGCAGGAAGTCAAAGCCGGTCGCGTCGAGTTTAAGCTCGATAAGAACGGGAACGTCGCGGTGCCGGTTGGAAAATTTTCGTTTGAAGAGAAAGCTTTGGTGGAGAACGGCACCGCGGTGATCGACGCCGTGGTGCGGGCCCGGCCGGCGACGGCCAAGGGACGTTACCTTGAAGGGATCACATTGAGTGCGACAATGACGCCCGGAATTCGCCTCGATTCCTCGCCATATGTGACGGTGTAAAATCGACAATATGAGACCCGAAAAAGCCAGCATCGTTTCCGAGCTCACGGAGAAAATGAAAAAATCCGCGTTCGTCCTTGTGGCCGATTATCAGCGCATGAACGTCGGCCACTTCGGCGAGTTGCGGAACCGACTCGTTCCAGTGGGTGCGGAAATGCACGTGGTGAAGAACAGCTTTTTGAAACGCGCCATGGCGGATTCCGGCTTTCCGGATGTCGGCGAAAAGTTGACCGGCCAGACCGCGGTGGTGACGGGCGAGAAAGACGTGGCGCCAGTCGCGAAGATTCTCAAAGCATTTGCGGCTGAGTTTAAAACCACGGCGCTTAAAATCGGTTTGATCGATCGTGCGATTGTTTCGACCGCAGAAGTGGAACAGTTGGCAGACTTGCCGTCGCGCGATGTTTTGCTCGGGCAACTGCTCGGATTGCTGCTTGCTCCAGCCACGCGTTTGGTAAGAGTACTGAACGAACCCGCTTCAGCATTTGCGAGATTGTTAAACGCAAGGGTCAGCAAAATGCCGGCGCCGGAGCCGGAGCCAGTGAAAGCGGAAACGCCTGCGCCAGCGCCAGACGTAAAGGAGGCTCCTGTCGAAGCAGCGGCGACACAGGAATCACCTGTCGCTGAAGCGAAAGTAGAATCACCGGCGACGGAAGAACCCAAGAAAGAGGAACCGCCGGCACCGGAGGCGGCTGGATAAGAATTTTTCGCGGCGCCGCGATGGCGTTGCGAGCAACAAAACAGAAAACTAACCGGGTCGGCGGCGGTCGATCTTAATTGCGCGGAAGCTTTCGCGCGCGGCGATTGGAGAAAATAAAATGGCAGCAGACAAAGATAAAATCGTGGAGCAACTCAGCAGCTTGTCCGTGCTCGAGATTGCTGGATTGGTTAAGCAACTCGAGGAAAAGTGGGGCGTGAGCGCAGCGGCACCAGTGGCCGTCGCAGCGGGCCCTGCGGCAGGCGGTGGCGGCGCGGCTGCTCCGGCGGCTGAAGAGAAAGCTACCTTTGATGTCATCTTGAAAGAGATGGGCGCGAACAAAATCGGCGTGATCAAGGAGATTCGCACGGCCGTTCCAGGATTAGGCCTGGCGGAAGCGAAGGCGTTGGTCGAGGGCGCTCCCAAGACGATCAAGGAAGGGGTGACCAAGCAGGAGGCTGATGAGATCAAGAAGAAGGTGGAAGCAGCTGGCGCGAAGGTCGAGATTAAGTAGATTGAAATTTTGGTAACAGCGGCCGCGTGAAATTACTTGCGCGGCCGCCGTTATTAGTTAAAGTGGTTTTTCGTTAAGAAGTAGGCAGATTATTTTTAACCCCGCGGACGACGGAGAGATTTTAGACAGGCAACGAAACGGTGGAGGTCAGTTTGACACACTGCCGATTCGGTGTCATTTTTGTCGTCTTCGCACTCGGCGGATGCCGTAACCCTCAGGCTCGCAGCGTTCCAGTAAGACGCTGACGACCCTCACGCAGTTATTATTATGTCAGAACGGGCAGAACGCATTCATTTCGGAACTATTAAGGAGGGAATTGAGCCGCCGAACCTGATCGAGGTCCAACTCAACTCCTACGTCGATTTTCTGCAGAAGGATGTGCCGTTTAACAAACGGAAGAATTACGGCCTGCAAGCGGTCTTTAAAGAAGTTTTCCCGATCGAGAGTTACGACGAAAAGGCCGTCCTCGACTTCAGCCATTACGAAATTGGCGAGCCGAAGCTACGCGCGCTCGAGGCGCAACGCGAAGGCCAGACTTATAGCGCGCCGCTTCACGTGACTTTTCAACTGCGCGAGGAACGCGGCACGAAAGAAGAGAAAGTTTACATGGGCGAAATCCCGCTCATGACTGCGCAGGGAACTTTCGTGATTAACGGCGCGGAGCGCGTGGTTGTCTCGCAGCTGCACCGTTCCCCGGGCATCGCGTTCGAATCGAGCATTCACCTTAACGGAAAAGTGCTCTACAGTTTCCGGATTATTCCGGATCGCGGCTCGTGGATTGAAGTACAATTCGATACCGCGGACCTGCTTTACATTTATCTCGACCGTCGCAAACGGCGCCGGAAATTTCTCGCCACCACTTTTCTGCGCGCTCTTGGCTACGGTTCGGACGAGGAGGTCATCAAACTTTTTTATAACATCGAGAACCTCAAATTGAGTGAGAAACTCGACGAAGAGAAGCTCGCCACCAAGGTTTTGACCGCGGAAGTTCGCGATGGCGAAGCGACGGTCGCTCGCGCCTTCGAGCCGCTCACCCTGGCCACCGTTCGCCAGATCATGGGGCTCGGAATCAAAGAAGTAAAGGTGATCGACATCTCGCACGACGACACCGTCGTAAAAGCGCTCAAGAAAGATCCGGCGCACGACCAGGAAGAAGCTTTAAAGGATATCTATCGGCGTCTGCGCCCCGGCGATCCGCCGACGGTGGCGAATGCCCGCGCCTTGCTGAAGCGGCTCTTTTTCGATCCGAAAAAATACGACCTCGGTCGCGTGGGCCGTTACAAGATCAACCAGAAGCTCGGGATAGATGTCGATCTTGGCGAGCGCATTTTGACGGACAAAGATTTCATCGGCGCGATCAAGTACTTGATCAATCTGCGCCGCGGTGAGGGTACGCTTGACGATATCGATCACCTGGGCAGCCGACGCGTTCGCACCGTGGGCGAGCTGTTGGCCAATCAATGCCGCGTCGGTCTCGCGCGCACAGAGCGTCTCGTCAAAGAGCGCATGACTTTGTTCGATATCAACGTGGACGGGATGACGCCGCAGAAGCTTATCAATCCAAAGGCGCTCAGCGCAGTCATCCGCGATTTCTTTGGGCGCTCGCAGCTTTCTCAGTTCATGGATCAAACGAATCCATTGGCAGAATTGACGCACAAACGTCGTCTCTCCGCGCTCGGACCGGGCGGACTCAGCCGCGATCGCGCCGGATTTGAAGTGCGTGACGTCCATCCGTCGCATTATGGGCGCATTTGTCCGATTGAAACGCCGGAAGGCCCAAACATTGGTCTGATTAGTTCGATGTCGACGTTCGCCCGCATCAATGAGTTTGGTTTTATCGAGACGCCGTATCGCAAAGTCCATAACGGCCGCGTCACCGATGGGGTCGATTATTTAACCGGCGACCGCGAAGAGAATTTTCTCGTCGCGCAGGCCAATGCGCCGATCGATGGGCGCGGACATTTCACCGGCGAAAAGGTTTCAGTGCGTTATCGCGGGGACTTTCTCGAAGTCGAACCGTCGAAGGTCCACTACATGGATGTTTCGCCGAAACAATTGGTGTCGGTGGCGGCGGGTCTCATTCCGTTTCTCGAACACGACGACGCGAACCGCGCGCTCATGGGTTCGAACATGCAACGCCAGGGTGTTCCCCTGATCGTTTCCGAAACGCCGCTCGTGGGCACAGGTCTGGAAGCAAAAGTAGCGCGCGACTCGCACGCTGTTCTGATTGCGACGGAAAGCGGCAAGGTCGCTTCCGTGACGGCGGATCAAATTGTCGTGACCAAAGACGGCCACATGCCGGAGCCTAGGAAGAAGTTAAAGACGGATGCCGATGCCGGCATTCACGTTTACGAGCTGCGCAAATTCATGCGCTCGAACGCGGGCACGTGCGTGAATCAAAAACCGATCGTGCATAAAGGTCAGCACGTGAAGAAAGGCCAGGTCATCGCTGACGGCCCGAACACCGACCAAGGCGAACTCGCGCTCGGCCGCAATGTGCTCGTCGCATTCATGCCGTGGAACGGTTACAATTTTGAAGACGCCATCATGATTTCGGAGAAGGTGGTGAAGGAAGACATCTACACTTCCATTCACATCGACGAGTTCGAGATCGGCGCGCGCGACACCAAGCTCGGTCCCGAGGAAATCACCCGTGACATTCCTAACGTCAGCGAAGAAGCCTTGCGCAATTTAGGCCCGGACGGTGTCGTCCGTGTCGGCGCAGAAGTGAAACCTGGCGACATCCTCGTCGGCAAAATTACGCCCAAGAGTGAAACGGAGCTCGCGCCGGAAGAACGTTTGTTGCGCGCGATCTTTGGTGAGAAAGCGGCGGACGTAAAAGACACGTCGCTGACCGTTCCTTCGGGCACGTATGGCATCGTGATGGACGTGAAAGTTTCTTCGCGCCGCGAAGTTTCGCGCGAAAAACTCACGCCGGCGGAAACCAAACGCCAGCTTAAATCGATTAACGAAGAGCACCGACGCAAGAAGGAGGAGCTGACCGAGCAACTCACGGACGCGCTCTCGAATATTCTGCTCGGCGAAAAAATTCCGCTGGATGTCGTTAACGCTGAGACCGGCGAGATCATCATTCCAGCCAATCGCAAGATCACGAAGACGCTGCTGCGCAAACTGGCGAACGTTTACGATCACATCGAGATCGATCCGAGCCCGATTCGCAACAAGATCCGCGAAATCATTGCTTCCTACGAACACAAGTTCGCGGAGCTCGAGCTCGAGCGAGAACGCTCCATGGACCGTGTGGAGAGCGGCGACGATATCGATCCCGGTATTATTAAGCAGGTCAAAGTTTACATCGCGAGCAAACGCAAACTGAGCGTCGGCGACAAGATGGCGGGCCGGCACGGTAACAAGGGAGTGGTCGCGCGCATCGTTCCGGAAGAAGACATGCCGTTCCTGGCGGACGGGACACCGGTTGAAATCGTGCTCAATCCGCTTGGCGTTCCGAGCCGTATGAACGTGGGCCAGGTTTTGGAAACGCACTTGGGTGTGGCCGCAAAAGCGCTCGGCTTTAGGGTTGCCACACCGGTATTCGACGGAATCTCCGAAACCAAGATCCGCGAGTATTTGAAGGAAGCGACGAAGAAGCCCGGCTTTACCTGGGTGCAGGAAAACGGCAAGGCGCGTTTGTTCGACGGACGCACCGGCGATCCTTTCGATCAGGAAGTCGTCGTTGGCTACATCTATATGATGAAGCTCGGCCACTTGGTCGCGGACAAGATCCACGCCCGCGCCGTCGGACCCTATTCGCTCGTCACGCAACAGCCGCTTGGCGGAAAAGCGCAATACGGCGGCCAGCGTTTCGGCGAAATGGAAGTCTGGGCGCTCGAAGCGTACGGCGCAGCCTACACGTTGCAGGAATTACTAACCGTGAAATCCGACGACGTGCAGGGACGTACCCGCATCTACGAATCCATCGTCAAAGGCGACAACTCGCTCGAAGCGGGCACGCCTGAATCTTTCAACGTGTTAATCAAGGAAATGCAGAGCCTCGGTCTCGACGTCAAAGTCGGCGGCCAGGCGCCGCAGAGCGTCTTCGACAGCGTAGGTTAATTTTTAGATCGACAATTTATTCGCAAATCATGAACGAACATTCCTGGCGTGAGTTAGTGGGAGAAGAGAGAGCGGTTGGTTTTGATCAAGTCGCGATTGGTGTGGCCTCGAGCGACACGATGCGCTCCTGGAGCAAAGGCGAAGTCAAAAATCCGGAGACGATCAACTATCGCACTTTCAAGCCGGAAAAGGGCGGCCTTTTTTGCGAACGCATCTTTGGTCCGACACGCGATTGGGAATGTTCCTGCGGCAAATACAAACGCATCAAGCATAAGGGCGTAATCTGCGACCGGTGCGGCGTGGAAGTCACGCTCGCGCGCGTGCGTCGCGAGCGCATGGGTCATATCGAGTTGGCCGTGCCGGTTTCCCACATCTGGTTTTACAAGTGCATGCCATCGCGGCTCGGGCTCATGCTCGATATGAGTGCGCGCCAGCTCGAGCGCGTTATTTACTACGAGGATTACATCGTTATTGATCCGGGCAAGACGCCGCTGACGAAGACGCAGCTGCTCAACGAAGTCGAGTATCGCGAAGCGCAGGAGCAATACGGCGAAGATTTCGTCGCCGGGATGGGTGCGGAAGCGGTGAAGAAGCTTCTTGCGGAAATCGATCTCAACAAGCTCAACAAAGAGCTGGAAAAGGCGATGGGCGCGACCAAGAGCAAACAGATTCGCAAAAAACTCGCGAAGCGTCTCAAGCTCGTGCAGGGCTTCCAAAATTCCCACGCGCGCCCCGACTGGATGGTTCTCGACGTTCTGCCGGTCATTCCGCCAGATTTGCGTCCGCTCGTTCCGCTGGAAGGCGGACGATTCGCGACCAGCGACCTAAACGACCTTTATCGCCGCGTTATCAATCGTAACAACCGGCTCAAGAATTTGCTTCAGCTGAANACGCCAGACGTCATCATTCGAAATGAAAAGCGAATGCTACAGGAAGCGGTCGACGCCTTGTTNGACAACGGCCGGCANGGCCGCGCNGTCACGGGGGCCGGAAATCGCCCGCTCAAATCGCTCAGCGACATGCTCAAGGGCAAGGGCGGACGGTTCCGTCAGAACCTGCTCGGCAAACGCGTCGATTATTCCGGGCGTTCCGTCATTGTCATCGGTCCGGAGTTGAAACTTCATCAGTGCGGTCTGCCCAAGAAGATGGCGCTCGTTCTCTTCGAGCCGTTCATCATTCGCCGGCTCAAAGATCTCGGCTACGTCCACACCGTGCGCAGCGCCAAGAAAATGATCGAGCGGCAAACGCCGGAGGTTTGGGACATCCTGGATGAAGTCACGCGTGGACATCCCGTGCTCTTGAACCGCGCGCCCACCCTGCATCGATTGTCGATCCAGGCTTTCGAGCCGCAATTGATCGAAGGCGAAGCGATCCGCATTCATCCGCTCGTTTGCACCGCCTACAACGCGGACTTCGACGGCGACCAGATGGCTGTGCACGTGCCGCTCTCAGTCGAGGCACAAATGGAAGCGCGCATGCTCATGCTCGCGCCAAATAATATTTTCTCTCCGTCCAGCGGCAAACCGATCACCACGCCGTCGCAGGACATCACGCTCGGCTGTTATTATCTCACGCAAGCTCCGCGCGGCGTGAAAAAAGACGGCCAGCATCTCTCATTGTTTTCGGAAGCCGTTGAAGTCGAATTCGCGATGGCTGAAGGATCGGTTAAAACCCATGATCGCATTCGTTTCCGCAATCCCGACCTTGGGCAGGACACCGTTTACGGAAATAAAGAGGCCCGCATCATCGACACCACGGCGGGCCGAGTCATTTTCAATCAAATCTGGCCGCAAACTCTCGGCTTCTTTAATAAACCCGCCGGCAAGAAACAGCTCAGCGACATTATCTGGCGTTGTTATCAGGTGGCTGGCCCGCAAAGCACCGTCGAGACCCTCGATAAATTGAAGGAACTCGGATTCACCGAAGCGACACGCGCCGGCATTTCCATCGGGATTTCGGACATGATTATTCCGAAGGAGAAGCAGACCGAGCTGGAAAACGCTTACAAGCAAATCCGCCAGGTCGAGCAGCAATACCGCAAGGGCATCATCACTGATGGCGAGCGTTACAACAAAATCATCGATATTTGGACGCACGCCGGCGACGAAATCTCCAGCGTCATGTTCCGCACCCTCGAACACAACGAGGGCCGCAAGGAACTGAATCCGGTTTACCTCATGGTCGAGTCCGGTGCGCGCGGTAATCGGCAACAGGTGAAGCAGCTCGCCGGCATGCGCGGTTTGATGGCGAAACCTTCCGGCGAAATCATCGAGCGGCCGATCACTTCAAACTTCCGTGAAGGTTTGAGCGTGCTCGAGTACTTCATTTCCACGCACGGCGCGCGCAAGGGTTTGGCCGATACCGCCTTGAAAACAGCGGACTCCGGTTATCTCACGCGCAAACTTGTCGACGCATCACAGGACGTGATCATCAACGAGATGGATTGCGGCACGGTCAACGGCATCGTCGTGCGCTCAATTTATGAAGGCGACGAAGAAGTTGTCGATCTGGCCACGCGCATTATCGGCCGCGTCAGTTGCGAAACGATTGTCGATCCGGTCGAAAAGAAAAAGAAAGTCGTCAAAGCTAACCAGCTCATCGACGAAAAAATCGCGAACGATTTGCAGCGCATCGGCGTCGAGCAATTGAAGATTCGTTCGGTGCTCACCTGCGAATGTGGCCGCGGCGTTTGCGCGATGTGCTACGGGCGCAATCTTGCCACCGGACAATTTGTGAAACTTGGCGAAGCGGTCGGCATCATTGCTGCGCAATCGATCGGTGAACCCGGCACGCAGTTGACCATGCGGACGTTCCACATCGGCGGAACGGCCAGCCAGACATTCAAGCAACCGATCATCAAAGCGAAGAATGACGGCAAAATTCAGTTCAACGATCTGCGCACCGTGCAAGCGTTGGACGGCAGTTGGATCGTGCTGAACAAGAATGGCTCGATCAGCGTCCACAACGCCGAGGGCCGCGAGCTGGAGCGTTATAATGTTGTCATCGGCTCCATGATTTCGAAGGACGAAGGCTCGAGCGTGAAGAAGGGCGAGACCTTCGTGCAATGGGACCCGTATAACGTTCCGATTCTTACGGACAAGAGTGGCAAGGTCGAGTTTCGCGACATGATCGCGGGCGTCACGATCAAGCGCGACGTTGACGAAGCAACCGGTCTCATGGGCACGGTCATCATCGAGCACAAGGAAGATCTTCACCCGCAGATCGTCATCGTCGGCGACAAGAAAGAAGTGTTGGCCAGCTATTCAATTCCAGCGGGCGCGCACGTCGTGGTCGAGGAAGGCCAGAAGATTCGCGCCGGCGCGCTGCTCGCGAAAACACCGCGCAAGGTTGCCAAGACGAAAGACATTACTGGCGGTCTGCCACGCGTGGCGGAATTGTTCGAAGCGCGCCGACCAAAAGATGCGGCCGAGATCGCGAAGATCGATGGCGTTGTCGAAATGGGTGGCACAGTCCGTGGCAAACGGAAACTAATTTTGAAAGATCCGGAAACCGGTTCGGAAGAAGAACATCTCATTCCGCTCACCAAACACATCATCGTGTTCAAGGGCGATTTCGTGAAGAAAGGTCAGCAACTGACCGAAGGTCCGGTTGTGCCGCACGAAATTCTCGAAGTTTGCGGACCGCAGGATCTGCAGGAACATTTGGTCAACGAAGTGCAGGAAGTTTATCGGCTCCAGGGTGTGGAGATTAACGACAAGCACATCGAGATCATCGTGCGCCAAATGTTGCGCAAGGTGAAGATTACCGATCCGGGCGACACCACGCTGCTCTGGGGCGATCAGGTCGACCGGCTCGATTTCGAAGCGGAGAACACTCGCGTGGTCGAGCAGGGTGGCAAGCCGGCCGAAGCAACGCCAGTTCTGCTCGGTATCACCAAGGCTTCGCTCGAAACCGACAGCTTTATCTCAGCGGCTTCGTTCCAGGACACGACGCGCGTTCTTACCGAAGCTGCCACGCTCGGCAAGATCGACAGGCTGCGCGGCTTCAAGGAAAATGTGATCATGGGTCACTTGATTCCGGCCGGCACTGGATTCCCCCAGCATCGCGAGATCAAACTCGTGGAGAAGGGCGAACCGATCGGCGCCGCGGTCATGGAAGAAGCGGAAGTGCAACCGGCCATTGGGTAGGAATTCTTCGCTTAGATCGACATGTCGATCGTTACGAAGACCGGCGACCAGGGCGAAACCTCGCTCATGTATGGCCGGCGTGTCTCCAAGACCGATCCGCGGATCGAAGCCTGCGGTTGNATCGATGAATTGACGTCGGCACTCGGNCTGGCCCGGGCANTTTGTCAAGATGATGTGGTCGATGAACAGATACTTGCCGTNCAAAAAGACTTGATTGTTGTCATGGGGGAGTTGGCCACGATACCGGAAGATCAGGAACGNTACGTCAAAGACGGGTTCAAATTAACGACGAATGAGATGGTCGATCGATTGACNGAGCAAATTAACGATATCGAAAAGAATAAGGCGTTGACNTTCAAGGACTGGGTCATACCTGGCGGCACAGTCGGCTCAAGTGCGCTGGATGTGGCACGGGCGAGCTGCCGTCGCGCGGAGCGCGGCGCCCTAATGCTTTCGCGGCACTCGCAACCGTTCAACTCGGAAGTCATCCGTTATTTGAATCGTTTGTCCGACCTGTGCTGGATACTGGCTCGCTATTTAGACAACCTCGGAAAACCAAATGTGGAGCAGACCCGATAACGCGAACATTCTGTTTGCCTTTCAGCCATGATATAGCATCTTCCTCGCTCCGCCGGTTCCCCCTCTTGGGCGGCGCAATTTCCTTATGGCAAATACCACAGAATTAGTGCCTGAATTGTTAGAGGCAGGCGTGCATTTCGGTCACCAGACCAAGCGCTGGAACCCGAAGATGAAGCCCTTCATTTTCGAGAAGCGTAATCAGATTTACATCATCAACCTCGATGAAACCGCGCGCCAATTGCACCGCGCTACCGATTTTCTCCAGGAAGTGACGAAGCGCGGCGGAAAGATTTTGTTTGTCGGCTGCAAAAAGCAGGCGCAGGAAGCGGTCAAGGAGGCGGCCCTGGCCTGCGGACAGTTTTATGTCAATCAACGCTGGCTGGGCGGCACTCTCACGAACCTGGCCACGATTCGCAAAAGTATCGGTCGTTTGAAGTTCATCGAACAAATCGAGAAGTCGCCTGAGTACAAGAAAATGGGGAAACAGGAATTGGCCGCGCTCAATCGCGAAGCCGCAAAACTCCGCCGCAATCTCGAGGGCATTCTTGAAATGGAGAAATTGCCCGATGCGGTGGTTATTATCGATACGACCCGCGAACAGAACGCGGTCCTGGAAGCGCGTCGCCTCGGGATTCCGGTCGTCGCGATTGTCGACACAAATGCTGATCCGGAAATGATCGATTATCCGATCGCCGGCAATGACGATGCGATCCGCGCGATCCGCATCGTTTTGCAAAAGCTGGTCGACGCAATTGTTTCGGCGAGCGGTGAAGCAAAGATCCGCGAGCAAATAGAAATGGCCGGCGTGTCCGCCTAGAGATTCGTTGATAGTTGATGGTTGATAGTTGTTAGATAAAAGCGCTTCGCCTTTAACGCTTTATCGCTTCAGCCCTTCAACGCTTTAACATTGGAATTCTAAATGAAGACAACCACTGACATCGACCCACAACTTGTAAAAAAACTGCGCGAAAAAACGAACGCAGGCATGATGGATTGCAAACGCGCGCTGGCTGAGGCAAGCGGCGATTTCGAAAAGGCCGAGACCATCCTGCGCACGAAGGGGATCGCAAGCGCGAGCAAGAAAGCATCGCGTGCGACCAAGGAGGGCATCGTTGCGTCCTACATTCATTTGCAGGGCAAGGTCGGCGTGCTCGTGGAAGTGAATTGCGAAACCGATTTTGTGGCCAAGAACGAAAACTTCCGCGCGTTCGTGAAAGACATCACTCTTCACATCGCCGCCGCTCATCCGCTTTATGTCAGCCGCCACGATGTTC
>JGI12053J15887_10000452_pt1 | contig 16658 bp, 15 predicted proteins | sample MedBloCAOM1_O3_FD_15887 | JGI IMG/M metagenome (IMG submission 15887)
CCAAATCCTTCGCGATCTTCGTGGCCTACGCGTCCAGGTGGTTCATCCGCCGGACAGTGAACGCGTCAGGCTCGTCGAGCATCTGCGCCGCATCGGCTGCATGGTCGAGACGCAATGGCCGATCCCGGAATGCTGGACCGGTAGTTCCGACGTGATGCTGCTTACCGTCGAGCATGACGTCCGACGCGATATTCAGCGCCTGCTGAAGTCAAGCGACGGGCCGCGGCCGACACTGATCGCCGTCGTGGGCTACGAAGACCCGTCTACACTTCAGTTGGTGCTGGAGGCCGGCGCGGTCGCTGTCATCGAGCGTCCAATCCGGCCCTTTGGCCTGCTCACCAACCTGACGATTGCCCGCAGCATCTGGCTTGAAAAACGCGAGACCGATAAGCGAATCCGTAAACTCGAACGCAAACTTTCGGGCCTGCAGCGCATCCAAAAGGCGAAAGCGGTCTTGATGGACGGCCAGGGGTTGAGCGAAGCCGAAGCTTACGAAAGCATTCGCCGCCAGGCGATGGCGAAGCGGTTGTCGATGGATGACATGGCCGCGGCGATCATTCACGCAAATGAACTCTTGCAGTACCGTGCAAAAGATGTTTAGTTTTTCGCACTGCGGTGGAACAATAATGTTCTGGTCGTAGTATTTGCCTGACCACCAGTGACGTTGGTTAGGCTTGGCTAGGTAGCCCGAAAGATCCGCGAGGATCTGTCGGGCTTTTTTTGTTTGGCGACCGAGAACAGGCACGGATCGGATCAGGTCCGCCGGCCTCGGGGGAATCTGGAATTTTTCAGTTGAAAGCGACGCGCTTCGGCGCGAACGGGGCCGGCTTGCCCAAGGCAGCCACAACGGGAGTGTCACTATGTCGATTGATCGGCGTAAATTCTTGAAGAGTAGCCTGCTTGCGACAACCGGAGCGCTTGCATCGCCCTACATTGTCAGTCCGGTGCGCGCCGCGGGAACGATCAATGTGGGCGTGCTGTTCTCGCTCACGGGTGGACTTTCGATCATCGAAAAATCGCTTCACGACGCCACGTTGATGGCGATCAGCGAGATCAATGCTTCCGGTGGCGCCAAAGGCATGAAGATAAACGCCATCGTCGAGGACGGCGCGTCAGATCCAAAAACCTACAACGAAAAGGCTTCGAAGCTGGTGATCCAGGATCGCGTACCGACGGTGTTCGGATCTTACACCTCGGCCAGCCGCAAGGCCGTGCTCCCGGTATTCGAGAAGCGCAACAATCTATATTTCTACCCTACTTATTATGAAGGGTTCGAGTGCTCCAAGAACGTCGTCTATACCGGTGCCGTTCCGAACCAGCAGCTTTCAAATTTTATCCCTTGGATCATCAAGACGCTGGGTAAGAAGAAATTCTTTATCGTCGGTTCGAACTACATCTACCCGCGCGAGATGGCAAAGGTATCGAAGATCCTCATCGAGAAAAACGGCGGCGAATGGATTGCCGACGAATATCTCGAACTCGGCCATTCGGAATGGGGATCCATGGTCAACAAGATCAAGGGATCGGGTTGCGATGTGGTGCTGTCGAACGTCGTCGGCGACTCCGTCGTCGCTTTCTATCGCGAATACAAAAATCAGGGCCTGACCCACGACAAATTGCCGATCTGCGCGACCGTCACGTCGGAAATCGAGATCGCTGCGATGGGTCCGGAATATGCGGTCGGAAGCTACACTTCGTTCCCGTATTTTCAGGCCATCGACACCGACCGCAACAAGGCGTTCGTTGAGCGTTATCGCGCCTTTGTCAAGGATCCGAAAGCGGTGACGCATCACGCGCTGGAGTCTTCTTACTTCCAGGTCTTCTTATGGAAGCAGGCGGTCGAAAAAGCGACGGAGATGACGCCGACCGCTATCAGGGAGGCCGTGAAGGGGCAGGAGTTCGACGCTCCCAACGGCCACGTGAAAATCGATCCCGATAACCTGCACACCTACCTGACGCCGCGGATTGCGCAGTGGCTACCGGATGGGCAAGGCAAGATCATCGATGCCTACAAGGAGCCGACAATCCCGATACCTTACGTGGCCTACGGCGAAACCGAGAGCAATCTGTTTTGCACTGCCAAGGGACTCGAAACAGCGAAGCTGAAGATCTGAGGTAGGCGTCAAGGCGGTCTGCCGCGCTCATGCGCGGTAGACCGAGGCGATGAGGTTGCCCTGAATGCTCGAAGTCCTGTTCATCGGCCTGAGTCTCGGCTCGATCCTACTGCTGGTGGCGCTGGGTCTCGCAATCACCTATGGCGCGATGGGCGTTATCAACATGGCCCATGGCGAGATGGTCATGATTGGAGCCTATGTCACGGTGCTCACGGGCATCTGGCTAGGGGTCAATCTTTTCGTCGCCATTCCGATCGCCTTCATTGTGACGGCGTTGATCGGGCTGGCCATTGAGCGCGTCATCGTGCGTCGTTTGTACGGGCGCCTGCTCGACACCTTGCTGGCAACCTGGGGCATCGCGATCCTGATCCAGCAGGCGGTGCGCCTCGAACTGGGTCTGTCCTTCTTCGGCATCCATATCGCAGGGCTGGGACCAGGACTCCAGAACGTCAGCGTCCCAGCCACCTTGCAGGGAACGTTCATGCTCGGGAGCGCCGAGATCAACCGCTACCGCGCGTTCATCATCGTCGTGACCGCGCTGCTCACGGCCGTTACCTGGTTGATCATGTATCGCACCCCGATCGGCACCCAGGTGCGCGCGATCATTCGCAACCCAAAAATGGCCGCGGCTTGCGGCATCGACGTGGCGCGGATCAACGCGCTGACCTTCGCGTTTGGTTCCGGCCTCGCNGGCGTCGCGGGCGTCATGATGTCCGGCTTCAAGACGGTGTTCCCGGATATGGGCACGCCGATGGTGGTGGACGGGTTCATGGTTGTGGTGATGGGAGGTGTCGGCAGCTTGCTCGGATCGGTATTTTCGGCCGGCATTCTCGGCGAGATCAATGGCCTGGTCGCGGCTGGCACTAACGACATTTTAGCAAGAGCAGTGGTGTTCGGCGTGGTGATCATGATCATCATCCTCAAGCCCAAAGGCCTCTTTTCGCTTAGGGGGCGCTGAGCGATGTCCGACAAGCGTCGCTTCGAGATAGCAATCTATTTGGCATTCTTTGCGTTCATCATGTGCGCGCCATTGGTGCTCGAGCCGTTCTGGCTTAACCGCATCGCCAAGTATCTTGTGTACGGCATGCTTGGCATTGCGGTGGCGCTGTCGTGGGGATACGCCGGAATTCTCAACCTCGGTCAGGGACTCTTCTTTGGCGCAGGCGCCTACATGCTGGCGATGTCGCTAAAGCTCGCCAGCCCGACGAGCCTTCAGCAAGGCTCGGACAAGCCCGTGCCGGATTTCATGCTGTGGAACGCGGAGCCGGGATCACCGACTGAATTGTGCTGCATCAACAAGGCGTCGTTCCTGTGGCTTCCGTTTCAGCACCAGTGGTTCGGCGTCTTCATGGGACTGGTGCTGCCGGTGGGGATTGCGACGATTATCGGAATCATCGTGTTTCGCAAGCGCATCGCCGGCGTATTCGTTTCGATCATTACGCTGGCGCTCGTTCTGCTGGTGCGTCTCGTGGTGATCGATTCCCAGCCCGTCACCAACGGCTTCAACGGCCTGACCGATCTGGGGTGGTTCAAAATCGGAGAATTCGAGTTCGACCCCTACATCGTTCCGACCTATTACTTCGTCGCCATCGCGCTATGCCTGGTTCTCGCAGCCGCGCGATTGCTGATCGAAACCCGCGCGGGCCTCATCCTCCAGGCGATACGCGACGACCAGAATCGTGCCCGCTACCTTGGCTTCGACGTGCCGCTTTATCANACCTTTTTCTTCGCGGTGTCAGCAGGTATCGCCGGTCTGGCNGGNATGTTTTATGTCGTCGTGTCGGAGTTCGCTTCGCCGACGTTCATGGACCTGACCTTNTCGATCACGATGGTGGTCTGGGCCGCGGTCGGCGGCCGTTCGTCGATCCTCGGCGCCTGCATCGGCGCCATCGTGATCAACATGATTTCAGCGACGGTCAGCGAGACCGCGGGGTTCGCCGAAGCGTGGAAGGTCATCATCGGATTGATCTTCGTTCTCGTCGTGCTGTATCTGCCGCGTGGTTTCGCAGGGCTGGCGCACGATCTGGTCGATCGCTTGCTCAGCCGCGGCAAGGCCCCATCGCAACATGCAATCGAGGCTTCCGACGCCTCGCAACTGGCGGAGTGAGTGAGATGGCCCAGATCGCGCTCACCATCGATGGTCTTGGCGTCGACTTCGGCGGGTTCAAGGCAGTCAACGGTGTGTCGTTGACCGTCGAGGATGGCGAACTGCGTGTCTTGCTCGGCGCCAACGGCGCCGGCAAAACGACCTTGATGGACCTAATGTCCGGCAAGACCAAAAGCACGGAAGGTCGGGTGTTTCTGCACGACACCGACATCACCAACTGGGAAGAACATAAGATCGCGCGTGCCGGCATCGGACGAAAATTCCAGATTCCGAGCATCTTCAAGGACCTGACAGTACGCCGCAATCTCGAAGTCGCGAGTTGCCGAAAGCCGGGAGTGCTGGCCAATCTGCGCTTCGGCTTCAGCAAGCAGGCGCAACAGGACGTCGACCATGTGCTGGATCTGATCGGTCTGACGGAACAGTCCAACCGGTTGGCCGCCTATCTCAGCCACGGGCAGACGCAGTGGCTCGAGCTTGGGCTCTTGATCACGCAAAATCCCAAGGTGATCTTGCTCGATGAACCAACCGCCGGCATGACGCAGGCGGAAACGCACAAGACCTCGGAGATCGTCAATAGCCTCAAGGGCAAGCACACACTTGTCGTTGTCGAGCACGATATGGCGTTCGTGCGAGAGATCGCCGAACGCATCACGGTGCTGCATCTCGGCTCGGTTCTCGCGGAAGGTAACGTCGAGCAGATCGAGACCGATCCGAAAGTGCGCGCGGCTTACCTCGGCTCGAAGGGGATTGGCTGATGCTCAAGCTGACAAATGTCGACAGCTATTATGACCGCAGCCACATTCTGCATGCGGTATGCCTGGATATACCGATTGGCAAGGTGACCGCTGTGCTCGGCCGCAACGGCACCGGCAAGACCACGCTACTCAAGACCCTGATGGGCCTCACCGACCGGATGGAAGGAAAAATCAGCCTCGACGGAACCGAAATCGGAAAGCATCCGACCTTCCGCCGCGCCCGCGCCGGCATTGCCTACGTGCCTCAGGGCCGTGAGATCATTCCCGATTTCACCATCCGGGAAAATATCCTGATGGGCGCCTTCGCCCGTGCTGACGGCAAGCGCCAGATTCCGGAGTTGGTGCCGGAGCTGTTTCCATATCTGATGGATAATCTCGAACGCGCCGGCGGCGTTCTTTCCGGCGGGCAGCAGCAGCAACTTGCGATCGCGCGCGCGCTGGCAGCTGACCCGAAGATCATCCTGCTCGATGAGCCGAACGAGGGTATCCAGCCGTCCATCGTCGAGGAAATTGAAGCCGTCATTATTCGTCTCAACAGGGAGGTCGGCCTGACCGTCGTCCTGGTTGAGCAGAATGTCTTGTTTGCGCGCCAGGCATCCCACCGCTTCGCCATGATGGAGAAAGGGCGGATCGTGGTGGCCGGCGCGATTGCCGAACTTAGCGATGAAATGGTCCATCGGCATATGGCGGTGTAGCGCAAACTATCGTGCGAGCCGGGGGGCCGAACAATTTTCAAGGAAAAGAAAAAATCCAACTGTCAACCAACCGCAAGGAGAGCAACATGCTGCACGGCGATATTTCATCCAGCAATGACACGGTCGGCGTCGCCGTCGTGAACTACAAAATGCCTCGGCTCCACACCAAGGCCGAGGTCCTGGCCAACGCCAAGAAGATCGCCGACATGGTCGTCGGCATGAAAACCGGTTTGCCGGGAATGGATCTCGTGATCTTCCCGGAATATTCGACCCACGGCATCATGTACGACTCCAAGGAGATGTACGAAACGGCGTCGGTCGTGCCCGGTGAAGAGACGGAAATTTTCGCAGAAGCTTGCCGCAAGGCGAAGGTCTGGGGGGTTTTTTCGCTCACCGGCGAACGTCACGAGGAGCATCCGAAGAAGGCGCCCTACAACACGCTGATCCTGATGAACGACAAGGGCGAGGTGGTCCAGAAGTATCGCAAGATCATGCCGTGGGTGCCGATCGAGGGCTGGTATCCAGGCAACTGCACCTATGTTTCCGAGGGGCCCAAGGGTCTCAAGGTTTCGCTGATCATCTGCGATGACGGCAACTATCCGGAGATATGGCGCGACTGCGCGATGAAAGGCGCGGAGCTGATTGTCCGCTGTCAGGGCTACATGTACCCGGCGAAGGATCAGCAGGTCGTGATGGCCAAGGCGATGGCGTGGGCGAACAATGTCTATGTGGCGGTCGCCAACGCTGCCGGCTTCGACGGCGTCTACTCCTATTTTGGCCACTCCGCGATCATCGGTTTTGATGGCCGCACGCTCGGGGAATGTGGCGAAGAAGATTACGGCATTCAATACGCCCAGCTTTCCAAGATGCTGATCCGGGACGCGCGCCGGAACGGACAATCCGAAAATCATCTCTTCAAGCTGGTGCACCGCGGTTATACCGGAATGATCAATTCCGGCGAAGGCGACCGCGGCGTCGCGGCGTGCCCCTATGAGTTCTACTCCAAATGGATCGCTGATCCCGAAGGTACGCGCGAAATGGTGGAATCCTTTACGCGAACGACGGTGGGAACGGACGAAGCTCCCATTGAGGGAATTCCAAACAAAGTCGCCGCTCATCGCTGAGCCTAGACTTGAAGCTCCGCACCGACGCGACGCCGGCGGCGCGGAGCGCCCTTAAAGTTCGATCGCATATCCAACTTCTGAAAGGGCCTGACGCGATGCTGCGCATCGATCGTGTCTTGGGCAGCCGCCTGGAATCCGCGTATTCTGAGGAGATTCACCGCCTCGAGCATCGCGGCGCGGTGGATGTAGTCAATATCCCGGTGGCCGATCTGGCGCGCCGCCGGCTGCTGGCGACCACGCGTGCGGGCGAAGAGCTCGCGATCGCGCTGCCGCGTCACCAAAAGCTGTTCGACGGCGCCATCCTCTTGATCGACGGCGCGCGCGCGATCGTCGTTCGCGCCGCCACGGAGCGATGGATGCGTCTCGAACCGCGCGCGATCGGCGATGCGATCGAATTGGGCTATCACGCCGGAAATCTTCATTGGCGCGTGCGTTTCGAGGGCGAGGCTTTGTTTGTTGCGCTGGAAGGCCGGCCCGAGGACTACACCGCGCGTCTCGCCGAGATGATTTCGGCGCGCCGCGTCGGTGTCAGCATTCTGGACGAAGAAGTGCGCGATGGAGGCACTGAAAAAAGCGCGCAGATGGATGACGGCCCGGTCGCTGAAAGAAATCATTTTCCTCACGATGGCCATTGATGATGTTGTCGATATTGCAGGCGATCTGGCAAGCCGACGGAACGTTTCCGAGCGGATCTTTCGCCTTCTCTTATGGTGTCGAGGGCGTTGTCGCTCTGCGCTCGAAACTCGATGGGACGGCGCTTGCTGAATTGACGGCTACGATCATTCGTCAGCGCTGGGTGACCTTTGACCGGGTCGCGCTGATACAGGCGTTTCGCGCCGGCAGCAATCTCCACGCCATTGCAGCGATCGACCGTGACGTAGAAGCCTCCACGTTCGGCAGCACGATGCGCGACGGCTCACGCCGTAACGGCGGATCCTTTCTGGCGTCGCATGCAAGGCTCGGCGAGGCCACGGCGCTGCGCTTGCGCGATGCCGTCCGCTCGGGTGCCTGCCTTGGCCACATGGCCGTCATGCAGGGAGCCGTTTGGCAGGCGATGGGTCTCGACGAAAAACTGGCGCAACTCGCTTCCGCCTACGGCGTCGCCTCTGGTGTTACGGCTGCCGCAGTGCGACTTGGCGCGATCGGCGCTTTGGAGGGCCAGAAGGTCCTGCGCGGATGCCTTCCATTGATCGAGGCGGTCGTCGCCCAACCGGTCCCGAATGATGCCGGACTTTCCAGCTTCGTTCCATTTCTCGAGATCGCGGCCGCGCGGCACGCGCGCGCCGATCTTCGCCTTTTCGTCAACTGAGAGGTTGTGAACGATGCTGCTGACGCCCACCGAGCTCGAGCGTTTGACCATCTTTACCGCGGCCGAACTGGCGCGTCGGCGGCGTGCCAAGGGACTCAAGCTGAACTATCCCGAGGCCGTTGCCATCATCACCGACGAAATCCTTGAAGGGGCGCGGGAAGGGCGATCGGTTGCCGATCTGATCGGACATGGATCGACAATTCTCTCGACCGATGATGTGCTGTCGGGCATTGCCGCGATGATGAACATTATCCAGATCGAGTGCGTGTTTCCCGATGGTACCAAGCTCGTCACAGTCCACGAACCGATCCGCCCGCTGCCTGGCGCACAGGCTGACCCGGAACACCCCGGCCTCGTCACCGCGGCCGACGGCAGCATTGATCTCAACGCCGGCCGACGCTCGGTCAAATTGAGGGCGCGAAATACCGGCGACCGACCGATCCAGATCGGTTCGCACTTCCACTTCTTCGAGATCAACAAGGCAATGGAGTTCGATCGGGCCGCCGCTTTCGGCATGCGGTTGGATATTCCCGCCGGCACCGCCGTGCGGTTCGAACCCGGGGCCTGGAAGGAAGTGTCGCTGGTGACATTCGGCGGCCGCAGCGAATTGTCCGGCCTCAACAGCCTTACCAATGGATCGAGCTCGGATCCTGCCGTGCGCGAGAGCGCACTTGAGCAGGCGAGGAAGCGGGGCTTCAAAGGGGCGTAACATGACGAGCATCGACCGCCGTGATTACGCGGCGCTCTACGGTCCGACCACGGGTGACGCCATTCGGCTTGGCGACACGGCGCTGTCGGCCGTGGTGGAGCAGGACCACGCCGTGTATGGCGACGAATGCTTGCACGGTGGCGGCAAAACCCTTCGCGACGGAATTGGTATGGCCGGTATCACCAGCGCGGAGGGCGCGCTCGATTTCCTGTTGTGCAACGTCGTCGTGATCGATCCGGTTATCGGGATCGTCAAAGGCGATCTCGGCATCCGCCATGGCCGCATCGTTGGCATCGGAAAGGCCGGCAATCCTGCCATCATGGACGGCGTCGATCCGCGCCTTATCGTGTCCAGCGGCACAACGGTGCGCGACTGCGAGGGGCTGATCGCGACGCCGGGCGCGATCGACGTCCACGTTCATTTTGACAGCGCGGGTCTTGTCGAGCATGCGCTGGCGAGCGGGGTCACCACCATGATCGGCGGTTCGCTTGGACCGATTACCGTGGGGATCGATTCCGGCGGACCCTTCAACACGGGGAAAATGCTGCAGGCCGCCGAAGCGTGGCCGATGAATTTCGGCTTTTTGGGGCGCGGCAATTCGCACCATGTGCCGCCGCTGGTGGAACAACTTGAGACCGGTGTGATGGGCCTGAAGCTTCACGAGGACTGGGGCTCGATGCCGGCGGCGATCGACACCTGTCTGCGCGTTGCCGACGAGCATGATTTTCAGGTGCAGATCCATACCGACACGTTGAATGAATCCGGCTTCGTCGAGGATACACTGGAGGCCATCGGTGGTCGTACTATACACATGTACCACACCGAGGGTGCCGGCGGCGGCCATGCCCCGGACATCATTCGCGTCGCCGGCGAGATGCATTGCCTGCCGTCGTCGACCAATCCTACCAATCCCTTCACGGTCAATACATTCGACGAACATCTCGACATGACGATGGTTTGCCATCATCTGAATCCGGCAATTCCCGAAGATGTGGCATTCGCTGAAAGCCGCATTCGGACACAGACCATCGCGGCCGAGGATGTGCTCCATGACATCGGCGCCATCTCGATGCTCGGTTCTGACAGCCAAGGCATGGGCCGCATTCACGAGGTGATCTGCCGGACCTGGCAGCTGGCATCGAAAATGAAACAGCAGCGCGGAGCGCTGCCTGAGGATCGCCCGGGCTTTGGCGATAACGCCCGCATCCGCCGCTATATCGCCAAATACACCATCAACGCCGCGCGCACGTTCGGGATCGCCGGCCACGTCGGTTCGCTAGAAGATGGCAAGCTGGCCGATATTGTGGTTTGGCGCCCGGCCTTTTTCGGCATCAAGCCTGAACTCGTGATCAAAGGCGGCTTCATCGCGTGGGGTGCGATGGGCGACAGCGCAGCCTCGCTGATGACCTGCGAGCCGATCCTGATGCGTCCGCAATGGGGCGCGTTTGGCAGAGCGCCGGCGGCTTTGTCAGCGTGCTTCGTGCATCCGCTGGCGATCGCGCGCGATCTGCCGGGCCAACTGGGCCTTTCCAAGCAAATGCTTCCGGTCGGCGGCACGCGACGATTGTCGAAGCGTGACATGTTGTGGAACGATGCGTGTCCAAACATTTCCGTCGATCCGGAGACCTTCGACGTTTTCGTCGACGGTGTGCTTGCCACCTGCGAGCCGGCACGTGAAGTGCCGCTCGCGCGTCGCTATATGTTGAGGTGACAAATGCTGCACGCCACGGAGAACATGACGCCGCTGGTCGTATCGCCGGCGGCCCGGGTCGGAATTGGGGGGCCGGTCGGATCCGGCAAGACGGCGTTGATCGAGGCGCTGATCCCGGAACTACAGCGTCGCGGCGTCGATCTTGCGGTGGTCACCAATGATCTCGTCACCAAGGAGGATGCGGAACGGCTGCGCCGCTCCGGCCTCATCGATCCCTCACGCGTATCCGCGGTCGAAGCGGGAGCCTGCCCCCATACCGTGATCCGGGAGGATCCGACTTTGAATATCGCAGCGGGCGATGACCTTGAGGCCAGATTCCCTGGCGTCGAGCTGATCCTGTTCGAATCGGGCGGCGATAATCTCGCTTCGACCTTCTCGCTTGATCTGGTCGACTGGTGGATGTTTGTGATTGACGTCGCGGGCGGCGACGACATTCCGCGAAAAAGGGGACCGGGACTTTTGCGGTGCGATCTGCTCGTCGTCAACAAGATCGATCTGGCGCCATATGTTGGAGTCGAACTTGCGCCGATGCTGGCCGAGGCCGCGCGCGTGCGCGCCGGCCGGCCGGTAATCGCTACCAACGCGCGCTCCGGCGCCGGAATCGAGGCGGTTGCCGATGCAATTCTCGCTGCAGTCCTTTTCCAGGCTTGAGTCCGGCCGCAAGGCGGAAGTTCTGTTGGTCGCCGAACTCGCCGGCGGACGAACCGTGCTCCGCCGCCAGCATGTCGGCTATCCGTTTCACGTAACGCGTGCGTTTCAACTCGACCGGATGCGGCCGGATCTTGCGACGCTTTATCTTCAGTCGGCGTCCGGCGGGCTCTATGCCGCGGACCGGCTGACGCTTGATCTTGCCGTCGGCGCCGGCGCCGCCCTCAATCTTACCACGCAAGCCTCGACCATTGTCCATGATGCGCGAGGGCATGGTTCAACGATGCGCCATTCGGTGACGGTGAACGATAACGCTTTTTGCGCTGTCATTTCCGATCCCTACGTTCTTTTTCCCGGCGCCAATCTACACATCGCAACAACGGCAACCGTCGCTGCCGACGCCACCTTGATTATGGCCGAAGGCTTTGCAGCCCACGATCCGCATGGTCGCTGCGGAACATTCACGCGATTTTCAACTGACACCTGCATCATGCGGCCTGAAGGGAAACTGATGATGTGCGACCGCGGGCATGTTGGTGGCGATGACCTTTCCGCAAGCTGCGGCGCGCTCGGCGGGATGACCGCGGCCGGTTCGGTTCTGATGATCGCTCCGTCCGACCGATTGGCTGACATCGCGAAAATCGAGGCGGCGGCCGACGCCTGCGGATGTCTTGCCGGCGTAACCGCGGCGTCGAACCATGCGGGGCTCGCGATGCGATTGCTGGCGCCCGATGGCGGTACGCTGATCCGTGGTATCGAAGCTGCGTTCCATTTGGCTGCGCGCGCAGCACTTGGCGTCGATTTGGCGCCGCGTCGCAAATGAATAATGCACAAAACGAGGTTTGACAGGAGCTAGCGGCGCGCCAGACGGAAATAGAGTTCGGACAGCCGGCTTGGTAAATCCTCGACACGAGGCACCAGCATCGTATTGCCGCGTCCGAAAATACGGACAGCGGAGTTCATCGCGTTCGATCCCAAGACTACGCCGAATCCGTCGATGCCGCGCGCCCGCAATCCGACTGCGGCGCGGCGCGCATCTTCGACAAGGTCGAGCGGGTCGGCAACGTCGATGTCGGATGGCTCGCCGTCGGTCAGGACGATGACAAGCTTTCGAAAGCTGCGGGCGTGACTGATCAGCTCGCCGGCGTGGCGAAGCGCGGTGCCGAGCCGCGTCGATAGACCGGACGATAATGCGGCCAGCCGTCCGACGCACGCCCGGTCATAAGGCTCATGGAAGGCCTTGACAGTCGTCATCTCTACATCGTCGCGCCCGTTTGAAGCGAACGCAAGCATGCTGAAGGGATCACCAAGCGCGCTCATGGCTTCGGCGAGAACCGCGACTGCGAGGCGCTCGACCTCGAGAACAGAGACGCCGGATGCCAGACGGTCGCGCGTCGATTCCGAGATGTCGAGCAATAACAGAACCGCAAGATCGCGATGCTTTGAGGTCGTCGCGCGAAAAATCCGCGGGTCGGGTTCCCTGCGCATACGCAATGCGATGCCAGCGTCGAGCATGGCATCGACGTCGAGATCATGGCCGTCGAGCTGGCGCTTCAACCGGATCGCTCGGCCGACACGGACGCCGCGGACCAGCCGCCTTATCCGATTGCGCAATACCTCGGCGCGCTCGAGAGCTTCTTCCACGAGACGCGGATCGCCGGGCTTCGCGAAAACCTCGCGTACCGTGGTCCATTCCGGGCGTTCGACACCGTGCGCGCGATCCCATTCGGGATATTTCGCAACCACAATGCCGCGCTGGTCTGGCGCGACAGGCCGCGCGCGGCCAACTTTACTGTCGTCCTCGAGTACCTCCGGATGGAGGGAGCTCTGATCAAGATCGTCGCGCTGCTCAAGGTGAGCGGCATCGACGGCGAGATCGACCGTTTCGCCGGAGGAGGGCGCGTCTTCGCCAAAATCCCACAGGCCCAGACCGTCGTCGCGATAGACGGGCTCGACAACGTAGGTCTTGACGTTGAACTGCACGCGCATCTGGCCGAGATCGTTGCCCAGCAGCATGCCGATCTCACGGCTGATCGTTGGGTCCTCAAGGCGTGGAACGCGAGCCTCGAACATCCAGCGGCCCTTGACGACAAAACTGTCATCGTCGGCGTAGGCGGGATCAAACAAAGCTCTAGCCAGCCGAGCGAGCAGCGTCGGAGCCGCGGCGACGCCGGCGGGCACGGCAACATGGTAGGGCGACCATTGCCGGCATAGGCCCGGCAGCTGGCGCATCGCCAGCATTTCAATGCGAGCATCCTCGATCAGGGTGACGAGCGCGATCTGAAGCGGCTTTAAGGTCCCCACCGGGAAGCGGGGCCCGCCGAACACGAGATGCGCCTGGGCGTGCGCCGCCGCAGCCCGGTACAAAGCATATGCGGCGTCGCCCTGCACGCCGCGATAGATTTCGGGCATGCGGATCAGCGGTCCTGCGATTCCGGCTCGGCGTTGCGGTGCCTGGCCGGTGTCGCCTGGAAAACTGCGCAAGAGGGGTGGTCGCCCCCATAATGAGGTTACGAACGCCTTGGTCCGGCGTTCGGCCTCGGCAAATCCGACGCCGGTCGCTGCCCGCTCCACCAGTCGCCGTGCAAGCTCATCCTGCAGCGTGAAGAATGCCAGCCGTCTACGCCGGTCGCCGGCCGCCACTTTCAAACCGGCCGCGATGAAGCTCTCGAAGGAATAAATGTTGCCCGCCGACAGGATTTCGCCCATCCGCGACGCCGCCGCCTCGACCGATTCCGGCGCTTGCAGCGCAAGGTCGTCCATGGAGCGCCACCAGCGCGCCAGGCTCGGACCAGGCCCCAGAATTCGGCGCGCGACGGCGACAGAGATGATCGTGGCGGCGGCGGCTTGTGCGCCGGCGTGGCGGCAAACATTCGCAGCCGTATGTGCGGCCACGATCAGCGATGCGATACCTTCTTCGGTCGGCTGATTTCTGCTGATTTCCCAGAATGCGACCAGACAGGACGGGCCGGCGTTGACGTCGGCCAGCGCCAGCACGCCCGCCGCCCAGCCCTCGAGTTCGTCGGCATCAAATCGCGCGGCGAGATTGTCCCAAGCGACGCGAAACAGCGGTCTTAGCGCGTCGCGCTGGCGCATGAGCAAATGAATGCGGCGGACGGCGCCCTCCGGTTGCGCCGGAATCAGTCGCAGCGACACCGATCGTGCAGCAGCACTCACGGTATGCAGGCCTCTATGGCGGCGCTGAGCGCTTCGCGGATATCGTGATTGTCGGTGATCGGCAGAACAATGCTCGATCGGACCGCGGCTTCAAGCGGCAGTCCGGCGCGCACCAGCCGTCCCGCATGGATCAGCATACGGGTCGATGCGCCTTCGTCGAGGCCGTGGCCTTGAAGATTGCGGGATCGCTCCGCGATGGCGACGAGGATCCCGGCAAGGTCAACATTGGTCCCGGCCTCGCGCGCTACGATGGCCGCTTCGACGGCCGGCGGCGGATAGCCGAAATCGATCGCGAGGAAACGCTGCTTGGTTGATTCCTTCAGGTCCTTCACCGCGCTCTGGTAGCCGGGATTATAGGAGATCGTGAGCTGGAAATCGGCGTGGGCCGCCACGATCTCGTTGTGCTTTTCCAGCGGCAAAATTCGCCGCGCGTCCGTCAACGGATGGATTACAACGGTGGTGTCTTGGCGAGCTTCGACGATTTCATCGAGATAGCAGATCGCGCCATATCTAACCGCCATGGTCAGCGGACCATCGTGCCAGACGGTCCCGTCCGGCTCCAGCAGGTATCGGCCGGCAAGGTCGGAGGCGGTCATGTCTTCATGCGCGGCGACGGTCACCAGGGGCTTGGCCAGACGCCATGCCATGTGTTCGACAAATCGGGTTTTGCCGCACCCGGTCGGTCCTTTCAACATGACGGGCAGACGCTCTGTGAAGGCGGCCTCGAACACCGCGATCTCGTCGCCTACCGGCTGATAAAACGGTTCTGAATCGATTCGATAGGCATCGAGGTTCACGCGCATCTCCACGGATTGTGCGTGGGAAAGGCCGCCCGCCAGCGCGAAGACCTCCTCCCCACCGCAGTGGGCCCGGCAAGCATCGCCTTATGGGCGCGCCACAGCCTCGGAGCGCGCAAGCAGGCGTTCGTCAGACGCCTCGATCATCATTAGACTGCCAATCGGGATTTTGCACAAGTGACCCTGGGTCAGGGTCTAAACAGTAGTGACCTGCGCTGCTGCAAGGGCTGCGGTCGATCCTAGACGTCCCCTTTGAGCGATCGGAACTGCCGTATCTGTACCAGGTCTGCGGTTTAGCGGGCGAGCCCAACTGGCCGATCTCCCGTTGCCAGACACGGTGATTGCCGCCGGTCAACGATGTGAGTCTACGAATTGCGCCGGCTCGCGCTGGTGGCAATGGCCGCGGCGGCGGTGCGGTTCTCGACTCCGAGTTTGGCGTAGATTTGTTCGAGATGCTTATCCACGGTNCTGGGGCTGAGGCCGAGGATCTGTGCGATGTCCCGATTGGTTTTTCCCTTGGACAACCACGACAGTACTTCGCCCTCGCGGGTGGTTAATCCGAGTTCACTGGTGAATTCCGCAGGCAAATTCGCGCTGGTATCTTTTGCAAGGCGCAGCAGGAACTCATTCGGACCAAGTGTGCCCATGTATTGCAGCCGCAGCTGCTCGTCGTTTGGAAAGGACGCCATGGCCGTGGTTTTCGATCCGGCTTTGCCTTTTTGAGCCTGTTCAAGCCACTGCAGCATGGGCTGCGGCAGCACGAGCTCCTCGTCGTTTCCAGCGGCGAGATTGTCCGACAATAATTTCTGCGCCTGCGGTGTCGCCCACAAGATCTTGCCTTGCCGGTTTACCGCAAGAAGATAGCGCCCGGACACGTCGAGCGCCGCGCGGGCGCTCTGAGTTAGCCTGGCATTGGCAAGGTGGACGCGAATCCGCGCCAGCATTTCCTCGATGACAATGGGCTTCGTCACATAATCGACGCCGCCTGCTTCAAGGCCGCGTACAATGTGTTCAGTCTCCGCCAGGCCGGTCATGAAGATGACGGGCACATTGCTCAAGCCCGCGTCGCGCTTGAGACGGCGGCAGGTTTCAAAGCCATCCATGCCGGGCATGACGGCGTCGAGCAGAACGATGTCCGGCGTGATCTGGTCGACGATCCGCATCGCGGCAGCACCATCCATGGCGACCATCACCGTCATTCCCGCGCCATCAAGCGCGTCGGTCAGCAGGCGCAGCGTTTCCGGCGAATCGTCGATGACGAGCGCGACGTCGCGCTTTTTGGATTCAGTGGTCATAGCTGTGCAGGGTCTTCAGGGTTGCCATGTACTGATCGAGGTCGAAGCGGTCGATCAGCGAGCGCATTAGCGAGACGAATTCGGCATGCTCCGGATAATCGGTTCCTATTTCATTGAGCTTCACCTGGATCGCGCGAATGTAACCCATTTGCCCAAGACCGATGAGTTCCTCTACATGCTTCACAGGCGGCCGCGAGCCGCTGCCCGGCCGCCAGTG
>JGI12053J15887_10000453_pt1 | contig 16643 bp, 17 predicted proteins | sample MedBloCAOM1_O3_FD_15887 | JGI IMG/M metagenome (IMG submission 15887)
GGTGGGTCGCGTCGCGCACGGCCACGGCAAACGACCCAACAACACGTCAGGCGACTTGACCCACCCTACACCCTACACGACCGCCAACGGCGCGAGCGCGTCGATGTCGGTGACGACATCGATGATGACGGGGCGGTTGGCCTTCAAGGCCTGCGCGATGGCCGGGCCGAGGTCGCCGGGCTTCTCGACCCGGATGCCGAGCGCGCCCATGTCCTCGGCGATGCGGGCGAAGTCGACCTTGCTGAAGGTCCACATCTCTCGCGCCTGCTCGGTCTGCGTGCCGCCATAGACGCGGTCGAAGCCGCGCTTCGATTGGTTGCCGCTGGAATTATTGTTGACCACCGTGATCGCGTTGATGCGCCAGCGCGCCGCGGTCTCGATCTCGGCGATGTGGTACCAGAACCCGGCGTCCCCGGTGAACGTGATCACCGGGCGGTCCGGGCAGGCGCACTTTGCTCCGAGCCCTGCGGGAAACGCCCAGCCAAGGTGGCCGGCGCTGCGCATGTAGCTCTGCGTGGGGCTGCGCAGGTCGTACATGCCGCCCATCCACATGCCGCCATGGCCGGTATCGACCACGACGATGCCGTCGTCGGGGACGTGCCGGCTCAGCTCCGCGCAGATGCGTTCGGGCCGGATCGGGATGGCCTCCGAGGCGAGCAGTGGCTGGTACTTCGCGTACCACTCCTTGCAGATGCCTTGCGCCTGCTCGACCCAGGCCTTGCGTTTGCCGGCGCTTCCCTTGTCGGCGATGGCGAGCATGCGCGCGAGCGTGACCTTGACGTCGCCATTGATGCCGGCAAGCAACGGATAATTGCGGCCGAGCGCCTCGGGATCGATGTCGATCTGGATCGCGGGCGTGCCGATCTTCGGCACCGCCCAGAAATGCGTGGTCATGCCGCCGGTCTCGCTGCCGATGAAGCAGACGAGATCGGCGCCGTTGACCACCCGGTTGGCGCTCTCGCGCGAATAGGTGCCGACGACGCCGACCGCGAGCGGATGATTGCCGGGGATCACGTCCTTGCCGTTGAGCGAGGTTGCGACCGGGATCTGCAGCGCCTCGGCGAGAGCCACCAGCTCGGTGGATGCACCGGAGGCGCGCACGCCGCCGCCGGCGACGATCACCGGCCGTTGCGACTCCTGCAGATGCTTGAGCGCCGCCATCACGCTGGCATCGTCCGGCGCCGGACGAAACGGCGGCACGCGCGCGAACTGCGGCTCGCACAGCGGCTCCATCTCCGCCTCCTCGGCATCGACCTGGCCTTCATTGCCGCGGAACTGCAGGTGCACCGGGCCGGGCGTGCCCGAGGTCGCGACGCGAAACGCCTGGCGCACCATGTCGGGAAAGCGCGCCACGTCGTCGACCGTCGCGTTGAACTTGGTCACCGGCTCGAACGCCGGCACATCGTCGATCTCCTGATAGACCTTGCGAAACTTGGTCTTCGGGTCGCGCCCGCCGGTCATGGCGATCACCGGCGAGTGCGCCAGCCACGCGTCACGCAGTCCGGCCGCGAGATTGAGCGCGCCGATCACCTGCGCGGCGCAGATGCCGGGCTTGCCCGACGCGCGCGCATAGCCGTCGGCCATGTAGGCGGCTGCTTTCTCGCCGTGCACGTGCAGGCGCTTGATGTCGGTGCGCGTCTCCATGACCGCGAAGGTCTTGCGCAGCACCGCAGGCACGTGGAACACGTGGGTGGCGCCGTAGCCCTTGAGCATGTCGGCGAGGCATTCCGCCCCGCTCATTTTTCGATTGTGTCCGAGCATGGATGAACCTTTCAGGTAGCAGGAAATGGCGTGAGGTAACGGGGGAGGAGCATCACGGCGGATCGTGGCGCGGCGGGGTCAGGAGCCCGCCGCGGTGGAGCCAGGTCACCGACGCGAATGCCCCCAGCCACGATCCCAGGGCTGCAAATGCGACGTACAGGGCGTTTTCGGTATAGCTGATCACGGCAAACGCGGACAACATGTACCAGATCGAGCTCCAGTTCGCGGCCCAGACGCGACGGCGGCTGGACACCGCCGCGTTGAAGAACACATAGGCCGCGTCGGTCGCCGCGGTGGAGGCAAGGACGCCGATCGCGACCAGCGGATTGATGGCGAAGTTCATGTGATGTTTCCGTTCGGCAAGGGTTTTGCGCAGACTTATCGCGCACCGCTCATCGAGCGATGCGCCGGACCGCGGCTGCCGCCATCCACGAAAGCGAATGATCCGGTGACCTCACAGACCTCACGATCAGATCGCTGGCGTGGCGGTGACCGCATGCAGGCAGGCGCGGCCATGACACCGACTAGGGCGGCCAGCCTACTTGATCGCCAGCGGATTGGTCGGCGATCCCACCGCGCCCGTGATCGGAATGGCGGGTGCCACGAACATGAACTCGTAGACCTTGTCGGCGTCGCAGTCCTCGGCGAGCTCCTTCAGATAGAAAATCTCGCCCATGGTCATGCCCATGATCGGAATGGTGATCCAATGCCAGGGCTGGTTGATACCGCCTTCGGTGTTGTTCGGCCGCACCTCGCACCCCCAAGTGTCGCTGGCGAGGGCGGCGAGCTCGGTCCGCGCCACCCAATCGAGCGTCTCGAAGGCAAATCCCGGGGCGTCGCCGCCGGGATAGCCGTCCCAGCTTCCGGCCTTGAGGCAGCGCTCCATCTGGCCGGTCCGCACGACCACGTAGTCGCCGCGCTTGATGGTGACGCCGTGCGCCTCGGCGGTGTTGTTGAGATCCTCGCACGTGATGCCGTAACCGTCCTCGAGCGATTCCTTTCCCAGCGCACGTGCGACGTCGAGGAACACGCCACGCCCGACCATCTTGTTCTTGGTCTTCTCGATCCCGCACTTCTGCGCGCCGGCCGATGTGACTTCGCGGCAGTCGTACCCGTTCCACATGTGGCTTTCATAGAAGACGTGGCCGAGCCCGTCCCATTGCGTGCCGCATTGGAGCGGCATGGTCACCATGTCGTCGGCGGCGCGGATGCCGCGCTTGTCGAGCACACCGGAATAGGCGTCGGTCCCGGTGCGGATCATGGTGTGGATCGGATTGGTGCGGCCCATCGCGGGATAGTTGCTCTTCGCTCCCTGCGGGCCGGTATGGTCGAAATTGAGCGCGAGAGAGATGACCTTGCCTTTGCGCACGAGTTGCGCCGCCTCGATGATGTCCGCGGGCGTCGTGTAATTGAGCGTGCCGATCTCGTCGTCCGGGCCCCACTTGCCCCAGTTCTTGTATTTCTCCGCCGCATCGTGGAGGTCCTGGCGCGTGATTTTCTTGGACGTCATGGGGCTTCCTTTTCTGGATCGTGTCGGCGGGAGCACGCGGGTAGGTGTTTACTGCGCCGCGCGCAAGGGCGATGATAGCATCAATCAAAAGATCAAGGGAGGATGCCATGGCGAATGTCCGCGCGCTCGGCGCCATTCTCGCGCTGCTGCCCTCGATGATGCTGCTCGTCGGCGAATCGTCGGCTGAGACCTATCCGGCACACTCGGTTCGCCTGATTGTGCCGTTCGCCGCCGGCGGCCCAACCGACGTGATCGCGCGGATCGTCGCGCAGAAGCTCTCGGAGGCATGGGGCCAGCAGGTTTACACCGAAAATATGCCCGGCGCCGGCGGCAACACCGGCGTGACCATGGTGGCGCGTGCGCCCGCCGACGGCTACACGGTGCTGGTGGTGAGCACCGGCTTCCTCGTCAACCCCAGCATGTACACGAAGATCTCGTACGATCCGGTGAAGGACTTCGCGCCGATCACGCTCGTCGCCGCCTCTCCCAACGTGATTTCAGTCAATCCCGACTTCTCGGCGAAATCGATGAAGGAACTGGTCGCGCTGGTGAAAGCCAATCCGGGCAAGTACAGCTTCGCGCAGCCCGCCACCGGCTCGACGCCGCACCTGGCGGGCGAGCTGTTCAAGCAGAAATACGGGCTCGACCTCGTCACCGTGCCCTTCAATGGCGCGGCGCTGGCGGTCAACTCCACGATCGGAGGCCACACGCCGATCGCGTTCACGGCGCTGCCGCCGGCCATGAGCAACATCAAGGACGGCAAGCTGCGTGGCCTCGCCGTGCTCGCGACGGCGCGCTCGCCGGCGTTGCCGGACGTGCCGACCAACGCGGAAGCGGGTATTCCCGATCTCGAAAGCGATACCCTCACCGGCATCGTGGCGCCGGCCGGAACGCCGAAGGAAGTCATCGAACGCTGGCACGACGCCATCGTGAAGATGGTCGCGTCGCCCGAGGTCAAGCAGCGCCTGGAAGCGCTGGGTTTTGTCCCCGTCGCCGACACGCCGGAACAGTTCGGCGCGCGCATCAAGGCCGAGATCGCCAAGTGGAGCAAGGTCGTGCACGACGCCAACATCAAGGCGGACTAGCCGGAATTCGGCGAGGATTGCGCACGTCGACACCGTCTTGAAATCCAGTTGGCGCAAGCATGAATGCCGTGATGAGAACGACCGCACGCGGTGCGATCTGGGCAACAGCGCTGCTCGTCGCCAGTTCCTGCTTTGCACAGACGTCCGGCTATCCCAATCGGCCAGTCAAAGTGATCGTGCCGTTTCCGCCCGGCGGCGCCACCGACGTGATCGTGCGGCTGATTACGCAAAAGCTCTCAGTGAGCCTCGGCCAGCCGTTCTACGCGGAAAACCACGCCGGGGCCGGCGGCAATATCGGTATGGGCATGGCCGCAAGCGCGCCCGCGGATGGCTATACAATGCTCGCGGTCACCAACAGCTTCATTCTCAATCCGAGCCTCTACGCAAAAATCCCCTACGATCCGATCCGGGATTTTTCTCCGCTGACCCTGACCGCGACGTCACCATACGTGTTGGCCGTGCACCCTTCGCTCCCCGCGCAAAGCGTCAGCGAGCTCATTGCGCTGGTGAGAGCCAATCCCGGAAAATACAGCTATGCGTCGGCAGGCCTTGGCACGCCCGGGCATCTCGCCGGCGAGCTGTTCCGATCGCCGCTCGGCCTCGACCTCGTCCATGTGCCGTTCGGCGGCGGTCCGCCGGCAATCAACGCCACCATTGCCGGTCACACGCCGGTCAGCTTCACGGCGCTGCCGACCGCCGCGCCGCAGGTCAAAGACGGCAAGCTTCGCGCGCTCGCGGTCATGAGCAGCAAGCGAGCCGCCGCGTTGCCTGCCGTGCCGACCATGGCGGAGGCCGGCGTCCCCGACTGCGAGGTCGATATCGTTGCGGGCGTGCTGGTGCGTTCGGAGACGCCGAACGACATCTCCGAGCGGCTGCATCGCGAGATCGTCAAAGCCTTGGCCCAGCCCGAAATTCGAGAGCGTCTCGGAGCCCTCGGCTTCAAGCCGGTCGCAAACACGCGGGACGAGTTCGCGGCCTGGATCAAGGCCGAGATTCCGCGTTGGAGTCGGGTCATTCATGGCGTGAACATCCCGAAAGTGGAATGATCTCTTGGACAACAGCGAGAGAACCCCGGAATGAAGGCGATCTTGCTTGGGCTTGCCGTGGCTCTCGTCGCCGGCGCGAGCCTGGCGCAACCATCGGACTACCCCAACCGGCCGGTGAAGGTGATCGCGCCGTTCGCGCCCGGCGGTCCGGTCGATATCGTGGCGCGCGTGCTTGCGCCGAAGCTCTCGGAGCGGCTGGGCCAACAGTTCTACGTGGAGAACCACCCCGGCGGCAGCGGCAATATCGGCACCGCACTGGCGGCGAAGGCGCCCGCCGACGGCTACACCATCCTCGTGATCAGCAGCACGCTGGTGGTCAATCCAAGCCTGTTCGCCAAGCTCGGTTTCGATACCGCGAGCGATCTTGCGCCGGTATCGCTCGTCGGGGTGTCGCCGCAGGTGCTGCTGGTCAACCCGTCGGTTCCGGCAACCAACGTCAAGGAGCTGGTGGCATGGGTGAAGACGAGTCCGGGCAAGCACAGCTATGCCCATGCCGGGCTGGGAACGCCGGGCTATCTCGCCGGTGAAATGCTCAAGCAGGCGTTCGGGCTCGACCTCGTGGCGGTCTCGTTCAACGGCGGCGGCCCCGCTATCACCTCGACCATCGGCGGGCACACGCCGATCCTCTACACCTCGATTTCGACCGCCGCCGAACACGTCAAGCAAGGCACCGTGCGCGCGCTTGCTGTGACCGGCGCGCATCGTTCGCCGGCGCTGCCCGACGTCCCGACGCTGGCGGAGGCCGGCGCCCGCGATCAGGAATCCGACATCATCCTCGGGGTACTCGCTCCGGGGGGAACGGCGCGTGACATCATCGACCGCCTGCATCGCGAGATCGTCGGGATCGTCGCGCTACCGGACGTGCGCGAACGCCTGGCGGCGCTGGGTTTCGAGCCGATCGCGAGCACGCCGAAGGAATTCGCCGAACGGATCACATGGGAGATCGACAAATGGGCGAAGGTCATTCGCGCCGCCAATATCAAGGCGCAGTGACAACCTCGCTACAGGTATGAAGTGAAATCCGTTCAGCCAGGGAAGCCTGCCCCTATGATCACATTTATCCGCTCCATCGCCGTGTGCACGCTGTGCCTTTTTGCGGGCCTCGCGCACGCGCAAACCGGCTACCCCAACCGTCCCGTGCGCGTGATCGTGCCGTTCGCGCCCGGAGGACCGTCCGATGTGATCGCCCGTCTGCTGATGCAGAAGTTTTCCGAAAACCTCGGTCAGCAGTTCTACGTCGAGAACCATGCGGGGGGTGGCGGCAATCTCGGCACCGCGGTCGCCGCGCGCGCGACGCCGGATGGCTATACCATCCTCGTCGCCAGTTCGAGCTTCATGATCAATCCCGGGCTTTACGCAAAAGTCCCGTACGATCCCTACAATGACTTCGATCCGGTGACCGAGATCGCGACGACGCCGAACGTGCTGGTCGTCCACCCTTCGATCCCGGTGAAGACCGTGCGCGAGCTCATCGACTTCGTGCGCGCAAGCCCCGGCAAGTCGAGCTACGCCAATCCCGGTACCGGGACGCCGTCGCACCTCTCCGGCGAGATGTTCAAGCTCGCGCTCAAGATCGACATGGTCGCAGTCCCGTTCCAGGGCGGCGGGCCGATGATCCAATCGGTGATCGGCAACCACACGCCGATCGCCTTCTCCTCGATGCCGCCGGCGGCGCCCCAGATCAAGGAAGGCAGAATCCGCGCGCTCGCGGTGACCAGCGCCAAGCGCAGCGTCGCAGTGCCCGAGGTGCCGACGATGGCGGAGGCCGGCGTGCCGGACCAGGAAGGCGACACGCCGCAAGGCATCCTCGTTCCGAAGGGTGCGCCCAGAGAGGTCATCGACCTCCTCTACCGCGAAACCGTGAAAGTAATTGCGCTGGCCGACGTGCAGCAGAAGCTTGCCGCCATCGGGTTCGAGCCGATCGGCAGCACGCCGGCGGAATTTACCGCCCGGATCAAGACCGAAGTGCCGAAATGGGCGAAGCTGATCCGCGACGCCAACATCAAACCGGAATGACGAACAGGCCCGCTTCTGTTATTATTCCAGCCAAGGGCGATCTAGAGACGGTCTACTGTATGATTCTGTCAGGTTTTGATTTCCGGCGCGCGTGGGCACTCGCCGCGGCGGTCTTTTTCGCAATGGCGCAGGATGCCGCGGCGGATGGTTTGCGCGCCGGCGAGTGGCACACCGTCCAGACGCCGGAAATCAACGGCATGATCGGCCCGCCGCAAAAAGGCACGCGTTGCCTGACGCCGGAAGCCGTCGCTGATCTCGACACGACGTTCAGCCCGGTCAGCCGCACCACCAACTCGAGCTGCGAGCGCGTGGAGCATGAGCTCACGCCGCAGCGGCTGAAATGGCGGCTGCAATGCAGCGGCCAGATCGACATGGATGTTGAGGGGGAATTCACCTTCGACAATCCCGAGCACTACGTCGCCATTATTACGGCGCGCTCGTTCATGCAGGGACGCCTCATGCAATCGGTGCGCACATCGATCGCGGGGCAACGCGTAGGCGACTGTCCTTAGCGACCGCCGAGCGACCGTCGTGCTCCGAGCTTGGAGAAAACAGCCATGAAAGCAGTAATGCACCTGCGGACGGCGCTGTTGGCCACCACGGCTGGTGCTTGCGCCGGCCTCGCATTGCTTGCGCTGAGCAGCGAGCGCGTCTTCGAAGCGGCGCAATTGGGCTCCGCCAGTGCCGCCCCTGCGATTGCAGTGCCCGACGTCGGACGGGAGTTCGGTTGGGACTTCGCGCTCTGCCAGACGCGAACGACATCCGTTGCTCCCATGACGCACGGCATGATCCGCCTGGTCGCAGCGCAGACCGAAGTGCCGCAAGCCCGGAGCAATGCCGCATCGCCCGCGCTGGCGTTCGCGGATAGCGACCCGCCGCTGTGGGACGGCCTCGGCTCGCTCACCTACAAGGTCACCACGTCGAGCAAGGCCGTGCAGGACTATTTCGACCAGGGTCTGCGGCTGACGCATGCCTTCAATCACGAGGAGGCCCAGCGCGCGTTCCGCAAGGCGCAAAAGCTCGACCCCGATTGCGCCATGTGCTTCTGGGGCGAAGCGCTGGTGCTGGGTCCCAACGTCAACATGCCGATGGCGGAGGAGGCGGTGGCGCCCGCGTTCGCCGCCGCCCAGAAGGCGCGCGCGCTTGCGGCCAAGGCAAGTCCGCATGAGCAGGCGCTGATCGCGGCGCTGTCGACGCGCTACAGAGAGAAAGCGCAGGCCGACCGGTCCGACCTCGATGCGGCCTATGCTGCGGCCATGGCCAAGGCCGCGGCGCAGTTTCCGGAGGATAACGAGATCGCGGTGCTCTACGCCGAGGCGCTGATGGATCTCAGCCCATGGAATTACTGGCAACCCGGCGGGCGGGAGCCGAACCCGCAGAGCGCCGAGATCGTGCCGACGCTCGAGCGCGTGCTCGCCAAGGACCGCAACCATCCGGGCGCGATCCACTATTACATCCATGCCGTCGAAGCGTCGGACCGCCCGCAGCGCGCCGAGCCCTACGCCGACCGGCTGCGCGGCGCGGTTCCGGGCGCCGGCCATCTCGTGCACATGCCGAGCCACATCTACTACCGGGTCGGGCGCTATCTCGACGCGCTCGTGGACAATTCGACCGCGGCTGTCGTCGACGAAAAATACCTGGCGGCGAGCGACGCCCCGATGGGGGTCTATCGGCTGGGCTATTACCCGCACAATGTTCACTTCGTCATGGCCTCGGGGCTGATGGCCGGCGATGGCGCGAACAGCATCGCCGCGGCGGAAAAGTTGCGCGGGCTCGTCCCCGATGCCGCTGCGATTGCCATTCCGGGCGCACATCCGGTGAAGGCAGCGCCCTACTACGCCCATGCCCTGTTCAGCTCGCCCGACGCGATCCTTGCACTGCCGGACCCCGGCAGTTCGATTCCCTACGTGCAGGCGATGTGGCATTACGCCCGCGGCGTGGCCTACGCTGCGCGGCACGATTTCGCCCCGGCCAAGGCCGAGGCGGACGCCATCGGCACGATCGAGCGCAGCGCGGATTTTTCGCTGCTCAAGACGGCGGGTATTCCGGCATTGGAGGTGCTGCAGCTTGCGAGGACGGTGGTCGAGGGCCGCCTCGCTCAGGCGCAAGGCGATACCAGCAAGGCGGTCGAGCGGTTCGAACAGGCCGCCGCGCTGCAGGACGCCCTGCCCTACACCGAGCCGCCGTACTGGTACTACCCGGTCCGTCAATCACTCGCGGCCGCGTTGATGCAGGCCGGCCGACTGGCCGAAGCCGAGGAGCAATTCCGCCGCGCGCTGGCGCGCGCGCCCAACAACGGCTGGTCGTATTATGGATTGCTCGAACTCGCCAAGGCGCGCGGCGACACCAGCGCGGCACAAAGGGCGGAAGCGGAGCTGACGAAGACCTGGGTGGGTGATCGCCAGCTGCTGCAGGTCTCCAAGCTGTAAGGCACGCAGCTCGTCGAGTGGTGAGACCAAACGAGCTTTGGCGCCCTCCGCGCGACGAGTGCCGATCACCGGTAATGGATGGTGATCGTCGCCACTTGATCTCCGGAATGGCGATCAACGAATCCGAGAAACGACGACAGCAGCTTTCGCTCGTCCTCGGGCGTCGTTGCGCGCACCCTGGCGGTGACGACCTCGGAAGCCCCACGCTTGAGCTGCACCGAGCCCCGGTAGTTCCGGTGCTTCCAGCGGGTCGAATCCTGGGTCTTGCGACCGACCCGGACATAGGTACCGCGGCCGCCCTTGCGGATCGCCGCCTCTTTGGCGACGAGCATCCCGTAGAGCCGCGTCCGTTCACGCGGAACGATCTCGACGACTTTCATGAGAGGCCCCGTGCCTCGGTTGCTTGCGCAAGTATATAGTGGCTTGCCGGCTTCGACTACCTGCGAACGGCAGCTTGGAGCCGCCAGACCGAACCTAGTGAAGCGCCTCCATCTCACCAGCGTGGCCGCTGATCGCTGTCCGCAACGCGCACAGGGTGGGTTAAGCGCAGCGAAATCCGCTTCGATGCGTCGAATGATGCGACTAGGGCATCGGCTGCCGCGTGGAACGAGCCATGATCAATTGCGCGACTAACGCCGCCCGCTTGCTCACCTTGAGCTTGTGGAAAAAGCGCCATGGGAGATCTCCTCTTGGGATCAAGGCGGAACGCGTGTTCCAGAATGGCTCAGTCACCAGTGATTGGTGCCAGCAATGTGGTCGTCGAAAACACCGACTTGACAGCGGCGCGCGCCTACGGCGCGTGCGGTTTCATGCCAATTGCGCACGGCACGGCATGGGCCCTGTCAAAGGCGCGCCTCGCGGGCAGGTGCACCCATTGCGCCCGCACAGATCGTCAATCGGTAGATGCACCGTCTCTGCGACCGCGGCAGCTTTCGTGGTCTTCTTGATCTCGGTTGTGCGTGCGTCGGGGCGATGTCAGGGAACGACGAGTCCGCCGAACTTGTACGCAACGCCGACCAGCGCCGTGTGGGTGTGAAGCTTGGTTTCCGCGGCGACGGCATCACAGCCCATTCCGCAGGTGCCGAGACCCGAAAACAACGTGTACCCGAACGTGCCGTAGTCGCTGTACCGATATTCGATGCGGGCCAGCCAATTGGACCAGAGCATGGCCTCGATGCCGCCGCCTGCTGTCCAGCCTATCCTGGTGGTCGACGCCGTACTGACCGTTCCGACATTCGAGCCAAGCCCAGCCGGCCCCCGGCACCAGCCGATCGGAGCCGCGCTACCGCAAAATGCACTCGCCTCCATATGGATCCAGGAAGCGCCTCCGGTCGCATACAGCAACATGTTCGACTTGATCAGAAACCCGGCGCGCGCGCGGACGCTGGCGTCCCATGTTTCCTTGATCGTAGCAGTATCGTTGCCGGGGCTTCCCAGCGTCGCAAGGTTCTCCGCGCCCGGAATGCCTCTCAAGCTGCTGTTGCCCTGGCCATACGCGACGTCACCTTCGGCGCCGAGGACCCAATTCCCGACTTGCCAATTGTAGCCGAGATATACGCTGGGCCGGAACGTTGCCGAGCTGAGCCCGGAAGGATTGTCGTTCAAGAAGCGAGGGCCATTTTGCGTAACAAAGTTCAATGGGCAGCCGACGCCGCCCGGCGCGCCCGGGCTGAGACAGTTTGTTGTCCACGTCGAATCGGAAAACCGTCCACCGAGTGCGACGCCCACGTAGAGGCCTGTCCAGGACTCCACTACCACAGGCGCCTTGACCTGCATGTCGGCCGCCATCGCCGATCCCGCGAGCGAAGCGATAAGCGCGACGCTACTGACAATGAGCTTATTCATGATGACCCCCAAATCACGCCCGGACGTTTTGTGCGGAGATCATAGCGGCCAAGCGCAAGATTTACTGTCGCGGTCAAGCAACACCAAGTGTCGGAATCAGCGCGATAATATTGAATTAGAACAATTTGAATCTAGTAAACTTACGTCATCACGACAGACACACAAGAACCGCAAAACCCGCCATAACTCAAGCCCGCCAAAAACATCGACCGAATGACTTCGGAGCAAAGGGACGGACATGCCGTTTATTGACCAAGACGATGTCGAAATGTCTTATCGCCGCGGCTATGAACGCGGCGCGGCGGAGACGTTTCGCGCAGTGGAGCGATATCTTGATCCGGCGACGCAGGAGATTGTCCGCGCGTGGATCGAAAACGACATTCACGGGTGGCGACGGAAGGGGGTGCTGGCCAATCCACCCGCCTGGCGTCTGGCCAACCTGAGCGTAGCAATGGGAGCATAGTCCGAAGCAATAACCGGGCGCGCGGTGGCCTGCTCCGACGGCAGGCGGCGCTGGTCGCGATCGAGCGCTATTTGACCAGACCGTATAATCTCACCACGACTTTCGTGCCTTTGAGGCCGCGGGAGTGGCGCACGATTTCCTTATGCGCATCGCTCTTCATGTATCGCTCGATGTCCTCTTCGGATTCCCATTCCGAATACGAGATGAACTCGCCGCCCTCCTTCGACCGCAGCAGCTTTTCGGAGATGCAGCCTTGTTGCCGGATCATGAGCGGAGCGCATTCCGTCTTCCACACCTCCTCGGCTTTCTCGTTCTCGGATGGATCGAGTTGGATGTGAATGAGCCGTATGATCGACATGGGGTAACCTCGTTACCTGGAAATTTGCGTCCCGCTACTTGGCCCGGAGCCCTTGAGGTCTGCACTGCCCCCCTTGAGCCTCCGGGATCCTTCCGCGAGACGCTGCTGCGTCCGAGTCATAACCGTATTGAGAGAACGAAGGTTCCTCGCGCCTCGGCAGGAACTGGCGGACGCGCCCTGGCGGTGACGAAAAACCTCGGCGGGCAACTGGCGAAGCGGGTGCGCACTGTCTACATCACCGATGCCTAAAACGTCATGACGGCGCAACCTCGTCGGGGAGTCCCATGTCTGCCTTGTCGCTCGTGCTGAACCTGTTGTGGATCATCTTCGGCGGCCTATGGATGGCTTTCGGCTGGGTGATCGCCGGGATCGTGATGGCGATCACCATCATCGGCTTGCCGTGGGCCCGCGCCGCGTTCAACATCACGTCCTACACATTGCTGCCGTTCGGCTACAAGGCGGTGTCCCGCTCCGATTATTCCGGGCGCGAAGACGTCGGCACGGGGCCTTTCGGCCTGCTCGGCAATATCATATGGCTGGTGCTTGCCGGATGGTGGCTGGCGCTCGGCCATGCCGTCACCGCCGTTCTTCTTGCCGTCACGATCATCGGCATCCCGTTCGCCTGGGCGCACCTGAAGCTTGCCGGGCTCGCGCTCTGGCCGATCGGCAAGATGATCGTACCGGCGGATGACGCCGCGCTGCCGTACGCACGCCGGTGGTGACCGGGGGCACCGACCAGCCCGTTGGCGTCTGAATGCGCTCGCGGCCGAGCTCTGCGCACTGCCGTCGGCCGTCCTATGTAGGATCGAACAGGCCAAGCTTCTCGACCCGCGCGTAGTCCCCGGCGATCAACCGTTCGCCAATGTCCCGGCGATAGCGGACGTTCGGGATCAGGACGCGGTCCGCCAGGCTGTTTGCGCGCTGCTGCGCGGAAGCGATGCTGTCGCCCACCCCGGTCACGACCATGGCCCACCCATAGATTCCACTCGTGACCAGTTCGCCGTTCTCGAGGCCGAGCTCGCAATAATGCAGGTTCGCGCGATCCGCAGACGTCAGCTCGCCGTCGAAAAGGACGGGCAGTCCCACTGGTTCCTCCACCTGTGGCCGCGGATAAGGAAACGGCGGTAGGGTGAGTACAATTCCGACGGAGAAACCCGGGCGCGTTGCAAAACCGCTTGTTGCTTTGCTGACCATGGCCGCGAACAAATCGCCCCACGCCGTCTCCTGCAATGGCGTGAGGATCGCGAATCCGGGGTAGCCGAACCGGCAGGTGAACTCGAGCGGCCAGATGCCGCGTTCGTTTACGATCGTATTCAGGTTGACGTAACCGCAATGGCCGTTCTCGCGCAGCAACTGCTCCATCCGGCCGAGCGTGCGCTCAAAGAAGCGTCGGGAGCGCTCATAAGTCACCACCGTCCCCATCTCCCCAGTCAGCTCACCGAGGTTTCCGGGGAAGAAGCGCTTGTGCTCCCAATCCAGGCAAGCCGGCAGCAAGAATTTGTCGCCGTCAAAATACGCTCCCACCCCCATCTCGACCCCTTCGATGAACTCCATCAATACGAAGCTCGCTTGCAGCGCATCGGGACGCGCGAGCTTGCCGAGCATCGCGCGTACGTCCCTGCCGTCGGCCAACCGCCCCACGTAGTTGTCGATGGAAGCATCCGGCCCATTGAACTTCAGGACGTAACGGGCAGGATTCTTCTGCAGGAAGTCGAGGGCCGCCGCTCGATCGGTAAATTCCCAGCTGCGAGCGATCGGCAGGCCGGCGGCGGCGAGCACCCGTTGGGCATAGGCGCGATCATTCTCCAGGCGATCGCCATAGGCGCTGCCGCCGATGACGTCGAAGCCCCCGCCCCGCAATTCGTCTTGCACCGCGCCGCGGTTCTTGGCGACATTCTCGAATAGAATAATCCCGTCCCGACCGGCAGCGCGGATCCAATCCAGTTCGTTGCGCCAGTCCGGCGTTCGCTCCACTAAACCTGCCAGCGTGCCGCTGCAGAGCGGATTGCCAATCGAAACTTTGACCTCATGCCCCTCCTCGATCAATCGAAGGTAAAGGGCACCGAGATCGCAATAATCGCCGATACCCAGGAAGCGCATCAGGCCGTCAACTTGCCATGAACCCGGGACCTACGCCGCCTCATTCTGGAGCATCGACAGGTCGAGTCTCTGCCGATAGCGCTCGAAGCAGCGCGCGCCATGCCATAGCCGGAGAACCGCGCCCTCACCGATCGCCCGCGCTCGATGCGGATCCTCGGCGACGAGGGGGCGCAGGACCTCCCGATTCCAGGTTTCGGAATGCCTGACGTCGAGCACTGCATGCAAGGCAAAGTAATGCCGTTTCTTCGCTGGAATTCCGAGGCGTCGCAGTGCGCGATCGACGTAACCCGCTCGCGTCGGTGCCGTCATCTCGATGACGCCCAGCGCCCCGACCGAGTGAAACGCGTAGCGGCGATTATGCGCCAAGGCCACCATCAAATTTCCCAGTGCCAATGCTTCGGGGATCACGGTTTCGGGGGTGGGCCGCACGTCAACATGGTGCGCCAAGCGCTCCAACATCGGCCCGTGCATTCCCTTGCTGGCGCCGCGTCCCATCTCGTCCCAAAAGTTACGCGCCATTTCCAGCTTTGCCTGTTCGGGCATCTTGACCTGGGTGAACGCCAATAGATCGTCGAAACCCGCCTCCCCCGCCACCTCCTGCTCGATGAACCACTTCATCTGTTCAAGGCTCGCCTGTGCCGCCAGCCATGGAAACAGCGGATCGCCCTGACCGGGGCCGGTCTCGCGCAAACGCTCGAACCACGCGATGAAGGGATCCACGTCGAAAGGGATATCCGCCACCAGCGGCGCGATCTCTTTGCGCACGGCCTCCACGAAGTCGCCCTCGGCCTCAGCCACGCGGCCGTCTTCGCGGACATGATCGCGCCAGGTCGGATCCGGCAGCGACGGCTCCAACCGGTGCCGGTTGTATCTCGTCAATTCGCGTTGGAAACGGGCAAAGCCCGGTCCATCGACATGCGCGGCAAGCGCAAGCCATTCCGGATCACGCAATTCCATAACGTTCACTCCTTCAAGCATGGACGGTCAGCGCGACAACCGCTATTCGGTCGGCACGGTCGTATGGCGCGCTGTCGAGTTCCTCTCCGAAGACATCCGGGTCGATCTCTTCGTAGGTGTATTTGCAGTTCAGTGCCTCCAATCGAGGACGCACCGCCGCAAGAAACCTATCGATGCCGTCGATGACCGGAGTGCCGGTGTAGAGAAAGAGGCGGCCGCCGGGATAGAGGCGATCGATGCTGTCTTCGACGATTCGAATGGACAGATCGAAGCCCAGCTCGCCGCCGCCGTGTCGATAGAGCCGCGCAGATCGGTCCACGAGGTAAGGCGGATTCGAGATAATGAGATCGCCGCCCTCGTTGATCTGATCGAAGACGTCGCTCAGGATAGTCCGAACATTGGCAATCCCGTTCAGCCGGGCATTGATCTGGCTGTACCGAAGCGCCTTGGGATTGATGTCCGACAAGATGATATCGGCATGCACGCCGGACCCCATGAGTCCAGCCGCGTGCAATCCGCCCGCTCCACTCCCGCATCCGATATCGATGATGGTGGACGACGCGGCAGCCTGGACGTCGGCCATGGAATGACGCAGCGCACGCGCAAAGCGGTAGGTGTCGGGCCCAAAGAAAACGGTGTCGGACGCTTCGGTCGGAAATGCGGAATGCACGAACAGTTGTTCGCCCAGGCTCGAAAATCGCACTTTGGCGCGAAGGAGGTCCCCCTCGACCTCAAGCTCTCCCGCCTGTTCGAGCAGCGCAACGATGCTCGGCGGCAGCTCGATGCGTTCAAACGGACGACTCCATCCGAACACGCGTTCGAGCGGTGTTGCCCGGGAGGTAGGCCGGTTATTCACGCGATGATGGCTGGCTGGAGTGCTGGTTGTGAACCGATAATCGTGACCCTGGAGTTCTTTCCCTAGTGCCAACAGCGCCTGATCTTTCGCATCCATAACCCGGGTCCGTTGCCCCCCATTTTCGGCCGCTTGTCCACCGCTTGGGCCGTGTCCGATACAATGCTGCCCAAGGGCAAGAGTTCCGTGCGGGCATCCGCGCGAACTCTCGGCCCCAATT